>Ga0154684_1133_pt2 | contig 18101 bp, 14 predicted proteins | sample Rifle2008BG13ft_FD_116113 | JGI IMG/M metagenome (GOLD analysis project Ga0154684, IMG submission 116113) | Planctomycetes bacterium RBG_13_50_24 | reverse complement strand
GGAATTCGTATCAGGAGGCTTAAAAATGAAGGGTAACGTATATACTATCTTTTACGCGGCGGTGCTGGGAACGGTATGTTCGCTGGTACTGACGTTCGCAGCAAGCTTTACGGCTCCTTACAAAAAAGCTAACGCCGAGGCGGAAGAAGTGAAAAACATACTGCTGGCGTTAAATGTTTCCATACCCGGCAAGGTATCCTCCGAGGAATTGGTGAAAATATACAAAGAAAATGTGCGAGAGCAGAAGCAGGGAGGTATGACGACTTATATTTATACTCCATCGGATAATACTGGCGGAGCTATAGCGATGCGTTTTGCCGGACCCGGTTTATGGGGCCCGATCAAGGGCTTCCTGGCTCTGGACCCTAAGATAACAAAGATTCAGGGTATAACGTTTTACGAACAGGAAGAAACGCCCGGTCTTGGCGGCGAAATTGTCAGTTCGTCCTTTCGAAACAAATTTATCGGTCTTTTAATACGAGACGAAACCGGCAAACCGGGAATAATTATTAAAAGCGGGGGCGAATCAGCCGTGAATAAAGTCGACGGCATAAGTGGAGCGACAATGACCTGTGATAAAGTTCAGGAAATGCTCAACGAGGCCATAAAGAGCATTGCCGGGGAGAAGCAATAATAATGGCAGATAAACAGTTAGCTTGTGCAGTATGTCAGCCCAAGGGAATATGTGGAGGTAAGGGGCTGCTCACACTGAAAGAGGGCGCCTGGGGAAAAAACCCGCTGGCGATCCAGGTGCTGGGGATATGTTCGGCTCTGGCGGTTACGAATCGACTGGAGAACTCGCTCGTAATGGGTGCGGCACTGATCTTTGTTTGTGTCGGCTCAAACCTGATAGTCTCTCTCCTGCGGAAACACACGCCCCATCGAATCCGGATGGTTGCGGAAGTGGCTATCATCGCGACCTTCGTTATACTTTTCGACCAGTTCCTCAAAGCCTTTTATTGGGACATGTCGAAACAGCTCGGCCCCTATGTCGGCTTAATCATCACAAACTGTATCGTGATGGGCCGGGCCGAGGCATTCGCCCTCCAGAATCCGCCGGTTCTGTCCATGGTTGACGGGCTGGCCAACGGTATCGGCTATGCCGTGGTGCTGGCAATCATAGGCTTTTTCAGAGAGCTGCTGGGTACCGGAGAGATACTGGGACATAAGCTTCCCGTGTTTAGCGAATGGTACACACCCAACCAGTTAATGATCCTGGCCCCCGGAGCATTTTTTGCTCTCGGTATCGTGATCGCGATTTTTAATGTTATCAAGGGCCCGGCGCCCGAGGAGAATAAATAATGAGTGAGACATCGGCATGGGTAATATTAATCGCGGCGATATTTACGAACAATATCCTGCTGACAAATTTTCTCGGCATGTGTTCATTTATCGCGTGTTCGAGCCAGATTAAGACATCTCTGGGCCTGGGCACCGCCGTCGTTTTCGTGATGATTATGACAACAATAATTAATTACATAATTTACCACTTTATCCTGGTGCCGTTTCATCTCGGCCACTTGCAATTTATTGTATTCATAGCGGTCATCGCCGGCTTCGTGCAATTCGTTGAAATGTTTGTCGAACGCTTCAGTCCGAAACTGTACTTCGCACTCGGCATATTTTTACCTTTGATAACCGTAAACTGCGCAATTCTCGGCGCATCTCTGTTCATGATCATTCGAAATTACAGCTTTATGCAGTCCATCGGCTTCGGCATGGGCGCAGGGATTGGATGGGCTCTCGCCATTGTGCTCTTAGCAGGCTTGAGACAGAAAATGAGATACAGCCATGTCCCGAAATGCTTTGAGGGTGTCGCAATAGCAATGATCGTCACCGGCGTGCTTGCCATGACATTCATGGGCTTTGCCGGAATGGTGTCGATCCAATAGGAGTGCTCAATGGGTTTTTCGATTTATTTGTACTCAGTTCTTTCTTTCACCGGCCTGGTAATACTTCTGGCGGCCGGACTGATGATTGCTGAACGCTTCCTGATAAATTACGGAGTCTGCAAACTCGATATCAATGCCGGCGAAAAACCGCTTGAGGTCGTGGGCGGACAAACGCTGCTTTCGAGCCTGTATGCCGGCGAGATATTCATCCCCTCAGCCTGTGGCGGCAAAGGTTCCTGTGGATACTGTAAAATCACAGTGACTTCGGGGGGGGGTCCGGTGCTTCCGACTGAAACGCCTTATTTAACACGAAAGGAAGTTCGTTCCGGAGTCAGACTGGCCTGTCAGGTTAAGATAAGAGAAGACATCTACGTTCGTATTCCCGAGGATTTCCTCAACGTTAAACTCTTTTCATCAACCGTGGAAAGCATCCTCGATTTAACACATGATATAAAGGAAATCAGACTGAAATTAGATGATTCTCAGGAAATTTCTCAACGACCGGGTCAATATGTTCAGATTCAGGCCCCATCCCCCGACGGCCCCGTTTTCCGCGCCTACTCAATTAGTTCTCCCGCTTATGAACCGACAGTCGTGGAGCTTAATGTCAGGTTAGTCCCGGGCGGCATCGGCTCGACATATCTGCATAACTTGAACGTTGATGACAAGGTGGCATTTACAGGCCCGTACGGAGACTTTTACCTGAACGAGGACCCTTCCGTTGAGATTATTTGTGTAGGCGGAGGCTGTGGGATGGCGCCTATGAAGAATATCATTTACTCCCTTTATGATCGATGGCCCAGCCGCTCGTGCTGGTTGTTCTTCGGCTGCCGGACAACAGAGGATATCTTTTACCTTGAACGATTCAAGGAACTCGAGCACCGGCATCCTAATTTCCATGTAATCTATGCCCTGTCCGACCAACTGAAGCCCGAAGAAAAATGGGATGGAGAAACAGGATTCATTCATCTTGCCGTGGATAAGTATTTAGAACACGGCATTCCTCGCCAGGCGTTCCTTTGCGGCCCACCCCTAATGATTGAGGCGGTCACAAGAGTTCTCGGGGAAAAAGGCCTGCGTCCGGATGAAATTTTTTATGACGAGTTCTAAAAGCTATATGGCTGTGTCAGTTAATTACCTGAAAGACACATGTTATATGAGCAAACGGTTGATTGGATTTTACAAGCATGAACTTGATATTTTGTTAAGTTAAGACGTGGAACAGTGAAATATATCAAGGCGATATTTGTATTCGGATGGAATATTTTCTGGCAAATGAAATGGCCCGTGAAAATATTACTTCTTGTTTTATGCGCATCCTTTTTTGCCGCCGGGGCAATTGTTGTTACAGGGCAGCCGGGCTTTTGCAATTCCTGCCACATCATGAATGACTATTATGACAGTTGGAAACGTTCCGGCCACTCGAACGTCAACTGCCTTGACTGTCACTTGCAACCGGGTTTTACCGGTTATGTAAAAGGCAAGATTAACGGGCTGGCCCAGGCGGTAGACTGCATAGTCGGCAGGGTCGGCACAAAACCAAACGCCACGGTCCGGGACGCTTCCTGCCTGAGGTCCGAGTGCCATAGTGCCGCAGAGCTTGTCTCGACGGATATCGACTATGCCGGCATCAAATTCACCCACGAAAATCACATCGATAAAAACGTTCATGGGATAGAAATTACATGCGGAACCTGCCACAGCCACTTCGAAGGAGACGAGCACTTCACCGTTAACAAAGATGCATGCTATACCTGCCACTTTCTCAAGGGCGGCGGGACCGACAGCAGTGTGGTCCAGACGGGCTGCACGGATTGCCACGAGGTGCCCGACAAGGTCATTAAGCGCGGCCTGGTGACAATTAACCATGCCGAGTTTGTTTCCTATAAAGCAAGCTGCGAAGACTCGTGTCATAAAAGAGAGATTCACAAGACGAGCAAAGTGGACGATAACGTATGCCTGAATTGCCACAGTTTCAGCAAGGAACAGCAAGCCGACGCCGCAGAGCTGCACCAGGCACACACGAGTCATGAAAAAGTGGAATGTTTCGCCTGTCACGGGCAAGTATCACATGGCCAGACGGAAGTGGCGTCCATTTCAGTCATGATGGATTGCCAGAACTGTCACAGTGATACTCACCAGGTCCAGCGTACTATCTATTCAACCCGGCATCCGATGCAGACCCAGCAGACGGATCGGGTTCTAAGCCCGATGTTTCTCACACACGTGGAATGCACTGGATGTCATATCGAGCGGGTGGCAAAGAAATCCGGGGTCCTGGATAGTTACGGGACAGTTGCCAAAGCCGTACCTCAGGCCTGCGACAATTGCCACGAGAAAGGGACTGGAAAACAGTATATACCTTTCTGGCAGGAGAATATCAAGGCAATGCATGAGAAAGTCAGCCGAAAGCTGGAACAGTTGAAGGCCAGGGCAAGGAACACAACAAGCGAGCAAATCGCTTCGCAGTTAAACCAGAGCATTGAACAAGCTCAATCGATTCTTGAATCGGTATCAGCAGATGGAAGCTGGGGAGTTCATAATTTCAAATATACCGAAGCAATGCTTCTCCGAGCGGATGAAATAGTAAGTGGAGCAAGATAGTGTAAATCCCAGATATGGAATCTATTGCCCATAAACGATTTTTTAGGATAGCTGTCGTAGGAATTGCCGCCACAGCAGCAATCGCAAACCTGACATTGGTTGGCCGGGCGTGTGCTGCATCCGCCGGACCGCACCACTCATTCCTCGGAGGGCCATGGGAAATTGTCATTAAGACGCGGCTGGACGGAGAAGGGCTGCGTTTTCCGCTGACCGTGTCCGACGAGAACAAGCCGCAAAAACTCGACAAAGTCCTGCCGATAAAGGACACGCCCATCGAGATCAGGCTTGAAGATTATGTTCCCGATCTGAAATGGGAAACGGATGCAGTCAGGCATCCCGGCGGAGAAATTGCCGCAAGATTGCTCATCAACGGCAAGAATCTGAAACAGGACATATGGCTCAGTTCGGGTGACCCGGCCAGGCAATCGATATCGTCCAGTATCGGAAGCGTCACGATAAGAAGACTCTATGATACCAATAGCGTTGAGACGCTGATGCGAGGACTTACAGATTCGAGAGCAGTCGGCATTCTTTCGATCTGGCCGGAGGACGGCAACCCGCCATTTGAGTATGTGGCTAAAACAGCAGAAACAATAAGTATACCAAGGTCCAAATACAAAGTAACCATCTTAGAATATCTGCCGCATTATTCGATTGATACGGAGACAAAAAAGGTAGTCAGCCAATCGCAAAAGCTGGTAAATCCTGCTGTCAAAGTGGCCATTAACGACGGCAAAAAAACATTTGAGCGCTGGCTTTGGGCGAAATTTCCGTCATCTCCGCACGAAGAGACAGAACTTCCCCTGCGTATGAGATTCACCGATTTTGACCTCCGCGGTGAGAAAGGAAAGAACATTCTTGTCGTAGCGAGCGGAACTAAGCCGTGGTTGCTTACGTCTAAAAAAGGTGAGAAAAGTGCAGAAAAGGCCGTCCCTGGCCGTCCTTATCCTTTTGTAGACGAGGAATATTTCTTTAGTATTGAGAAGATTGTGGATGGCGCAATTGTTAAAACCGATTGGACAAACGGCTCTGAGAGATTATTGAATCCCGCTGTTATTGCAACGATTAAGCAAGACAATACAAATCGCCAGGCCGTTCTGGAGCTGAACAAGCCCATCCATTATAGAATAAATTCCGGAATGTTAGTGCTGCTTTACAGACGTACGCAGGCGTCTTCAATGTAAGTTAACCTATTAAAACGAGTGAATTATGTGCATTAGTGATTATGAGAGGGTGTCATAATGTTAGACAGAGTTTATAAGTCGGCAGTTTTGTTAATCTGTGTATTAATTGCAAACGGCTTCGCGGTGGAAAAACCGACTTCTGTGCAAAAGACATGTGTTACAGAAGAATGTCATGCGGAGTACGGCAAAAAAGCACACGTTCACGGCCCAGTCGGCCTCGGCGACTGCACTGCTTGCCATAAACCGCTTAAACCTGAAGAGCACACATGGCAGTTCGAGCGGAAAGGCAGAGACCTTTGCGAATACTGTCATTTGGAGCAAGCCGCCAAGAAGATCGTTCACGAGCCCGTAAAAACTGGTGATTGTATGCAATGCCACGATCCCCACAGCAGTGACAACAAGTTTCTGATTCAGGAAAAAACGGTCGCCGCTCTTTGCGAAAACTGCCATAAGGTTACCGAAGGACTTTCGTTTCTGCACGGCCCAACAGCCGTCGGCGAATGTACGGTATGTCACGAATCGCACAGCTCCGACCATGCAGACTTGTTGGTTGCCCCGCAGGCGGAGCTCTGTTTTTCCTGCCATGTCATCATGCAGGATGAGCTTAAGGAATATGATTTCGTACACGAGCCCGTAAAGAACGACTGTATCGGCTGTCATGATCCGCACGGGGCGAGCAACTCAAAGATGGTCAAGAATCTCGCGCCCTTCCTGTGCTACACTTGTCATAAGGACATCCAGAAAATCGCTGAAAACTCGACGTACCAGCACAGTATCGTGGGCGATATCGACGGCTGTATGCACTGTCATACTCCGCATGCCTCGACGGTAAAGTTTCTACTGAAAAAGGATGCGAAGAGCCTCTGTCTGACCTGTCATGACAAACCCCAGGAGCTGGGCCACGATGAGGTTCTGCCGGCCTTTACCGCCGAGCTCGAAGGCAAGAAATTCCTGCACGGTCCTGTTGCGGAGAACGACTGCAGCGGCTGCCATTCCACTCACGGCAGCGAATACTTCCGCCTTTTGGCCAAGGAGTATCCATCACAGTTTTATGCACCCTTCCGCAAGGAGAATTACGAGCTTTGTTTCAGCTGCCACTCCGAGAATCTGGTCCTGACAAAAGAGACATCCGACCTGACCGATTTCAGAAACGCAGACTTGAATCTGCACTATTTACATGTAAACAAGGAGCGGAGAGGCCGAACATGCCGTTCGTGCCATGTGACACACGCAAGCAACCTGCCCAAGCACATTCGTGAAAGTGTACCGTACGGGACATGGTCACTGCCGATCGGATTTAACAAGAAGCCATCCGGCGGCTCCTGTACGCCCGGCTGTCACCTGCCAAAGGATTATGACAGGAATAATCCCGTCGACTATTCCGCGTGGCCTGCAGAGTCTAAATAAAACGTTTGAAAGGAATTGAGATGATTGCGCGAAAAAGGATTGCCACGTGTGCGGTTTCTGCGATGCTTATGGTGCAGTCTCTGTTCTGCACGACGCTTCTGGCTGGGCGGCATGCATTTGAGATCGGCAAGAAAATTCCGGAATTCTCAGCCGCAACGTTAAACGGGCAGGTGTTTACCTTCCGGCACAACAAGGGCAAAGCACTATTGGTAGCATTTGTGTCTGCCAAACAGAAACGTTCCGCCCGAGCGGCAGCGGACGTTGAAATGATTGTCCGCCAACTGGAGACAAACGCAGAAAGTCTGGTGACTGTGATCGCAGTCGATGATCCCAACGGCGTCGATTTCCAATCAAAGCAAAACGATCCGTCAAAAAACATTCACTTCCTATTGGATTCTGAGTATAAGCTGTGGGGCAAGTTCGGAATCATCGCTACACCCACAGTCGTCATCTCTGATACAAACGACATGGTCCTGTACGTAAAAGCGGGATATGGGTACGACTTTGTCCCGACAGTCCGGGCTTATATAAACCAGGCACTTGGCATTGCTCAGAAAACGGCTCCTGAAGATGCAGGCCGTGTTAAGACCGCATCCAATGACACGACAGAGGCGCGTCTTGAAAGGCATCTGCAAATGGCAAAAATGCTCGAGGAAAAAGGCCGGCTCGAATCAGCTATTGTTGAAATCCAAAAAGCCAGGGAACTCGACCCTAATTCCCCCAAAGCAGCTTTGGAGCTCGGCGAGCTTTTCTGCAGAGCCGGCCGCGGTAAGGCAGCTTTAGATATAACAGAGTCGCTGGTTGTCACCAGCCGTCTCGATAAAGCAAGAATGCTATTGATATCCGGCTGGGCAAAACGTCAAACGGGCGAACTCGATACCGCCGAAAAACTTCTTCTTGAGGCAATAACACTCGATCCTAAATCCCCACGTGCATTATTTGAGCTCGGCAAGATTTATCAGGCCAGGCAGCAGAATGACAAAGCAATCGAGTCATACCACAAGGCATTGACGCTTATTTTTGATTAGTTGAAAGCAATGACAATTTCTCGGGGATGACAAAAATGCCATCCATATTTCTCATATGCAAGAAAAGAAGGGGCGTGAAAAATGATCCTGAAGTTGATGAATTTGAATTAGGAAAAATTTTTTCCCATACCATTCATAAATCTTGAATTACACACAGAAATTGATTATAATAAAAGTCGACGGTTGATGGATTTGAGGCACATTTATATTGGCATATACCACGGTCCTGAAGAAACGAATTAAACGCATGCTAACTATATAGATTTTGCTAACCGCTCATGATAAGCAACATGAGCTGAAAGGTAGAATTTGGAGAAGAGGTTATGAATAAAAATTTTGTGAAACTACGTTTACTTGCGGTCCTTGTCGGCTTGTTAACACCTGCGGTGGTAATGGCTTTAGCACATTCGGACTTGTTTGGCTGCAATGGATGTCATGTGCCGCACAACGCAAAGGCGTTACCGGGCGTACCTTTGTGGAACGGCAGCGAAACAACGACATCGTTTGTGATGTACTCCAGTGCTTCATTCCAGGGTACGGCAGACGGCCAGCCCAGCGGCAATTCCAAGCTATGCCTGAGTTGTCACGATGGCGCCACCAATCCAAATTTCACATGGATGGCCCCGGGGCACATCTTTGGTGCTGACGAACTGGCAAGTTCACATCCAATTTCTTTTGTGTACGATTCTGCTCTGGCCACCCAGGATGGCGAATTAAAAGACCCTTCAGAAGCAAGCACGCTTGGAGGAACAATCATGGAAGATCTGCTCGATCCTGAGAGCAAGCTCCAGTGCGCAAGCTGTCATGATGTTCATACATCAGGCGTCGGCAAAAGCCTGTTAAGGGGGTATGATTACGGCAGCCGGCACGGACCTGAGCTGTGCCGCATGTGCCATATAAAATAAACGGGTGTGAAGCTGTGTCATATTGGTATTTCAACTGATACATGAAATCCTGCTGTTCGTACTACATTCACAAATACAACGTCCGAAGATATTCAGGCTTTCATATGTCTTATGTCAGGTGTTGAAATGCGCTTGACTAAGGCTTCACATTTTCGCTGCGATTCCTTTCTCGAAACCAATTGTTCAGGCATATTAGACATGAAGATTGTTACCGATTAACTAAAGTAATAGACCGGTTAGATCGGGGGGATTTAAGTACCTTTTCGTGTCTATAAATGCAATCCTGGGCACTTTTAAGATAGCTGTGCTCTTCGAATATAAAAAAGCTCCTATCGGTCAAAAAGACTTACACTTTGTTTGTCCTGCCCCTCGAAAATTGCCGAAATAAGGATCATGAGAATGCACAACTCTGTATTATTTAAAAGGTTAGGATATATAACCGCTATTTGGGCATTGTGCCTTTTTTCAGGATGCAGGTCCTCTAACATCAGGGAGCAGGAGTCAAAGCCTGTTTTCTTTCCTCCTCCTCCGGAGACGCCTCGCCTGCAGTTTCTCAAGTCATTTTCTGCACCTGAGGATTTTGGGACCGTTAAGACAAGTGCTTTCGAGAAGTTTATAGTCGGAGAACCTGAAAAGGTTGAAGGTATCAGGACACCGTACGGAGTAGCCATATTCGAAGGCAAATTGTATGTATGTGATGTCGGCAAGAGAATGGTGGAGGTACTTGATCTCAGGAATCGTACGTTTGATTGTCTGACAAAAGACCGTCGTTTGATGAATCCAGTGAATATTTATATCGATGACGATGGTGCGAAATACATAGCTGATCCTACAGCAGGCTTCATATTTGTATTTGATAGGAACAACAACATTAGCGCAATGCTTGGGAGGGATTCAAAGATTAATCCGATAGATGTTGTTGTCCGTGGTTCGCTATGCTACGTGACTGACTTTGCAGGTAACCAGATTGTTGTCCTGGACAAGACTTCCGGCAGAGAGATTGCTCGATTGGGAAAGCGAAGCGGTGGACAACAACAGGCAGAACCGTTGATGGAACTGGCCAATGGTGAATTCTCCCTTATCAGCGATCTGACTCTCGATCAGGAGGGTAATATTTATGTTACAGATAAAGCAGGGGCACGTATAACACAGTTTGACAGAACCGGAGTTTTCAGGCGAACTATCGGCAGATTGGGCGATAGTATCGATGAGTTTATAAGGCCCAAAGGCATTGCCGTCGATAACGATAACAGGATATGGGTAGTAGATTCCGGGACAGAGGTAGCTAAAATATATAATCAGCAGGCCCAGCTCCTGTTGTTTTTCGGTCTGCCCGGCAACGAACCGGGAATGATGAATCTGCCCACTAAGATTGTTCTGGATTACGACAATATAGAGTATTTCAAACAATACGCCGTTGAAGGCGCGAATATAGAATTTTTAGTTTTAGTCACAAATCAATACGGTCCGAACAAGGTCAGTGTATACGGCTTTGGCAGTTTCCCTCCAAACGGCAAAGTATTAGGCAGACCGAGAGACTATGTTCAGACGCTTGAGCCGAAGCCTGAGCAACAACAGTTAATTCAAGCCCCGGCATTGAAGCCGCCTGAGCCTGACAAAACAAACACTCAACAGTGGGAAATGCAGAGAAAAATCACCGACCTCTATCACAGAAGCATAGCCTTGTATAAAGCCGGTCAACTTGAAAAAGCACGAGAAGGTTTCATGGAAGTTTTAAAGAGCGGCTTACTACCGGCAGATATGGCAAAAACAATTCAAGGCTATATTACAGATATCAACAGTACTTTGGCAACGGATCAGCAGAAACAACAAATTGCCGATCTCTATTACAGCAGCATGGCATTTTACCGTACCGGCCAGCTCGAAAAAGCCCGGGATGGTTTGACAAGGGTTTTGAGAAGCGGCTTGATTCCGCCGGCAATGGCAAAGACGATAGAAAACTACTTAGCGGATATAAACAATACTTTGGCTGCCAGACAAAGTAAACGACCTTAATATAGTTAGGTCGCAAGAAGATATAAGCTGAGTTTGAAGTCACTATGGAAGAGATATTTTAGCTGTCGAACTTAGTAGATATGCGTGGTTCTAAAAATTTTTACATCGTGTTATTTCGAATTAGACCTATATCAATTGGGTTACTGTTACTCGTCTTTCTTGGCATATTTTTCGTAAGCTGCGATGAAGTTGAGCGGCACAAGACTCTAACGTTCTTCTTCGATGGGGTTCCACCACTGGGGCAGGAAGGCCTTCAGATAGAATCTCTCGATCCGAACTCTCCGGAGCTTGCACAGACAGGTCAGGCACCGGCCTGGTACGTACACGAGCCGCGCAAGGACTGCAGCATCTGTCACGGCAAACGTAAACAGCGGAGTTTTTCATCCCAGATTTATTTAAACTCACCGGTGCCGAAGCTGTGCTACAATTGTCACGCTGACTATACCGCATCAGCATCATTTGTTCACGGGCCGGTGGCGGTTGGCCAGTGCCTGTTTTGTCATAATCCACACAAAAGCAAAATCGAGCATCTGCTGATAGCACCGGAACCTGGACTTTGCTATCTGTGCCATGACGTTGACACGATCGAATTAATAGCCGCACATTTGCCAAAACAACTTTCTGCATGCACAGATTGCCATAACGCCCATGCAGGTTCTAATAAAGGACTATTAAAAGGTAGCTCATCCGAGACAAACGATGGATTTAGCCATGCAAAAGTGGTCGAAGCAACATCGCAAAACAATATTGAGTCTGCGAAAGACGCGAATGAACAAATATATTCCAAACAAGGGCCGGCAGCATCTGGAACTTTGCCCGAGAGCAAGAGTTTGTCAGAAGTGTTCCGGGAAGCCGGCAGGTTAATCGAGCTGGGAGAGCTGCAGCAAGCCGGAGCGTATCTTGGAAAGTTCAAAGACAATAAATCTTTCACTGCCGAAGAGAGAGCACAAATCGAGCGCGTACTCGGAATGATCGACTCCGTTATAACCCAAAACGAACAGCAGCTTGAAAATAACAACCAGTCTGATAAACAGGCAAGAGAAATTGCTGAACTCTATTACAGCAGTATGGCCCTGTACCGGACCGGCCAGCTCTTGAAAGCCCGAGAGGGCTTTATGAAAATTCTCAATAGCGGCTTAATCCCGGAATCGATGGCAAAAACAATCCGAGGTTACATATCGGATATAGATAATTCCCTGGCCGGAAATAAAACATCTAAATAACCAAAACAATTTGAGCGAAGGATCCGAGAACATTGCAGAAGCAACCGTATAATGAGATAAAACTTGAGTCAATTAGGCGGATACTTGCCGGAAGAATCCGCCGGGCTCTTGTATTTTGCATTATAAGCGCGGTTGCTCTTACAGGCTGCAGTGTCAATGTCGGCGGCAAACAAAGACCTCTTGTAAGGCACGAAGGAATTCGAGGTGAGCTGGAATTTGTCGCTGAGAACCGCACCGACGAACAGGGAATAGATGAAAATAAACGTCAGAGCGAAACGACGGTATTTGAGGAAAGAGTAAGGCTTAAAACGGAAGGTGACATATATCATCCGGATCTTCTGTTCTACAATGCCATTCTCGGCTTCGGCCTTGCTCAGCAAAGCCTTGACTCGGACGAGGAGTCCGACAGGCAGGCCGAATCGCTTAATGATTACAACATATATGCTCAATTGCTTAAAGGGAAATCGTATCCCACGACCTTTTACGCGAACAAGTCGGAGGAACTTATCCCCCGGCAGTTTTTGGGATCTTTGAGAACTCAAAGACAGAACAGAGGCGCAACGCTTTCGCTGAAGTCCAGGGACTGGCCGATGACATTCCAGTATACGGCCAGTGAAACCGCCCAGGATGGACTGTCGTCCCTCGAAAGAGACTTTTTCGAAAGAGACGACGAGCGATTCAGATATTCCGTTAATCATAATTTTAGTGAATTGTCACACATGAGCATTGACCTCGATAGAACGCTGGTTTCGCAGCGAAGTCAGGGCGCATCGATAGAAACTGATACGGATAGGTATTCGATTTTACACGATTTGATATTCGGAGCCGACGAACAACACAGGCTCGACTCTTTTTTCAACTACGTCGATCAGTCCGGCTCATTTGATTTCGAAAATATTCAGTTGGATGAACGTTTAAGGCTGCAACACTTCGAGGATTTTCTAACCAATTATGAACTAAGGCTTTCAGATTCCAAAAGAGATTCCGACAGAAATAAAGAGGTTCGCGGCCAGGCCGGCTTCGAGCACAGGTTATATGAAAGCCTGGTTACTACGGCTAATATTTTCGCGTCAAAAACCGACTCTGAGTCAACGAACGATATTGAAACCAAGGGAGATCTTAAGCAACATGGGGGCACTCTTGGATTTAATTATCGAAAAAATAATCCATGGGGAACGTTGCTCAGCACATATACGGCGAGTCTGACCGAACAATCAGGAAGTATCAGAGGAATTGTGACTGATGAACAGCATACTTTTAGTGATCCGCTGCCTGTAATCTTAAACAGAACAAATATTGATATATCGAGTATTGTGGTTACAGACAGTACAGGATCAACCACATATATACTGGACAAAGATTACACTATTGAGGAAATCAACGGACAAGTCCAGTTAGAAATTTCAATTCCAGAATCCAGGATTGTCGATAAGCAGGACATTTTAGTAGATTATAAAGTCTTAATCGAGCCGGACAGGCAGGAAGATACACTTCGTCAGAACTTCACCATCAGGGAGCGTTTCAAAAACGGTTTGTCTTTGTACTACGCCCATCGGCGGCAAGATGAAGATGTCAGCGCAAAGATCATGGAAATTACGCCCGATGAGTACACAGTCAATACAGTAGGCACAGATTATCTTAATAAAGGCCTCTTCTTGCAGGCTGAGTACAGCAAAGAAGACTCGACCCAGATTCCCTCAACGAGCAGGAAAATACAAGGCAGATACAGTTGGCCTGTAAACAGCAATACAAACGTTAGCATGAGAATCATGAATCATTGGCTGGATTTTAGCGAACCGGATGAGCGGGATGTTGTGCTCTTTAAGACCGGCGCCGAGGTTTTTAGTAGATTAACCGACGAGTACAGTATTTCAGCCCGTGCCGACTATCGTGATGAGGATGATACAAGATTCGGCATAACAAGAGGATTTCAAATTAGCTCCGAATTAAAGTATAATTTTCGTCAACTGAGCGTACTCGCAGGAGTCGAGTTCAATATACTCGATCGCAGAAGCGACGAAATCGACAGCAGTCTTCTATATATTCAGTTAAAACGTTTTTTCTAACCAGTACAAGGAAATGTTAAATGGCGGCAAAAAAAAGAAAATCTCAAGAAATTCTTGTCTTTATGTTATTATGCATTTGGTCGCTTATGCTGCTGTCATTCTGCAATGGATGTGAAAGTAATCGCAACGAGTTGTCTTTACGGCCCGATGTGCCGCTTGCCTGGCCTGCCCCCCCGGAGAAATCTCGCATAAGGTATCTTGGGGTAATATCGACAGAAGCTGACTTGAAAGCGAAGGCCTCGTGGACTCAGGGTCTGGGCGAGTTGATCTTTGGCAAAGGAAAAATCGGTGTCCTTGTCGCCCCCTCAGCCGTAGCTATTGACCAGAGCGACAAATTGTTCGTAACCGATAGTGCAGGAGCGGCAGTGCATGTGTTCGATCTGAACAAACGTACATATAAACAATTCGACACCCTGGATAGTCATGAGAAACTGCTCAAACCGGTAGGCCTGACAATAATTGATAATAGGATATATGTAGTCGATAGCATACTGCACAAAATCTGTGTTTTTGACACAAAAGGGAAATTCATCTTCTCATTCGGCGGTGAACGCTTTGTAAGGCCATCCGGCATTGCCTATTCGCAGGAAGATGAAATAGTGTATGTCGCGGATACAGCCGGCCATACTATTTATGTATTCACAAAAGGCGGCAAGTTTATCGAGCAAATCGGCTCCAGAGGTATGGGGGCCGGGATGTTTAACTTTCCAACACACTTGTGGGTGGATAAAAGCGGCAGATTATACGTCAGCGATACATTGAACTATAGAATACAGGTATTCTCACGTGAACACAGGTTCCTCACAATGTTCGGCCTCCAAGGTGACCGGCCCGGCAACTTTGCCCATCCGTGCGGCGTCGCCACGGATGGTTTCGGTAACATCTATGTTACAGACAGACAGTTTGAAAATGTGCAGGTATTCGACCAGCAGGGCCGGGTACTTTTAGCCTTCGGGCAGGAAGGAACACAGGCCGGGCAGTTCTGGTTACCGGCCGGCATCTTCATCGATAATCGAAATAGAATTTATGTTGCAGACTCATTCAATAAAAGGATACAGGTATTTGAACTTGTGGAGTGATATGACAAATGAAAGTAAGATTGACTAAATTAATATTTCTGCTCCTGGTATTCGCATTCGTAAATCCAGGAGCCGTAGCCCAAATCGAGGGCTCGCCGCACGATCTTTCCGCTGTTGTCGGGGGAAGTGCCTGCAGTTTCTGCCATACTCCGCATGGAGCTTTAGCCGGAACGCCGCTGTGGAGTCACGAGCTTTCTTCGGCTGTTTATAAAATCTACCAAAGCTCCTCGCTTCAGGCAAATGTTGGCCAGCCAACCGGTTCGAGCAAATTGTGCCTCAGTTGTCATGATGGCACAGTAGCTCTGACCGAATCGGTACGTGGCGGCCCTTCCGGCGGCGCTTATATTACACCAGGCTCAGCAAACATTGGAACCGATCTCTCGGACGACCACCCAATCAGTTTTGTTTACTCTACGGCACTGTCGACAGAAGATGTCCAGATGCGCCCGCCTTCAGCCTTGCCGGAGCAGCTCAAGCTTGACAGATTAAGCGAGCTACAATGCACGACTTGTCACGACCCTCATAATAACCGGTACGGCAACTTCCTCGTAATGTCCAATCGTCTATCACAAATGTGTGTGGCATGCCATGATTTATCCGGATGGAGACTATCATCGCATGCGAGTTCATCGGCTTTGGCATCTGCTGCAAACGATTCGTATCTGCAAAGCAATGAGTACGGCACGGTTATGGAGAATAGTTGTGTTAGTTGCCATAGGCCGCATTCCGCCGGAGGACACGAACGGCTGCTTCATTTCACAAGATTAGAGGACAACTGCCTGAACTGCCACGATGGCTCAGTGGCGAAAACTAACTTGAAGTCCGAGATGACCAAGCTCAGCAGGCACGATGTAGCTCGGTACGAGGGCCTGCACGATCTGAAGGAATCGCCGTCGGCAGCAATCAGGCACGTCGAATGCGTTGATTGTCATAATCCTCATGCTGTGCAGGACACGCTTTCAAAAGCTCCGGTTGTGCCCGGTCCGATGCGTGGAGTATCCGGCGTTACAGCCTCCGGGAGCAGCATAGAGAGCGTTCAGTACGAATATGAAGTGTGTTTCAAATGTCATGCGGATAATCCGAACAGACCTCAGTCCGCAATCACCAGACAGATAACCCAGACTAATACGCGGCTGGAATTTGATCCATCCGCTTTCTCATTTCATCCCGTTATGGCGCCCGGCGTAAATCAGAACGTCCCCAGCCTGAAATCACCGATGACCGCTGCGACTATGATATATTGTACTGATTGCCATAATTCAGACAGCACTTCAGGTGCTAAGGGCCCCCATGGCTCCAATTATCCGAATCTTCTCGCATATCGATATGAGACATCCGACTATACACAGGAGAGCAGTTATTCGTATCAGCTTTGTTATCGATGCCACAGCCGGAACAGCATTCTAAACAACGAAAGTTTTACGAAGCATACCGAACACCTGCAAAAACAAATTCCATGCTCAGCATGTCATGATGCTCACGGCATCAGTTCTGTACAGGGCACGCGTTTGAACAATACAAACTTGATAAATTTTGATACGACCATCGTACGGCCGGACCCCGCGACGGGACGGCTGGAGTTCGAGGATACCGGTATATTCCACGGTCGCTGTTACCTGGAGTGCCATAGCAAAACGCATTCTCCACAAGAGTATTAACAAAGCGAATGACTTGCCGGCTACAGGTTAAAACTAAAAGGGCTGGCAGCGATGAAGAAATCTCAACTTTTTCAACAGCCCCACTGTCCCCGGTTTTTTCAAATAAAAACTGGGACCACCTTTGGGGCAGTCCCAGTTTTATTACTCATTTAGCTTTCAATGCTATGCAGCTTACTGCAGAGCCGCTACAGCCGCTTCGAGCAAGGCCTTGGTATAGCCTGGATTGTGGACACCAAGGCTACCATCCTCGATAGCAATAAAGATATAGTTCCAGAGGGCAGAAGCCTGTGCAGCGGGATAGACTCCAACAACCGGTTCATATCCTACTACTACTTCTTCTATGACACCATCGTCACCGATTTCATAATCTTTTTCTACAGCGAGTAAACCCTTGACTACCAACAGATCGCGAACCTGAACGATCAGTGCTTTGACCTCAGTCTGCACACCGTCGATATCGAAATCTTCGGCACCTGAGTGGCATACAACGCAAGCAGACTCAACTGGCTCAAAAGTGTGGTTGTTGTTTTTACCAACGTGGCAGGTAACACAGGTATCCCTTACCAACATGGCGTGGGCACTAGGGCGACCTACAACATCACCGGCACCGGCCAGACCGAGCAGCATTGTGCTCTGCGGGCCGTGGTGGGGGCCCCAGTGCGTACTGTCGACCTCGATATTGCCATTAGGATCTGCTGCAGTAATCGTTTTACGCGGCTGGTGGCAGTTGGCACACAGATTACCCTTACCGCCATCATAGGTTACGTCATCGAAAGCGAAGAGCGCCACCGGGTCGGTGGTCTCCAAAGCCCAGTCCGTAGCGGTATAGCTGGTGTGAATCTGGTGGCAGGCCCGGCAGTCCTGGCGGGTCGGATTGGAATCTCCTGCCTCGACTGTGTCCGGCGTGAGTCCCGCAGCAACCATGGAGCTGAAGCCGCCGCCGGAATGACAACCGGCACAACCGGAGCTTGTTCCACGACCATATGCTGTACCGGTTCCGTGCATGGACTCGCTCCAGGCGGTTTCCTTGCCGGTGATC
>Ga0154684_1171_pt1 | contig 18132 bp, 12 predicted proteins | sample Rifle2008BG13ft_FD_116113 | JGI IMG/M metagenome (GOLD analysis project Ga0154684, IMG submission 116113) | Planctomycetes bacterium RBG_13_50_24 | reverse complement strand
TCACGACAGCGGCGGCCTTTCTCCAAGCGATACGGTTCACAACTGGCTGATTAAACGCCACGGCTCGTTGAGCTATACGTTCAGCAAAAAAGGCGTTTTATTCATCGTTTTATATTCAAAGTACGATGAAAGCCTGAATAATCCCGCCCAGCCGATATCCAAAGATGCGCTCGAATATCTTCGTAATAGCCTATCGAAAGTAGCAAAGGAAACTCCCATCGTGGTTGCTACTCATCTATGTTTCGAATCAATTACGAACAGGGACAAGCTCATCGACGCTTTCGGAGACGCGAACGTGATACTCGTGCTGAGCGGGCACTACCACAAGGCAAGTGTGAACAGCTACAGAGGCATAAACTTCGTGCAACTGCCTTCTCCGGCCCCGGGTTCTCCCAGCGAGATCACGGCCATACGCATTGATTCGGAAAGACTCGTCGCCGTTCCATTCGATTACGAAAAATCGCAATGGTCTGCTGATCCGAAGAAAATCCTCAACACCGGTATCAAGGGACCGCCTAAAACGTCCGCCGGTCCACCGTCCACCCGGGACCGCGATGATACGGTGAAGAAACAGCCGCTGCTGCTGGACACTCACTTTAGACGGAGTTTCCTTTTGAGTTATCCCGATTCGAAAGATGGTGATTTTTCAGACGGTATCGTCGCGATCGGGCCTGAGAGAAAACCATAAGAAAACTACCTGTCGCTAAAGCTCCGTCCGTGTTTCTTGCGTTGACAAGCCGGCTCGTCTAAGATAGCCTATTAGTGGTGCTGACGTTCGGTGCCGCAGAAAGATTAGATTATAGAGGCGGCAAGAAGAGCGTTACATTTGCAGGAAATATCTGGTAGGGAGAAGAGCAATGCCGCTTGAAAATATGAATGTTATGCTTGGCAAGGCCGCCGGCACGGGTTATGCCGTAGGTGCATTTAATATCCTGGACTACAATTCGACAAAGGCCGTCATTCTTGCTGCGGAGGAAACAAACGCCCCGGTGATAATCCAAACATCGGCCAAGACGGTCATCTTCTGGGGCGCACCGGCGATTATCTCGTGGGTAAGGCAGCTTGCCGGCTCATCGAGTGTCCCTATCGCCCTGCACCTCGACCACTGCAAGGATTTAGACCTTATCAAAGAGTGCATCGAGTCGGGGTGGACCTCGGTTATGATCGATGCCTCTTCGAAGCCGTTCGATGAGAATCTTTCCCTGAGCAGGCAGGTGGTAAAGATGGCACGGCCGAAAAATGTCACCGTAGAAGCCGAGCTTGGGGCCATCGTGGGCGTGGAGGACGACATTCACGTAAAACATCAGGATGCGCATCTGGCCGACCCCGAACAGGCAATCATATTTTGTGAAAAAGTCGAGCCGGACTGTTTCGCGCCCGCGATCGGAACCGCTCACGGCATTTATAAGGGCGTACCAAAGATTGCATACGACCTGCTCGAAGAAATCGCAGCTAAGATAGCAGCTCCCATAGCCCTGCACGGCGGCACGGGACTGGCAGACGATGTATTTAAAAAGTGCATTTCGCTCGGCTGTGCTAAAGTAAACATATCGACCCAGCTAAAATATGCGTTCATCGACGGATTTGTCGCTTACCACAATGCGAACAATACGGAGTATAATCCGCTGAAAGTCATCGATGCCCAGTTCAATGAGCTCAAGGCTGGCATTGTCGAGAAGATTAACCTGTTCGGCAGCTCAGGGAAGGCTTGACAGAGGAGATTGTGCCGCAGACAGGGCAGGGAAAAAAAGGAGGCCGTAATGAAAGCCATTATTTTCGATTGTGACGGCGTTCTTGCCGATACCGAACGGGACGGGCACAGAGTTTCTTTCAATAGAGCATTCGCAAAAAAAGGGCTCCCGATAGAGTGGAGCGTCGAGCTGTACGGAGAACTTCTGGCGGTTGCCGGCGGCAAAGAACGCATGAGGCACTACTTCGACAGCTACGGCTGGCCTGACGATATCGCTGACAGGGATACACTCTTAAAAGAACTGCATAAACTTAAAACAGATTATTTCATGGAAATCATCGAGTCGGGACAAATGCCTTTACGCCCCGGCGTCGCAAGACTCGTAGATGAGGCTATCGCCGCTGATGTTGTTCTGGCGATCTGCTCTACTTCCCACGAGCGGGCGGTGAACTTAGTGGCGGAGATACTGCTCGGTCCCGAGCGTAAGGCTCATTTCAGCAAGATCCTGGCCGGCGATGTTGTGTCAAAGAAAAAACCGGACCCTGAAATATACAACCTGGCTTCGGAGAGACTAAGCCTTGAGCCGTCCGAATGTGTTGTGATAGAAGATACCCGCATTGGGCTGCTTGCAGCAAAAGCAGCGGGCATGCATTGCGTTATAACTACCAACGGCTATACGAAGGACGAGGATTTCACAGAAGCGGACCTGGTCGTCTCCGAGCTGGGCGACCCGCCGAACGTTCAGGTAACTCTGGAGACAATTTTATGCCGGATAAAATAACGCTCGAAGATATTCTGGATAGTAAGGACAATAACATCTATGACATCAGCACAAGCGCAGCGGGGCCGCAAGGTGGTCTGCCCTTGACCGAGGACATGCTCGTCAAGAGCCCCAGCGGTGAAATCTTTGGCATGAGTCATAGTGCGGGGATGGGGTGGGAACCGGCCAAATTGACACAAGAACAGTTCCTGCTGATTAGTACCCAGGGGGGGATTCGTGCAGGTGACGGCACACCCGTTGCACTTGGCTATCACACCGGGCACTGGGAGCTTGGTCTGCTGGCCACAGCGGCTGCGCAAGAGCTGCAACGTCTGGATTACATGCCGTTCGCGTGCTTTTGCACGGATCCGTGCGACGGACGGACCCAGGGCGAGCCGGGAATGATGGATAGTCTTGCCTACCGGAATGACGCCGCCACGGTTTTTCGCCGCCAGATACGGAGTTTGCCCGGACGAAAAGGAGTGCTCGGCGTGGCGACTTGCGACAAAGGTTTGCCCGCAATGATGATGGCAATGGCCGCCATGCACGATCTGCCGTCCGTGCTGGTGCCGGGCGGCGTAACACTTCCGCCCGCCGAAGGTGAGGACCTGGCCAAAGTTCAGTCGATGGGAGCTCGTTTTGCCCATGGCCTGGTGACACTGGAATACGCAAAACAAATGGCCTGCCGCACGTGCGCCAGTGCCGGCGGCGGTTGTCACTTTCTTGGAACAGCGGCGACGTCCCAGGTTGTCAGTGAAGCTCTCGGAATGAGCCTTCCGCACGCAGCGCTTGCGCCGTCAGGCCAGGCAATCTGGCTGGATACGGCATCTCGTTCGGCCAGGGCGCTGGTACGGCTTCACAAACGTGGCTTGACCGCCAGGGACATCCTTACCGACTCAGCCGTTCGTAACGCTATGGTTGTTTACGCAGCCTTCGGCGGTTCAACGAATTTGCTCCTGCACATTCCCGCAATCGCTCATGCGGCAGGATTGAGACGCCCAACGCCGGAGGATTGGAGGAAACTCAATCGAGAAGTGCCGCGTCTTGTCGATGTTTTGCCGAACGGCCCGGTAGGGCACCCCACCGTGCGTGCCTTCCTTGCAGGCGGCGTGCCGGAAGTCATGCTGCAATTGAGACGGCTCGGACTCATGGATTTGCACGTGTTGACGGTATCGGGCGAAAGCCTGGGCGAAATGCTCGACTGGTGGGAAACATCAGATCGCAGGCGGCGACTGCGCGAGCTGCTCCGCGAAAGAGATGGTATCGATCCGGACGAGGTGATTATGAATCCTGCCCGGGCCCACCAGCGCGGTTTGACCAGTACCATAACCTTGCCGCAGGGCAATCTTGCGCCCGGAGGCTCGGTCATCAAAAGTACTGCCATTGATCCGACGCTATTGGATGCCGAGGGCGTGTATCGCAAGATCGGCCCTGCACGCGTGTTCATCGGTGAGTCCATCGCTATCCGGGCCATAAAGGCAGGAATTGTTCAGCCCGGCGATGTCGTCGTGCTCATTTGCGCGGGCCCGATGGGAAGCGGGATGGAAGAAATACTGCAAGTGACCGGTGCCCTGAAATATATTCCCTGGGGAAAGGATGTTGCGGTCATTACCGACGGCCGGTTCAGCGGCGTAAGCACCGGCGCTTGTATCGGTCACATCGCTCCGGAAGCCCTGGCAGCCGGCCCGGTTGGAAAAGTGCTGGATGGAGATATCATTCAAATTATCATTGATTGTAATAATCTTAAAGGAAGTGTTGATTTGATCGGAGAGGCTGAGACTCCGGCGAATGAGCGAAACGTGGAGCTTGGCACGCGCATATTGGCCAATCGCCCGTTTCGGCCAGACCTGGCGCCTCATCCGAGTCTCCCCGATGACACGCGATTGTGGGCTGCTTTGCAGGAGATAGGCGGGGGCACCTGGGGCGGGTGCATCTACGACGTCGAAGCAATCGTCCAAATGCTGAAAACAGGCAAAGATGCCTTGCGGAAATAATAGCGGATTAGTACATTGTAGTGCTGCTGTTTTGATAAGGATTTAGTTATGGCAGATAATCAGAAAAAACTTTCGGGTGTTTTCGCCCCGGTAGTGACACCATTCAGTTCCGACAAACTCGCACTCGATGACTTGAGGTTCAACCTGCAAAAACTCAACGAGACGGACCTGGCCGGTTATCTTGCGCTCGGCTCGAACGGGGAATTCAGGAGTCTGACCGACAAAGAGCAGATTAAGGTTCTCGAAATTTTCGCTGAAGAAAAAGGCGACAAAGTCGTCATGGTCGGCACCGGCTGCGAATCAACAAAGCAGACTATCGAAAAATCGAAATTGGTTTGCGAAATGGGCTTTGACTATGTCAGCGTCCTGACACCATGCTACTTCGCCAAACAGATCGATGGCGCCACTCTCAAAAGCCACTACGAACGTATCGCCGATTCGATCGATATTCCCGTATTACTCTACAACGCCCCCGGCTTTACGGGTGGAATGAGAATACCGGTTCAGACTGTTATCGAACTCTCGCGTCACCCCAATATTGCCGGCATGAAAGATTCCTCCCCGGAAGGGCCGGCAAAATTACTCGCCAGCCTCGATCCTGCCGAAGATTTTCACGTTTTGGCCGGTTCCGCCAATTTTTTCTATCCCTGCCTCCATCTGGGAGTTCCCGGCGGAGTGATATCCATTGCCAATGCCCTGCCCGAGGCCTGCTGTGATTTGTACCGGTTGTTTATTGAGGGCAAGTATGACCAGGCAAGGATACTTCACTTCAAACTTTCCCGGCTTAATAATGCCGTATCAGGAAAATGGGGCGTGGCTGGTGTCAAGGCTGCCATGGATATCATGGGATTCAAGGCAGGTCAGCCCCGCCACCCACTCATGGCCGTGACGAATGAGGACGCGGAAAAAATCAGGCGGCAAATTGTTAATGAAGGTTTCATCTCTTAATGAAAGAAATGCGAAAGCTTCAAACAGCCGAAAACACAACGATATTGGCGGTTGATATCGGTACGACCGGCATGAAAATGGGCGTGTTTAAAGTCACCGATAAGGCCCTGAGTCCGGTCAGGCAATTCTCGCAGGAATACGAGGTCAATATCTACAACGACGGCCTGTTTGGTGACATCGAACAGGACAAATGGAAGCATGCCTTCACCGCCGGATGCAAAGCGATGGCCGAGGTGATTGGCGATGTCGATGTGATTTCTCTTTCAGGAACAACACCCGGGCTGACAGCTATGGACAAAAATGGCGAGGCGCTTTACCCGGCGATACTAATGCTCGACCAGCGTTCCCGCAAACAGGCACAATTCATAATAGATACCATCGGACTGGCAGACCTTCTGAAAACCACAGCCAATATGCCGGTCGCCGGCGGTTGCTCACTGGCGAGTATCCTCTGGATCAAGGACAACTATCCTGAAATTTACAATAAGACTCACAAGTTCGGCCACTCTAATACGTATATCGCTCACTGGCTGACGGGATCCTTCGCCATCGACCCTTCTTCGGCGTCGCTGACGGCCCTGTATAATACCGTTGCCAATGACCTGACCTGGAACGAAGATATCGCCGCTACTTTCGGCCTGGCACTCGACCGGCTTGCGGAAATCGTCCCGGCGTTCGAAAGCATAGGGCGAGTCAATGAGTCACTCGCACGGCAGCTCGGTTTCAAAAAAGAGCCGGCCGTGCTGATCGGAGGCAACGATGCGGTGCTGGCCGCCTATTCGGTGGGAATCAAGGATCCGGGAGACATCATCAATGTCAACGGCACGTGTGAAATCGCCCTGGTATGTCTCGACCGATGTTTGCCGTCGGCTGATTACAATATCCGGGCCCACGTGCTGCCGGGTCGATGGCTGACCCTGCACGTAATGAACGCCGGCGGAAAGGCTCTGGACTGGTTCAGAGAGCTTTTTTGCAGTGAATTGAACACCGGGGAATTTTACGACGGATTCCTTCCGAAGGCGATTGAAAGCTGGCTGGATCGTCAAAGTGGCGTGACGTATGTCCCTTACCTGATGGGCTCGCGTTACAGCCTGGAGCCGCTCAGGGCCCAGTTGCTGGGACTGACTCACCAGACCACGCGTGAGGAAATACTGGCGGCCGTCGTCAGAGGACTGTGCGAGTATCAGAAGGCGCACCTGGACGATATCGAAAAGGACGTTCCTCTTCAAAAGGTTATCCATATAACGGGGGGAGCGACAAATTCTGCCCTGATCCGGGCAAAATCAAAGTGGATGAGGGACGGCGAATACGTCTATGACGAGCAGTCTTCGATGAAGGGAGCCGCCCTGCTCGGCCTGAAATATATCGAGAATCGAGGAAAGCCATAACCGGTTACTGGAAGGGGAAGCAATATTATGCCCAGTCTTCATCCGCTTATAATTCTCGCTGTCGGCATGACGACGGTCATCCTGATGATTGCGCTGCTGAGAATGAATGCTTTTATTGCTTTAATTACCTCGGCTGTAGTAGTGAGTCTGCTTGCCCCCGGGGATTTGTCTGAGAAGATCAGCCGGGTGGCGGTGGCATTCGGAAGCACGGCCGGCAGCATCGGCATCGTGATCGCTCTGGCCGTAGTCATCGGCAAGTGCATGATGGACAGCGGGGCGGCGGACCGTATTGTCAGAGGCTTCCTGTCGCTGCTGGGGGAAAAACGCAGCTCCACTGCGCTGATGGCCAGCGGTTTTGTGCTTTCGATTCCGGTATTCTTCGACACGGTGTTCTATCTGCTCGTGCCGCTGGCGCGGTCCATGCACCGGCGGACGAAGAAGCATTACCTGAAATACGCGATGGCTATTACAGCCGGCGGAGTTATTACACATTGCCTTGTGCCGCCCACTCCCGGACCGCTCATCATGGCCGACAATCTTGGTATCGATATTGGCGCAATGATTATGATAGGTGTGCTGGTGGCAATTCCCGCGGCCGGCGTCGGAATGTTCTTCGCCGGGTGGGTGGATCGGCAGATGAATATACAGATGAGACCTCTCGGCGGCGAGCAGTCTGAACCTGAGCCGCTGGAAGACAATCAACTGCCGGGCCTGCTGGTGTCGCTTCTGCCGATTGTCCTGCCGGTGCTGCTTGTCTCGACCAATACGATTGTCCGTACAATAGCCGAAGGCGCAGCCGAGAGCTCGGGGCTGAACCGGTTTGCCGGAATCGCCGCGGTTTTGGGTGACGTGAATCTGGCAATGCTCATATCCGCGGCCATCGCCATGTTGATGCTTAAGACCAAACGCGCCCTGACGAACGTACAACTGGCTAAGGTGGTCGAGGTCTCGCTGATGAGCGGCGGCATGATTATCCTGATCACGGCCGCCGGCGGCGCTTTTGGCGCGATGCTCAAGGCCGCCCAGATCGGCCCGGCGATCGAAAACCTTTTCAAGGGCGATGCGGGCCGGCCGACCAACGGCCTGATGCTGCTGGGACTGGGCGCTTTTATCGCTTCGATGATCAAAATCGCCCAGGGCTCGTGCACCGTTGCGATGATAACATCATCAGCGATGATCGCCGCGATGCTCACATCGACAGAGATGTTAGGCTATCATCCTGCGTATCTGGCGACTGCCATCGGGGGCGGCTCGATGATCGGCTCGTGGATGAATGACAGCGGGTTCTGGATATTCGTGAAAATGACCGGGCTGACCGAAGCTGAAGGACTCAAATCATGGACGCCCCTGGTGGCTATAGTCGGTTTCACAGCAATCGTCGTCTCATTTCTTTTAGCTATAATCTTACCTATGGCATAGAATTGCCAGAGGATATTCATTGGCCGTCTATAATAAAGCCCAAAACCGTAACGCAACCTCTGTTGGCCGCGAGTAACGACCTATAATATTTCCGTTTTTCACATTGTTTCTGTGAGAAACGCTTATTTGTTTTTTGACAAAGAGTCGCCATTTTTGATGCGAAAATGGGCAAAGCAGGAAAAAAGGCAAAAGTAAGTTGTCAAGCTATTGATTCTTGTCCTTTGAATTGTAATAATGAGCCAAGTTGTTATTTATGCTGTTTTAAATTGTTAAGAAGAGATATTATAGGGCGATAATAGCAATATTCATACGGATGAAATACAGCTCTATGATTGCGGCAATGATGAATTGTATTAACAGCATATGAGTTAATCTGGGCAAGGGAGCAAAAGAGGGGGGCAATAAAGGCTTGCAGGAAGCAGCCTATGGAGAAAGGACGACGGAGCGCATGTCAATAGCTGCTTGGACTGTCTGCGAACTGGTGATTATGGAATGTACTGCAAACAGTGCCGCAAAATTCCCATTTGGCATAAAAGTTGAAGCGATTACAGCCCGTCTATTGACAGAATTTTTGTGACCTCTGACAAAGAATGGACTAATCACGGCAAGGCCAAAACAGGTTATGCACCTGGAATTTTGAAGGTCGTGTTAGTGGAGCAAACTATTATATAAGTATGGTTAAGTTCCATCTTGTACAAACAGATGTGCATGTGTGGAGCTGGATTTGGAGTGGTGTTCGTATAATTATAGCAATAAATTTCAACAAGAGACCGTGCGGATATCTTGGTTCAAGCACAGGCAAACAATAGGCTTGATATGATAGTCGTTCTATTCCTGGGGAGGGAGCCTTGATTGTTTAACAAGCTACAGGTGTAGCGACCTGCAAGAATAGCGGTAACCTGCACATAATCCTGAGGAGGTATTAAAGTGAACTTGCCAAAATATAAATCATTTGCTGATTGTACATCGAAAATTCAGATGCTTTTCATTCTGATTCTGACAGTATTACTATCGGTCTGTTTAGCCGGATGCGGTGATAATGTCCATCTGCCTACCGCAAAACAACTGATAGAATTCGAAAATGCCAGCCCCGTCCCTCCCTCCGTAGATACGGATCGTATGGTTAGAGCCAAAATAGGCGGTGGGGCTTACCGGGTTGTGACGGGTGACGCTCTTGAGCTGACCATGCCTGCCGTAGTTCGGTTCATCACGCTTAAGGAGATAGTCAGCAATACTACAGTCACGCCATACATATCAAGGGTGAATACAAGCGGAAATATCACGCTCCCAATTGTTGGTGATATCGAAGCGGCAGGAAGAACTCTGTCCCAGATCGAATCGGATATTATTGATGCGTACTATCCCAAGCACGTCGTGACTCGCCCCTCAGTATTCGCACGCGTACTGGATTATAAAACGTCTAAAGTTTCTGTCACCGGAGCTGTTCGGACGCCCGGTATTTATTCGCTTCGCAACGATCAGATGTCTCTTGTCGCGCTTCTCATGGAAGCAGGCGGCATAATCGACGAAGGTGCTGCTCTTATCCGGATAATTCACAGCGATCAGGCCATATCCAATGATGAAGATGCTGTAATGAAAACAGCCAAGCAATTATTCAGACGCCCGGATGGTGTAAACAAAATGTTGCCGGTGAAACCCGTTTCAGATCAAATTGTCGCCAACGAAAACGAGATTCCGCCGTTTTTTAGGCAGGCGTATTCGTCAAGTGCGATCGGTGCACTGGCTATAAGGCAAGACGATAAAAGATCGCCAACCGAGCAAACAGACCTTGCAAACAATAACCAAAGACCACTTTTGGTGGATAGGTTGGCATGGAATGAGCCGCTGGTTTCAACTGCTCATGCCGAGGGGGAACTGTTCCCGCCGGCGGAACCTGTCAGATACGGCCACCCTAAATCCAACCTCAGGAATACTGCTGCCGGCGCAAAGACAAACTCAGATCTGGAATCTCAAACGCACTATTTGCAGTTGAGCGCGAAAGCGGATGAGGCATTTGGCCGGGATACTGCTGAAATATCTGTCCCGAACAGAAGTCCAAGAATCCAAAGAATCACTGAGACGAGCAGACCTCGAAAATCAGAATCCCTTGTTTTGCCTGTTAAGGGACTTAATATACCTTTCGCCGATATCGAACTACAGGACGGCGACAGCGTTATAGTGGAACGCCTGCAGCAGCCACTCTTTACGGTTATAGGATTAGTCAACAGCCCGGGCAACTTTCCGTATCCACCTGATGTTCAGTACACACTTATGCAGGCAATGGGATTTGCCGGCGGAATGAATCAGATTGCCGAGCCTCGATACGCGACCATTTACCGCTTAAAGCGGGACGGCAAGTGTGTCAGAGCGACTTTCCCGATAAAGGGTAAATCGAATCTGGCGGATGCTTCAAATACCTTAATAAAGCCAGGTGACATCGTCGCAGTCGAACAAACGCCCAGAACACGCACGGCGCTGTTTCTTGACAGTGCATTCGGTATTAATATCGGCACATACTGGAGCCTAAACGATAGAAACAGGGCGCGTTAGAGTTAATATCGAAGAAAACATGTTTGATAAAGAGGAGCAGAGGGCAGCGCTATGATAAGCCAGACCGAAAATAGTGGGACAACGGAACATAATAATGCTCGAACATTACCTGTAGGAATTGTTCCGGAAGACCTTGTTCAAATCATATGGCGCAGCCGATGGATTGTATTGCTCACCATAGCAGTGGCCCTGGGAGCTGGTTTGACTTATATTACCGTTGCGACGCCTGTTTACACCAGCACGTCCAGGATCTACGTCCAGCAGAGCGGGCCAAAGATTCTCTCTGAAGCCGAAGGAGTAATGACACAGTCAAAGAATTACCTTTATACCGAGGCAGAGCTCCTGAAATCGACACCAATACTTTCATCCGCCCTCGAAAGAACCGACATAAAACAGCTAAAGATTTTTCGTAAGATCGACAATCCCGTTGACTACCTGAAGAAAAAAGGGCTTATTGTCTCGGTTGGTAAAAAAGACGATATCATCGATATCTCCTCCGACTCGCCGGATCCTGTTGAAGCCGCCCAGTTGGTCAATGCAATCGTGGATTCCTACAGAACATACCATGCAACCCGCAAGCGCAGCACAAACGGAGAGGTCTTAAGAATACTCCAGGATGAAAAACGCAACAGGGACAAGGAACTGACACAGAAGCTCAAGGCGATGATGGCTTTGAAGAGTGAGAACATCGCCTTAGCTTTTGAGAACCGTAACAGCAACATTATCCTTGACAGACTTGATACTTTATCTGCGGAGTTAACACAAGCTGAGCTTCAAATGGTGGAAGCAAAATCTGTTTACGAAAATGCCAAATCAATGATGGCCGACCCTGCCAGGCTAAAGCGGTTTGCAGAGAGCGAAAGGGCAAAGGGTATATATATCTCCACCGCCGACGAATGGTCGCGGCTCGAAGCGGAGTTAGAGCAGTTACAAATGCAGCTTATTGACCTTCGCCAATTTCCGACGCCCAACCAGTCAGCTATAGGGGCACTTCAAACAAAAGTCGCCCAGATTGAAAACAGGCTTGCATACCTGTACAGGAAGTTTGCCGAGACACAACTGGCCATTGCGGAGCAACAGTACACAGCAGCCAAGGAAAAACAAGAGCAGATCGCCGGTTATTTTGAAGCGCAACGTCAGGAGGCCGTTCAATTAAACAAGCAGCTTGCTGAATATACGATACTCCAGTCAGAATGGGAGCAGACAAAGAAACTCTGCGACATTCTTGACGATCGTATAAAGGAAATCAACATTACGGAGGATACCGGCAGTCTAAACATCAGCGTACTCGAAACCGCCCGCCCGGCGGACAAGCCATCGAAGCCTCCGAAAGCCAGATACATGGCCATAGCAATGCTTTTCGGCCTTGTCCTTGCCGGTGTTCTGGCCCTTGTTCGCGACAGGATGGACCAGCGGCTCCGCTCGATGGAAGAAATTTCCGCCGCTCTCGGGTTGCCGGCCCTGGGCGTTGTCCCCTCTATGTCGCGAAGAGAGGGGCCGGCCATTCGGGGTAAGAAGGCGTATCTGGATTCCAAGTCTCTTTGGGCTGAGACATATCGCACGATGAGAACGGCTGTGTTATTCAGTGATACCAAGGCAAAGTCAAGGACCATTCTCATAACCTCACCCGAAGAGGCTGACGGTAAGTCAACGGTGGTCAGCAATCTGGCTATCGCCATGGCTCAGGCCGGACAAAAGACACTTATCCTCGAAGCGGATTTTCGTAAGCCCATGCAAAATAAGATTTTTGGCGTCAACCATAACAATAAGGGACTGAGCAGTGTGCTGGCCGGGGCTAATGAACTCGAAGAAGTCATTAAGACGACATGTGTTTCCGGCTTGGACCTTTTAACTTGCGGATCGAACGTAACCAATCCATCCGAGACACTCCAAAGTGCAAGTTTCACCAGGCTCCTAAAACTCCTGGCAAAACAATATGACCGAATTATCGTCGATTCACCTCCCGTACTGCCCGTCACCGATGCACAAATTCTGGCTTCAATCTGCCAGATTACTATCCTTGTACTAAGGGCAGAAAAATCCACCCGAAAAGCCAGCAAGCAAGCTCATGATGCCCTCGTCCGTGTCGGCGCACGGGTTCTCGGTGTGGTTGTGAACGATGTACCAAAGAATGGACATTACGGCTATTACGGTGGCGATGGATACTACAACAGCAGACATGGCACCGGTTCACAAAAAAACAAGACAAGCACAAGCCACACGAAATCTGCTCTCCTTGTTACACGGTCTGAACGTCCCCAAAGTTCGGGCAACTCAGGATCGCTAAGTATTGCGGAAATGCAGAAAGTGCTTTCTGTAAAAAAGAAGGTTACAGCCGGCCACAAAGAATCAGCGGGTGTTTATGATGGCACATGACGGTTTTGTCAGCTCAAACAGCTCAGAATTGCAAAGGATTGCAGATGATCGATCCCGTAAAGGCAGGCACTATTGATGGCCAAGCTGCAGATTGCAGCAGCTATGCTCCTTTCGGATCTCCGGACCGGAGCCGCAGACAGCCTTCATGTGGATTGGCGGTATCTGTAACGCGAAAAGACTGAATAATGTCCGGCGTTGCAGTTGTGTTAAGAAAAGGAAGAGAAAGAGTCCGTCATCAAAGGCATTTTTATACCTGATTGATGAGGGCTGAAAATATATAAATTCTCGCCGGGTGCCTTGCCGGGTGCACCGACGAGAACAGAGTGCGCGCGAGGAGAGTATATGCTGAGTTTGTCTGAAAATCCTTCGATTTTAACACCGGAGGTGAAATCCCTGACCGAACTTCGCGGAACATGGTGGATCGCCTACACCAGGCCGCGATTCGAGAAAGCCTTCGCCTGGGATCTATGCAGTCACGGCATAGGCTACTTTTTGCCGATGTATGAAAAGACCATCTTCTCGGGAGGGCGCTATCGCCGTCTCATGTCACCGCTTTTTTCTTCGTATGTGTTTTTCTGCGGCACGGAACAGGATCGGTATATGGCCATGAGGACAAACCGTTTGTGCCATACAGTGGATGTCGCGGACCAGGAGCAACTGATAGAAGAGTTAGCGAGCATCGAAGTCGCCCTTTTAAATAAGGCAGTGGTTGATGCTTATCCCAACCTGCCCGTGGGCAGCCGCTGCAGGATCATCTCCGGTCCGATGAGGAACACCGAAGGCGTAGTTGTCGAAAGAAAATGTGCCAGGGCCCGCATGGTTATTGAAGTGACTATTCTCACTCAGGGCGCCCTTGTAGAAATTGACGCGGATATCTTAGAACCGTTGGAATAAATTTTTAAGGTTGGTTTGATTATGAACATCTACTTATATGTATATCTGGGCTCTCTCCTGCTTACGCTGATGATGACGCCCGCTGTGATCTGGATTGCCCGCCGACTCGATATCGTAGATATTCCAGGCGTGCGGCACATGCATACACACCCTGTCTCACACATCGGCGGCGTTTCCTTCTTTCTGTCTACGATAATTCTGAGCACTGCTGCGCTATGGTTCTCGAATTTTGCAGGCATCGCCGGTGAGCCTGCGCTCCGTCAACTGCGCATTCTGCTTTTGTCTGCCGGCTTCATGTTCATAACCGGGCTTATTGATGACGTGAAGACAAATGGGCTGCGGGCACGGATCAAGTTTATCGCGCAGATCGCTGCCGCCGTCATGGTTTGTGCCGTCGGTATTCGTATCAAATCAGTGGTGGTAACCGATTCGGTGGCGCTGAATTTTGGCTGGTTTTCCTGGCCGCTTACGCTTCTCTGGATTGTTGGTGTCACTAATGCCGTGAATCTGAGCGATGGCCTGGATGGTCTTGCCGGCGGGATTTGTGCCATCGCCTGCGGGGTAGTGGCCGTATTTGCCGCTTCAACGGGCAATGTGGCGGTAGTCGTGCTCATGCTTGCACTGCTTGGCAGCGTTACCGGCTTTCTTTACTTCAACTTCAATCCGGCGAAGATTTTCATGGGCGATTGCGGCAGCATGTTCCTGGGCTTTACGATTGCCTCGTCAAGCGTCCTCTGCTTTTCAAAATCTTCCGCACTTGTGGGGCTCGCTCTGCCGATTGCCGCTCTGGGTGTCCCTATCTTCGATACTTTTTTTTCCATGCTGCGCCGTTTTCTGGAACGACGATCCATATTTTCCGCCGACCGCAGCCATTTCCATCACAAGCTGATTGACCTCGGCCTTACACAGCGCCAGGTTGTCATCGCAATCTATGGCGTGACACTACTGACATCCGGGCTGGGAATGCTCATGATAGTCACGCCCGGGATTCATGTTCCGATCATCTTCTTTTGTATCTTGATTTTATTGCTTCTTATATTCCACGTTGTCGGCTCAGTAAGGCTGGAGCAAATCAAGGCGGCTATGCAGAAAAGATATATGATTATCCACCGGGAGCATGAGGAGCGAAAGAACTTCGAGGAGGCGGCATTGTATTTTCGCCGGGCGGCTACATTCGATCAATGGTGGCAGGCCGTCTCCACGGCAGCGGGCAAAATGGAATTCTGGACCGTCGATCTGCCTCTGGTAAATCGTGACGGCACCTCTCGCGCCCTAAACTGGCGTTACAACGGCTCCGGCCCTGATCCCGGCCCGGAGGGGCTTATTCAGGTTCATGTGCCTGTCCGCGACCGTCGCTCCGGTTCATCGCTGTATTTAAGGATCGAGCTTTACAAAAACGGCTCCCTCGAATCCGCCGGCAGAAGAGTGGCCCTCTTTACGCGCCTTATTGATGAACATGACATCAACAACCTTCGGATAGAAAGACAAGACTCGAAGCATTTTGGAGTAGATCGGGCACCTCTTTACTCCTGAATTCTGACATCCTCTATATGAATCCGGATAGAACGGAAGAATGAGTGAACAGTACATTACAACTTCGAAGCGGCTTATCCATAACACGATCTTCAATGTGATGACCCTCGTCAGTGGTGCGGTAATCACCTTTTTTCTGATACGCTTTTTCCTGGCACAACTCGGCGAGAGCAGGTACGGTGTATGGGTGCTGATCGGCTCTGTTTTTCAGTACCGCCGGCTGCTGGACATGGGAATGAACAGCTCTATCGACAGATACATCCCCGTGAATCTGGCAAGGCGTGATGACGATGCGATCCAACGTGTAATCAGTACCTCTCTTTTCTTCTTCGCCGCTCTGGCCGTTGTGCTTGGCTTGATGACTCTGCTGCTATACGACAACATCGGGGCATGGTTTGCAATTACACCCGATATGGTCGGCACCGCCGGTATGCTTGTGTTGATCGTGGGATCTTCATTTGTCTTGTCCATGCCTTTGCAGGTATCGTCCGCGCTGTTATGCGGACTGCAAAGATATGACATCCTGAACCTCACGGAGCTTATAATGCTCCTGTTGCGGACCTTTTTAGTGATTATCCTATTGGGTCAGGGATACGGCCTGCTCACAATGGGACTCGTATATGGAGCCAGTGAAGTTATCGTGAAATTCGCACAGTTCGTCTATGCGAAAAAGCTTTTGCCGGACGTTTCTATCACTATCAGGGGCATTGACTTCAAACTTCTCAAAGAAATGCTGGCATACGGAATCAATACGTGTTTATATAGAACGGGAGACCTGCTTATCTTGAAGGCAACGGATTTGGTCATAGCCGTCTACATCGGGACAGCAGAGGTAAGTCAATTTGCTGTTGCCATAGCAGGCATACTACTGTTAACACAATTGCTGCGTGCTTTTGCAACGGCGACAAAACCTGCCGTCAGCGACCTTGACGCCCGAGACGAGCACTCGCGTGTGCGTGAGATATCGTTTCTCATGCAAAAATACAGCCTGCTTCTGATAATTCCGGCTGCATGTTTTTTGATTGTGATGGGCAGGGAGTTTCTGCATGTATGGGTTGGGGAAAAATTTCAGGACCCAGGCGTAGTCAACAGCCTGGGCGTCGTGCTGGCCATTCTGACAGTTGGACATTGTCTGAGATTGGCACAATACAGCAATTTTTTGGTGCTGGTCGGGAAAGGTGATCATCGATTTTTTGGCCTTATAACCGTGGTGACGGGGCTGCTCTGCATCTCGGCCTCTATTGTCTCGGTAAAGGTATTCAATCTGGGATTGCTCGGAATCGCGTGGTCGAATTGCGTGCCGATGGCATTGATATCCGGCATTGTCCTGCCGATCTACTTCAACACGAAAATGAAAATATCGATGCGGGAGAGTATTGTCAGGATTTGGTGGCCTGCGCTGTTAGGGTGCACGCCGACCGTAATTCTAATCAGCATCTGGAAATACTTTCATTCTCCGGCGTCATGGATGAGTATTGCAGCGGTGGTCGTATTTTCCATGGCGCTGACCTTTATCAGTGCCTGGTGTTTCAGCCTGACATCACGGGAACGTGAAAGACTTGCGAAGATCTTTAAACCCCGTTGGCGGCGGGATTCATCGATCTGCTCAAGCGAAAATCCTTTGGCGCTTCGAGAAGAATAAAACGATAGGAGGCAGCAGCAAGAAATACCGAAGCGGCAGTTTACTTCAGGACAATTTGTATGATTATTCGCGGATCCAATATATCGACTGCTGTGATACAAAACCCAGCGGTGCTCGGGTGGAGATTACCTGCAGTGGGATTCTTTGTTTATAGCATGATTGCTATCGGCGCGCTTATTGTCGATGCACGTGTCTTCCTTGTTATTGGCGGTGCATTAATGTTTATGTGCGTTTGTACCGAGTGGTGCAGAGGCATCATGGCCATAAGTGTTGATAAGAGCGTGCTGCTCGTGCTTTGCATTATGCTGCTGTCGATATTCACAACTTTATATGACCCGACGAATACAGTAATTCATAGCCTTCTAAAGCATGTTATTGTTTGTATTCTGTATATTTTCATCTTCAGTATGGGCCTCGTCCCAATCTATTCGACGCCATTTCGCACAATCTTTATTTCCGTCTTGCTGTTTATGGGCCTTGTTTCGTTTTTCGTACCAAACGTCACCGAGACGGATGATGTGATGCGCATGTCGGGTTTCTTTGTTAATGCGAACAATTTCAGCCTTTCGATGATGACATTGTTGTTTCTGATTAATGAGGATAACGACAGCAGGGCCAAGAAGATCTCGATCCATGCGATTCTCGTTCTGTTTTTGCTATTATCGGGTACAAGCGGAGCCATCCTGGCATATCTTGGCGCGATGTTGTTTAAATACTTCGTATCGCTGAAGTCTGTTAACAGATACCGTAATAAGTGGATACTCGCACCCATCTGCATAGCTCTGGTTTTGCTGGGATGTTTGCTGACAACACACCTGTTTATGGATATTCCTATAGCGAAGAGAATCGCCACCCAGCTTTATATGGTTTGGCACGAACTGCCTTTGGCCGCTTCGGGCTATGAATTGGATTATGGGATTCTGTCGAACATGTACGGC
>Ga0154684_1134_pt1 | contig 18423 bp, 5 predicted proteins | sample Rifle2008BG13ft_FD_116113 | JGI IMG/M metagenome (GOLD analysis project Ga0154684, IMG submission 116113) | Planctomycetes bacterium RBG_13_50_24 | reverse complement strand
GACTTTGTCCCTATTCCACCGACATCCGATTTCAGCCCGACGGTACTGCCAACTATATCCGCAGTCTCATCGTCAGTTTTCGAGTCTATATTCCCGGTAGAATTCAACGTAACGTCACCATACTTGTCGTCGGCCGGATCAGATATGTCACCGACATGGTGGGCCGTTACAAGACCGACCGGCAAGTCGCCGATACTGTCTATATTGATATCTGCACCATCGGCTGTCGTGTCGGCATTCAACTCTGTAGCGGCATTGACCTCCAGAGTTGTGCCTTGCCCTATACCGCCTAATAGCGCCGTTAGATTTATATCTCCACCAACTATGTTGGCTACTCCGTCAGCGGGCGCATCATTGTCTATCGTGGTTGCGGCGATAATGGTGACGTTGCCCTTACCGGCATTAGCTTGTTCGACCTTAACATCATCTTTGTCCTTGTATATAATGTTCCAGCCACTCTTTGATGTAAGATTAACGATATCAGCATCATGGGTATCATCCAGATCCAACATTATCGCCCCACCTGTGCCAACATCAGTATTGATTGTCAGCTTCTTGGCGGTAATCGCACCGCTGTCGGTGACATCACCATCGGCCGTTATCTGAACGTCGCCCGTACCGGCACTGGCTTTGGTTACTTCAAGGTTACCACCACCCACCTGACTAAAAAGTATATTACCTTCGACCGTAGTCAGAGATATGGCCGTAAAATCAGAGGCATGATCGTTATCTATGTCAATGTCACCGTCATCGGTATCTGCACTTATCATAGTGGCTGACGTTTCAAGTTCTCTGGTCGCCCCTATACCCGTTGCCGCATCTAAATTCACTGTGCCCGCAGTGATGTCGGTGACAGTATCCGTGGCAGCATCGTCAATAGAACCTGTTATAGAGTTTATGGTTGCATTTCCACTTTCTCCGGCCGTAATCGAACCTATCAAAATATTACCGATGTTATTAATAGTAATGTTAGAAGCTTTAGTGCTAACCGTTCCAAGTGTAACGTTTCCGGTATTTTCAATATAAATATCACCTGAAACTGTACTGGAAGCATTAATAGTACCTGTGCCGGCAGTGGTGATTGCCGCACTTGGACCTCCAATGCTCCCGCTCGCCTCTAAGGCAATTGTTCCTGAACTGGTAATTGTTCCACCGCCACTTATAATACTCGCTGCAACCCCGGTATCGCCATCTATGTCAACATTACCTGCGCCAGCATTTAGAGCCGCACCAATTGTGACGTTGCCTGTATTTCGAATGTCAACTGCTCCTCCACCCGTTATGATTGTGCCGTCGGTATTATCGAAATCTACACCTGAGCTTGTAAATGTGCCGCCATTTGTCATAATCGCGGCACCAACATCAACATTCGCTGTTGAAGAAATCAGATCAACCGAAGTCGTACCTGTAATCGCTCCGTCGATGTTAATATTATCAACGGCATATATTATAAAAGCCGTACCGCTCATCGGACCGGCAAGCTTAAATTCTCCTGCACTTTCTACTACAAACGCCTGAGTCGATGGTGTAGTGGTATTTGCAGGAGTCAATGTTATATTACCACTCGTTGTTGTTGTCTTTATCGTTTCGGCCGCCGTAGAACCCGTGTTCGCTATAGAAGCACCTGCATCCACCGTAATCACGTTGTCTGCTGTCAAAGCTCCTTCCGCCCCGTCAAACAGAACGTCACTGTTCGCATGAATATCTATCTGGCCACCGGTCACCAATGCAGACGTCGTCACATTAGTGCCAGCGTATATATCAACCAAAGTCGTACCCGTAACCGCCGCATTAAGATCGACATCACCTGTCATTGCGGTAAGTGCTACCGAACCGAGGCCGGTCACAACGCCTGCAACACTGTCAACTGTACCAACGCTGAAACCGTCAGCTTCCGTAAACTGAATATTGCCCGTCGATGTATTTATCGCTAAAGTTTTAACATTTGTCGCGCTGTTTGTTATATTAACAGTTCCTGCTGCCTGTACCGCCAAGCCACTGACTACCACCCCACCGGCGGTACCCGTCACCGTCGAACTGCCAACCAAATGCAGATTCGTCACATTTGTTGGTGACACGTCCGAGCAGATCGTGATCGCACCGGTCTTATCAGAGTCACCAATCACTAAGGTCGCCGCCGTAATATTGTTTAATTCCGCGTCTGACAGCTCCAAGGTATCCGCTGCAGCATCCGTGGCAGAGCCAAGGTCGATCGCCTCACCCGTATTATTCGGCCGCACTGTCACCCGGTCTGTCGTTGTCAGCATCCCGTCTATTACCATCCTGTCCGCCGTCAGGGTCACTGTATCGACGTCCAGCTCGCTTGCCTCCGCCACCGTCAAGACCTGATTGTCCCCGGTGACTGTGACGTCCACCGTCTGCACCGTTGCATCTTTTGTATCGAATGTCCCCATTCTTAATGCCGAGTCAGAGCTGACGTATACGCTGCCGGCATCCTCGGTAGTGGTGACGTCTAACAAACCTTGATAGTTAGCTTCCCCTCCCCCTGCCTTATTGATCTTGACTTTCAGCGATCCTTTATCTGTACCATTGTAGATCTTCCCATCGCTTCTAAGGATTATAGAGCCGGCCCTGGTGGTGTCTTTGCCGGAACCAGAACCCACGCGTGACGCCGTGCCTATTACTAATACGCTTGGGTCGCTGAGCGCTATCTCGCCGGTTGTACCAGCGGTCCCCGACGTTAATTGAATGCTGCCGCTTATGGCACTATCTTTGCCGGGTTTATCTGCTTCACCCAGCTCGGCATTGCCCGTCTGAAGTTTGCCTGAACCTGTAATGTTCGTTCCGGCTGAAAGGATAATATTGCCTGATTCTGCTCTGTCGGCCTTTGTGTTAGCCGCTGTGCCATCCTCTACGGTAGCATTGCCCGTTGTGACTGCTGCATTTACTTTTATCGCTCCAGCCGATGACGTCAGGCTTATACCCCCCGACGCCACCTTACTGGTCGTAACGTTACCTGTAGTAAGAGGACCGTCCACGGTTACGTCACCCTTCGCCGCAACTGTGATCGATCCCTTATCGGTGCTCATCGCTGAGAGGGTGGCAGGGGCAATTCGGGAATCGGGCGCTGTACCTGCTTCGATCGTGATATCGCCTGAGCCCTGGGTCGTGATCGAAAAGGCCTCGCCGCCAGATAGGTCGATACCAGTAGTCCCATCTCCTTCGGCATCGCTATTTCTGGTGCGAAGTGTAAGGTTACGGTCGGTTTTAAGAGTGACACCATCTGTAAAGATGCCGGAGACGGTGATACCATCTGCGGCTTCCAAGGTAACATGGGCGTCAGTGCCTTCGATCTCCGACTCATAGAGGAGGAAGTTGTCTTCAGGTGTAGGGTCGACGGCGTCGAGAATAATTTCACCAGGCTCGGGATCGGGGTCACCGGCGCCAACAGTATCGTCTGCATTGTCACTATCATCCCCATCCAACGTGCCGCCTGCAATCTCGATAGTTGCCGGGTCTAAAAGTAAAGTCCCAATGCTGCCTTTGGGCGCCAAAGCGTCTACATGCCCATGGAAGCCTAAACTCTCCTTGCTTGAGACCTCGACAACGCCTCCATTGCCGCCTTCGGGCCCTCCACGTGCGCTGATGTCACCGGAATAGTAAGTAGCTTCATCGGACCAGACGACCACTTTGCCCCCATCACCGTTTTCTGTAGCGTCTGCTTTAATAGTGGAATCCGGACTAACGTAAGTTCGCGAGGCGGTGGGGACATCTCCTTTGCCCTGATAATCACCACCAACAAGGACTGTTCCGCCTCCCTTTGAACCTGATGCGTCTATTTCAGTACCATCGAATAGTCCAACTCTGTCACCAAGCACTTGAACGGTTCCGCCCGTTCCGCTGTCGCTTGTTGCCGTGATAGAGCCGCTGTTAACAACTTTTCCTTCTTCGGCAACGAGTTTAACCTTTCCGGCTTCGCCGGCCCGGACAGAAGCCGAGAGTGTGCCGACGTTTGAAATTGCCTGCGAATAAATATCTCCCGCCGCAGCAAGGACTATTTCGCCGCCAGCGGCATTAATGGTGCCCTCATTACGAACGCCCACATCGAGGTCCGTTGGCTCCGGTAATGGAGCAGTATCTACTTCTACTTCAACGGTAAGATCGTTGCCCGGGCTACCGAGAAATACTCGGTCTCCCACCGCCATGACAACATATCCCCCGGGACAGTTAATAGTACCATAGTTAGCAACTTGTTTGCCGATGAGATGGACTTTTTCCGCCGTGATGTCACCGCGGTTTACGACCGATCCGTGACCTCCCGTAAAAAGGTACTTTCCGTTTATGAAGTCGGAGTTTGAAATGTTCAAACCCGAAGCAACCAACTGATTAACGTTAATTTTAGCGCCATTGCCAATGTAGACACCGGCGGGATTGACAAAAAAGACTCTCCCATTGGCCGAAAGAGTCCCATCAATATGCGTCGGATTTGCCGAAAGGATCCTGTTCAAGACCGATGCGTTACTGTGGGGCTGGACGAATTCAACAGCTTCAGGACTCGCAATATTAAAACTTTTGTAGTTCACTATCGATTTGTCGGAAGCTTTGATAACGGTATTGAGCCCATTCCGCTGAAATGAAACCCGGCCATGGATAACTTCTGCACCTTCCGGTCCGGCTAACACAGCGGAATTTAATGCGTTGAAAAACGCGTAACAGAAAACAGCAGATACAACGGCGTGTACTAAAGGTTGCATGCCGTGATATTTCGCTATGTGTCGCATTCTTCTCCTCCATGGCTTAAGTACTGTCCTACGTCTTAGACCTTTTTGGGATGCGTAGCAATACGCCTTAAATATTTTAGAATTTTCCTCTCAAGCTAACGTTCAATCGGACGTCTCCTTCATCTGTCTCTTCCGTCGGCCGAAGCGGCCACCCACAGTAAAGGGAAGCATCAAATGTTTCTCTAAGCCCCACAATCACACCTACACCTGCCGAGCAGAGTTCGTAAATTTCCTGCTCACCTGACACAGGGCTCTTTGTTTTCGCCCGGCCATAGTCAATGAAAGCCAGCGGGGCAAGTCTTTTGAGCAAAGGCTCTGTATTTTGCGCCTTCGTGGAATTAGCCTGGCTGTCACTCCCTGGCTGATTATACTTCACAAGATCAAACTCGTATTGACCGGACGCAATTATTCCACCATCAGCAACAATTTCATCTTCCTTGTAGCCTCTGACTGAGTACAATCCCCCAAACGTGGTCATCTTTGCAGGAACCAGCCTTTCGTCTGAGGTTATGAAATGAAACGAACCGCTAAGCAGATTTATCTTTTGTGGATCCATGAATCGGCTGTGAGAAGCGGCCGCATTATAAATAGTAAAGTCGGGATCTGTGTTTTCTCGCGCAAGCTGAAACTCACTTGGGCTGGAACCACCCATGCTCGAAGTCCCGATAAATGTGAAGAATGTATTGGACATGTCGTCTGTACGATAGATATTAACTCCTATTCCCCACAAGTCCATATCGACATCGCTTGTCAATCCCAGCGAAGGTGTCACCTTACTCCGTTCTTTGCTGAGAGAACCGGTTAAATCAATAAACAAGTTATCTATCTGCAGGATGTTATAACTCAATACAGAGCCGAAGAATGAGCCGTTCCCAATAAAGTTGATGCCTGCGCCACCTTCCGGCGTGATATCAAACTGGCTATAGCCGCCGTAAACGTTAAGACGTAATCGGGGATTGTAGAGCGGAAAACCATAATTGCCATACACCGAGTATTCATCCTCAATACCTTTCTCCCACGGTGCCTGGTATACGGCTGAGAACCTGTCGTCCATCCCCGTAAGATTCGTATTAATTACAGCGACTCTGGGAGCCCATTGCCTGTCACTGGTCCCGGCATTGTCGACCTGCAGATATAAATGCCACGGAGTCGTCTCATAGATGTCGTAGCTCAAGTTCAAAGCATCCGGCTCACTACTCCTTGAAACGTAATGTCGGACGTGTCTGTCCGGATTCAGATTCAGCAGTTTTACGAAGTAATCCAATTCTTTCATCCTGATTACATCACCTTCTTTAACAGGTGACCATGATTTGAGCAGTGAGCTTTTCAAATAACCTCGTTTCTTTTCAGGGCTGCGTGTTTTATCTTCGGGTTCGAGGAGTATCTGATTCGGATCGAGCAAATCGTATCTCTCCACCGTGACTTTTTTCACCCTTCCCTCAAGGATCTTTATCTCCAGAATTCCATCCCTTAATTTCATCTTCCCCGTTCCCTCATCCGGATCGGCCGGAACATAAACATAGATGCCCGCATAATCCGAGTACTGCGATAAAATATACTTGGTCAGACCTTGTATTGTCCCAAGAGTGATGACGCGTTCTTTTCCTGGCCTTAGAATTATTTCATATAACACTCTAAAATTATAAGTGCCATTGATTCTTGCCTTTTCGGTATTTGGATCTATTTCTTCGTAATCAATGTAGGCCAAGGGCAGGTTTTCCAGCAATTCTCTTGTTGATATCAGGGTGTTACCGGTTATTTTTAATTGCTTAACTAAAAATGTGTTCTTATCCGGGATATTTTGTTCCGGCATGCTTCCGAGCGCTTCATTTTCAAATCGAGAATCCTTTGTTGCGAAATATATAGCCGGCGCAAAAAGATAACAGATAATTGCCGGCAAAATAACTCTTCGCGGCAAATTCATACGTATTCTCCTTTTTCGCTCGAATTTCCCCATTTCTTTTAATACAAGAGATTATTTGTGCCGGCCTTAAAATTAAGTCTTTCCGCTGGCTGGATGGAAAAAAGAAATTTTACTTTATCTTTAGTATCGCTAATGAAATCTCAACATGGAAGCCCTCCTCCTTGAAGGGCTTGCGCCAGCAGTAACCTTCAGCAACCGCTTATTTGAATTATCCCTAACTTACCATCTCACGTCAATAAAAAACTGCATAAAACACCTAATTTTCTCTGCTTGACCATTTCTCCAGCAGTTTCTATAGTCTTTGTAAATATCTCTGTAAAAAAATCGGCACTTTGACGCTGTGTCAAGGATTTTTTACCAAAGCGGCCGAAATCATTCACTCTTATCCCTAACATTAATTTTCTATTGAAAACTATAAAGATATTGGATAGAATATTATAAGTTACGTACGAAATACTATGTAATTCGATTAGCAAGCAAAGATTTGAGAAAAGGGGATGAAAATAGTGAGATACTTGTCTGATGCTGAACTGGAGAAATTATTGTTGTACATCCGGGAAAAAGCCGACCTTGCAAGGCGAAGAGGAACTACACGTGCGGTTGTTGACGAAGTCATTGTATTGCTGCTTCTGAATACGGGCCTGCGGCCCTCCGAGTTGTGCAATTTGACTATTGCCGACTTGATAACCGAACACGGCAGAAAAGCCATAATGGTTCGTGATGCTTCCGGTAATATTCCGAGAGCCGTTGATGTCACTGGTGACATAGTGGAGCATGTACAGACATTCGTGAGACTCTACAGAAGAAAAGCAAAACCAGGCGACCCCCTCCTTATAAGCGAACGCGGAACGCGGTTCGGTTATATGAGTCTTTACAACAAGGTCAGGAGAATAGGCGAAAGCGCCAAAGTCGGGAACCTGCATCCGGGTGTGCTTCGCGCCACCTGCCTGGTCAGGCTCTACAACAGCACGCAGGACCTGTGGTTTGTTCAGCAGCAGGCCGGCCACGCGAGCCCGAGGACAACGGCCATCTACGCTACGGCAGGAAGTGACAGTCACTCAAAGGCAGCGTCGCCCGTACGGGCCTATTCACAAACGAAAAGGAAAGCCTGTCCTTCGAGCAGGCAGGCGGTGACACAAAGTCGTACAGAGGAAAAGTCGGCAAAACAAAGAGAAACGATTTCCGTCAAAGGCATTCGGCAGGCTGAGAAATGTGAGGCCTGCGGCAAACAAATTGGCAACAGAGGTGGAATAAAAATCGACTCAGGCCAAATTCTATGTCTAAGCTGCATCCAGGAACTTCGCAAGCTATAATCTCGGCGAACTACGAGAATAATTGTCCGCGGTCCGAGTACAAGCAATAAATCATTCTTTGGAAAGTAAAGCCCGCCCAAAATCCTTTATGGGAATCCTACATTCTTTGTCACGGAAAAATTCAAGTTCCAGGTATAGTTGGTTTTCTACTGGCTTGCCATCTTCTTCGTCGGGCACACGCAAACGAACCTGAATCTGTCCGCTGCTGTCCATAAGATCGGAATCATAATAATCATGTAGAACTTTCATTATCGCCCACCGCCCTTCAAATGGGCCTCTATATCCATCAAAATCGCTCGAATCGAGCGGTGCAACATTTGGGTCATCCACATATCGATAAAAGTTGATACGGATAGGTTTTGTATCCATACCGTATTCGACAATGCATACTTTCTTATCTTTAGAAGTGGATGGAATTTTTTTACGCTCGCACGGTATTTCGGCTCTCTCCTGCAAAATCTCAATAAAACGGTAAAACCCGAACTTTTGTGAGTTGCTGTTCTCTGGAGCGGGCGAAACGAAACTTATTCTGCAGTAATACGGTTTCTGCTCTCTGGGAAGACCCTGGAGGACCTGCCGGATTCTCTCGATCCTTTTCTTGTTCGGCACTGACGGTTTGGATAGGCTCCTAAGCAATTTATTTAACTCGGCATAGACATTTTCTTCCGGCATGACGCCAGATCCGATTGTCTCTTTCTCATAATCATCCCACAAGGGAATTTTTTCTAACAATGAATATGCATCTTTGACTTTATTCGGATCTAATTCCTCCTTGCTGTCCAAATTCAATGGGAACTTATTGCTGTAAATATTAAGGATACTATTAATCTGATCTTTCGCTGTTTTATCTGTATCTTCGATAAGTATTTTCAGAGAATTCAGGGTCAGCCTCGTCCAGTACATGTATACAAATTCTTCCGGTGAGTCGGGACGATAAGTTGTTGATGAAGGGAAGTACCGACTTACAAGGTCACGAGGTGTCTGTTCTAATAATGTCCTCCGCGCAACTAAAACATTATCACTCAATTTGGCCCAGTTGTTAAGTATTTCTTCACAGTCATCTTTGTACCTTTTTGTAATTTCTTCCAGATGATTCTTGAATTTCTCTATCTTTTCATTTTTTGGAAAGTCAATTGTACCAAGAGCATACTTACCAGATTTGCCAAATATATCTAACTTGAAAAAATCGTTCCGGGAATCAAGATTTTTCAATTCTTTACACTGATCTTTCCATGTCTGTTCGTTTGGAATATTACTGTTAATCCATTTCTCCGGAACCGTTCCGAGCCAGTAATTAAGGTAATCTTCTGAGTATTTCGCAAAAGTCTTGTTCTTATCGTTGTATTTTTTATCTTTGAATTTGCTGTCTATTGTCACTTCAAGGTATTTCCAGCTATTCATTACATTTGCAGCGCCGTTAGGATCATATTTTCGGTCGCGAATATCATCTGGAATCCCTTTCCAATCCCAATTGTTATGGTCTTGTACTAATTCTTTGATTCCTTCGATGTTGTTGGGAGCTTCCTGCAGAACACTCAAGAGTCGTAGCTGCTTGTCTAAGTCAAGAACAGAATTGCAAAGTTCAGATGCTTCGGAGAGAGAGGTGGGCCCGGAGCCTTTTAGAAACTCGCCAAGCGCATTACGTGCCTCTTTATCCGCATTCTCTATCTCTCCAATCGCATCGAAGTCAAATTTCTTCGCTACATTAAGGCGTTCATTTACTATCGAATACATATTAAAGCGGATTTCGTACAAGCGCTTACCGTCAATCCGAGTCCAATACTTTTCCTCAAGCGGCTCGAGATATTTTCGAAAGTCCTCAAGTTCTTTCGTTATTTTTTTATGGCTCTTATCAAGGTCCGATTGAATACTACCGAGGAATTCATTTCCCTGAATGCTGTTGGGATCCAGCTCATTAAGAAGGAATTTATAGCTGTCATTCACATCCTGCAGCGCTTTCTCACACAAAGCTTTAAGAAACGAAGGATCATTGGGATCGACAGAGTTTTTGATTTTTATCCCGGCCCGATCCAGCGTTTTGAAGCCATCGGTCCACTTGCCGGGAAACTGCTGTAACTGTTCATCATCCGTAAGTCGTTTTGATTCGGCATCGTCAAGATTACGAATAAATCTTAACATCTGTGTTTCAGCGTCTTTGAATTCTGTGATAGCATCTTTAATATCCTTTATTCTCTGAACGGCACCGGGTCCCTGCCAAAATTGATTGAACAAGTGAATGCCATTGGTTATTGCTTTGTCCAGAGAATCATGGTCATCTTTCATGATAGATGACGGATGCCATTTTTCGTCAAAAATCTTATATTCTGACCTTAGAGGCTCATGCAGTGCGGATTTGTTGTCTTCGTATAATGGTTGGTATAATATCCTGGATTCCTTATCTGGCGTGCCATGCTGAATAATGTACTTGCTAAGGTTATCAATGAAATTCGACCTCGAATAACTATCCGTTTCTTCTTCGCTCAAGGGCTTATTATTTGCTTTGATCTGAATCAACTGACGTAAAGCGCGCAGTTCGTCGGAATCCTCCTCGTATGACCAATTGTCCTCTTTGGTTGCAGTGTGTGCAGCCATAACATTGCAGGTCGCACTTAAGAAAGGTTCAAGAACACTTGTCTTGTGGATGAACATCGCCGCTTTTCGCAGTCGGTCTGTAATGCCACTAATCCTCCAAGTAATAAACATCCACTCCGCCTTAAAATTTTTTATCGCATTTGCAAGCTCTCCCGGCAAGTTTTCCTTTATCGCATTCTCCACTATCTTGTAACAATTTGGTTTGTCAGGATTGGCTTGCACTACAAAGATTTTTTCTGACTTATTTGGATCCTCCATCTCGTTTATAAATATTCGTAAGTAATTATTTAACTTTCCGATTCTGTTTTCATAGGAGTTACTCGCATAAAAAGTGAAGATGATGAGCAAGATTAAGCTGGCGGCGATCGTACCTAATACCGCAGTCTTCCGCAAGAAATGCTGCTTCTTGGCATCTTTCGCATCTGTGACGAGCCCTTGTTCGGGAAAAACCTTTTTCAACAGAAGGTCTCGCAGGAAATACGCTCTGTCACGCTCCCATACGCGTCCGTCCGGTAAAGATTCGGCCGGCACTCCGAGTGTTTCGGCAAGTTCCGCATCCAGTGCCGAACCTTCCCGCATCGAAGATGTAAAATAGATACCGCGGAAGAAGAGAGGTTTGCCGGACCACTTACTGCCCGCTCTGAAGATCAACTCGAGGTAGCGAGCCAGTCTGGGGGCTATACCGGTGAGGCTCTGGGGGAATGTGTATAATATGTCGGCCAGTCGTTTCTCTTTGACTCCGGATTCGCCGCATATAATCTGCTGCATCAGCGCGAGTCTCCGCCGGAAAAGACGCCCTTTAATCATTTTGACATGCTGATCAATGAAATCAGGTCGATACGGCTCGTCGATCGGCAGCGGATTAGACCATCCAAGAATCTGGTGTTGTAGTTTCGGGTCGGTAATATTATCGAAGAAATCACGGAATCCGTTGATTAGGTCGCTCTTTGTAATCACGACAAAGACGGGAAACCGGACGTTTAGAGTTCGCTGGATAACATCAAACTGTTGAGCGATCTTGTTTGCTTTCTGTTCAATTTCATCGGTGGTATCTCGTATTAAGCTGTCGGCAGGAATTACCAGTAATACGCCATTGATCGGACAGTGCCGGCGACACTTCTTCAGGAGATTCAGAAACTCCTTCCAATCATGTCCCCCACCCAGTTCAGCCTGCTCAAACATCATCCGGCCGGCAGTATCGAGGATAACGGCATGATCGGTAAACCACCAGTTCATATTGAGCGTGCCTCCGGCACCCTGCAGCGTATCCTGGAGGCCGGGGGGGAAACCAACATTAGAATGACGTATTGCTTCGGTCTTCCCGGATCCAGGTTCGCCCACAACCATATACCACGGAAAGTCATACAGACTCTTGCCGTTGGCACGGAACGTTTCAATACCACGTTCAAATTTTTTTCGCAGGTCATCCAGCAATGCCACTACTTTAGGGTCGCCCCCTGACACCGGAGGCGCTGCAGAAGTGTTCTTCATAAGGTCACGTTCCATTGGAACGACCTTGCGTTTCTTCCGCCATTGCAATAGATACCCGTATAATAGGAGGAGCAAGACTAAAACAACAAGGCCTATTAGGATGATCCATCTCGCTCCTGATGGAATAATAAATACAACCGTTCCCAGGCTGGCGCCAGACGCTATCAAAAGGGCGGCTTTGACTGGTAACGGAAGATCCGTAAAAGTTGAAATTGAATACTTCATAATGCGGATTTGTTCTCCATTCTATTCTTTGCTGCTATCGATTGACAGTTCGGCTGAAGATTTTTTCTGGAATCCTTCGATTGTATCAAGATACTTGCCCACTTTGTCTGATTCTGTCCCAAATAAGTAACAATATGCGAGAGCCCAGATAACGATGAGACCTATTACGGCGATTCCAATCGCGACTAACTTCTTACCTGGCGGCTTAGTGAAATCCCTCGCATCCACATTCTCATAAACCTCCGGACAAATATAGGAATTCTCATCGGCATCCATAATGTCCGAAATACGAGCCGAGATTCGCAATATTAACCGCTGGATTTTTTCGGGCTGTCCGGCATAAATCCCCGTAAAACCGAGACCGATACATGTGTAAAATATAACTAACCGTTGAGTCGAAGCGTCGCTTGGATCCGCCAACTCTACATCGAGCAAATCAAAGAATTTCTCGTCTCCAGCCAGCTCATTCTTTTCACGGCTCAGTTCGAGCCAATCACGCGCAAAGCTCAGCTTGCTCTCTTTTATCACGAAGTCGATAAAGAAAATAAGAGGTAATTCAACCTTTTCGTATTGTGTGGCCAATTCGGCGCTTATCGATGCGTTTGCCTTCATATCACTGAATATTCGCGTAATATCGTTTCGCACTTTATCCATTTCCATGGCACGGCCTGTTCGAGCCAACCGAAGCAGCCGACACACATACTGAAAGAGCGGCTCACACAATTCAAGTAGTGTCATTTACTATGTCTCCTTATCATGTTCATTCATATACACGTGATTTCAAAGTCTGAAGTTTTGACGCTGGGACATGGAGTTGCGATTGCATTCTCCTGGTTGATTTGCTCCCGGAGCCGAGGGTTCTCTCCGCACACTGCTCGAGAAAAATGGATGCCTGTCCGGGCTGGTTGTTCAACCGAAGAATACGACTCCCATGCGAGCCGCAAACCAAAAAATCGCTGTTTAGTATAATTTTGCGGCTTCATTTCAGATTTCTCGAAATCTAAAATAAGTTTAGTAAATTAGAGAATCTCAGTTCGATTTAATAGCAGGAGATTTAACTAAGGTCAATCATAAATTTTCTACGATGACAATTATTTATTGTGGTAAAAACTCTGCGAGACTGACACTAAAATAACACTGTCGGCAGATTTTTTACATTCATGGGCAATGAAACCATTGACAGCCTAAGTCAGAAGTTGTTATATTTCAGAGACTTACTAAGTAGAGCGCCCGTAGCTCAGCTGGATAGAGCAACGGATTTCTAATCCGTAGGTCGCAGGTCCGAATCCTGCCGGGCGTGATCTTGTAAAAGCTTGTAAGCTGCTGGTTTTACATGCTTTTACGTTTGCCAAAATCGTGCTTCCGACAATCTCCTCCTTAACGGATTTTGACGGCGTGTTTCCCGTTAGTAAGAATAGCACAGGTTATGTCATTTGGCTAAGGAAGAAGTGGAATGTCGGAAATACCTTGCGCTCCGGGATGGAAGATATTACTGTAGAAATTACAGGCTCGTGGTGCACTTTCCTCTGAACAAACAAACACCGCATAAGGATATCATGGTTTTCAGGCCCATGCAAAATCCTGCATGATCTGGTTGTCTCAATACCGCTGATCCACGCTACATCGCAATACAAGGTTTTTATAGCTGTCTTATGCGGACATTACGGAACCAGACGTTGTCATTGTGGTCCTGGAATCCGATATGTCCTTCCCGCTTGAAATCCTTCAAAGCAGTGCGGAACTTGTTCTTAGAGCCCTCGCGGTCGGGATTCTTCTGCGGCTCGGTCCATCGGTTCAGGTCCATGTCGATGATTTGCTCGCCATTAAGCACGATGACGATCTTATTATCCTTAGCGGTAATCGTGACGTGGTTCCACTGGGCGTCCTTCGTCATTTCCTTGCTGGGAGCCAGGGCATCGTAAACGGCACCGCAGCTATGTTTGCCTGGCTTGTCGAGACGTTTATAGACCTGCATTTCGATACCGGTCTGGACGCAGTCCTTCGGATTGTCGGTGCGGAAGAAGACGCCGCTGTTGCCCTCGGTTTTGAATTCCAGATCAAGAATAAAATCACCGAAGCGTTCTTTCGTCCAGATCATTCCTGCTTCGGTCTTCCGGGCCAGCACACCATCTTCGATTACCCAGCCGGCACTTGGTTTGCCGCCGCTGTCGTTCTGCCACTTGCTGAGATCGGAACCGTCGAAAAGAACCTGCCATTGACTTTTTTCGCCCCCCGGACCGGCAGTATTATCACCTTCGTTCAATAAAATATCAATTCGAGGCGTTTTATGATTGTAGGGCTTGAGCAGGATATCCAGGTCACCGTCACCGTCCAGGTCGCCGAGTTTACCTTCATGGATACCCTGGCCGTGCGAGGCGACGGTTTCTTTGAAGTTCCCTTCGCAATCGCCGTACCAGATGTATGTCCTGGCGTTGTCGCCGGCACCGGGATTGCCCATCTCGCCGATGAAAATGTCCAGGCTGCCGTCACCGTCAACGTCCCTGATTTCACAGGTGTGGCCGTGGATGACCTCGCGCAGCACATGCACTTTCCATCCGTCGCCTGTCCACTCATACCACCGGGCCTGCCCATCCATATCGCCGGGCGAAAAGACCACCTCGGGACGTCCGCCTTTGATCAACTGGCCGGCGGCACATTGTGTAAACGCCATCTCGGCATCAATCACGTTCTCTTTGAATTCGTTTCCGCCGGCATGTTTGAACCAGCGTCCTCCGCCGACGAGATCGACTTTACCGTCCAGATCGATATCGACCGGGATGGATGGAAAACCTTCGCGTTCCTGTCCCGACGACCACTCATAGATCGTAACCGACGGCCAGGGCTCGATCGATTTTGGATTCGGCGGGATCTCAAAGAGCAGGAGTTTTTTAGCCAGTTGATTCCACGAGACAAATTCCACCTGCCCGTCCCCGTCGAAGTCTCCGACGGTCTGATCGTGATGCTTCTTGCCGCCGGAGTTCTTGATATGCCGGCACGTCCAGGGCTTCGAGAAATCCGGGTATGGGTTCTCCCACCACCAGATCGCATTGCCGCTGGCATCCTGGCCAAGGATAATATCCAGGTCACCGTCACGGTCGATATCGTAATAGTCTCCGCCCGCCTCCGGATTTTTTCTCGTATCGTCAATCACGAATTTGTCCCAGCCTTTTCCGTTGTACTTATACCAGACCACGGACGGCGTTTGCGTTCGCTCGCCCACGACGAAATCATCGACGCCGTCTTTGTCGATGTCCAGTATCAGACAGCACGTCTGCTCCTTGCCGTTGTTCGGGATCGGCAGATCTCCGGTTGAGCTGCTTTTACGCTGCCACGCAACCTCGGCATTTGCAGCAGCCAGACAAAAAGCCGCAGTCAACAGCAGCGTTATTGCCGCACCTGATGCGTTCCTGTTAAAGAATGGACATCCTGTTTCAACGATGGTTTTTTCTGTTTCCCTCTTCATTGATAAACTCCTTCAAAAGAGATTTTCAATATCGTTCAACCTGCTGATTCGCTATATTACCAGATCCATACAGAAGCGTCTATCCAGCTCCATATAAAACCGGAGGTTGACGCGACATCTTTGAAAGAGTAGTCTATGGCAGCAATAGTGAAGTTGGCTGAATAACTGATCCTGCTCCAGCAATACGAACAGACAATAGGAAGACACAAAATATGAACATTCCCTTCAAACGAAGAAACATTATCCGGGCAACCGTTCTTTTAGCGTTATTTCTTGCTGCTCAGCATGTCTGGGCCCAGGGAACGCGCAGCGATTATGAGCGGGCGATGGATCTAAGTGAAACAACTGCCAACAAAGTGTTCAAAGACCGGGTAACCGCCCACTGGATGGAGGACAATAAGCGGTTCTGGTATCGTAACGATTTACCTGAGGGCAAACGTGAATTCATTTTCGTTGACACCGGTAAGGGGATCAGGCAGCAAGCGTTCAACCATGAGCGACTGGCCGCATCGCTGGCAAAGGCCGCCAACCAGGAGATACATCCCGAGAAGCTTGCCATCGACCGTTTGACATTCGACGAAACCGGCTCATCGCTTACGTTCAGCTACAACAAAAGTTGGTGGAAATGCGATTTGAGCTCTTATAAGATTGAAGTAACATCCGGAGACGAACAGGTGACTTCGTCGCTTGAGCCCCTCGGCCGACTGCGGTCAAGCCGGCGAACCGGCGAGGAAACATCAATTACCTTTATTAATCGCACTGACAAGGATGTTGACATCTATTGGATAGACTCCGAGCGGCAGCGGAAACACTATGCTACTTTAGCCGCCGGCGACCAGCATCGCCAGCACACGTTTGCCGGGCACGTCTGGCTGGTGACAGACAAAGATGGGACAGAGCTGGTCACGTTTATGGCCGGGGAAGAAGCCGCCGATGCAATAATAGATGAACGGACGATTCGTGAGGCCGGCAATAAAAGGGAAGAGAGAGAACCGAGGAGCCCAAGATCGCAAGCACAGTCTCCCGACGGCAAATGGTCGGCGTCCGTCAGGGACTACAATCTCTACGTACGTAATCTTGAAACGGATGAAGAGACAGCACTGACCGAAGACGGCACCGAGGAAGATGCTTATTCGGAACGGTTCTTTTGGTCGCCCGATTCGACCAGGCTTCTCGTGCCGCGCACACAAAAAGGCGACGAGAGAAAGGTTTATCTGATCGAGTCGTCGCCCGAAGACCAGTTGCAGCCCAAGCTCCACAATTTCTCTTATCTCAAACCCGGCGACAGGATTCCGATCGATAAGCCCCGTTTGTTCAACATCTCCGACAAATGTCACATCGCGATCCCGGACGAGCTGTTCCCGAATCCCTGGAGTATTTCAGATATTCGCTTGTTGCCCGATTCGAGCCGGTTCACGTTCCTCTATAACCAGCGAGGTCACCAGGTACTGCGTATCATAAGTGTGGATGCCGCGACGGGTCAGCCCCGTGCCGTCGTCGATGAACAGAGCGAGACTTTCATCGACTACTCCGGCAAACAATTCAGTCATTACCTCGACGAAACGAACGAAATTATCTGGATGTCGGAGCGGGACGGCTGGAACCATCTCTATCTCTACGACGCCGAGACTGGAAGTGTTAAAAACCAGATAACCAGGGGCCGGTGGGTTGTCCGCCGAGTTGAGAACGTAGATGAGGAAAAACGGCAAATCTGGTTTCAGGCCGGCGGAATTAAGCCGGAGCAGGATCCTTATTACATACATTTCTGCCGTGTAAACTTCGACGGCACCGGCTTGGTGGTTCTGACTCGCAGTAATGGCACACATGACATTACGTTTTCACCTGACCGGCGTTTTTTCCTCGACCGATGGTCCCGTGTCGATCTGCCGCCGGTAACGGAACTTCGCAGCACCGAGGACGGAAAGCTCATCTTCGAGCTGGAACGGGCAGATTGGAATATGCTGCTGGCGACCGGATGGAAGCCGCCGGAGCGATTCGTCGCCAAAGGCCGGGACGGCCAAACGGATATCTACGGAATCATCATCCGCCCGTGCAATTTCGATCCTAATCACACATACCCCGTGATCGAGAAAATCTATGCCGGCCCACAGGGCGCCTTCGTGCCGAAATCGTTCGGCCTTCAGATTCGTGAATACTCAATCGCCGAACTGGGTTTCATTATCGTGCAGATCGACGGTATGGGCACTTCGTACCGCTCTAAGGCGTTTCACGATGTATGCTGGAAGAATCTCGGCGACTCGGGCTTTCCCGACCGCATTCCGTGGATGAAGGCAGCGGCAATAAAATATCCATATATGGATATTACGCATGTCGGCATCTACGGCGGTTCCGCCGGGGGGCAGAGCGCTTTACGAGCACTGCTTGCTCACGGCGACTTCTACAAAGTCGGCGTCGCCGACTGCGGCTGCCACGATAACCGGATGGACAAGATATGGTGGAACGAGCAGTGGATGGGCTGGCCAATCGGCCCGCACTACGAAGAACAATCGAATGTCACCCAGGCTCACAAACTGCAGGGCAAACTGCTGCTGACCGTCGGTGAGCTCGACAAGAACGTAGATCCAGCCTCAACCATGCAGGTCGTTAATGCGCTTATCAAAGCGGACAAAGACTTCGACCTGCTGATCGTGCCGGGCAGCGGTCACGGCGTAG
>Ga0154684_1003_pt1 | contig 19367 bp, 15 predicted proteins | sample Rifle2008BG13ft_FD_116113 | JGI IMG/M metagenome (GOLD analysis project Ga0154684, IMG submission 116113) | Planctomycetes bacterium RBG_13_50_24 | reverse complement strand
CCTAAGAGTAAATTTGCCTTCAGTAACAAGTCGCCGGAACTCGGTTTGCAAACTCTCAGCGGTTGGTGTGGCGAGTAAGAAGACGTTCATGTCGCGAGCTTTGCCTTGCCTAAACACAATTTGGCTCTGTTTCAGGAGACCTTCGATTTCAGGCCACGACAAAGGCATAAGATCGGAGAACTCTCCGGGCACACGACTGGGATCATCCAGGGAAAGCAGTAGAATGATCGTGTCACCCGGTTTGGCGTGATTTGTCAGCATTTCCTTATATTGGTCTATGTCGTGGTTGCGAACAAAGAAGTGCCGATCGTCGGATTTCTGGAGCATTTCGCAACCGTCCTTGTCCCAGATTCCAAAGATAAAATTGGAGTGCCTTGGGTCTTTGCGGTAGTCATGCGTACGGGAGGCCGATGTCGTGCCATGCACCTTTTCGAGTTCGGTCAAGACCAGCCAGGCATCGGTCGCTCTTGGAAGAAATGCATCCAGCGTCTGGCGTTTGCCGTAGAATGCGTCTTTCAGAAGCGGGCGCAGCGCAAGTCCATAGGTGTTGAAACGAGTATATGAATCATTGAGGGACGAACCTTGGGCCGCGAAACCGGCAACCGCTGACAACAGTTGGTTCGTTTCCCCTGAATTGCTGGCCTGAATAAGGCCGGGGCTATAAGCATAGGCCAACCCCTCCGATAGTGTCTCTGCATCCAATCCCGGTACCGAGCTGGCAACGCTGTCGATCAGTTCCTGTTTTGTCCTGAGGCAAGCATGGAAAAGCTCATGAAGAAAGGTCGGATACATGTCGTACTTCTTAGCGATCTCTAAGGTTAACCGGCCGCCGTTGAAACCGCCTCCGCAGTTCCTCTCATTGGGATTGGCAATCAAATAAATGGGAATAGTCAGTTTCGCTCCGCCGACGAACTGCGAGACGTCATTGGCAAAGGCACCCAGATCGGAGCGATTGGTCTGCAATTGCTGCACGAATTGCTTGAGTGTTGACAGCTCTTCCGTCATTAGCCGTTCAACACGGCTTCGGAAGTGCATTAGGATTTGTAGTTCGGTCTGTGCTTCCTCCTTGCTTAGATGTCTCTCTTTGACACCCAGGGCGAGTGCCGCATCAAGGTCAAGAGAGGTGTAGAATGTCTGCTCCAGACCGCCACCCCAACCATGCGTCCTGCGAATGGCACAGTGTTGCGACAGAAGGTCTCGATCGTGCTTGCTTATCCCTCCCTCAAGCTCCTGAAAGTAGGACACGTACTGTTTATGGCAGAACTCGCTCCATTGAGAGATCTGGTCCACCGTATGAAACAGATTCGCAGTCTTGGAGATGTAGACATCTAAAGTTAGCGGGCCTGCATCCAAGCAGTAATCGCTATTTGCCAAAGCTACAACTGGGAACGGAGAAATAAAGCACAGCGTAATAATACACAGAAAACGGTTCATAGTGTTCGTTCTTTCATAGGGCCAACAATGTTTATATGGTTCCGCATAACAACGCAAGTCTCTTATTATAAAGCAAGAAAGCACAAACTACGGCGTTGTCGCTTCAGAGCTATCATATCCGCTATGTTTGATTATAGATGCCGTCTCTCTGTCGAGCAAGGAAGAAAGGGGAAAAAGAAAAAAGCAGAATAAAGAATTCAGAATACAGAAGACAGGAGGCTTTGTTATTGACTATCCATTCGACCTTGCTCAGGACAGGTTTTCTATTGTCTATTGATTATTGTAATTGATTATCTTTTCTTTTTTTGAGTTTATTCGCGTTTATTCGTGGTGAATTTATATCCGCGAAATCCGCAGTTAAAGATTTTGACAGGATAACAGGATAGACAATGATTTAATCTGGATTAACCTGTTTTAATCCGTGTCTAAGGTGATATTCAAGTGATTTTCGCGACAAGATGATCCAGGACGGCCGCGAGGTTGTCATACTTTCTGTCACTTAATTTCCGGTCGAGTTGCTTTCCGTTTTCATCTTTGTACGTGATAATAAAAAAGCCCTTCTTCTCGAAGTAAGTCTTGTTTATACTTTGTATGGAATCGTAAGGGATTTTTTCTTTAGCGCTGAAAACAAGCTCATTTTCGTCGGCAGCGAGTTTCCTGCTCTTTACAGCAAACAGATACATGCCGAAGAACACTGCGGCGCCAGCTAAAAAAGGCGGCAACTTTTGATTCATGATTAGCGTGATGTTAGGGGTGCCGTTTTCATTGGTGTTCTTTTCTATGAATGTTTTGTTGATATAACCGTCATAAGCGAACCAGGCTGCCACAGCAATGCAAAGAACAATGTAGATTTGTAGATTGGTCTTTGTGAATTTGCTTACCGGAGCTTCGATAACCATTTGAAGGTCCTTCGTTAACTCTACGTCAATCTTTTTTGTGCGATTGTCTCGGTTAAAGGCTGGACGAAGTTCGGGACTATTTTTTCGTCCATGAATTCCCGTGCTAATCGGCATTGGTTTTCAAAGGATTCCAACGGATTAAATATCCCGGCGGTACCCGGGTATTGGCGGATGGTCAAAGACAGACATATCGCTTCGTCTTCATTGTCCCCTTTTTTCTCGGGCTCGTAGACGCTCGTCTTTGATTCGATGCTGATCCGCGCCTGGGTGTGGTCGTCGTCGGACAGCGCCACGACCACTGCAGGTGAAAAGCCGATGGGCCTGACTTCGGGCATATCCAGAAGACAGTTAAATGCGCTCTGTCCCAATAACGCCTCGGCGATAACTTCGTCGTGACTGCCCGCAAAATCGAAATCCATGGCGAAAGTTACATCCAATGAATCGATATCGAGATGGTTGACGCTTAACATATATGGCATAAGCTCGAGCACAAGCTTGTCCTGAGAATAAGCCATTTCGAAGTCCGAGGGATTAGCTACGCCGGAGGCGATACGGTCCGTTTCGAGACTGATCCACCGGTATTGGCCAAGGTTGCGGTCTTCTTCCAGGCAGTATTCGCTTTTGCCCCGGCGATAAAAGCAGCCCATCGATGGAAACTGTTTTTGTATCCGCTCGAAAAAGGCCAGAATCGTATCGCGGTTGGTCGGCAAATCCAACTCGGTATTGATATACATATCCAGATAGAAATCATCGCAAAGCGAACTATAAGTATTCAACGTCATCTTAATACAACCCTCCAAAGCAGACTCGGGGCAAACATGCCAAAAGTTCTACTAAAAAGGTTTTCAATTTCATGAGCCGTACATTCGGCCAATCGTATATTATACATTTAAATACTCGTTTTGCCATATATTTTCGGTTAAATCCTGCAGTTCTTCGTCATAGTTTTTGAGCACCTCAAAATACTCGTTCGATTCCAGGGCTTCTCTGGCGTTTTGGTCTTCGGGTATAGCCTCTTCCGGCAAGACCGATTTTCTGAAAATTTCGTAATGGTCTCTTATAGAGCAGGGCATCAGCCAGTTATTCGGCTTTTTCCAGTCGTCCAGGCCGTATTGCCTCTGCCACTTTCGGCCGTTTTTCATGAAATCTGAGAACATCGCATCGGCTAAAGTTCCGCCGGTTTCGTATAAGTCGTAGATATTGTCAACATAATACGGAATGAATGCACAGGGGGTAATGTTGCCGTGCCAATCGACATAAATGTATCCGCCGCTTCTGCCGTAGGCGATACAGCCTCTGGCGAGCACGCCGCTGTTCCAGAAATCCGCCAGGCAATATTTCTTTTCGCCCATCAGTTTTTCCCATTTTCTATACAGCTTGAGTCTCTCCTGGGGATTCACCATCAAATCCAGCTCATCTTTACCTCTGCCGATGGGCATCAACTGGAATTCCCACATATAAGAAGCGCCCTGCTGCTCAAAATAAAAGTCATAGAATTCATCTCCCATCAATATGTCGATGTTTCTGCTTGTTGCAGTTACGGAAATGCCGAAAGGAACGCCCTGGCTCCTTAAATGCTCAAGGGCGCTGAGGATTTTTTTAAACGTGCCGGCCCCTCTTCTTTCGTCTGTTTCCTTTTCGAGACCCTCAACGGAAACAGCGGGGGTGACGTTGGCGGATTCCGCAAGCCTGCGAGCGACTTCTTCATTAATCATTGTGCCGTTGGTATAGACGAGAAAAAGCATGTCGTTATATTTCCTGTAGATATCGAGCAGGGTCTTACCCTCGCTTTTATACAGGAACGGTTCGCCGCCGCTGAAGGTTATGAATCTGCCGCCGAACAGATCATGGACTTCGCTGATTACTCTATCGACGATCGGGTAAGGTATTGTGGCGGGAGTGTCTGCTCCCGAAGCGGCGTAACAGCCGATGCACTTCAGATTGCATTTTTGTGTGGGTGAAAAAACGATAAAAGTTGGAGGCGGCTCCCCGTATCTTTTTTTGAATTTCTCGACCGCATGGTTGTAGCTTTTGTCCTTGCGAATAAGATTGTTTTGTACGAGCACATCTACTATTTTCTCGATGATTTTACCGGAGACGGAGCCTTTGTCTATATTTCTGTTCACGCAATGCAGCATCGCGGATAAGAACTGGTATCTCTTTATCTGCACTTGCCGCAAATCTTCCGAATCGTCGTTGACCATGTTCTTATAAATATAATCATCGATTCTCTTTGCCAGCAGTTTTCGCAGGTGTTTATGATTTATCATTTTTTTCAGGGTGGAAGAAATGATTTCCGGTTTCATTTTCAACTTCCTTTCAAAAATGTTAAACCGCTGATATGATTTGATTAAAACGCTTCGACTCAACAGTAATTATTGCACGAGTTCGAGCTTCCTGCAACATATAAACTATTGTTGATCGGGCAGCTTCAGTTCTGTTACTATTGCTCCAATTGTACATAGGATTGCAAAAATGAACATTCGCCAGATGGAACTTGCAACAATCCCGCTTTCGTGGCTCAAAAAAGCTGAAATTCCGGCATAAAATGCTCCGGCCAGCACGCCGCAGACTGCCGCTGTAACGATCCGTTTGCCTAATGCTGCCCCGCCGCAGCCCAAAGTTACCGCTGTTCCGCAAACCAATGTCGTCAAAATCACCAGCCACCAGATATTCCGCAGGCCGGGTATCTCGCCGATGTTGCGAAGATAAATATAGTCGGCCAATCCCAATATTCCCGCCGCCGCTGCGGCACAAAAAACCGCGTGCCAATATCGCGGCTTCAACTTCGCCCGCAGCTCGGCCCGCTTGCGCATTCTCCGCCGGATCGTCAACGGCCAGTTGTAGAACAGGCAAAATACCCAATGCTCCAGCAGAGCCCCGCCCTCGCCGAATACCGGAACTATATGCACTGCCTCGGTCGCCCAATGGGCCGCCATAAATCTTGCCAGCACGGGATAGTGATACGTCATCTGGATCGGGAAAGCCAGGTAACCGACGTACTTGAAAAAGCCGAGAAACACCGCGATGTTGTAATCCTTGAAGTTGTGTTCCTTGATAACCAGATACAGCACGTAAAGCCCGCGTGTCAGCGAGCCTGGCGATATCGGTATGACCTGGAACAGACCGATGATGCCCAGGCCGACCGCCCAGGCGCCGGGCTCGTCACGGTGCGTGAGATAATAAATCACCGCAATCGTAACAGAGACCATTTGTGTCACCGGCAAAGTGCAGACGTGCACCGCCAGGCTCTTAAGATACTTCTGTATGAAAGGCTCACCGATCCGTGAGATGATGATTTGAGCGTCCTCGTCGCTGAGCATGTGCTTGCTCTGTCCCTCGGTCATCATGTCCCGCAGCCACTGCTCGCGCATCTCGGCGTTGAAATACAGCCGGACCGGTCGAACGAAGTAATAGACCAGACGCTGCTTCGCATATTTTCTGTCCGTCAGAATTCTGTGCAGTCCCGCCGGCAGAATTGACAGCGGCAGATGGCGGAAAAAGAGCCATACGCTCGCCGCCACTTCATTTGCTTTCTCATCGTCGAGACGCCCGGCCCTGTGCCAGACGATGACCTTCTCGGCGATTCTCCCCCGGACTGCACGCTTAAAATAGTCCCGGCTTTTCAGCATCGCGGCGTAATGCTTTCGCCAGTCTTCCCGTCCCCAAATCCGCCGGATGAGCTTGCCCAAGAACGGTATCAGTCCAGTCACAAAGAACAGCAGCGTCAAAATCATGCTGCGTCGAAACAACCACTCGTGCCGCTCATCCACCAGGTTCCGAACCTTCCACCCGGTAACCGCACTGTCCAGCATTGTCGACCAAAGTTTTCCACTGTAGAACAAGCGTACATGATTATGAGTTATATCCGGCACCGAGTCCCGATAGATTTGTTCGGCAGTTTTCAAATCCTCCAGCATCTTGTGCATCCCGGCAAATTCTTCGCCGTGCGCCCGCACGAAAGCTTCCAGCTTTGCAATATCACCCCGGTCGAACTGCACGAGCGAGCCTCGCATCAGTCCTTTGAATATCAGCTTGAAATCGCCCGGGCTCATCGGCAGAAACGGCAGCAGTGCAAGCCCGGCACGAAAATCCACTGCCACCAGGCCGCCAGCCGGATTGTTATCCGTTCCCTGCCGCTTCAGCGCGTTCGGCTGGCTCTTGCACGTCGACCATTCGTACTGCCTGGCAAACTCATACGCCCCCATATCGTACAGAAGCTGAACGAATTCGCTCATAAACTTCCTTTTGGCGCGGTATTCCGGGGAGCCCATTCCGGCAATGACGGACTTATCGATTTTCCTGCCTCGTATCCACTTCTTGAGCAGGTCCAGCCGGTCGTCGACCTCCAGCCGCCACGTCCGGCCATCGACCCACTCGCTCAGCTCGCCGCAGCTTCCCAGCTTATCGTCCACGAATGTGCCGTAAATATCCACGACGGCGTTTTCATCGCCGAACCGAATCTTTGCTCCCCGCCGGATGAGTTTCTGCCAGAGCGCCCCGGCCCGCGCCGCCGCCGGGTTGACCTGCAGTTGAAATGGTCCCTGGAAGCCAATCCAGTACAGCAGGTTGCGAAAGAGGCGCGAGAATCCTGATGGCGGGATAAGAATCTTTATCGCATAGACTTTGCCGACCTCAAGCCCGTCAATCGTCCCTTCGATCCCAGTAACTTTCACCCGATACACCTGCCCGGCAAAGCCTCCGCCGACGAACTTCTCGACGAGCAGATGCACCTTTGCCCCCGCGTCTTCTTGTCGAAGACAAGAGCGGGGGCCTACACCATGCACGTCGTAAGTAAGCTCCGTGCCGGCGTCATAGCGTTTGATTCGCATCGGCCGATGCATCTTCGCGGCGTGAAATCCGGCTTCGAGCTGCCGGCAAACATCAACAGAATATTCTTTCGACATCCCTGCTTTCTAACCTAAAACAAGCAAATTAATTCAAACTTACCTTTTTGTCATCCTGAGCAAAGCGAAGGATCTATACTGTTAGTGAGCAAAATGGCGTCACTGTTGCGAAGAGATTCTTCACTTCGTTCAGAAAGACAGACTACACAATAAAGAACCTGATGCAAATCTGCAAGACAATCCACGCGAACACGCCGGCCAGCAAATCGTCGGCGAGAATCCCCCAGCCGGCCGGATACTTTTCCAGCTTGCGTATCGGCCAGGGCTTGGAAATGTCGAATAGCCGGAACAGCACGAATCCCGCAAAGGCTGTAATCCAGATTTGCTGCGGCGTCGCCTGATTCATCGCCAGAAAAGGGCTGAACAAAAATGTCAGCGCCTGGCCGGCGAATTCGTCAGCGACCACTTCGCGAGGGTCGTTTTTACCCGTCGCGGCAATGGCGGCGGGAGCGAATTGTATACAAACGACACTACCCGCTAGGACCAAAGCCGCCATCACGTTAGTTATCATTGCAGGCGAAGCGCCGAACCAGCTCATCAGGCCGAAAATAATCACTGCCGGCAGCGAGCCCCACGTACCCGGTGTAAGCGGAAGCCGGCCGAGCCCGAAACAGGATGCAAACATTCTTTTCATATTTACCATATTCGCCGAAGGTTACCTGACAGCGGCGTTTAAGTCAAAGACATTTAAGCTAGTTTCTCGATGCCGGATGCTCAGTTAAAGTCATTACCATCATCTGCTCCTAAGATTGGGTTCGAATTGGGTTTGTTTTGTCGCCGCCTCCTTCCACATAAAATTCCATAAACCATTATCAATAATGACTTAGCGCCGATTTGCTCCTTTGAAAATTGGCTTTGTTTTTTCAAAATAAGATCATAGCCACAAAGGCACAGAGACACAAAGGAGCAAAGGTAAAAGTCAAAAGTAAAATACAATAATTTCCATTCTAAATTCCACATACTATATATGATATACAAATTAGTTAATTATTATACGAAACATAACGTTTGTTGTAACGTAAATTCCAAAAAAATCTCCATGAGACGCTACGCCACAGAGGGCTCAGCACGGCCTCGGGCTTCGCCCTTGGCCGCAACCAAAAATTAAAGATCGGCTCTTGCGAATCCGGCGAATTGTTTTTCGCCTTCGCCTTTCTTTTCGCCGCCTCAGTTTCTTGCGAAGGCGGCGAAAAGCGGACTACGGCGAAAAACAAAAGGCCAAAAGTTCCTTTTTGAAAAAAGTCTCATAACATATTGCAAATAAATAAGTTACAGTTGGCTGTTTCAAAAAACACGCACAAAAAACAAGAAGTTGAAAGATTGTAGTACAGACGACATTCTGAGCCCGTTCAACTACGCTCAGGATAGATACGCCGAAGGAGAGCACAGAGAAATGTCAAATAATCGAATCTTTTTAATACTTCGTGGGGAAAGAAATAGCTTTTTAACCCCAAAAGGAGGCTTTTTAGGAGTAGATGAAAAAAAATTACTTTTTTCCAATTTTGTTATCAACATTTAGCCCGTGAGATACGCTCTTTATATAGATCGTTGGCGTTGTTTGTGTTATCTCATGGGCTAAAGCCTCCGAGAATCGCTGTAAGAAATAGAAGGGCCGAAATGACCATAAAAAAAGCCGGAATTCGGTATTATTTGTTGAAAATCCAGACGGGGCAGTTTAGATTTATGGGCAATAAGCGACGAAGCGAGTCATCTTGGATTTGTGCTTCTTAACAAGGATTTTGGATAGAAAAACAGCGGCTCATCTAAATTGGATCATATGACGTCGGTCCTAAATAATCACAGTTTAGGGAGCTTTGAAGAAACATGACTGATTTACATCCCATGAGGATACAAGGAAACTGGGATGCGGGTTACGTTTTAGACTTGCATGTTGAAAGCAGCGATTTTATTGGATACGATGAGTTTGGCCATGCAAAGTATGACACTAAGCGAACTGAATTGGGCGAGCTCGTATATAGACTCAAGTACAATCGTGATACGAGCGTCATAGACGAAATCGTGGGCCTTATCCGCGGATTTGCCCCATTCAGTACTATCGACGTAATAATTCCCGTTCCCCCTTCGAATATTTCGAGGACGTTTCAACCAGTTGTTGAAATCGCGAAACGGATTGGTTGTTCCCTTGGTATTCAGGTATTGACGGATGCTGTAACGAAGACCAAGAATACTCCAGAGTTGAAAAACGTATTAACTGTCGAGGAGAAATATGATATACTAAAGGATGTGTTTAAGGTCGCTGACGAATTGACCAGAGGCAAAATAGTGTTGCTTCTTGATGATCTCTATGATACGGGAGCAACTCTCAGAGCAATAACCAATGCTGTCTATGAGCAAGGTGGCGCACGCAAAGTTAAGGTGCTTGCCTTGACGAAGACCAGACGTAGATAAGCCTGCTTAGTGACTTGGTGACATATGGAACTAGATAAGAGTTACTACATTTATAAGCTCTTGAAATTGAAGGGCGTTGGTCGCGTTCTTGTTAACAAGATATTAGCAAGGCTGTCAGGCATAGGCGAGCACATCACTTGTACCTCATTGGAGGACTCAGTAATTGATGAACTAAGAAGTTGGCTAAATGAGAGCCAGATAGCCGAACTCAACACTCTAGATTATAAACTTCAGGAGCAACTTGACCAGTTAAGAGAACGAAAAGTTAGCGTTGTTTCCATATTGGATTCCAACTATCCCAGAATCTTGTCACTTTCACTTGCGAACTCAAGCCCCCCTGTACTATCATGTATGGGAAATCTTGAGTTACTTGAAATGACGTCAGTGGGGTTTTGCGGTTCCCGAAGAGCAAGCGAAAGAGGTTTGGAGGTGGCAAGAGACTGTGTTGATCAGCTTGCACACCAAGAAGTCGCTATCGTATCGGGTTATGCTGCCGGGATTGATCAACAAGTGCACTTCACGGCTTTGGAATCAGGGGGGGCTACCATTATTGTAATGCCTGAGGGTATATTGAATTTCAAGATTCGGAGGATCTTACGCAATAATTGGGATTGGGATCGGGTGTTGGTCATAAGCGAATTCCTTCCAGGCGATATTTGGTTGTCTTCGCGTGCTATGCAACGAAATAATACAATTGTTGCTCTGAGTAATGTCATGGTCCTAATTGAAGCAGCTAAAAACGGAGGAAGTGTGGATGCGGGGAAAAAAACGCTAAAGCTAAGAAGAACCTTGTATGTTCCGTGCTATGAGAACATGCTTGAATCAAACGGAGGGAATAAAGAATTGTTAGAATTGGGAGCTACCCCATTGTTAAAAGATAAAAAAACCGGTAGGGCCAATCTTACTCATTTAATTGAAAATATGAAGAATTTCATATATAAAGATAATGTGCCAACTGGACAACTGACATTCCTCTAACTGACGGGTAGGTGCAAAATAGGTTATGCACACGCTGTAATATCTTTTAATCAAAGCACGATTTTTCTCTGTGTTCTCGGTGCCCTCTGTGGCTGATTTTGTTTTGTTCTAATTCGTGCTTTGATTGGTGGATTAAAACCCACCCAATTGTCATTCTGAACGGAGCGTAGCGGAGTGAAGAATCTAAACGCCACATGAGCATAATCAACCGATACGTTTGTATGAAATCGGCAACGTCGAGATCCTTCGCTGCGCTCAGGATGACACACCGTGTCATTTTAATTTTTGATATTTGATTTCTCCCCGGGTAGAATAATGGATGAGCCGCCTGTTAACGGCCGGCGGCGACGTATAAAAAACTTAAGCGTCTCTTATTTGTTCTTCTGCCTGTTTAGATTGGGAGAAAAATTCATGAAAAAATTACATTTTCCCGAACCTTTCGTACATAAGCACGAACCACTGAGGAATATCAATGAAATCATCGATGAAAAGCTGACTTTTGCTCAATCGATAGCGGATCGTGTCGCCAAAATAGTGGGGTCCTGGAAATTCATCATCATACAGTCTTCCATATTGGCCTTTTGGGCCGTACTTAACATAGTTGCATGGACAAGACATTGGGACCCTTATCCTTTTATTTTGATGAATCTGTTTTTGTCGTTGCAGGCCGCTTATACCGCCCCGGTTATTATGATGAGCCAGAACCGTTTAGCGGCCCGGGACCGCATCGAGGCACATCAGGATTTTCTCGTTAATCAAAAAGCAGAAGAGGAAGTACGTGCGATTCTTACCCACCTTGCGGCACAAGACCAAGCTCTTGCGATTATTCATCAGATGCTTGATAACTTAGTAGTTTCCCCAGATGTTGCCGGCGAGCTTGAAAATCATCATGATAAGAACGGCGCAGATTAACATATAAATGATGCGGGGGAACCAGCGCGTGAATTCTGCGAACCAGAATTCCGCCTGCTCGGAATAATTGTTAGCCAGTCTTCCGGAGACATCGTCGAGCATGCCGGTCTCTTCGCCGGTTTTCCACATTTCCACCAAATCGAGCGGAAGCTCTTTGGATAATCCCTCGGACATCAAATTACCTGCCTTAACGCTTGCCGCGGAAGGGCCGAACATATCGGCCACAACGGCATTGCCCGTTACCGACATCGCCATCTCGACCGATTCGCTGTAAGGCAAGCCCGCCTTGCAGAGCATGTGGAAGGCCCAGCAGAAGCGGCCGATGGCCAGCTTGTAGACGGCTGAGCCCAGAACGGGGATGCGAAGAACTACGATGTCCAGCACTTTTCTGGCCGGGCCGGTTCTGGGTGTGGTGCGGATGATGAAGAAAATAATTCCCGCCGGTATCCAGAACAGCATAAGAATTCCCGCTACTTTTAGCAGATAAGACTTTAAGCTAATGGCACCCAGAACGAAAGCGGGAAGCGGGAAAACGAACGCGGCGATAGTAAGAACGAAAACGGGTAGCAGCAGTCCGGAGATTAATTTTTTTTGCATCCGGGCGGACATTTCATGCCATTTGGACAGAAGGGCGATCAATTCCGGAAGATTGCCGGATGTCTCGCCGACCTGGGCGAGCATTATATCGACCGGGTCGAAGACCTTCGGATACAGAACCATCGTTTCGGACATCGGATTGCCCTGGGCGACGCCGTCGGCCAGGGCAAGGAATGCTTTTTGCAGCCGCGGCTTCAATCCCGGTATGAGAGTATTAAGCGATCGCTGCACCGGCACACCGGCATCGAGCATATTAGAAAGATTGTTATAAGCAATGGCAAGGCCGCTTGACATTGTTGACCTCTGAAAGACGTTTGCTAAGAATATAAACTCAATCAAACATCAACATCGAGTATTTTATCAAATTTAATTCCATAGTCAGGAAGGGCGTCAGCCTCAAGCGCAGCTTGGGGATGGCTTTTGGCACTTTGACCATCCCCAAAGCCTTCGGCTTTGAGGCTGCCACCCAATCACAGATAGATAATTTACAATTTCATGCCTATGTCTGTGTCAGATGATTTTGGCTAAATTTCTTCGAGCGATTTATAGGCGAACCGGTCGGTCATGCCGGCTATGTAATCGCATACCGCTCTTTGCAGCCCCTGCTGGGGAATGAAACGCTGGAAGTAACCCGGCATCAGTTCCGGCTGCCTGCTGAGCTTATCGAAAAGCCGCCGGAGCCAGCCTTTTACTTTTTCCGCTGTTTCAAGCAGCGTCTCGTGCAGATAAAAGTTATGCAGCAGGAATTCCTCCAGCTCGGCAAGCTCGGCCTCGCTTTCCGGCGGCAGCGTAATCAAATTCGTATCGGCGGCGTAGATTTCATCAGGCGTTTTTGGATTCGCCTGCGCCAGAGTCTTCTTGCTTTCTTCGAGACAATCGCCGACGAGCTTGTCGATAATCGCTTTGGCCGTTCGTGTTCTGCGGATTGTGAGGTCTCCGATTGCCCCGGCGTTAATCTGGTTCTGAGCCTCGGTGAAAATTTTCACTTTTTTCAACTGTTCGGCGCCGATTAACCTGGCGCGCATGCCGTCTTCGAGGTCGTGACAGTTGTAAGCGATGCGGTCGGCGATATCGGCGATTTGCCCTTCGAGCGGGCAGTTTTTCTCGCTGAAAGTCTCGTTTTGCGTTTTGTCGTAGGGGCTTTGATGCCGGGCCAGGCCGAGGCGCGTTTCGTACATCAGGTTCAGGCCCGTAAAGTCGGGATACGGATGTTCGAGCAAATCGACGATTCGCAGCGTCTGGCGGTTATGCTCGAATCCGCCGGAGCCGGCCATCAATTCGTCGAGTACTTTTTCACCCGTATGGCCGAACGGCGAGTGGCCCAGGTCGTGCGCCAGGCATATCGCTTCGGTGAGGCTTTCGTTCAGGCGGAGTTCTTTCGCGATGGTTCTTCCTATCTGTGCGACCTCGATACTGTGTGTCAGGCGGGTTCGGTAGTAGTCGTCCAGGCCGGGAGTGAAAACCTGCGCTTTGCCTTCGAGCCGGCGGAACGCCGAGCAGTGGATAATCCGGTCGCGGTCGCGCTCGAAATCCGAGCGGTACGGATGCGGCTTTTCGGGGAACATCCTGCCCCGGCTGGTCTTTTCACTAACTGCGTAACCGTTCATTCAGTCATTCACTCTTTCACAGGCTTGGCAGGTTCTGTTCTTTGGTTATTTTTTTCAGCAGCTCGAGCAGCTCGGTCAGGCTCTGGCTGATGACATCGGTATCTGCACATACCGCCATGAAGTTCGTGTCACCGTTCCATCGCGGCACGATGTGAATGTGCAGATGTCCCGGCAGTCCGGCGCCGGCGCATCGGCCGAAATTCATGCCGACGTTGAAGCCGTGGGGTTTTATCGCCAGCGACAGGGCCTTTTGCGATTCTCGGATTAATTTAATCATTTCCAGCATTTCTTCTTCGGCGGCATCTTCAAGGTCGGGTATGTGCCGTGCCGGCGCTATCAGCAGATGGCCGTTGTTATATGGATAACGATTCAGGATTACGATGCTTTTATCCGTTCGCCAGAGCACGAGATTCTCGTCGTCATCCTCCGGGTGCTTGAGGTTATGGCAGATAAAACAACCTGTCTTTTTTCCTGCAGCGAGAGGTTTCTCGTCCAGACCCTGTACGTATTGAATTCGCCACGGTGCCCACAAGTTTTTATGTTCCATAATTCGCTTTCCGTTTCGTGATTTACAAGATGTAAAATCTAATTTTCAAGTAGTTTCATTGTCAAATTTTGTCTGATTGTTATTTTCGGATTCACGCCGGGAAGAGGCATTAGTATAGATGCACTCAATTGCATTTCATACTCTTGCTTATATTGTTCCGTTCTGCCGGCGTCGATATTAAAGAGCTCTTCGCCCCTGCCCTGCAAACCAATGACCTGGTAGTTTCTGTAGAATCCGAAGGCCCCGGCCACCTGGAACGTGCCGGAGTAAGGTATCGGCCAGTCGCCTGGGGCCGATTCGGCTATTTCGTAAGAACTGCTTATCACGGCGAGCCGGCCTTTTTCGCCCGGGCGGATTTCATCGAGCCTGTAAGTGACATCTCTGGCTTTGCGCATCACCATCGGAGCTGGCACCGAGAGTTTCGAGTTCCAGCTTTGCCCGACCGCCGCACCTTGGGAAGGTTTTTTTAGGCTGGAGACCGCGTCCCACAGGAACCACTGCGTGGCAACGACATCGCATATCATGTCGGGTTCCTTAATCCTGCCCTGGTCGGTGTTTGCCCTGAATACTTTTTTGCCGATTTCTTTTAGTAACTGGTCCAATTGAGAATAATCTTCTATTTTTCCTGTGGGCCCGACGGCGAGCGTGAAAGTCCTGCCGGCGAGAGATTCCACTGCGTCCCTGCCCGGGCCTTTGCTTCGCGTAACTTTCACCGATTCGCAGACCGCTTTGACTGTTGTAAGGCCGTACGGATTTATTTCGATTGGTGTATAAGCCATGACAATTTCCAGCGACTCGGAGGATTTGTCGGAAGCCGGCCTGCCTGATCGAGATGTTTCTGCCGCTGTGTCCCATTCGACGGTTATATCTCTGCCGGAGACGAACTTGTATCGCAAAGTTTGGCCGGCCTGAAAATCTACGGTCAAAAGCTCTCCCGGTTCGCCGGGCAATTCTGCTTTTCCGGGTGTCTGCCTGCATCCGGCCAAAACGCTCAGGGCCGAAGCCGTCAGAATTAGTAGTGTGGCCTTCAACTTTGTTCCTTTCAAGTGAGTTCGCAGATGACGAACGGCCGGCCGCGAAAGATCAAGCGGTTCTAATCCATTTTTTCGATGCTGTAGGAACGAACGGCGGCCATCTTCAGTGCGGCGGGCTGTTCGTTCTCCTTCGGACTCGGATCGACGATTAGCCATTCTGTGGTAAGTTTTTCGCGGCATTCTTCGATTTTACCGTTGGTCAAATCCAGCTTTAGCTCGCCCGTATAAGTTTCTGTATTGTCGGACATGTTTGCAAAGAAAGATGCCGACTGTTCTTTGTACAGATCCCTGGCGTTTTCCGCTGAGGGGACGGCTTCCATCCGGGCAATCGCAATCCGGCGATTTTCCACGTCTTTGATTTCTTTTAGCGTGTAGATTTTTTCGTACGATTTTGAGCCCATCATATCGAAGGAGAAATTCTGTATGCTGCTCCATTTGTCTCCAGTGCGTAATTGATTTTTATCGGAATCGGGCAGGGCTGGAATTGTGTGCCGTTCCGTGATTGCTGCAGGAGACAGCAGATTAGCAGCCATTTTGTCAGCGGGGGAATCGCCCCTGACGGCGGCTCGGGCATCATTTGCGTCGATAAGCTTTGAGACCTGCCCAAAAGCTGTCATCTGAATCGTATAACTTTGCCCGATCAACTTGCTTAGAGGATTTTGCCGGTCTTGTTGCCGGGAGCTGTCGAAGTCCATTGTAATTTCATTTTTGACTTTTATCAGATACTTTAGCTGCTTGATTGTAATTTTTGCGACGGCAATGCCTTTATCATCGGTGTTTTGTATTTGTTGTGTGAATGTGATTTCGATTTTTCTGCCGGTATGCCCGCCCGTGAAGCCTTTCGGTTTGTTCGGATCGGTGCCTTCCCAAATAAGACTTTTATCAGCGTCTGTTGTTACCTTATAGGTTGTTGAATCCTCCGGTATGAACTTCAACGCCAATTCCACAGGTTGTTTTTGTTCTTGCGGCTCGACCTTAGCCGGGACGGTTTTTTCGGTTTCCTGCTCTTGAGGTTCGACCTTGGGTGGAGCGGTTTTTTCAGGTTCGACTTCGTTCTGAGCAGGTTCCCCGGCCTGCTCAGTGCAGCCGGCTGTTAATATCAGCACGAAAAGTATAAGGCTTGCTGCGAAACCGAATATTTTGTTCTGCTTCATTATATATTCTCCCATGAGTTCACGTTAAGTAACGTTTTGTGCCGTTTATATAGATCATTTACTTTCTCTTTTTAATGCTACTTTTCCATAATATCCATCAAAAAATTAGCTCGTTCTTCTGGAAGTTTGCCTTTAATTTGATATATAGGCACCATAATCCCGCTTGTACAAATTACAGGTTACGCATTCTATCCGGCCGGCCCGAACAGTTGGGAGCTTAGTTTCTACGGCTCTTTATAAACACAGAAAGATTCCGCCATCATATCGTGTAATGCACGTTTTCTGAAGGTAAATGCAACAACAATGCAGTCGATCAGCACAAGTGCACTCACAGGATAACTAATCACAACCAGGAAACTCCCTTGTTGAGCCTGACTGATTTCTATCCATGATGTGGCAGATTGAAACTGCGGTGACGAAAATAAAATCAGTTGACCCGCCAGGGTGACGCCGGCCGACAAGAGAAACGGGAAGAACCGAATGTACGCATTGAATAAAGAGATCTTCCTGCCGTTATCGTCGATGACTTTGATCTTACAGGACATCTTGCCGAGTGTCGCTCCGTAAAAAGATTCCATTAAAGGCTTATATATGAGCCCCGGCAGGCTTGTTAAAATTAATACGACCGTGCTTTTGAGTGAGTAGGTGTTCCAGACGCTCAGGATTATAATCGGGATAAATATCAGAGAATCGATAATGCTCGCACCGACCCTGATCCAGAATCCTGCCGGCCGTGAATAACCTTCCACGGCTTGGCCGCAATGGGAACAAAATTCCACCCACTTTTGAAACTCCTGTCCGCAACTTTTGCATTTTCTGGTTTCCATGTTTTTTCCTTATCTTAAACTGGATTTCTCATGTACACTTTATTGAGAGCGTGTGTCAAAAGTAAAGAATCTCAGTCGCTCTTCCGAATCCCGGATGCTTCGCTACGCTCTCCGTAAGTACCGACAGGTACGCCTAACGGCGGAGTCCCTAAGACAGCACGACAACGTGAGAACGTTTTCTCATTCTGTCAGGTGCTCTAAGTAACGTTTTGTGCGGGTAATTATATGTTTTATTTCGCCTGAAACAACTGATTTTTCTTTATCCGGACCGGATGAAAGATTAGAATGGGGATTCGAATGTTTTGAATCGACATGCTAAGCAGTTTTGGAGAAACAAGATTATGAAAAGCGATACAGTCAAGAAAGGTTTTCAGCGGGCGCCGCATCGCGGTCTGCTTCACGCCTGCGGTCTGAATGCTGCAGATATTAACAAACCGTTTATCGGTGTTGCCAACAGCTTCTGTGAAATCGTGCCGGGCCACGTCCATCTCGATAAGGTGGCCCTGGTAGTAAAAGCCGCGATTCGAGGTGCGGGCGGAGCCCCATTTGAATTTAGTACCATTGCGGTCTGCGACGGAATAGCCATGGGCCATACGGGGATGAAGTATTCTCTGGCCTCACGGGAGATTATCGCCGATTCGGTCGAGACGATGGCGCGTGCGCACTGTTTTGATGCGCTTGTTTGCATTCCCAACTGCGACAAAATCATCCCCGGGATGCTAATGGCCGCGGTCAGGCTGAATATCCCGGCAATATTCGTTTCCGGCGGGCCCATGAAAGCGGGCAAGACAAAAGACGGCAAAACCGTCGACCTTATCAGCATATTCGAAGGCGTCGCCGAGTTCAATGCCGGCAAGATTACAGAAGAAGAGCTCAAGGAGCTTGAGATGACCGGCTGCCCGACCCAGGGGAGCTGCTCGGGGATGTTTACGGCCAACTCGATGAACTGCCTTTGCGAGGCCATTGGTATGGCACTGCCCGGCAACGGAACTATTCTTGCCGTCGATGTGAAACGCCAGCAGCTTTATAAAGCGACGGGTAAACAGATTATGAAACTCATTGAAAAGGACATCAAACCGCTGGACATTATAACCGAAAAGTCGCTGGACAACGCCCTTGTTCTGGATATGGCAATGGGCGGCTCGACGAATACCGTGCTGCACAGCCTCGCGGTGGCCAACGAAGCCGGCATAAAATACGACCTCGAACGGATCAATGCAATCTCGGCGAAATGCCCCAACATCTGCAAGGTCTCGCCGTCCAGCAAGGTTCACGTCGAGGACGTGGACGCCGCCGGCGGTATCAGCGCAATCCTCAATGAGGTCAGCAAGGTACCGAACCTGCTTAATCTCAATTGCCCGACCGTGACCGGAAAAACGCTCGGCGAGAACATTGCCGGGGCCGAAATTAAAAACACCGACGTCATCCATAAACTTGATAAGGCGTATTCGAAGACCGGCGGCCTGGCCATTCTTAAAGGCAATCTTGCGCCCAACGGCGGCGTGGTGAAGTCCGCCGGTGTCGCTGCTGAAATGCTCGTTCATTCCGGCCCGGCTGTTATCTTCGAGAGCCAGGAAGAGGCCTGCGATGGCATCCTGGCCGGGAAAGTCAAAGCCGGCGACGTGGTTGTCATCCGCTGTGAAGGGCCGAAAGGCGGACCGGGGATGCAGGAAATGCTGAGTCCCACGAGCTATATAATGGGCGCCGGGTTGGGTGGATCCGTCGCACTGATTACCGACGGCCGGTTCAGCGGTGGTACAAGAGGCGCCTGCATCGGGCACATCAGCCCGGAAGCGGCGGTCGGCGGCCCCATCGGATTATTAAAAGACGGTGATATAATCGAAATCGATATCCCAAACAACAAAATAAATGTCAAGCTTTCCGACGGCGAGCTGGCCAGACGCAAAAAGGCGTGGAAGCCGCCAAAGCCGCGTATAACCAAAGGCTGCCTGGCAAAATACGCCTCAATGGCAACCAGCGCCGACACCGGCGCAATATTGAAGTGGTAACCGTGAATCATGCAAATCATGACCTCTGCGGTTCGATAATTTGAAAGGCTTGG
>Ga0154684_1130_pt1 | contig 19486 bp, 13 predicted proteins | sample Rifle2008BG13ft_FD_116113 | JGI IMG/M metagenome (GOLD analysis project Ga0154684, IMG submission 116113) | Planctomycetes bacterium RBG_13_50_24 | reverse complement strand
CGCGATTCTGCAGGCAGAATCCCAGGCCGTCCGGCACAAAACTCGAACCCCATCCGTAATAGATGCTCTGAATGAGCGAGACCATATTGCCGTCTTTGTCCGCGGCTGTCAGATATATCGTATCCGAGGAGCCTTTTAGCCTGCCGGGCTCGACCTGCTGGGCGGCCCGCATGGGATCGATCAGTTTGACACGCTGGGCGGCGTATTCTTTGGAGATAAGCGCTTTGAGCGGGACATCGGCAAAATCCATGTCGGCATAGTATACCGCACGATCCTCGAATGCCAGTTTCTTCGCTTCGATGAAAAGATGCAGATGCTCGGCCGAGTTGGGCTGCATGGAGCCGATGTCAAAGTGTTCCAGCAGATTCAGCATCTGCAGGGCGGCGATTCCCTGGCCGTTCGGCGGCAGCTCCCAGACGTCGTAGCCGCGATAGCTCGTACTGACCGGCTCGACCCAGTCGGCGGTATGGTCGCTGAAATCACGCATTGAAAATCGCCCGCCGTTGGCCTGGGAGAACTTGACGATTCTTTCTGCAATCTGGCCCTTGTAGAATGCCTCGGCACCTTCGTGTGCGATAATCTCGAAGAACTTTGCCATATCCTCGTTCCTGAAGATGTCCCCGAATCGCAAAGGCTTGCCGTCGGGCATAAAAGTCTTGAGCGCCGCGGGATTGGCTTCTGAGCCGAGAGACCATGAGCGGGCGATTATGGGCGTAACGCCGAATCCTTCGCGGGCGTAAAATATGGGCGCCTCCAGGACCTTTGCCAGATCGAGCCGGCCCAGTTTTTTCTGTAATGCTGCCCACCCGCTGACGCACCCTGGGACACTCCAGGCCAGCGGCCCGAGAACAGGAATCTCCTTCAGTCCCATCGCCAGTGCTTTATCCAGACTCCAGTCGTATGGCGAGCGGCCGCTCGCATTGAGCCCGAGCAGTTTGCGCTGCTTGGCGTCCCAGACGATGGCGAACAAATCGCCGCCGGGCCCGCAGCTCATCGGCTCGATCAGGCTCAGCATGGCATTGGCGCAGATAGCCGCGTCTATAGCGTTGCCGCCGGTCTTTAGAATATCGACGCCGGCCATACTGGCCAGAGGCTGGCTGGAGCAGACAACTCCATTCTGGCAGACGACCGTCGAGCGGTTCTGGTTTCTATGCCGAAGCACATCGGTATCGAGAAAGATATTGTCACCCGATTCCCGCGTGCCGCGCTGTCCGGCCGGAGAAAAATTGCCACCAATCAAACCCGAAGTCCAGGTACAGCCGGCAAATTTGAGAAATGAACGTCGTTTCATAAGCTTCCACCTTTCAATATGCAGCAGCGCGAGCGGTTCGCAAACTACCCATACGTTGAGGTATTGTACCTGAACGGTTAAACAAGTCAAGCGAACCACGAGCCGAATCGTCACCGAGCGATTAATAATGGTTGCATTGTCAAGAAAAACATGGTAATCTGTTCGGCAATAATGCTTAGCGGCGTCGCTGAGCAGGGATAAATGAGAATTAAAGATCGGGACTTTTATAATTTAACTTTCAGTCTATTAAAGAAAGGTTGGTGAGTAACTATGCTGACACGGAACAAACATTTCTTTATTGTTTGTATGCTTTTCATTGTCTGGTTTTCAGCATCCGTCTCTTTAAGTCAGGAAGCAGAACAGAAGTACACTGCAACAACAATATCAGACCCGCAGATCCCTGTCGGCGACCTGGAGCTGCTGCTGAAACCTTTGACAAAGAGCGAATTAATCGTGGAAGCCGAAGCGTGGCTGCAATTGCTGAAGAGCAAGGTCAGCCAGATCAGTGCCGCAGAAATTCAGATGCGGCAAAAATCCAGAGAGATCGACCAAAAAGAGACGGAAACCAAGAAGACAATCAAAGAGATAGAAAAAACGCAGGAGCAAACAAGCGAATCCGCCGCTCCCCCCGAAAAAAGTACACAGCAGCCGCAGCAGAAAGCCGAAGTCACGGCCGAAGCTGAAAAAGAGATACAGAAAAAAGTAGAGGCCCTCGATCAAACAAAATCAGAAATCGAAGACATAACAACTACAACTCAGGCTGCGTTAGAGAGCAAACCGGAAGAAGAACGCAGCAGCCTGGAACAGGATTTACAGAAAAAAACCGACGAGGTCATCAAGGCACAGGAAAAAATCAAAGATGCGGTACAGGAAATAGCCCAGACCGAAATGGACTTGACCGAGAAGGTCAAGAAAATCGGTGCCGCGGAGGTCGAATTGCATTCCAAGGTCAAAGAGCAACTGTTAGTGACCATCAATAAACTCCGAGAAGAACAGACGGCGCTGATCGACCGTCTTAAAGTTGTTCTTACCGCCCTGAAGGACAAAGGAGGAGATGTCGGAGAATACGAGAAATACGTCGCCGCAATTTCCGGACTGGGCGTGGATATGCAAGCCATTAAGGATGTCAGTGCTTTTCGTATCATGATCTGGGGCTGGCTTAAATCCACCGAAGGGGGCCTGCGCTGGCTCAAGAATATCATTTTTTTCCTGCTGACGTTATTAGTGTTCTACGGGCTGGCAAACTTCCTGGGTAAAATAACCGAGAAAACGGTCTCAGCGTCAAAGAAATTTTCCGACCTGCTGAAACATTTCTTTGTCAGCGCGGTACGCAAGACCGTAATGCTGATCGGTATTATAGTAGCGTTGTCCATGCTGGAGGTTCAGATTGCTCCGTTTATCGCCGGTCTCGGTGTGGCTGGATTTGTTCTTGGCTTCGCCCTGCAGGGAACGCTCAGCAATTTTGCCTCCGGCCTGATGATACTTATCTATCGTCCATATGACGTCGGACAGATTATTGACACGGCAGATGTGAAGGGAGTCGTTGATTCCATGAATCTGGTTTCCACAACGATTAAAACTTTCGACAATCAGATTGTAGTGGTGCCGAACGGCAAAATATGGGGAGGGGTTATTACGAATGTTACTGGAAGCAGTACGCGGCGGGTCGATATGACCTTCGGAATCAGTTACAGTGATGATATTACCAAAACCGCAAAAATACTCGAAGACATCGTCTCGAAACACGAGCTGGTTCTGGAGGATCCGGCCCCGGTCGTAAGGCTGCATGAACTGGGCGATTCCTCGGTCAATTTTATCTGTCGGCCCTGGGTCAAAACCGCTGATTACTGGACAGTTTACTGGGACGTGACCCGCACCGTCAAAGAGCGATTTGATAAAGAAGGCGTATCGATCCCCTTCCCGCAACGGGACGTTCACATCTATCAAACCGCCAAGGGCGGCTAATAGAGTTCTCGTCTTGTAAGGAGAATCTCAATTGACGTTTTGGGAATCGGAAGGCATAATACGGTTGATTACCGGTGGTTATTATACGGTTTTATGGATTTTTTTGGAATAAGGAGATTTGTATGAAGAGCACAACACTTAACACTATCCTGTTTTTAGCAATCGTTGCATTAATAGCCGGCTGTGGGCCCAGGGGTAATCTGACGGTCGTTGAAAAGCGGCAGGTCATCACGGACATGGAGAAGGAAACTCTTGAAAGATTGTATAAGGAATCGCCCGGGACCAAAGATAAGATTGAGAAGGCCGCCGGCTACGGGACATTCAGTAATGCCAATGTGAATCTGATATTCGCCAGTGCCGGAAGCGGCTACGGTTCGGTTGTTGATAATGCAACCGGCAAACGTACCTATATGAAGATGGCGTTAGGGGGTGTCGGTCTTGGATTGGGTGTAAAGGATTATCGTGTTGTGATGATATTCAATGACAAGACCGCACTTGATAAATTCGTTGAAAGCGGCTGGGATGTTGGCGCCCACGCGGACGCCGCGGCCAAAGCCGGTGAATCCGGAGGCGAGGTCAGCGGAGAAGGAGATATTCGCTCCGGCGTGGAAGTATACTCTATGACAGAGGCCGGCCTGGCTTTGCAGGCGACGATCGCCGGAACCAAATACTGGAAAGATGACAAACTCAACTGAAACGCGTCGATGAATATAGATGCTTTTCGATAGCAAGAGTGTACCATCGTATGAATTCAGACTTTTGACAAATCATTCGTTCGAACGGTAACGGTTCAATTGATTGATGATTATGATAACATCAAAAATATGTCGGAGTACTTAACAGTTTTTACTGGACATTCGTATCCGGGCAAGTCAAATTATTAGACGTTGGTATATGAAAAGGAATTCCGAAAGTAAATTTAAGGAAAGGCCATAAGATGTTTCTACCCATTCCATCTCCAATCCGCAAACTTCTCAAGATTCTGCGAGGGGGCGTTTCGCCGGTAATTATCTTCATCTCGATAATGCTGGGTTTTACATTCGGCCTGATACCGGGCTTCTCAGGACTGCATGCTGTTCTTATAGCGTTAGTGTTCCTGCTGAACGTGCATCTCGGGATGTTCCTCTTGTCGGCGGCTTTGGGCAAAGCCCTGTGTTTTGCCGCTGCTCCCGTGCTCTATCACATAGGAATGGCCGCCCAGGGCTACCTGTCCGGTCTGCTGAAATTCCTGGCGACGATACCCATTATCGGCATAACGGACTTCAATAGGTACGCCGTTGTAGGCGGCTTAATAGCCGGACCGGTTATAGGAGTCGTTGTGGGATTGTTTATGGCCTGGTCGGTAATTAGTTTTCGTCGCACGCTGTTGAAAGTTGAAGAAGGCTCCGATAAATTCAAGAAATGGTATTCCAATCGCTGGATATATATACTCGATCGGATTCTTGTTGGCAAAAGGACAAAGGACGCAAAGTCGCTCTTCACGGCCAAGACCAAAATCATCCGGAAAGCAGGCGTCGTTTTTGCCGTGATTCTGTTGGTTATATTCGGCGGCGCATTTCACTATCTTAAGGATACGAGGATCAAGGAATACGCCGCAGTCAAACTCACCCAGTTAAACGGCGCGGAAGTCAACCTCGAAACACTTAAGCTTTCCATCCTGAATGGCGAAGCTTCGATTTCGGGCATTCAGGTCACCGATGCCAATAATCCCGAAAACAACCAGATTGCCGTGGAGAATATATCCGCGGATGCCAGTGTCTATGACCTGACGCTGGGCAAAGTTGTCCTGGACAAAGTGAGGTTGTCGGACGTTCAGTTCGGTCAGAAACGCCAGACACCAGGCAAGGTAATCGAAACAAAAGCCGAGGAGCCGCAAGTTTTCGATCCGTGCGAATACAAGGTGGCGGTAGAGGATATCAGCAAGCTCGATAAGTACTTTGAAAATGCCAAGGCCGTTAAGGAATGGCTGAAAAAGGCTCGACAGTGGCTGCCCGACCCTAATGACAAAGAGGGCGGAGCGCCCGCGGAAAAGGCGCCAATCAAATATCTCGACTATCTCATTGCTCGCGCGGACGTGCCAACCTCAGCGCGTTTCCTGGCGAAGAATGTGCTGCTGGAAAAAGTTGGGATAAAATCACCCGTGTTCGGCAGCAGTAATATCAGCATGGAGAATCTCAATGATGCCCCTTCTGCTACTGCCTTACCTATCAACTTGAAGGTCAAGTCGAACGACACGCCGCTTGAAATGAATATAACCTTCGATTACAGCTCGGGGAAAAAGGTGCCGAAGGTGACGGGGAATTTCACCAAGCTGGATCTGAGTAAATTGCAGTCGAATCTAAGCAGCGGTGCGGGCCTGAGCTTTACATCCGGTCTGGCTTCGGGGCAGTTCAACGGGCTGATTACAAGCGAATCGATCGACCTGACCGTTGATCTCGAAATACAGAACATGCAGGCCAGCTCCCAGGGCGACGGAATTCTGGGCCTTGGCGGCCAGACTACATCCGAAGCCTTCAAAATCCTCAAGGACCTTAAGACAACTATCAAAATAGTGGGCCCGACCACCGAGCCACGGCTTGTGTTCGACACTCACGGACTCCAGGACAGCATCAAGCAGGCGCTGGTAAAAGCCGGCAAGGACCGACTGGCGGAGGAAATCGACAAACAAGTCGAAAAGCAGCTCGGCGACAAGGTCCCTGGAGAATTGAAAGACGTTATCAAGGAGCCGAAAGATCTTATCAAAGGCATTGGAGGCCTGCTTGGCGGAAAGAAAGAAGAGAACAAGTAGCAAAAAAGATCGAGTTCGCTGTTTAAGGCACAGCGTGAAAAATCGGTGTATGTAAGGCTGCGGCCGTACACAGATCACACGCTACCGAGTCTTTTCTGAGTTATAATAGACTTTCAGTTATGCTAACTATCTTTCTCTGTAAACGTACTGCACAGTATTTATCATATGAAACTTGAATAGTGAAGAAGGGTGATATATGGATACGTTCTAAAAAATGAATGGATGGGATGATGTGGCGGATTTGATCATTAAAGTTTTAAGGTTCGTTTCTATTATCTACAACCTAACCAGTTTTGAAAGGGATTAATATGAGCTTTGATATGGAAGCGATTTTGACCAAAATCTATGAGTACCTGGCGACATACTGGCTGCAAGTTGTCGCGGCAATTGTTATCTTTGTTGTGGGTCGGTGGCTGGCTAAGGTGATTTCAAACCTGATTGCCGGAGCTATGACCAAAGCAAGAATAGATCCAACCCTGACAAGTTTTGTAAAGAATTTGTGCCACATCGCACTGCTGGGGTTTGTTATCATTGCTGCGCTTAAAAAGCTCGGAATACCGATGACAGAGTTTACCGTTGTCGTCGGAGCTGCCGGATTGGCTGTTGGTTTTGCACTCCAGGGTTCTTTGTCTAATTTTGCCGCTGGTGTCATACTGATTATTTTCAAACCCTTCAAGGTCGGTGACTTTGTCGAATTGGGCGGTAAGATGGGGACTGTAAAAGAGATTCAGATTTTCAATACGATACTTAATTCACCGGATAATGTGCGGATCATTGTTCCGAACGGCCAGGTAACAGGCGGCAACATTATGAATTACACGGTCAATGGGACAAGGCGCATAGATTTAGTAGTCGGTATTTCCTATGATGATGACCTTAAAAAAGCTCATCAGGTGATTGAAAACGTTATCTTAAGCGACGAACGAATTCTCAAAGAACCGGCATATACAGTAGCCGTTTCAGAGCTTGGAGAAAGCAGCGTCAACTTTGTTGTACGTCCCTGGGTCAATGCTGCCGACTACTGGAATGTGCGATTTGATACGATTGAGAAAATTAAGCTCGCTCTTGATAAAAACGATATCACAATACCTTATCCACAGCGTGATATTCACATGAAAAGCGGTGCTGCTTAAACCTTAACGGCAGTGAGTTGGTAAAATGTCGCATTTGACGTCGTAGTTTTTTTAAATGGATTGAAATGAAAGGAGTTTAACATGCGTTATAGAATTCCAATTGTGGTGGCATGTCTGGTGCTGCTTGCCCAGATAAGCTACGGAGATGAAATTCAATTGAAAAATGGAGATCGTATTTCGGGAAAAATTCAACATCTTGTTAATGGAAAATTGGCCTTCAAGGCAGACGTTGCAGGGCCGGTTACTGTGGATTTATCCAATATCCAGACATTAAGCAGTGATGATCCGATTGAAGTCAACCTTAAAGACAAAACGGGTTTTACTCAAAAAGTTTCGAGCGCCGAGGCCGGCCGATTCGCCATCGAAGGCAGTGAATCGGTGAAAGCCCAGCAATTTGCGGTCGCCGATATCGTCTCAATCAATCCGCCTGCAAAGCCAATACCAAAGTGGACGGGTGATATTGCCGTCGGCGTTACCTCTACGCACGGCAATACGAAGACTGATATGATGAGCGCCAACGCCAATTTTTCCAAACGCACTGAAAAAGACCGCACAACTATTAGTGCTGATTATGCAAAGGGAGAACAGGAAGATCCAGATACCGGGGATAAGATAACTATTGAAGATTGGTGGCGGGCAAAAGGCAAGTACGACTACTTTTTCAGTAAGAAGATGTATGGTTACCTGGACGGTCGATACGCAAAAGATGCTGTGGCTGAACTGGATCGGCGTACTATAATCGGTCTCGGTGCCGGCTATCAATGGATCGAGTCGGAAAATATGAGCTTTTCGTCGGAGTTCGGTCTTGCGTCGCTTTATGAGAAATACGACAACCAGACTGACAGTAACAGCGAAATTTCGTTACAGCTTGGCTACAACTTCGACAAGAAGCTTCGCAAGAATATAAAGTTTGTACATGATCTTACGTATTATCCGGCTATTGATAAATTCTCCGATTATTATCTTACAACAACCGCTGGAATCCGCGCCGATTTTACCGGGACGTTTTTCATGACACTCAAGGCTATCTTCAATTACGACGCGACACCGGCGATCGGTCGCGGCAGTACCGATACGAAGTACTTCCTGGGTCTCGGATACAGGTTTTAAAACGAAGGACTGCTGATGTGCGATACAGGGTCTCAATGGGCGCCGGTGAATTCGAGCGCCCGGTAGAAGAAACCGAAAGTACAAACTTGTATCGGTATAAGTAAGCAAATTGGCAGAAAATAAAACATTTTACCCCATCCTGATTGGTTCTGTGCAGTGCTGGAGTTTGGCCGAATGAAATGGCCTGTTGCAGCGGGCCAATTTGGGTGGGGTTTTTTATCTGAAAGGGCAAAAATCATGAGTTTGGTAAAAGAGTTTAAGGCGTTTGCGATGCGGGGTAATGTTGTAGATATGGCGGTGGGTATTATCATCGGCGGGGCTTTCGGCAAAATAGTCGGCTCATTAGTCAATGATGTCATAATGCCGCCTATAGGTATGCTGCTCGGTAATATGGATTTTTCTCAGATGGCAATTGTTCTAAGGAAGGAAAACATTGATGCAGCGGGTGCCAAGATTCCGGCGGTTACTCTCGGCTATGGAATGTTCATCAACACTGTTATCAATTTCTTAATTGTGGCCATCGCAATATTTATGATGATTAAGGCAATGAATGCACTTAAGAAGAAAGAAGAGGCTGCCCCCGCAGTGCCACCGCCTCCATCTGCTGAAGAAAAAATTCTTACGGAAATACGAGATATTTTAAGCTCCAAGTGATTACTGTGGCAAAGAAAACACTTTGTTTGATCCTTGTGAAAGCTTATGGTTAGTGTCATCTGCTGATTGTTTTTAGTGAGTTAATACCGGGCAGAGGATATTAGTCATTCCATCATGATAGACACTTCTTAAGACTTGACAACGGTGGTTTTAAGCCTAAAATCACCGCCTATGGCCGATTTGCCCCGACGAAAGAAGAAAAAGAAAAAACACAATCCTATCATAGATTGGCTTGCCTATTTTGTGCTGCGGATTCTTATAGTTTTTCTTTACCTGTTCGATGTCGAGACCAATCTAAACACCGCTTGTTTTCTCGGCCGATTGCTGTGGAAACACTATCAACGCGGCAGAAACCGTGCTTTGGAAAATCTTCGCGCGAGCTACCCGGAAAAGAGCGAACAATGGATATGGCAGACAGGCCGGCGAAGCTTCGAGCATCTTGTCATGCTGACAATAGATATTTTGTTTACGCCCCGGCTGGTAAAAAAGTATAACTGGCGCGATTATTCCCGGTACAAAAACGTCGAACGGGCCAAGTGGATGATGCTGGAAGGACGAGGCCTGCTGATGGTCGGCGCTCATTACAGTAATTTTGAAATCATCGGTTATCTTATGGGCCTGTTTGGCTTCGAAGTCTACAGCATCGCCCGGCCGCTGGATAACAAGTACATCAGCAGATATCTTTACGGGGTCCGCCGGGCTGCCGGGCAGAGAATCATCGACAAAAAGGGCGCAACGGCGCTCATGGAAGAACTCACATCGGGAGGTGCTACGCTCTGTTTTGTTGTCGACCAGGACGCCGGCAAAAAAGGGATTTTCGTCGATTTCTTCGGCCGTAAAGCAAGCACTTATAAGAGCGTAGGCCTGCTCGCTATTACCAAAAACATGCCGATAGTAGTCGGTTACAGCAGGAGGGTTGATAATCGCTTCTACTTCGAATTCGGGATCAATCGCATTATTTTCCCCGAAGAATGGGCCGACAAGGACGATCCGTTGAAATGGGTGACGGCGGAATATACCAGGGCAATTGAAGAATTCGTGCGGGAAGATCCGAGCCAGTACTGGTGGGTGCATCGCCGCTGGAAGCGCAGGCCGAAAGAAGAAAGAAAGAAGCCTGGCACCCAGAACCTTCCATAGACTGCCGTTCGTACGGGAAAAATCCGCGGTCCATACCGATTTGTCCGATATGGGCCGCGTTTTTTTTGACAAGCATTAGCATATACCTAACGCTTCTATGTCACGAAGGCTCTTCAAGCCGTTGCTGCAAGCTCAACTCCGGTATTATACGAGCGGGTCGCAGCCGGTCGCGATATTGTGGAATATTCCGGGACCGGGCTTCATATCTTCCTGCTTCGGCACGAGATCCTGTTTGGAAGCATTCAGCAGCCAGTTCCAGTTAAAGGTCCGGCCGGTAAAGGCGGAGATCCTCGCGCCGATGGCCGTCAGCGTGCTCTCGGCGATCCGCTGGCCTTCGTTAAGCGGGTTACCGCTGCGGATACTTTTGATCAGGTCGATGTGCTCCTGGTCCATTCCGTCGACGCTCGGGCCCTCGTATTGCCATGGATTATCGCCGGTGATCGTGTTATTGCAGTTGCTGGTGCCCTTGGTGCCGACGATCTTCTCGTCATATCGCTGGGTGCCGGGACTATGTCCGCTGAAGCTCAGGCAGCGTGCGCCGTTGGCGTACTCGAACTCTGCGAAGATGTGGTCCCAGATGTCGCCGCTGTATTTCTCCCAGCCTTCTTCGCTGCCATTGTTATACTTCCGGCAGACATCCTTGGCCGCATTGATCTGCGAGTCGTCGTAGCTTCGCCATGCCCGGCCGCCCAATGCCGTGAACTTCGCCGGCGGGCCGTTAAAGCACCAGTTCATTATGTCGATGTTGTGAATGTGCTGCTCGCATATCTGGTCGCCCGATAGCCACGCGAAATGGTACCAGTTCTCGCACTGCCACTCCAGCTCGCTGAGTCCTTCCTTGTAGCCGCGGTACCAGATACCGCCGCCGTACCAGTAGCACTGGCCGCCCACCAGCTCGCCGATCTGGCCGTCGTGGATGCGCTTCATAAGCTCCACCCGGCTGAACTCGTGCCGGCGCTGCGTGCCGCAGACGATTGCCAGGCCTTTCTCCCCGGCGAGTTTTGAAGCTGCCATAACCTCTTTGCAGCCGGCCACGTCGGTCGCTACGGGCTTTTCGGTGAAGATGTGCTTGCCGGCTTTGATGGCAGCCATCATCTGACGCCCGCGAAACGCCGGGGCTGTCGCCATCAGCAGCAGGTCTGCTTCACATTGGGCCAGCTTCTCGTGGCAGTCGAAGCCCCAGAACAGGTGGTCGTCGTCGATTTTAACGCGGTCTTTGAATTTTTCGTCTCTGGCGATTCCGTCCCGTGTGCTTCTTACCTTGTTCTCGAACAGGTCGGCCAGGGCGATGACTTCGATGCCCGGATCGGCCTGCAGATTTTGACGCAGGGCGCCGTTGCCTCGTCCGCCGCAGCCGAGCAGCCCGATTTTGATCTTGCCCGAGCCTTGAGCGTGGACTACATGCGCCACCGCGCCTGCCAGCGCCGCGGCGCCGGCGGCCGTGGCCGCAATCTTTTTCGGGTTACTTTTATTTTTATCTGACGCTGTCATATTAAAAATCTCCTTTGTTCGTTCTCTTTGAGCCATTTTGCGGGTTCCCATTTTCCCGGCTTTCTGGAAAATGGGGTCCCTGTCAACCGGTTAACCGCCGACTAACCGCGTCTTCTCCGTCCGCCCTGTGCCATGCCGGGCAGTTCATACTTACCAGGAACCGCAAAAGGCGGCACGGGCTTGGAATCACTCAGCTTCAGGTCGTCGGGCGGCAAAAGATCCAGCGTGCACCTGCTCATGAACCACGACCGATTGAACTGCTGCCGTGAATAGGCCGACTCGCGGCCCATGATCGCGCAGAGCGTGCTCTCGGCGATTCTCTGGCCTTCGTTGAGCGGTTTGCCAGCCCTGATGCTCTTAATAAGGTCGGTGTGCTCCACCTCGTACGGATTGGGATTCGGTCCCTCGTAGCGCCATGGATTCTCGCCATCGATAGTGCCGCAGCAGTCGCTGCTGCCCTTTGTGCCGACCACGCGTTCGCTGACATTGTCCGTGGTGCCCTTGATTTGCCGGCACATGCTTATTGTCCGCACGTCATTGGGATAGAAGAATTCGACGCCGAAATGGTCGAAGATATTGCCGTACTCCGGACCGGTGCGGTACTGCCGGCCGCCAAGACCGTGAACCTGCTCGGGCAGCTCGTTGAACGCCCAGTTAATCACGTCGATATTGTGCACGTGCTGCTCGCATATATGGTCGCCCGAGAGCCACGTGAAGTACAGCCAGTTGCGAATCTGCCACTCGATGTCACTCTGATTGGGCTGGCGATTGTTGACCCAAAGCTCACCCATGTTCCAGTAGCACTGTGCCGAGACGATATCGCCGATGGCGCCGTCGTGGATCCGTTTCATGGTCTCGATGTATTTCGGCTCATGCCGCCGCTGCGTTCCCGCGACCACGGCCAGGCCTTTTTCTTTGGCCTTCTGTGACGCCTCGATGACCATCTTAATCCCCGCCGGGCAGGTTGCTACTGGTTTCTCCATGAAGACGTTCTTGCCGCTGTCAATGGCTGCGGCGAACTGCTTCGGCCTGAAGCCGGGCGGTGTCGCCAGAATGACCATGTTAACATCGTCAAGCGCCAGCACTTTCTTGTACGCATCCAGGCCCACAAAACAGCGGTTGTTCGGGACCTTGAAATCGTTTTTCAGACCCGCAAGCCGGTCCTCGAACGCATCGGCCAGGGCGACGATTTCCACGCCCTTCGAAGAATTCATGCAGTCGTGCGCTGCGCCGGAGCCTCTGCCGCCGCAGCCGATTACGCCTACGCGGATCGTATCGCTGCCCTTTGCTTCGGCCAAAGGAACGACTGAGCCGGTCAAAGCCAGCGTTCCGGCCGCCAATGCCGAACTCTTTAAGAGTTCTCGTCGTGTTAATTTTTGTTTCTGCACCATGTTTGTTTCTCCAACTCTAAACTATGCGGTAAACTTTGCTTCCCTGCTAATCGATATAAAAACGCCTGAACCGGCTGCCTGCTCCAATTACCTCCTCGACAGCCGAAAACAGTTCTTTGGCATTTGACCTGTGCACTCCAGTTAAGAAAAGACGAATTATAATCCTCACCGGGATGTAAAATCAAGAACGAAAAAAAAGTAAGACCTTTAAAATACAGGCCGTTCACAGAAATTTTCAGGGCGTTTTTCAACCAGATTTTCCTTTTTGAACCAAATACGACGATTTCGGTGCCGAAAATGGGCAAATTGGGGCCAAAATTCTCATTTCTTTTTCTTTTCTCCTACTATCTTTCCTGCCGATCCTTTTGGGGCTGAATTTTGAAATTGGCCCATTCGACTGCGCTCAGGGCATACTTTGAATTGGCTTTGTTTTTTCGCAGCCCGAAATAGCGGATTCTTCCGCATTCCCTTTTATAATAGATAGTTACATTCATTTACTCCATGGGAAATTGGCTTTGTTTTTTCAAATTGACTATTAGCCGCGAAGGCGCCCCGGATTTACTAATTACGATTTACTATTTGCTCGTTCGCCGGATGCTATACGCTCTTAATCATTCTGCATTCTCAATTCTCCATATGATCCTTCGACTTTGCTCAGGACAAGCATACGATCATATATTTGTTAAGTATTATACGAAATCCCCGCTTGAATGTCGGGTAAATTTTAAATAAATCTCCGTGAGACGCCGGTCTTATAGTGTGAGGCATGAAGTGAATTGCGTGTTTCCCTTCGACAGGACTTAGTAGTCTGTCAAGCTTGAAGCTGTAAGTTGTCGTCAGACGGTTGGGTGGCGGCCTTAAAGCCAAAGGCTTTGGGGATGGTAAATGCAGGAGAAGCCATCCCCAAGCTGCGCTTGAGGCTGCCACCCTTCCAGGCTGTCAAATCAAATTTGACAAACCACTTAGGGCAAGCTAAGAAAAAAGCATAATCCCTCTTCTACCGCAACCCCTTCAGCCTTTTGCTCTTTTCTTTGATGTACCCGGTACATACAATAGCCTGTAAGTCGCAGTACGTCTTAAGAGCCGGTCATTAACTGAAGGACATCTGATTATGAAGCGAATACTTGCAGTTATGGGAAGTCCTCGCAGAAACGGAAATACGCATATCCTGGTCTCGAAGATAGTCGAAGGAGCACGGGCGAACGGCGCCGTTGTCGATGAGCTGTTTCTTGGCGAGCTGAACATCAGCGAATGCGACGGCTGTTACGCATGCTGGAAGGGCAGGCAGTGCAGCAAAAACGATGATATGCGTGCCATCTATCCGGCGATAATTCAAAGCGACGTTATCGTTTTCGGCACGCCCGTTTACTGGTACGGGCCGACCGCCCTGATGAAGGCGTTCATCGACCGGTTCGTTTATTTCAACTGCCCCGAAAACAGGCAAAAGATAAAGGGCCTCTCAGCGGCGTTAGCCGTCCCGTTCGAGGAAGAAAACCTTGAGACTGCCGGGGGCGTTGTCGAATTCTTCCAAAAGTCTCTCGCGTATCTGGAAATAAAGCTTCTCGGCCAAATCCTCGTTCCCGGCGTGGGCGAAAAAGGAGCCATACGAAGCAAGAGCCAATCCCTGCAGCAAGCATACGACCTCGGCCTAAAGCTGGCAAAATCCGACCGTAGAACAAAGAAAAAGAGGAAATCTTAACCGACTTCACCGGCATTTTCGCCACGTTTACTGTTTTGAAGGTAGATGGCGGAGATGGGGTTGTGGGTCACTTTTTGCCGGGGTATTTGTAGTGCTTTCAGGGCTTGCCGGATGGCGGAGCCGGCTTGTTGAGGGTCATTTCCTTCGAATTCCAGCTCGGCGGTCCAGCCGAGACCTTCAATGTATTCGACGGCGGTGGAAAAACCGTGCCGGGGGACTTCCCAGAGGCGGGCCTTTTCCTTCCTCAACGAGAACCAGAATTCGAAGCCGAGATCGTCCAACAGCACCCGGCACATTTCCACTGTACCCGTGAACAGCGGCAGTTTGCCTTCGGGGTATAGCGAGCGTTTGAATTGCAGGCCTTCAAGCGAGATAATTTCCAGCTTGACGAAGTAAATGGTCGATTCTTTTTGGGGCTGAATCCACTGCCTGATTCGGATGTTCTTCTCGACGGGATTCCAGTGCCCTGCCAACGGCCTGTAGTAGTAATCGGTAAATTCGTAAGGAAAGGCAATTCTCGCTCCCAGGCGGCCGAGTCTCGCCTGGAAGTCTTCAATGTCGTCGATACCGAACCTGACTTCACATTCGTATGGTTGCGTCATGGCCTGATACTAACATTCTAAGCCTTCGCGGGCCAGGAGAATTCTCAAACTTCGAAACAAGGTAAAGCCACGATTCATGATTACCAGCGGCGAATTTTATTGACGAGGGGGTAGTTAATCTGGTATAAATGAAGCAGTGAATCTGTGATTAATGCTTCTTGATGAACCGGCCGCAACGCAGATACGACACCTGGACGGAGTGGATTATTCATACGTAGGTCATTGCGAACCGGGGCGTGGTCTTTGCCGGTGTGTATAACATCTAAATCGGCTTAGGCGACAGGAACAATCCGCAGGCCGGCGGTTAAGGGAAGATGTTTATTGATGATATCCGGCTGTATGGGCCGGGAACTGCTGCCGAGGAGTAAATACCGCTTTAACAGATTTGATGTTAAGAATTTTTTATCAATTCACTTTGCAGGAGGTACCACAATGAAGACGTCATTAATTTATGCAATAGCGGGATTTGTTATAGCCATGTGTCTGCCGATCTGGCCTGCGTCGGCGGATGATCAACTTATCACAGTCCCGGATGCGGGCTTTGATGACCACGTTCTGAATAGTCTGGGTGATTATGTATATATTGGCGACAGCAGTTATACCGGGGCGTGGAAAAATGATTATGGCCCCGGCGACGGCGCCTGGATTGATTACCGTTACTGGGATGGCGATTTGCCGGCCCGGAGCGGCAACTTCAAGGCGTACCCGTCCGACGCCACGGTCTTTGACTATATCTACCAGATTCTGGACGAGACATTTGTTGAAGGCGCAACGTACACATTAAGCGTCTGGGTGGGAAATGCGTGGCCAGGGGAGGGCTACGCCGACGGCTGGGGGCTTTACTTTACCGGAGAAGATTACAAAATCAACCTGATTGAGGCACATGGCCTCGCACTGTCGGGTGACTGGGAGCAGATCAGCCTGGAATATACCGCCACCGCCGCCGACGCTGGCAAAAAGATCGGGATAAAAATGTCAGGGGAACAGGGGGAATCCTACATCACCTTTGAAGATGTAACGCTGTATGGCCCCCCCAAAGCAAGGGATCCGGTTCCGGCTGATGGCGCCATGATTACGGCCACCTGGGTGAACCTATCGTGGACGCCGGCAAATTTTGCAGTTACGAACGATGTGTACCTGGGTGATAATTTCGACGACGTGAGCAACGGTACCGGCGATACGTTCCGAGGCAGTCAGGATACTTTGTTTTATGTTGCCGGCTTTCCCGGGTATGCTTATCCGGACGGTCTTGTCAACGGCATGACCTACTATTGGCGAATCGATGGCGTTAACGAGGCAAATCCGAACAGTCCTTCGAAGGGGGATGTCTGGAGCTTCACGGTTCAACCCAAGACAGCCTATAGTCCCAATCCGCCTGATGGCACAGAGTTTGTCGATCTGAACATGGAGTTTAGCTGGACGGCAGGTTTCGGTGCTAAATTGCACACCGTTTACTTCGGTGATGATTTCGACGAAGTCGATAATGCCACCGGCGGCACCTCATCAGGACTTACTCACTATACTCCCGGCCCACTTGAACTGGCCAAGACTTACTACTGGCGTGTCGATGAGTTCAATGGCGCAGAAACGCTTAAAGGCTACGTCTGGAGTTTCACTACCGAGGGCGCCGTCAGCGGCCCGAATCCGGCCGATGGGGCATTGGACGTAAAGCCAACCGTGGTCCTTAGCTGGGACGCGGGAGCCGTTGCCGCTTCGCACGAGGTTTACTTCGGCACGGATGCGGACGCCGTGGCCAATGCCACGACAGCATCGCCCGAGTACAAAGGGCCAAAGGCCCTCGGCGAAGAGAGCTACGATCCCGGCAAGCTTATATTGGAAACGACTTATTACTGGCGGATCGATGAAGTCAACGGCGTCAATCCAGACAGTCCTTGGATCGGTAACGTCTGGAGCTTTACAACCGGCGATTTCTTTGTCATTGACGATTTCGAGAGCTACAATGCCGAAGAGAACCAGATATGGTGGGCGTGGAAAGATGGGCTTGGCTATGTTGAGCATGATAATGAACCGGCCTACCTTGGCAATGGGACCGGCTCGGCTGTAGGCGACGAAAATACTTCTTCTTATACAGAGGAAACTATCGTCCATGGTGGTCTTAAATCGATGCCGCTTGTTTACGACAATAATAAGCAGGGCTATGCCAACTATTCAGAAGCAGAGTTGACATTGACTGCCCAGCCGGACTGGACAGAGCAAGGCGTTGCCGAATTGTCACTGTGGTTCAGAGGCTACCCGGCATCCGTCGGCAGCTTCATCGAGGGCCCGGCCGGTACTTACAAAATGACCGCCTCCGGCGCAGATATCTGGGACGTCAGCGGTGTTGGAACAGGCTTCCATGATGAGTTCCACTTTGCCTACAAGACACTCATCGGAGCCGGCTCAATTGTAGCAAGGGTCGAGAGCATCAGTAATACGGACAACTGGGCCAAGGCTGGCGTGATGATTCGCGAGACGCTGAATGCGGACTCGAAACATGCGATGATGATTGTAAGCTATGCTTCAGGTGTGTCCTTCCAGCGACGCCCCGAGACGGGCGGTGCCAGCGCCGACGATACGACTGCTGCGACCACTGCTCCATACTGGGTGAAGATAGAGCGTGACCTGGCCGGAAACTTCAAGGCCTACAGTTCAGCCAACGGCTCTACATGGCAGTTGCAGGGTGTGGCGGAACCCATTCAGATGGGTACAAATGTCTATATAGGTTTGGCGGTGACCAGTCATAACGCATCAGCTACATGCCAGGCCGTATTCACAAATGTCACGACTACCGGCTCTGTCGGTCCGCAGTGGGCGAACCAGGACATCGGTATAGCCAGCAACGATGCAGAGCCGCTTTATATAGAGGTCTCCAACGCCGCCGGAGAGCCTGCCGTAGTGGTTCATGACGATCCGGCCGCGGCAAACATCGACACCTGGACGGAATGGGTTATTCCGCTGCAGGCTTTTGCCGATCAGGGCATTACTTTGACCAACGTTGACAAAATTGCGATTGGCTTGGGGACAAAAGGTAATATAACAATCCCCGGCGGCTCGGGAAAAATGTACTTCGATGACATTCGGCTGTATCGGCCGAGAGAGTCTGCGGAAGAGTAAACGCTGCTTTCGCTACAATTATATGAGTTCTTCGATCCTTTCGGGGCCTATACCGAACAATTGGGTATAGGCCCTTTTTTATTTTCCGGCGTGAAATTACACATCGAGGTTCTGGACTTCGAGGGCGTGGTCCTGTATGAAGTTCCGGCGTTTTTCCACGTCGCCGCCCATCAAGATACTAAAGAGCCGGTCGGCCTCGCCGGCATCGTCGAGCCTGACGCGCAGCAGGGTCCGTGTCTCCGGATTCATCGTCGTATCCCACAACTGGTCGGCGTTCATCTCGCCCAGGCCTTTGAAGCGTTTTATCTCGATTCCCTTGCCGCCTATCTGCCTGATTCCGGGACAGATATCGCCCAGCGAAGCAATGTCATACTTGTCTTCGCCATTGATAAGCTGGAACTTGGTCTGCAAAGCCTCGCCGGAAACGGTTTTGGAGGACTTCAGGAGAAAATCTCTCAAATCCAGACCTAACTGCTCTTTGAGCTGTTCATTTATCTTATTGATTCGGTCGACCTCGTGGAGCTCTTCGGCAACAACCGTTTCTTCCTCCTCGTTCTCAGTTGAAGTTTTGGTCCGCTCTTTTAACTCGTTGACCCTCTTCTCGTATTCCTCTCTTTTATAATAGATTTCCTCCTGATTTTCGGCAAAGAGACGGAAAGGCGGCAGTCCGCCTTTAGACGGATTGTAATAGGAGGTGATGAAGTTATTGAAATTAATGCCCCGCCTGCTCAAAACGGCAATGATTCTTTCGGCCTCGGCCAGTATCTTTACAAGCTCGGCCATCTCTTTCCCGGAGACACAGAATGCGGAATTCTGGTCTTTGGTCTTGGCCTTGCCTTTTTTCGTTTTCTCGCCGTTACCGTTCCTGATGAGAAGCTCTGTACCCAGAAGGCCGCGTGTTATCATCTGCTTACGCATCTGATTCTCGCTGAGAACATACTCGGATTTCTTTTGGCCCTTGGCCTTAACCTCGTACAGCGGCGGCTGGGCGATATAAATCATATGCTCCAGAAACAGTTGCTGCATTTGTCTGAAGAAAAAGGTCAGCAGCAGCGTTCGAATATGGGCGCCGTCGATGTCGGCATCCGTCATCAATATTATCTTGCCGTAT
>Ga0154684_1015_pt1 | contig 21550 bp, 16 predicted proteins | sample Rifle2008BG13ft_FD_116113 | JGI IMG/M metagenome (GOLD analysis project Ga0154684, IMG submission 116113) | Planctomycetes bacterium RBG_13_50_24 | reverse complement strand
GAAAGTACGAAAATGCCCGTTGGAAAAGCTCCCCAATTGATTCTGAAGGCATAAACAAAAGCGATGCTCAACAACGTCCCGAAAAACAGCCCCAGGAAAACCCTCTTGAACAGGTCCCACGAGGATCTGAACCTGCTTTTATAGACTCTGAAAAAAGACAACGCAGATATATATATCAGCGTCACAAACACGAAACTCTTCTTGTAAGGTGTGAAATTATACTCGGGGAACGGCAAACCATATCTCAATAGAAATGACAAAAGAAAGCCAAGATTGATTAGCACTAAATTAGTTGTGACTAAGATTATTCGCATGAACAGCTTACCGCTTAGAGCCGACTTTTGCCGAGAAGAGAAAACTGCGCCATGAACTAACAGCTTTAAGAAAAATCCCGGCATAAATAATTATATTTACGATCGGATTATAATTATCTGCAAAATGCTTCTTGTGAAACAGGTACATTGAACGATAGAACTCGAAGGCAGCTTTTCTGCAGTTACTTTTACTGCATTCTCCCTTATAATGAATAATCTCCGCATCCGGGTAATACATAACCTTCCATCCGGCTTTCTTTGTTCTCAGGCACCAGTCCAGCTCTTCACCGTACATAAAAAACCTTTCGTCAAGTTTGCCGATCTTATCAACAACTTGCCGGCGAATCATGAGAAAAGCGCCAGAAACAGCATCAACTTCGTTAGCTTCATCAGGATTCAGATACGTAAGATTGTATTTTGCCATTCCTTTGCTGTTGGGAAACAACCTGCTCAAGCCGGTAAGGCGGAAAAAGGCAACACCGGGAGCGGGGATACTTCTGCGACAGGCAAGCTGTAACGTTCCGTCTTCGTTTAGAACCTTGCACCCGGCAATCCCTGTTTGTGGATTCTCGTCCATGAATTTAACCATCTTTTCTATCGCGTTTTCCATGATAAGAGTATCAGGATTAAGCAGCAGGATATAATCGCCCGCACACTTGCTTATCGCGTCGTTATTTGCTCTGGCGAAACCGATATTTTCTTTGTTTTCAACCAGATTTATCAGCGGGAAATTGCTTCGTATCATTGAGACACTTGCATCTTTTGAATTGTTATCTACGATCCAAATGTCGAAAGGTATCTGCTTTGTTTCAGCATATACGGATTTCAGGCAATTCTCCAGATAATGCCCGGCGTTGTAGTTAACGATTATTATTGATAACGTTGTTCTGCCCATTCTAATGCCGGCTAAGAGATTTCTTAATGTCTGCTACTAATGTTCCCGGCTCTTTCATGAAAGTTCCGGCTTGCTGCTTATAATCCGGTCCGAAATCATAGAAAGTTCCGGCACCTTCATTTGGCTTTTTATGTGCGGCGATTATTTACGAGCCGCCACGACACGACGATTATAACCCCAGCGGGTCGGTGCTTTCACCAATATTATTTCAGCGTCTCTAAAACCCGCCCGATTTAGCCTGTCGACAATATCGAGCCCATAGTTCCTGTAGCAAAGGACACTGCCGACTCCACTAATGTGGTCGTCATGGTATTCAGGCTCTTCAAGATATATGAGTTTGCCTTCATTTAGACGGACACGCTCAACTGTTTTCCTGCGATCTGAAAGTGGTACCGTAAACAGAAACAGACCTCCCGGTTTAAGTACTCTGTATATTTCGCGAAATCCTTTAATATCGTTCGGGACATGCTCAAAAACCTCCGTGCATGTACATAGATCGAAGCTCTCATCGCCGTAGGTCAATTCTTGAACGTCCTGGCATTGAACCGTCCCTTTATATGTACCGGGTAAAATATCATCGAAATATTCTGAATATGTAAGATAGGATGCCTTTTTATGAAGAAAGCTAAAGAATGGTCCTCGTGAGGAAAGCTCGTATATTTTTTTATCTTTCCAATTAGCCATCAGCTCTTTTAAAACACTGGCGATAGCCATTGACGTCACGGATGCTCTGCAGCGAACACATCTTATTGCAGATGTATCATTGTTACAGAGTTTTATAAAAAGAGTCTTGCCACACATGGAACACCTGCCGTATTCCATCCTCAATTCTTTCCACTTCATTATCCGTAGAGCCTGCTTAATCACTCTGAGCACAGATGTTCTCCTGCCGGCGTTTGTTTCTCATTTAGAATTGATGTGTATATACGTAGGTAGTTCTCCGACATTTTCTTTGCACTGAGATTGCGAGTGACTGCCCGGGCGGCGGCAAGCGACATTTCCGCGTAGTCTTGATCCAGCATCTCACGGATTTTATTTGCCAGATTTTGAGCGTCCCTCACTCGAAAAAGCTTAGTGCTCGCCGGGCTGTATCGTGCAATCTCTCCATGTGCCCGTATGTTACTCAGAATGCATGGAAGGCCGCAGGCCATTGCTTCCAGGACGGCGTTTGGCATCCCTTCGGTATGAGAACCTGACACCAGGAAATCGGAGGCCTGCAGATAGGTTTTTACGTTTGTTACTCGACCGGTCAAAAGGATCTTTCCTGTTTTGCACAACGGTTCGAGTTTCTCCCGCATTACGCCGTCCCCGATAAAAATCATTGTGGTATTGGGAATTGCCGCTTTCAGAAATCCTTCTGCAACACAAACAGGATCTTTCAATGCCGACAGATACCCCGAAACGGCAAATAACCGATGTTCGAGAGGAAGTCCCAATTGAGTGCGAATTTGTCTTTTTTGTGCGGTTGCTACAGGAAAAAAAAACTCCTGGTCCACCGCGTTTGGAACGACATCGCAGGCAAATCCATACTCTTTCAAAAGCCTTTTGCTCAGAGTTTGGGATACGGTAACCGCTTTTTCGATTCGGCGCAACGTTCTCAAATGAAGTGGTGCCATCAAATACCGTCCGACCCACCCGAAATCGTAGGCGTAATTTTCAAAAAGGTGGTTGCGCACTGTTGTCACTTTGTGAACTCTATAGTTGGCGCGAGCGGAGAATATATCAGCACGAAAACCATTACTGTGAACAATGTCGGGTTTGTGCTGGGAAATATAGTCACGGATTTGACGTCGGGCTCGAAAAAAACTGGTGAATTGCCCCAGCCCAAGACTGGAAACCGGGATTCCCAGTCGGACAAATTCATCCATCAAGGAATCCTGGGGTTCGGGCGACAAAGTCAGAATCTGCGGAAGACAACGCCGGCGGTCAAGGTATTTGATCAGATTGAACAATTGCTGTGTCGGGCCGCACCTTCGAAGCGTAGAAACGATGTATAAAATCTTAAACATATTGACTTGTTCTCATTTCCGCGTCAGTCCTTTCAGTGATAACTACCCGGTCTGATTAATAAAATCCGTGTATTCGGCCTGTATTCTTACAGTATGCCGTTGCAGGACTACATGGCCCGCTCCTGCTACATTTATTTAACATGAAGATATAGCGTTCAAGCCCCCGACCATTCACTGAGTTATGGATTACGAACCGGACAGACTCCGTCCCTGTGGGTTGCAATTAGATATTTTTGCGGAAAGGAACCAAGCAAAAATTGCTGCAACCCTCAAGCGTACAATCCCAATTAGCAGATAAGAAGAAACAATCAGTCAATTCATTACGCTTAAAAAGCATAATTCACTCGTTCTACATCAATAATTCAACCAAAATCCTCTCGAAATTTCAAGTTTCGCCATTCTTTTTACCTCAACACGTTAAAGAGTGTGATTATACCGATTGTAATTAGGGTGTGTTGAGATTTTCTAAGAAAGCCGAACGCTCTTTTGAGATAAATCACAACCATCGGTTTTTGGCTTCTGATTTTATGTGTAATTGGGATTGTTATGAGCTCCCAAATTATTCAGACCATTTCGCTTGGAAAAACAAGGATACAGAGCGTCAGCGCAATAGTTTAAAGCCAATATTGATAGGGCAGACTTCATAGCGGTACCTGACTAACATATAAGTTTTCCGCTCAACGAACAGGGGTGGTATATGAAGATTGAAATATTCCCGCCAATGTATTATATTGTCAGAATATCGAGGAATCAGAAAGACGAAGCAGTCTTGATGGAGCTGATAAGCTGAGTAGAATATGAATATGTTGATAAGACAAAAAGAGCAGTCAATGTTATTATAAAAAGAAGCTTGTAAACAAGATAATACTTCAGGCGGATAGAATTATCTCTTCCTAACCTTAGTAATGACAGTTTTAGGAAAGAACAGTAAAAAACTGTCGCCAGAGGTAATTTCTCGTTGACGTTAGTCACCTGGTGGTGGAATATAATAATATCATTAACAATGTTTTGAAATAGACTAACCCAATAGAGGTGAAAATCGACATTGGGGTAGTTGCGCAAGTTGTGTTGTTACAGAGAGTTGCATTGAGTTTTTCAATGTGACCGACGGGCCTTGAGTTTGTGAATAATTCGGCGTTTGAGTCTCTGGATAAGCATAGATCGTTCGATAAAATTTGCTAACAGGGGATAACCAGGCAGTATATCTTATGACGGAAATAGAAACAGACAGCGAAAAATGGGATTTGGTCATTAGTCCCAGGAGGGGGTGGTTGGACTTAAATCTAAAGGGTATTTGGATTTACAGGGACCTGGTATTGCATTTCGTAAAGCGAGATTTTGTTACTTTTTACAAACAGACTATTTTGGGGCCGTTATGGTATATTATTCAGCCTCTATTGACGACGGTTGTATTTACGATTGTTTTCGGTAAGATTGCGAAGCTTCCTACAAATGGAGTGCCAGGTTTTATTTTTTATCTTTCGGGAACGGTTTCCTGGGGGTATTTTTCAGATTGTCTAAAAGAGACATCCGATACATTCATAAAAAATTCCAAGATTTTCGGCAAAGTGTATTTCCCACGATTAACAGTGCCGCTTTCGGTTGTCATTATCAATCTGGTAAAGTTTGGGATACAATTTCTGCTTTTTCTTGGTTTTCTTGTTTATTTCATTGTAAAAGGGGAATCAGTAACACCAAATCTTTTTATCCTTTTGCTTCCTGTACTACTACTTCAGATGGCGATATTGGGCTTAGGTACAGGTATACTCATATCTTCCATGACAACGAAATATCGCGATATTCATTTTTTAGTAGGATTTGGAATACAGCTTTGGATGTATGCAACCCCCGTAGTGTATTCAGTATCCACAGTACCGGAAAAAATCCGTTTTTTTTATATGCTTAATCCCGTGGCTTCGATTGTGGAGACCTTTCGCCACTCTTTTCTCGGCACCGGCATGGTGAATGGTGCTGATATTTTAATAAGCTGGGCGGTAACTATTCTCATACTTATTTCAGGAATTATTCTTTTTAACCGAGTCGATAAGACTTTTATGGACACCGTTTAAGAATGCAAAAAAGTGTAATCAGAGTCGAAAATCTTTCCAAGGAATATCGTTTCGGGGTAATCGGTCATGGTACGTTATATAAAGACGTACAAAGCTGGTGGGCACGGTTCAGGGGAAAAGAAGATCCTAATTCTAAGATCACCGTCCATAGAGGTCCCGCCAGAACCGGCGAACGTTTTTGGGCCTTGAAAGACATTTCTTTTGATGTTGAAGAAGGCCAGGTGCTTGGAATCATCGGCCGCAATGGTGCAGGCAAATCGACGCTTCTTAAGATATTATCACGTGTAACGACGCCGACTTTGGGGCATGTCAAGATTCGGGGCAGGATTTCTTCTCTGCTGGAGGTAGGAACAGGTTTTCATCCCGAGCTGACAGGACGGGAAAATGTCTATTTGGACGGCATGATTCACGGTATGACAAAGGCCGAGATAAACGATAAGTTTGATGAAATTGTCGATTTTTCCGGGATCGAAAAATTTATCGATACGCCGGTAAAACGCTACTCCAGTGGTATGAATGTGCGGCTGGGATTTGCAGTTGCCGCTCATCTGAAGCCGGAGGTTCTTATTGTTGACGAAGTGTTAGCAGTTGGAGATGCGGAGTTTCGTCGTAAATGTCTTAAGAAGATGCAGGATGTGTCCGCAGGCGGAAGAACTGTCCTATTTGTGTCACACAATATGCATGCGATCAGACAATTATGCCATCTCGGAATAGTGCTGGAGGCAGGGGAGATTGTTCATCGCGGCCCAACAGACGAAGTAGTTGATAAATACCTCGCATCATCTTCTTCAGATCAGAATTTAAATGAAGATATTCTGCCCGGGATGCACTCGCATGATAATCCCGATGTGCAAGTATACAGAATTGAAGTGCTGGATACAGATGGTCAGGTGATTAGAAGCCCGAAAATGAAAGAGGACTTTTGCCTGAAAATATACTATAAATTCAATAAGTCAGGGACTTATACGATAGCCATGGCATTTTGGAATGCGAATAATGTGTTGATCGGGCGGATTGCTGTCCCTGAAAAGATACGTTGGCTGACTGGAGACGAAGAAGATATCTGCACATTAACAGTCAAAGTGAATAATGTTTTTCTTGCCGGAAAACACAGGATTTTAGTGGCTTTAAGAGATAAATACAACATACTGATTGATCAGATTGATAATATCTTTTTTGAAGTACAGCCATTACTGTTAAGGGGGGATGCAGTTCGTCAAGATGGCGTCGTACAGATTAATTCCGAATGGAGTGCTCCTGTAAGGCTGGCAAATAAATATTCAAGTCAATGTTGAAGAATGTTAGCACATGCGAACAGGTAAACTCTTGGCAGTGATAAAGAACTCAAAAATTTAAATTATATAAAATATCCAGGCGATAAAATCGTTTTCTGTCTCTGGAGGACACAGTTCAGGAATGGATAACAAAACGTTAATTAACAGTCCCGCTTATTGGGAAGAGAAATTTTATAGTGGTCAATGGCAGGCGAACAAAGGCCATAGTCAAACACAGATTTATTCAAAATGCCTTTTAGATCATCTGCCGGAGTGGATTGTGGATGACATCAAACAACATCATTTGTCTGTTTGTGATTGGGGATGTGCGGAAGGACAGGGAATTCAAATATATTCCGAGTACTTTCCCGACAACGAAATATGTGGTGTGGATGTTTCTAAATCAGCCATTAATAATGCGTCTATGCAATACCCCGACGGCAAGTTTTATGCAGAAGACTGGTTGGCGGATTCGGCTCAGGTGAAGCAGTATGACGTTGTTATAACCAGTCATGTTCTTGAACATTTTGAGCATCCAGTTGAAGTTATTATACCCCGACTATTACAGTCTACAAATAAATATTTACTGATTTTAGTCCCTTTTGAAGAACAATATCCGCTGTGGAAAGAACATTGCCTGAGTTTTCATTATGAATCTTTCCCCGTTGTCATAGAAAATGCGACATGTGTTTATTTTGATGTTATCCCTCCGGGTATAGTTAATTGCAAAAGGAGACAGGCCATAGTGGTGTATATGAAGAATATTCCGGAAACCTTTTTGGGATTTGAAGAATTGTATCGAAAGGTTTTTAATTCGCATAAAAATGTACTTAAAAAGTATTTTTCCGATTCATCGGAGAGTGAAATTGTTTTGCTTAAATTAAAAAAAGAGCTTGAAGAAATTAAGAATTCTCGTTCGTATATGTTGATAAAAATATATAGAAGTATCAAAAAACTGCTGCGGAGACTGCCGTGGAGACTGCTGCGGAGACTGCCGTGGAGACTGCTGTGGAGACTGCCGCGGAAACTGCCGGGGGAAATTAAGTCGTTTCTATCCCAACGAAGACAGCAGTATCTCTTATATAGGCGGAGAAAATGTGAACGGGAGTTGGAAAAATTGTCTAAAAAAAGTGTGCCAGTTTTAAGTAAAAAGTATTCCTCTGGCCAACAATACAATGTGGCCAGTGTGATGGACACATTTACTTACAGCAATTTTTCAGGCGAATGTATTTTACAAGAGCTAACTCCGATGAATTGGCGGCATGAGCTTGGACCAAATAAACCTGATTTTCTTTTTATAGAATCTGCATGGCGGGGCAAGAATAAACTATGGCGAAACCGTATTGTTTATTCAGAAGCAATGGCGGGTGTGGAGCTGTTCGAGCTATTATTGTGGTGTAAAAAGAAGGCTATCCCAACTGTCTTCTGGTGCAAAGAGGATCCTCCGCACTTTCAACATTTTATTGGAACTGCAAAGCATCTCGACTATATCTTCACAACAGCGCAGGAGTGCATTGATGATTATAAAAAATGCTGCGGGCACGATCGAGTTTATCCTTTGTTATTTGCAGCACAGCCAAAACTTCAAAATCCTGTGCTTTCAACTCCTCGTGTTAACAGGATATGCTTCGCCGGGACATATCATAACAATAGATATAAACAGAGAACGGAAGAATTGTGTATGCTATTGAGGACGGCAATGAATTTCGGTCTTGATATTTACGACCGAAATTATAATGCTCCAATAGAAAAAAGGAAAAATTATCTTTTCCCCCCGGAGTTTGATTCTAATGTCCTGGGATCGCTTGAGTTTGACGAGATGAACAAGGTATATCGCAGATATAGAGTATTTTTGAATGTCAATTCTGTAGCAGATTCTGAGACGATGTTTGCACGGAGGGTGTATGAGCTGCTGGCCAGCGGCACACCTGTTGTTTCGAATTATTCCAAAGGCATTGAAAATATTTTCGGTGATATAGTCCAAATGGTCGAAACTGAAGAGCAGGCTCGACAATCACTTGAAAGACTGCTTTATGACGAAGAATATTGGCGGCGCAGTTCTGCACGGGGAGTCCGTGCTGTGATGCGAAACCATACTTACCGTCATCGTTTTCATGAAGTTCTTGGGGTATTGGGTATTGACGTCGATCTTGATGAACCGCCTATAGTAACGATAATATTAAAAGCAGGAAAGAAGCAACGGCCTTGTATCGAAATGCTTAAAAACCAAACCATCCAGCCCCAAAAGATCATTGTTGCCGGGGAAAAGGAAGACAGAGAAGATATTCTAAGAAATCTTAAAGCTGAAGGATATGATGCAGAAGCATGGCAGAGAGAAAGCCATATAAAATCTTTTCAGGCAGAGGATAAAAACAACGTTTTTGCTGTAATGTACGGCGAAGATTATTATGGTCCTGAATATCTCCATGATGCGGTGGATGCATTAGGCTATTGTAATATGGATATAACAACAATGGGCAATGTTTATCGGGAGAAAGGTGGCGCTATTACTTTTTCCAACAATCCGGCGTCTGAATGCATGATAACCGATACCGCTGTCTCGCCGACAGTGGTCGCAAAAGGAAGCGTACTAAGTGGTGCTCTGCTTGAAAAATTGCTGACCGGTAAGAATTTCAAGCCGGATATTCCTGTATATTCCCGGTATGCATTTGAGTATGCTGAAATGGATTCTTCAGATATGGATCGGAGTCGGCTGAGGGAAAATGTGTGCTTGTAATTAGTTTTACTTTACTCCATAAATTGTAGCCATAGGGATCGCGTAGAGGAGATATAAAAAAGATTTTTTTGAGATTACTAATGATGGTGTTTTTATAGACTATTATAAAAAGATCTGTAATTACGCTGAACCGAAAAAGACGTCAAAGGAAAGGTTAATTCCGAAAGTATGAAGAAAACCATTAAGAATATATCCCTGGTTTACTGCTGGGGTAACAAGAATTTGGGTGACAAAGCGATTACGCCGGGCACGATTAGATTTTTGAAGCAAGTGTATCCTGACAATAACCTTTTTGTACTGTCTGTTTTTGAAAAGGATTGTAGGAATTACAAAGAATCGGAAGAGTATATTTGCAGTAAGTTTTGCGACGTTAATTTTGTACCTCAGCCTTTGGCATTTATAAACGAAAAGCGGATAAGAAATAGCAAACAAAAACGAGGGGCAGTTCTGAACGCATTTATAGGCATGGTAGCTCTTTGTATGCCCAGGGTGTTCAACAGGCTTTTCAAGGGCAATGCCGGATTTGACACTTTGATCAAATCTGATCTTATTATATATAATGGTGGGGTTTTGTTTTTTCACAATAAGATTAACAGCAGGCGTAAATTGATTCTGTTCAGATTGATGTTTCCTTTTCTGCTCGCCAAGCGTCTGAAAATAAGACATGCCTTTTATGGCCAAACATTTGGACCTTTTGAAGGTATCGGCAAAAACTTTTATAAATGGTTTTTTTCTTCTGCTGAATTAATCACGACACGGGAGAGTCAATCAAGACAGATACTTACTGAGATAGGTGTCAAAAAAACAAAGGTAGAAAATGTAATAGATAGTGGTTTCTGGCTTGATGGCGAGAATTGCAAAAACACAAACATTTTGCAAAATTACGGTTTAGCGGATCAGAAGTTTATAGCAGTTGTTTTACGGGCTTCTACAATCGGGCAGATAGGTGTAATAAGCGAAGATAAGGCAAAAGAATATGTTACATTTTTTACTGGATATTTATCAGAAATCAATAAACGCACCGGCTTTAAGATAGCAATTGTTCTGCAGGTTAAAGAAACCGACCAGAAGATTTCAAAAGATGTGTATGAGTATCTTGGTGAAAAAGCGGTTTATATTGATGATTTGCAGGAACCGGAAGAATTAGTAGCCTTGTACAGTCGAGCAGAGTTTGTCGTAAGCATGAGACTGCATTCAATAATCTTCGCCCTTTTGACCAACACCCCATGTTTAGCCTTGTATTATAAATCCATCACCCATAAAACATCCGGGATTATGCAGGATTTGAAACTTGAAGATTATGTTTTTGATATTGATGAAGTATCGAGGCAGCTTTTGGTCGACAGGTCACTGGAAATGATTAGAAATAAGGATTGCATCAGTCAGAAAATAGCAGAAAATATTTTAGCTTTAAGAAATTCTACACTGGAAGTTTTCAAAAATAGATTAACCTGATTTAAGTATGAAGACTAATATGCTTTGTGAAGTTGTTTAAGGAAAGGTGTCTATGAAAAATTTAAAAGCAACGAGACTTACTATTTTCTTTTTGCTTGCCGGCCTTTCTTTATTTGCGGGTACCTACCTTTATGTTACATCGATTGAATCAAATTCTGCTGAGTCAGCTTCGCTTAAGAATTTGAGTATCAATGATTTTCGTCTTCTTCAAAGAAAAGAACCTTTATTACCTTACAAAAGTATTGTTAAAGAAGACGTCGTTTCACCTGTATGGATACAGGATGTCTTAGAAAAAGGGTGGCTTTATCCCGGGGAATTTGAGCCCCTTTCAATTAAGCCGCCGGTCAACTGGGATTACTGGCCCAATCGTTCTGCGAATTATCACTTACATACATTTGACCCGTTGGATATCTTGTCTGGTTACAGTGGAAGCCGTGGGCAGCATATTATTGATGCATCATTACTCTTCACGCTTGATTGGATAGACAATCACTTCGAAAATTATCAGGGGGGAGTGTACCATAAACCTCAGGTTGAGAGTTTTGCCTGGTATGACATGGCGGTAGGACTCAGAATACAGAAAATCGCGTTTCTCTTAGACATTGCATCCCGACAACAGCATGTTCCGGATGAAACGGTGCAAAGACTTTGGCAAGCTTTGCTTAAACATATTGAGTATCTGGATGTTGAAGAAAATCTTATTTACAGGAACAATCATGGATTATACCAATTAGCGGGACAACTTACGGCAACTCGACGTTTTAAGTGGATAAGTGAAATCGCCGATGCAAATGGCCGGGCGTGCCTGCGTTTAAATAGAATTCTATCTGATCAATTTACTCCCGAAGGCATCCATCGGGAACACTCTCCTGACTACCATAACATCCTTACAAATACGATAAAAACACTTGTTGACTTGAATGTAACGGGTAATAATTGCCAATTGGAAGACTATTACACAAAGAGCAGTTCTGCATTGGACTTGATGTATATGCCTGACGGCGGATTGTTGCCATTTGGAGATACAAGTCATTTAAAAGCGTTGCGTGAAATACAAGAACACCAACCAGGTCCTTCTCCGGAGGTTGTCGGTTTTCAGAAGTCCGGTTTGTTCATCATGCGGCAACAAAGCGCTTCCCAGGAAGACTCAACGTATTTTGCTATGCAGGCTGCGTTCCACTCAAGAGCACATAAGCATGCGGATGATCTTTCAATAGTTTGGTATGATCGAGGCATCCTGCTTTTTACCGATCCCGGAAAATATGGATATCGTAAAGCCGGAGACATAACTCCGGAGCAGCGTCAAGAAGGGTACTGGTATTCGGATCCGAAAAGAATGTATGTGGAAAGCACCCGGGCCCACACCACTATAGAAATTAATAATAAGAACCATGATCGTGTTAATCGTAAACCATATGGTTCCGCTTTATTGGCGTGGGGTGACGTGGACAACGGGATCTTGTACGTATCAGGGAAAGTGCCTCATACAGGCGGTTTTGAGCATTCTCGTTTTATAGTTTTTTGCCCATCGAAATGGCTTCTGATCTTAGATAATATCACAGTAAATGAAACTTCCGAACAAAAGAATATTTATCGTCAATGGTTCCAATTGGGGCCACAATTAAGGGCTGCGAAAGAAGGACAAGTGTATAAGATTACGGGCAACTCCTTAATGGTTCCTCTATCGGCCACTTCTTTTATGTCCGATGTACAATTAGATGAGCCATTTTATGGCCAAGTAGATCCTTGTCTTCAGGGGTGGCATTCTCCGATAGATGGAACATTTGAACCAGTAACTTCATTGTGTTTTAATTTGGATACAACAGGTGGTGGGATGTTTGTGACTCTTTTTTCTTTTTCGAAAGATGTATCACAGAAATCTTATTTATTGGAAAGCGATGGCGGCATAGGTGGCGAATTCAGATGGACAGACGTGTACGGTCAACACGTGATTACAATCAGAGGGGCAGGTAGAAGCGATCCTTATGTTCGGTATAGGAGAAAAGATATTGAAAAAAATTAAAATCATCTGTGCCTGTGGTGCTCGCCCTAATTTCATTAAGATGGCTTCCCTTATGAGAGCTTTCAAATTAAATGATTCCATTGAAACGTTTCTCGTTCATACGGGCCAGCATTATGATAAAAAGATGAGCCATCTTTTTTTTGAGGAATTGAACATTCCCAGGCCGGATGTTAATCTGGAAGTAGGATCCGGTTCTCATGCGGTTCAGACTGCCGAGATAATGAAGCGTTTTGAGCCGGTGGTTTTGGATTTCAAGCCCGATTATGTCCTCGTCGTCGGCGATGTCAATAGCACGATCGCCTGCGGCCTGGTTGCTGTCAAGCTGGGTGTCAAGCTCATCCATGTCGAAGCCGGTCTTCGCAGCTTCGACCGTACCATGCCCGAAGAGATCAACCGCATCGTGACTGATAGCATTAGCAGCCTGCTGTTTGTGACAGAACAATCCGGGATCGAAAACCTTAAGAACGAAGGCATCAACTCCGACAAGATCCACCTGGTCGGCAATGTTATGATCGATACGCTTCTGGCTAACCGCGAAAAATCACAAGGCTCTGCAATTCTCGAGCAGTTGCACTTGGAAAAGAAAAAATTTGTAGTCGTTACTCTACACCGACCCAGCAACGTGGACAGTCCGGACAGCTTTGAAAAAATCCTTGCTGCCTTTGAGGTTATGGAAAAGGATATCAAACTCATCTTTCCAATTCACCCACGGACAAGGAACAACCTGGAGGGGACATATCTGAATGATCGTGTGAAGATGATGCGCAATTTGATTTTGCTTGAACCTGTCGGATATCTGGACTTCCTGAAATTGATGAGCCATTCTGCATTGGTCATCACGGACTCCGGCGGCATCCAGGAAGAGACTACAATCCTCGGCATTCCCTGCATGACCCTGCGGGAGAATACCGAACGTCCGGTGACTATTGCGGAAGGAACGAATCAACTGGTAAAATTGACGACGGAGAATATTTTAAGTGCCTATCGGGAACTTAAAGCAAGATCCTTTAGTGTTTCCGGGCGGATTCCAAGATATTGGGACGGCAAAGCAGCAGAGCGGATTTTAGAAATCATTATGAAGAACTCCGCCACTTAAAAAGCAATAAAAGCTGAATGTACGAAATGTGTACGAGGATGAACACAAAAGGATACAGTCCGTAAATGCAGCAGAATTTAATTTCAGTTATTATTCCCACAGCCGACAGAGAGCAGTTACTTCGTAGGGCGGTTGATTCGGTTTTAAAGCAAAGCGTATCACCATCAAAAATTATTGTGGTGGATAACGGTAAGAATGCGTTAAATGTTCAATTCGATGATCCCCGTGTAGAAATTGTCAGGACAGAGCCACGTATCGGCCCGGGCAGATCACGGAATATAGGCGCCCGGAGTTCTGATACGAAATATATTGCATTTCTGGATGATGATGACTGGTGGGATTCAGGATACATAGAGAACACCATCAAGAAATTTGAAGATACTAATGCAGACGTCGTTATTGGACAGCTCAAGCGATATGGAATAGACGGCTGCTTGCGAGACTATAAGTTGTTTCCGGAGACTCCGGACTTGCAGCGTAAGGTGTTTTTTTCAAATCCGGGCTTTGGCGGGCAGAACATTGCAATGAAAAAAGAGGTTTTCATTGAAGTAGGGGGCTTCGATGAGCGTATGCCGGCCTCTGTGGATCGTGACCTTGCTGCCAGATTGATTGTCTCGGGAAAAAGCATTGCCTGTGAACCCAAAGCGATAGCAATATTGTGTGACCACGCCGGAGGGCGAGTTCGGAGGAATCAGATAAAAGGAAACTGGATGTTTATATGTAAGCACTGGAGGAAAATGCGGTCAAAAGAGCTTTTTCGAGCCCTGAAAATATTGTTGCAAAGGGCGGTGTTGCATCTGGCCGGACGTTAAATCCGGTAATGACATCTATCTTTTTGCTTTCATTGTAGACCATTCATTGTGGATCATACAGGTTAAGCAGGTGCTGTATCGGGTGCCTTGAAGAGTTGAATGTAAAATTGCAGATAAACGGTCTTGAATGACAAAATTTTTATTAAACATGGAATTTTTTTAGAGTTGGTGCAATGACCTTGATGTCGCATATTGGTCAGGGCTTCCTTCGCATAGGCCGGAAGCTTAATATACTTGGTCAATGTATGAATGAGCCGCATTGCCCCGGAAAAATAACTGTTAATGGAAAAGTTATTACTGATTTGGTCCCCCTCGGTGGGTATCGGCAGCCGGGGATCACAAAAGCGGGAAGGGCGTCATTTTCCGGATTGTTTGAAGGCAAAAAGGTTAAAGTGTATAGCACATATTCCGCGGGCCAGGCGAAGCTTAGGGTGAGCCTTGAGTCGACCGAGCTTGGGCAGCGATTCTTTCCAGGGATTATCGTGTCTGATAATACTCATGTGGTCGAGGAATGGATCGACGGTCTACCGTTAAAAAAACTTGATCGTTCTTTGTTCGAGCAAGCTGCAGAAGAAATTAAAAGATTCTTATCTGAATGCCGGAACAGTAAAGAGTTGATCCAGATGGCGGCTCATCATCGAGGAGCATTCTGTTATTTTCAGGATTATCTCATTAAACGTCTTGAGCCGTGGCGTGTGCTTGACTTTGTTCAGGAGTTTATTCTGTCCTGGCAGGATGCTTATGAACGAGTCAAAGATAATATTGAAGTACGGTTGTCGCATCCCGATCTTTCAGAAGCGAATATTCTGCTGGAACAAAAAACCGGGCGATTTGTTGTTATAGATAATGAGCTATTGGGAGTTGGTCGCGGCTGGGTTCTTGATAGAAGAAATTCCTTTTTGAAAGACTTTTCAGAAAATGCGGAGGCTCACCCAGGTAGGGGGATCGAAAAGGGATTTTTAAATAAGTCATGGAGGCTAAGGTTGATCGGTTCTGCGCTTGACGCAGGTGATTTTGAGCGTGCATATATGATCGCGGTCAATCCTGATTTTTAGTGTAAGTTTTTTTGAAGAGGTTGAACTGGCTTTGATGATGAAGATAGCTTATATGTCACAATCCTTTATTCCTTCCCGTTCAGCAAACAGCATTCATGTCATGAAGATGTGTCAGGTACTCGCTGAAGAAGGGCATCAAGTAACACTTTTCGCTCCTGATGCGAAAAATGACATGGAATCTGGAGTTGCTGATATATATAGCTTTTATGATGTTTCACACTGTTTCCATATTGTGTATTTGCCGTGGCTTTGGATCAAGGGGCGGGGCTATTTATATGGTTATTTAGCTGCACAAAAAGCAAGGCAACTGAAGCCTGACATAATATATGGTAGAAGCATCGTGGCCTGTTATTTTGCAACGTTTGACAATGTTCCCATTATGCTTGAGTCTCATGCCCCCGAAACTAAGAAAATATCAGTGTGGATGTTCGAAAGACTGATTCAATGCCCGACATTTCATCAATTGATAGTAATCACAGAGGCCTTGTGCGATCACTATTTGACAAAATACCCTTGCTTGGAAGGAAAGATCCAGGTCGTTCCGGATGGTGCCGACCCAGTGCCATCGAAAACGATTCCTGTTTCATTACCGAATGCTAAATCAAGGCTGCAGATTGGTTATGTAGGGCACCTGTACCAGGGGAAAGGGATGGAGATTATTTCCCGGATTGCATCAAAGTGCCCCTGGGCGGACTTTCACGTTATTGGAGGAATGGACAAAGATATCGCATATTGGAAACATCAGTGCAAAGGAGATGGTAATATCTTTTTTCATGGTTTTCTGCCTCATTCGGAAGTTCGAAGATTCATATTATCTTTTGATGTCGTTTTAGCCCCTTATCAAAGGCATATAACTGTGTATGGTGATAGTGGAGACATTGGGAAATGGACTTCTCCCCTGAAGCTATTTGAGTATATGGCTGCCGGCAAGGCGATTGTCTGCTCGGATCTGCCCGTTTTGAAAGAGGTACTGTGTCATAAGAAAACAGCTTTGTTAGTCGATCCTGAATCACCGGAGGCGTGGGAGCAGGCACTTGGGCAGCTTCGAGATGACATATTTTTAAGAGAGAGACTGGGGCTCGAAGCTCAGGAAATATTTAACACACGCTATACCTGGCAGGCTAGGGCCAGGCAGATTTTGAGTAAAATACAGGACTAAGGGATTTAATAGATACTGGACAGAGTGAGTTGTTAGTTTTCACCGGTAGTTTATTTCTCAAAGTACTTTTGGGTAAAGAACGCACACTCTTTAAAGCCAATCTGTTTCAGCAAAGGCTGATATAAAGTAAGGATTTTATAGGTTGATTGAAATTTTGGGCTTTTCGGACGCTGGTAAAGCTACTATGAAAAGAATGCTCCTGGATCGGCTATCGCATCACGGGCTGCAAGCCCGTGATGCGGAAATATCCGCGAATGGGACTTCTTGTTCTAAATTAAAAATGGTCTTGGTGGAACTTCTTCGAAATCCCTGGCTTTTGCCGATGGCGATTAAACCGGCTTCATTGAAACCATGTAAATATGGGCCCATTATTTGGTTGCGATGCCTCATTAGAAATGTTTACACTTCACCGTTGGATAAGAAATGCATTGATCGGATAATTCTTGAATCCTTCAACGAACCGAAGAAATCTACATTCATGTATTCGCTTTTAGCACGAGAGCAAATCCAACAAGGGGGGGTATGGTGGACCGTTGAAAAGGGTAGACAGGCGAACCTTTCGGATGTTGTCGAATCCCTTGTAGAGAGAATTTCAAAAGAAGTCCATCACCCATCTCGTGTCCGGAGCAATGGTGACAAGGAGCTGTCATGATATCTAATAGTCGTCAAGAATGCAAGATTACACTGCTTATTGATTCCCTGCGCGGTGGTGGTGCGGAACGCGTATGCGTAACGCTTGCAAATTCGCTCAAACAGAATGGTTGGAATGTTGAACTTCTCGTGCTGAATCTCAAAGACGCCGTATTGCAGGACGACCTTAGCAGGGACATTGCAATAAAGGATCTGAAGGTAAATCATGCAAGAACAGCGATCTTTAAATTAGCTATGCATCTCAAGAATTCCAGACCCACGAAAATACTGGTGTTTAATTATGAACTTGCCATTTTACTGGTGATACTCAAAAAGATATTGAGTTTGCAATTAAAGATTTTCTCTAGAAATATTAATACATTAAGTCAGAAGATAGCCGATCAAAAAAGTATCTGGCATAAGCACATTGTTGATATTTTGGTCAAGCTTTTTTATCGCAAGGTTGATAAGTTAATTGCCCAGTCACAGGGAATGAAAAAGGATCTGGTAAAAAATTATGCAATAGACGAAGCCAGAATTAGTGTAATCCCTAATCCTTTAAGTTCCAGGATAGAAAAGGTTGCGTGGAAATTAGATTTTAATAACGTCGAAAAAGAAGACTACCTGCTGTGTGTGGGTAGACTGGAATCCGCCAAAGCCTTCCACTACGCAATAGAAGCTTTTTCAATAGTAGCCAAACATCATCCCACAATAAGACTTAAGATTGTAGGGCAGGGAAGCTTAGAAAATGCCCTGAAAGATCGAGCCCAGGTTCTGGGGGTGGCTGGTAGAGTAGATTTTGAGGGATTTCAAAATGATATGGTTTCTTATTACCTGCATGCCAGGGCTACAGTTTTGACTTCACTTTATGAGGGTCTGCCAAATGTCCTGATTGAATCGATTGCTCTTGGCACGCCTGTTGTGGCATTTGATTGCCCAAGTGGACCGAGTGAAATCATTGTCGATGGCGAAAACGGCTTTTTGGTTGAGCACTTAAATGTTAAAGCCTTAGCTGACAGACTCATTGAGGTAGTTAATAATAATCCTTTTGATCAGGATACTGTCCGTGTAAGTGCCTGCAAATTTAAATCAGACAGAATATTCACTCAGTATGAACGTGTGTTATGTGTATGAAGTCCTGTTAGTTCATGCTTTAGAAAGGGGTAAGTTTAGCCACTCGCCGATTTTTTGTCTTGATAATGGATATTGGAAAGTGAACATCTCCGCTCAAGCTATTTGAATATATGGCTGCGAAAAAGCCAATACTGGCTTCAAACATCGAGGTGTTGAGAGATGTCCTGGTTCATGAAAAAAATTCTGTTCTTTGTGATCCTTTCTGTAAATTCATGTCACGAACTCAAAGTTATCGCTAAGCACTCCTATAAAAAAGGCGTGGATGGGCTTTAGCAACGATCGAGTGAATCATATATTCTTTTGTAAGCCGGCAGCAGCGAAGCTGTAATTTTGCAGTCCCGGCAGGCCCAATGGAACAGGATTTTCTGCTGGTGCTGCGTCAGGTTATTTGGAGCGTAGGGCTTGCGAATATACTGGTTTACGCAGCAGGGCGGGTAACCGAAAAGGAATCCCTCGAACCGCTGTGTCCCGGCGGATTTGTCTATTGGAGTATTACCGAAGGCCTGTTCGTACAATTGGATGTATGCGGGCGTCCGGCTGAAGATAGTCTCGACGATTTCCCTGCCGGTCTTGACAGATCGCCGGACTTGCCTTGTCAGCAGGCCCATTCGCTGCAATAATACGAGATCGTCATCAGTTAGAGATTTTTCCCATCGGCTCAGGGGCTTTAATCCTTCACGTGTCAGAGCTGCCAGATATGCCAGTTCGAAATCGATTTCTTTTAGTGCACGGACGGACCTCTGGAATTCGGATGAGTCCGAATGTGGATCGACGTCACAGCACTGATTGCTCATCTTATTCGCCCTGGTTCGAATTGGTGTTTTGCAGCCATTGCTCGCTAAAAATCATGAAGTCGTCGGAATCGACCCGGCAGTCTCTGTTCAAATCCGCGGGCGAATAGATGGTTCCCAAATCGCCGCATCGGCTGGGCATCTCCAGAATCTTAACTAAAAGAGCCATGTCGGTTCTGCCCTTTCCATGAACGTCGCCGGCAAAGTCGAACGAGCCATGTCCCATGTAATGCAGTGACAGATCGGAAACATCGATTGAAAGGCCGAGTTTCAGGTTTGTAACCTGCCAGTAACCCATATTGACCGTTGTGCCGCATATGTCACAATTCTCAATGCCCCGCTGCATAAAGTTCACTTTATATATTGCATTTACTTCGGGGCCGTTCGGGTCGAAAACCGGCAGGGCATCCACCACCTCCGCACATTGCCTGGCAAGCTCGATACCGTCGTCGGTCAGGTCATCGTCCTGGTCGGCGTCGTACAAATCGTAACCTGCTGCCAATTCTTCGCTGTCCGTCATTAAATCGCCGTCGAGGTCACCGGTGACAGCCAACTGATGCTCGTTCGGGTCTTCAGGATACCTCAGTTCGAGGGTTCTCAGTAGTCGTGCAATATCGACCCTGCCGCTGTGAACGTCGCCGAAGCAATCGAATGAGCCGTGTTCCATATAGTGCAGTGCCAGTTCAGGCAGCACGGCCCCATCTAAAGGATCGTTGGGATCGGGATACGAAATACCGAGATTCGGATTGACGATCTCAACGCCGCCCATGTTGACCTCCTGGCCACAAATGTCACATCGCTCAATACCAAAAAGCGAGTGCACCACTTTGTGCGTCTGGTTCGGTATCGGCATCATAGTGCCGGGAATATAGACGGGCATTTCATTGATCACAGCAGAGCAGTGCTGGGCCAGATCCACGCCGTCTGCGATCTCGTTGCGGTTCTGGTCGGCAATGAAGGGGCGATATCCGATTGCAGTTTCTTCTCGGTCGGCGAGCAAGTCCGCATCCGCGTCCCGGGCCACCGGCCGTTGGTGTGTAATTACACCTGGTTTGTCTTTCGCGAGAGCCTTGTTCAGACCTGCACCCGCTCCAAGAGTGATTGCCGCCGCCGTGCCGGCCGCGATTGCCCGTTGCCGGAACTTGCTGCGTTTGTTGGTTTGTTTTTGGTAAGCTCTTCTTAATCTTTTCATTTTTTTTTCCTCCAGATTAAAGCCTGCTGCTTCACAGCAGGATATCCTTATTATCGGTTAAAATTATACCAGATCAAAGAATGTTTTCCAGAAATATCATGCTGGATTGGCTCCCGGCAAATTGGCTCCATTCGACTGCGCTCAGGACAAGCTTGATTGGCTTTGTTTTTCGCTGCCAAAACCGCCCAAAAAACACAAAAACACACCTAAGTCTTTGCTATTATTGAGTTAACCTCATTTTACCCATTTTAACATTGGCTTTGTTTTTTCAAATGTACCCTTTTTTATTAGCTGTCTGGTACCGGGTGGCAGCCTCATCCCGATTGTCGTGCATCGGGATGGGGATGGCTTGGGCAGGTTCAGCCTCCCCGGCAGATTGGCTATTTTTGGCTTTGTTTTTTCAAATCATGCTTATTCCCAATAAGCATGCCCTGAGCATAGTCGAAGGGTCTACCACAAATGGCTCTGCCACAGGTCAACACGAATAAACTCCAAATTTAGGCTCATTTTGCCTTTTAACTTTCAACTTTTAACTTTTGCCTTCAATATTTCTTCTTTTTCATTCAAAGTGCGACATACGACATACTATATACGAAATACGAATATGTTATACATTATACGACCCGGCCGGCGAAAAGGCGGGTTTATTCTCAAAAAATCTCTATTACACGGCGTCCTTTATTCGTATTGCGTACTGAGTATTGCGTGCTGTGGATAATCGTTTTCTTTAACCGCGGATTTACCCCATGAGATGTCGGCGTTGCCTATCTCACGGGGTAAACGCAGTTTCGTTTTCACCAAGAAGGCTACGAAGAACTCTAAGAAAGATTCAAATAGTCAATAGTCAATAATAAACCTGTCCTGAGCGAAGTCGAACGGATAATCAATTGTTTTCGGTTTCCCAC
>Ga0154684_1059_pt1 | contig 22125 bp, 18 predicted proteins | sample Rifle2008BG13ft_FD_116113 | JGI IMG/M metagenome (GOLD analysis project Ga0154684, IMG submission 116113) | Planctomycetes bacterium RBG_13_50_24 | reverse complement strand
TAAAGATGAAGCGAAAATACGCCTGACAGGATTCGAACCTGTGACCTTCGGTTCCGTAGACCGACGCTCTATCCAATTGAGCTACAGGCGCAGAGGCTTTTAAGCTCTTAGAGTATAATAAGTTGCTAAAGATGGTGTCAATGTAAATTATCATCCGAATGGCGAAAAAAACGGCTATCGCTCTTAAATGGCGGCTATTTTGGGCATTGAAAAGCTATTCCGTGCCGGCTGGGCCTGCTATAATAAGACGCGGACAAACTATGACCGGCTCCTCGTACTGGCTATAAATGTATTATCCCCCTGCGAGGCTGATGAACGTTACGGTCACAATAACTGAAATGCATATAATCACAAGAAGGAAAAAGTTTATGAAGAATCTAACGGCCAATTCCGTTCATACGAAGAAGCGGATTACCAGAAGAAATTTCCTGGCGGGCACGGCGGCAGCTACGGTATTCACTATTGTTCCTCGCCACGTCCTCGGCGGCAGCGGCAACATCTCACCCAGCGAAAAAATCAACGTTGCAGTTATAGGCACAGGCGGACAGGGCATATTCAACATGAAGCAGCTCTTCAACGAGCCCGATGTTCGCATCGCTGCGATCTGCGACGTTAATGAAATCAGCGATTACAGCATGTTTTACTATGGCGATACCGCCGGGCTGAAACCTGCTCTCGAAGTGGTAAGAGAGCAGTACGGCCAGCCTTGCCCGACATACCGCGATTACAATCAAATGCTCGATACCGAAGACATCGATGCTGTCCTGCTCGCCACGCCGGACCATTCTCACGCAGTGATTTCACTGGCCGCCATCGCCAAAGGTAAGCACCTCTACTGTGAGAAACCTCTCTGCCGCACCGTTTACGAGACCCGTGTTGTCACCGAAGCCGCACGCAAGGCCGGCGTTGCTACCCAGCTCGGCAACTTCGGGCACTCCAGCGAGGATATCCGACTTGCCTGCGAATGGATATGGGACGGTGCTATTGGTGACGTGCATGATGTACATGCCTGGACGAACACCGGCGCTCGTTTCTGGACAAGTCTCACCGACCGGCCCCAAGATACACCGCCCGTACCGGCCGGCTTCGATTGGCAACGATGGCTCGGGCCCGTGCCAGTTCGCCCATATCACCCCGACTACGCGCCGGTGCGATGGCGGGCCTGGTGGCAGTTCGGCTCCGGCACGATAGGGGACTTTGCCTGCCACCATCTGGATCCGGCCTTCTGGGCGCTTAAACTTGACCAGAGCACAACCTTCAGTGTCGAGGCAAGCTCGTGTGGTACGACTGAAGAGACCTGCCCGGCAGCATCGCTTATGTATTTCGATTTCCCTGCTCGGGCCGGTATGGGACCGGTTCGTATCACCTGGTACGAAGGCGGAGTTATGCCGCCGCGTCCTGCGGAGCTGGAAGAAGGCAGAAGTCTCGGCGACCACGGTATCCTGTTCGTCGGTACCAGGGGTTCCATCCTGGGCGGCGGCTGGTCGAGGTCCCCGCGTATCATTCCCGAAACCAAAATGCGGGCCTACCGCAAGCCGCCAAAAAGCCTGCCCCGTGTCAAGGGACATCATCGCGACTGGCTCGACGCCTGCCGGGGCAATGGCAGGCCGAGCACGCACTTTGACTATGCCGGGCCGCTTACCGAATTTGTCCTGATGGGCAATGTAGCGCTGCGTGCCGGCAAGAAACTGGACTTCGACTGGAAGAATATGAAAATTACGAACGTTTCCGAAGCCAATGAATTCATCAAGCCTCAGTACCGCGAAGGCTGGACAATATAGATAAGATTAAATATATGGGAGTGAGCCTATGAGACGGCGGGATTTCATCGCCGGTGCGGCCTTCGGCATGGCTGCATTGGCTGCAGAGAGATCGGGCCGTGCCGAAGTCAAAGGGGATAAGTACAAAGTTGCCGTTATTGGCAGGACCGGGCGCGGAAACTACGGCCACGGGCTGGACGTCGTGTGGAACGATATCGAGCAGGCCGAAGTGGTGGCTGTAGCCGATCCGGATCCGCAAGGGCGAGCCGACGCTGCGAAACGGCTCAAAGCTCCAAAGAGCTATGCTGATTATCGTCAGATGCTTGAGAAAGAGCGTCCGCAAATTGTAAGCGTGGCTCCTCGATGGCTCGACTGTCATCACGATATGGTGCTGGCATGCGCGGAATTCGGCTGCCACGTATTTCTTGAAAAGCCCATGTCTCAGAATCTCGAACAGGCGGACGCCATGGTTGCGGCCCTTGAAAAACGGAACTTGAAACTGGTTATTGCTCATCAGACTCGCTACAGCCCGGCACTGGCTCATGCTCAGAAGGCGATTGCCGAAGGTATGCTCGGCGACATTCTCGAACTGCGAGGGCGGGGCAAAGAAGACAATCGCGGGGGCGGCGAGGACCTTATGGTGCTCGGTACGCACGTCATGGATTTGATGCGTTTCTTTGCTGGAGAAGCGCGGTGGTGTTTTGCCAGCGTCAGAGACAATCAAGAGCCTGTCACCGAGAAGCATGTACGTGACGGGGCCGAGGGAATCGGCCCGCTTGCCGGAGATGAGATTCATGCCGTATATCGTTTTGACGGAATAACTATGGGTTATTTCTCGACGCACCGCACCCGGCATGGAGCCGCGGAACGTTTTGGTCTGCAGGTATACGGAAGCAGGGGGGTTCTGACGATGACAACGGGCGCAGTGCCTGAGATATGGTTTGTGGAAGATCCGTCGTGGCAGCCGGGGCGCAGCAAGGCCCAATGGAAGCAGATATCGAGCGCCGGCATAGATAAACCGGAATCCCTCAAGTATCCCGGCCTCGATTACGGCAACCGGCTCATCGCGATGGATTTGATCCGGGCAATTGAGACCGGTACCCAGCCGAAGGGCAGCATGTACGACGGGCGTGCGGCACTGGAGATGATACTGGCGGTTTACGAATCGCACCGGCTCAATGCACCGGTTGAACTGCCGCTGAAGAATCGCAGGCATCCGCTGAGTATGTTGTCTTCGAGGGGATAGAATCTGCCGGAGCGGCAGTTGGAATATACCGGTTTGACTTTTTTCAGGAGATGATAATGTTTCTTAACAAACGAGAAATCGCTCTTACGATTTTAATATTACTTGCCGGTCTTGCAGTCGTTGGCAGTGCCCAACAGGCAAATCAATGCGACGTTCGCGGTTTCGGCGCCGCCGGCGACGGTGTATCAGATGACACCCTTGCGATTCAGAACGCCGTCGACTCCGGCCTCGGAGCAATTACGCTGTCTAAGGGTGTATATCGTATCACACGGCCTGTTGTCATTGACCTGGACAAATGCGGCTATACATCGCTGAGCGGTGGGGGAGTCGCGCGAATTGTCATGGCCGGTCCGGGGCCCGCCCTGAAGTTTGTCGGCACACATTTCAAGTCGGCTGATCCGGAGGACTTCGCAGAGGACGTCTGGCTGCGACAGCGCATGCCGATCGTGGACGCAATCGCAATCGACGGCGCCCATCCGGAGGCGGTCGGCATCGAGGCCGTCGGGACCATGGAGCTGACCATTACGCGGGTTCACATCCGGGGCGTCCTGCACTGCATTCGCCTAACGGGCAACAACCGCAACCTGATAATTTCCAACTGTCACCTGTACGAGAACCGCGGCGTAGGGATTTTTTATGACGACGTCAACCTGCACCAGTCGAACATAACCGGCTGCCACATCAGTTATAATAGCCGGGGCGGTATCGTGTCAAGAGCCGGCAACGTCCGCAACATTCACGTCACCGGCTGCGATATCGAAAGCAATATGAGCCCAGACACGCCGCCGACCGCAAACGTCCTGCTCGACTCTGCGGACAGCTCTTACGGGACAGGCGAAGTGGCCATCAACGGCTGTACGATTCAGCATAACAGCCCTTCGCCCGAATCGGCCAACATCCGCATAATCGGCCGAAGCAAGCCAGATCGAAACGGCAAGCCCGTTCGTGAGGGCAACGTAACAATTACCGGCAATGTTCTCAGTGACGTCAAAGTCAACGTCCATTTAAAAGACTGCCGGGGCGTTATCCTCACCGGCAACACGTTTTGGATGGGATACACTCACAACCTCCTGATCGAAGATTGTTCTAATATCATCGTCGGTGCAAACAACTTCGATCGTAATCCCCGCTACGATTACGGCGACAGCCTCGAAGCACGAAACAGCCTTCTCATTCGCAACAGCGCCGATTGTACGCTTTCGGGCCTGCATGTCACCAATGTATGGAAGGCCCCGGCCGGGGTGACGATTGAAAATTGCAAGCGCATGAATGTCACCGACTGCACGATTCTCGACTGCGATAACGTCGGCCTTCTGCTAAAAGACGTAGCCGACAGTCGAATCTCCGGCTGCCTGATCAGTGACAGTCGTCCGGACGCCGAATCGACTTCGCTTAAAGTCATAAATGGCAAAGGCAATATGATCGTCAATAACCTGCTGGCTACGGCGCCGCAGGTTCCTGAGAACACCGCGCATGTATCGGGAAACGTTCACCCTTAGAACTTTTAATCGGGATAAGCTTCGTAGGGTATGCAACATGCCCCTTAGGGGCTGGTTGCACACGCGTCTATTTGCTTTTTGCCGCGTGTGCAAAACGGAATTTGCACACCCTACCTGTTGTTATTAGCTGTTGATGTTGATTATTTACCTTTGACCAGCCAGATATTGCGGTACTGAATCGGATGTCCGTGATCCTGCAGGTGGATCGGCCCGGTAGCCTCGCTCTTTCCTTTCCACCTGTTCCCTGAGTATGGGATCTCGACATCGTCCTGTACTTTGATACCGTTCTGAAAGACGGTGATACGTGCATTCTCTTTGATACTGCCGTCGGCATTGAGTCGCGGGGCCCGGAATTTGACATCGTAAGTCTGCCACGTCTCCGGCGGCAGGCACGCGTTGACTCTGGCTCGTGCGACATTGTATAAACCTGCGCAGTCGCCGGAAGTATGCACAAGGCCGAATGAATCCAGCACCTGCACTTCGAACTGACCGTCAAAGTACACTCCGCTGTTGGCCCGTCCCTGCCCTCGGTTGTTCGGCTCCAGAGGCAGCTTGAATTCCAGGTGAAAATTCTCGATATCGCCGAACTGCTCTTTCGTATTGTTATCTCCCTTGTTCACCTGCATCGCTCCGTTGTCGAGGCTCTTCCATTCGGCATTCGTCCACGCACTGGTGTCCGGCTTTACGCCGTCCTTGAAAGGCAGCAGCACAATCGCATCCTGGGGCGGTTTCAAACCTTCTTTCGGCGACTTCCGCTCGAATTTGTCCAGCTCAAAGTGCTGCCCGTACTCGGATTGCACGGATAGATGCCCGTTTTGAATCTGGCCTGACCAGTGATAACCGCCCGATCTGTCACCGATGTGCACGGTCGAACCCTGCCTGTTGCCGTGAATCTCGATATTCGCCCCGTCCTGGTTTTCCTCGTTCGGGGTCGCTTTGATCACGATGCGGTAATACACATCGTCGCCCTCTGCTATGACTTGTGCAGATGCCAGCATTGTTATCATGCCGTCCGGATGATACGTCCCCTTATATTCGCCCATAAAGGGATTCGCCCAAATGGCCGACGTAAATGCCAGAAATGCTACTATAGTGACAAAACATCCGAAGTGTCTCTGTACTTTCATTCTACTAACTCCTTATTCGATTGTTGTTAATGTTTCAACGACAGGACGATACTATCACTTTAGGCAATAATATCAAGCTTGTTCTCAGCGAGAATTCTGAATCCTGTAGATTGCAGCAACTATATTTCCGGCACATTTTCCACCAGTCCTCCCACATGCCGGCCATTTGTTTTACTTTCTGCGGATGCTGAGAATCCACGTTGTTCAGTTCCGTCCGGTCCTTATCAAGGTCATAGAATTCCCGGTCGGCGTCGCCGTACTTAACGAGTTTCCAAAAAATCGCATCTCGTCTGATTACGCCTATTCAATTCATTTCCTTTTGCCCGTGCTGAAGGTTTGGCTTCGAGATTAGTTTCAAGCCGGCTTACTTGATTTTCAGCGAATCCTTATCGGGTAATTTCGGAAAAGCGGCGTGCGGCTCGGCCTGATACCAGAACGCAACCGAAGAAAGGTCGTCCTGCAGGGGCAGATATCTTCCTTCGCTTTGCCAACCCAACGCCTGCATGGTGACTTTCAGGTCCTTTTCGAATCGTATGGGATCCATAATGTGCCAGCGGTACAGACTGAAACGCGGCTGTTCTTTCGACATTATCACCTGCGGCATACCGGCATAGGGCGTGACAAACTCCTGATACTCACTTGTTCCCGGTTTTTGAAAACCGTACGAGCCGCAGAAATAATCCTCCGTTCCGGTGCCGCAGATCGTTGGGAATTCCTCATCGCCGTCCATGAAGAACTTGATCTCTCCTTCGCCCCACCAGCCCGGGCTGTTCGAGCCCCATGTCATATAGGTTCCGACGTATTGTCCCTGTCCGCGAACGCCGTCGAGAATCGTGTAATCCTGTTTATCCGGTACCGGGTTGACACGCCTGAATTGAGCATGCAGGTAGCCCATGTCTTTAGGGATTTCAGTCAACGTGTAATCGATCTGGTAATATAGAACCATATCCTTTTCATCGATATTGGTCATTGTGATCTTGAAGCCTTTGCGAAACGGCATCTGCCAATAGCAGTTAAATCCGCTGCCGGGATTCACGCAAACGGCCAGAGAGGTCACTTTCGTATATTGTCCGAGACCGCACGCGAAGAAATCGCCCGCCGGGCATTCGACCGAGGGAGTTTCCTCGCCGTCCCAGTAGATTCGCAGGATATTGAACCGGTTGTTCCCCGTCGGAGTCATCCAGATGTGCTGGATCGCCCCGGAACCTTTGATATCGGCCATGACAAAAGTTTGGCCGGCTTTAATTACCACCGAAGGAGAGACTTTCCATTTTTGCCCCAGCTCGCGGGCGGCCCTGGCGCCGGTGCCTTCTGTTGCCATGCCTCCCTTGCCTTTTTCACCTGTGAAATTCTCGGGGCTGACAGAGCGGGTTTTTGCGTTCGACAAGCGGGGCAGACTCGCCATGCTCATATTCAGGGCGTCAAATTCGAGCTTCTGACCATATAGCCCGGTCGATGACAAAGCGACGAAAAGGAAGATGCAAAGCATCCAAATACCGAGCTTTCCCTTCGTAATTTTCGACCTGGATTTTGCCCTGATTTTTGCTGCAAGTTTCATAATCTGTCCTTTCCTAATTGTTTAACCTTATTGCTTTTTATGGATTCTTACTTTTAGTCTGCCACCAAATATTGCTGTCTATATGCCGGATTGCAAGGAAAAAAAATTAAACAACGAAAGGCCGGAAGCAAATTACACAATTTTTTCCTTGACCTGAAATGGAGAGTTTATATATACTAATGTTGGTTAAGCGTGTGCCCGTGCAGATCTCTATCAGAGGCATTTTAGCTTTCCGACAGGCGATATTCTTGTAGTCTTTTTGTATTTTCTAAACAGACGCAGAACAGCAGAGTATAGATGAGGCATCTGAAGCCGTTACATCGGACGATAAGTTTTACCTTATAAATAAACTGCCGGCCTTAAAAAGGAAGGAGGTGGTCTCAAGTCAAAAATATTCTGGTCGGATGAGGGTAAAATGCAGCAAACGTGAAATAATTATTCGCCGTTTTATTATCTCAACTTTCAATAAGGAGGATCTTTATGTTTAGAAAATTGTTGTATTCGGTTTTTTTTCTTGTGTTTGTCCTTAGTACTAATGGCATTGCCGACCTTCTTGCCGATCCTGACCTGGTCATATACTTTTCATTTGACGAAGTCACCGATATCGTTGCCGACCAGTCCGGCAACGGACACGACGGCGTTGTAAACGGCGATGTCACGGGAGTGCCGGACGGCATACGCAACGGAGCCGCCAAATTCGCATCCGGCAGTTACCTTGATCTGAATGGGCCCAGTATACCTCCGGAGCATATTCCGACTACGGGTATAACACTTTCCGCCTGGGTAAAATGCGAGAACACCGGCGGAGATCATGCTATATTCAATGCCAGAGCATCTGATACGACCTGGCTCATTCATCCCGAACTCAAGAGCGGAGGTGATTTTCGATGGCTGCTTCGAACTAATGGCGGGATTACAATCTTCGATATACGTGCAGGTTCTGTGACGTGGGATGAATGGCTGCATTATGCAGGTACGTACGACAAGGCGTCCGGCAAGGCAATGCTATATATTAATGGGGAATTGATTCATGAGTTAAACGTTACAAGTCCTGCGAATATAGCCGGAGACTGGGACTCCGGTGCCCGCGTGGGATATAATATTGATAATGCAAGACCTTTCACGGGACTTATGGACATGTTCTTCTTGTTCAAGCGTGCGCTGTCACAAGACGAGATTTTCAAAGCTATGCAGGGTGAGGCATATGCTAAAGCCCTTAGTCCAAGCCCGAAAGATGGCTCCTTCTATCCGGATCTGTGGGTGACTCTTGGCTGGTCGCCCGGCGATTTTGCCGTCTCGCACGATGTCTACATGGGGGATAATTTCGAGGATGTTGAGAACGGTACCACCGGTACGTTCAGGGGTAACCAGGCTCTGACTATGACTTTTTATATTGCCGGTTTTCCGGGGTATGCCTTCCCCGACGGTCTTGTCCCGGGAACAACGTACTATTGGCGAATCGACGAGGTTAACGAAGCTGATCCGAACAGTCCCTGGAAGGGCGATATCTGGAGTTTCACGGTACCGCCCAAGACCGCCTATAATCCCATTCCGGCCGATGGTGCTGAGTTCGTCGATCCTGATACGGTTTTTGGCTGGACGGCGGGATTCGGTGCCAAGCTGCATACCGTATATCTTGGTGATGATTATGACCAGGTTAACAATGCTGAAGGAGGAACCTCACAGGTATCTACAACCTATAGCTCCGAATCTCTTGAATCAGGGAAGGTTTATTACTGGCGAGTTGATGAATTCGACGCTGCCAACACGTATAAAGGCGATGTCTGGAGCTTTACTACTCCGGGCGCTGTGGGCTCTCTGGTTCCGGCTAACGGCGCAAAGGACGTGAAAATGACAACTATTCTTAGCTGGGCTCCGGCCGAGAGTGCCGCTTCGCACGAGGTATACTTCGGGAAAGATAAAGATGCGGTACGCAATGCCGATAAGAATTCGCCGGAATACAAAGGCCCCAAGACGCTGGGTACCGAGAGCTATGATCCCGGAAAACTTGCCTGGTACACTACGTATTACTGGCGTGTGGATGAAGTCGATAGTCTCGGAAATACATTGAAAGGCCCACTCTGGAGCTTTACGACGGCCGACTTCGTTTCTATAGACGATTTTGAGGATTACGATGTCGGCAATAACGAGATATGGTGGGCTTGGAAAGACGGGCTTGGCTATGTCGCGCATGGCAACGAACCGTCTTATCCCGGCAACGGAACCGGCTCGGCTGTGGGTGATGAGACGACCCTTTCTTATTGTGAAGAAAAAGTCGTCCATGGCGGCAAAAAGTCGATGCCAATGCTCTACGACAACAATAAGCAAGGCTACGCTTACTATTCGGAAGTGGAAATGACATTAAGCGAAGCGCGTAACTGGACCGATGAAGGCGTTAATGAACTGTCACTGTGGTTCCGTGGCGATTCGAAAAATTCCGCCGATCCGCTGTATGTGGCGGTAGCCAACACAACAGGTACACCTGTGGTTGTGGTGAACGATAATCCGGCCGCGGTCCAGATCGGGACCTGGAGGGAGTGGATTGTCCCGCTGCAGACCTTTGTCGACCAGGGCATTGACCTGGCCGACGTCGACAAGATCATGATTGGCCTGGGGACAAGAGGTAATCTGACGGTACCGGGCGGAGCAGGGAAAATGTTTTTTGATGATATTCGGCTGTACCGGTCAATACAGGTTGCTGAATAAACGTGTTTTTTCCTTAAAAAAGAATACATGATCAGTATGAAATCGGGGCTTATACCATTTAGCATAGGTATAGGCCTCGATTATTTAGTTCCTGTTGCGGAAACAGTATTTCTCATTCCCGCGGAAGGGCTTGTTGAAAAAGTCACAAAGTGACGTTTGAGATTGCCTCGCGATTCTCCGTATCGCTCGCAATGACACTCAAAATGCGTTCCTTGTCGTTGCGAACAGCGCAGCGACGAAGCAATCTCGTCTTTTGCAACAGGCCCGGAAGCGGGAATCCGGATTTTTCGCTCTGGAGACCTGCTTACGCAGAGTATGCGTTTAGCCGGGGAAAAGCCATCCCCATGTGGCGAGGGCATCTTGCCCTTGTTCTCTGCCGCCGGCAAGATGCCGGCTGGACGCAAGGCCAGGACGGCCTCGCCACAAAAGACAATCAGGATGAGGCTGCCACCTAATAGAATTGATGGAAAATGGATGGCAGCCTCAAAGCCACAGGCTTTGGGGATGGACGAGAATGCCAGAGGCCGGCTGAACATGTACTATGCTGGGGTGAAATTGTCGGTTTTGTTTTCCGCAACAGATACTGTTTAATTGCCGGTTTAGGATAGAGGTAAACTGCTGGATAAGATTGTAAGGGGAAATAAGGGCTAATGTAGAAGAGCGGCAACAATTGGGCTTAGCGGCGCCATTCGGCCTTGCGGACCATTAAGGGCGGCATTTGCTGAGGATTGATTGTTCTGCCGCCCGGATGCACACAGCTTCTGCAGCTTGGATACCAGCGAATGGCGAACAGCTTGGGCTTCAAAGGTAATATTTGTTTTTTGAATCTGGCAGACGTCATATTTAATTTTCCATTAACTTCAGCTACAGTGACTGCACCCTCCCCCTATCGGCAAATTCCAGCACCTACTTTGCTATATTACAGTCAAATTGTACGGTTGTTTTATGAATGCAGAATTCAACGGTTAGCATTGGTTTTGTCCTTTTCTTACCTGATATGGTTCCAGTTGGTTGGCTGCCGGTCAAGTTCGAGTATTTCAATGCTGCTGATTAGCCATCTTTTATCAGGTTGTTTCCGGAGGGACAGCCTGGCCTTTACCAGGAGAAACGATTTGTAGTTTTGGGAAATATAACTACCTTTATCGAAAATTATTTGTGCAAATAGAATTGCTTTTGCGTTCGAGTCCGATATGTTTATCAGCAGACCCATATTTTTGCCTTTTTCAACCAAAGACTTCGATAGTTCCTTCCTGCAATGCTCCATCAATTGTATTTTTGTGCTGTGATATGAATCGCTGTAATTGTTGGCAATAGTAGCTTCAATTGCATTGCAATCTTCCTGCTGGAGGGCTGTTAGTGCGGTTTTAATCAAGGAATTGATTTTCTCGGTGTCGGTTTGGACAAGCATATCGGCGCCGAAAGCAGCAACAGCTAAAAAGACCGGTATAAACAACTGCCACCAACGGCGTTTTTCGGGACAAAAGCTGCGGAAGGTCAAAATCCCAAATAAAACGAGAATCGCTGCTCCAATCAGCGTGTAGGGCTGCTCAAAAAAATCGAACATTTAATCAACCCTTCGAGAGGCTTTCAACTATTTTCCAAGATGGATTTGCCGACTAATTTCTTGGCTTGGGGAGCACAGGGTAACGCTTTTGCATAAACCGCAGGTCGTCGAGTTCATTTGCCGGTGGGGTCATATTAAATACACTCGTATCGCCCCAGGCGGCACGCGTAGCCGTATCAATGGTGCTCTTATTGACCCATTGGTGCATGTCGGCGCTTCCGTCGGCAAAGCCTAACGTGCTTCTGTTTTTACTATGCCAGATTGCCAATGGATCAATCCAGCTATTTCCGAAATCTTTGGTCACCACCCAGGAACCCGTATTCCATCCTCTCGGGTCGATTTCCTCTACAAAGACAAATGTATCGTAGGGTTTCTTTATTTCACTGTATAATATAAGATGCCTGTTGCTCCACTCTTTTTCTTCGCCATTCAGTGCACCGGAGACAGAGAAGCTGCCGTAGGTCCACATACCTTGACGAGTGTCTCTGTCGTCAGAAGGACATCGATACACTTTTTCATTCTTGACGTATTCAAAGAGTTTGCCCCGTCTTATACCTTCCATGCATTGCTCGAGGTGGTCGGTACTGTTGCCGCTGGGGCCGAACATCCATGCATCCACGGTTCGGTTCGGCATGCCCCCAACCAATTTATCGTCATTATCATCTTTGTACAGCATCCATGCAAATGACAGGGTTTTTACATTATTGATGCAGTGAAGACGCTGGGCCTGGTCTTTGGCTGCCCTCAAAGAAGGCATCAAAATTGCCATCAGGACAGCGATAATTGCGATAACGACCAGCAGCTCGATTAGTGTAAAAGCTCGGGTTTTCATTAAATCCTTCCTTTCCGGCACAAAGCACCCCGAACAGAACATTATAGAAAAATCAAAATCAGCGACATTCTTTTATATCGTCTGCTAAAAATCAAGATGCGCAAGAATAATGTTGTGTTCCATTAATTCTATTTTTTCTCGTTTTAGACTAATTTTTTACATTATACTGAGTTTATAACACTATGTCAAGTAGGGCGGATTGCTAATTATCGGATTTTTTTGCTCTTAGATGAATCTTGTGTTATATTCCAAGCTCTCGTTTGACCTCGTAGATTTTTTCAATGGCGAAATCCAAATCTTTTCTGCTGTGAGCAGCGGAAATCTGCGTTCGAATCCGAGCGGCTCCTTCGGGGACGACGGGATATGAGAATCCTATGACGTAGATGCCTTTTTCCAGGAGTTTCTCTGCCATTTTCTGTGCTAAAACGGCGTCTCCGAGCATTATTGGAACGATTGGATGCTCGCCGGGGATAACGTTCAATCCGAGCCCGGCGATTTGCTGCCTGAAATAGCGGGTGTTCTCGGCGAGCTTGTCGCGCAGTTCAGTTGATGCCATTAGCATTTCCAGTACCTTGAGCGAAGTCGCGGCGATTGCCGGCGCCAGCGTATTACTGAACAGATATGGACGTGATCTTTGGCGGAGCAGCTCGATTATTTCTTTTCTTCCGCTGGTGAAACCGCCGCTGGCCCCGCCGAGAGCTTTGCCGAGCGTCCCCGTGATGATATCGACGTGTCCCATAACACCGCAGTGCTCGGTCGCCCCGCGGCCTCGCTTGCCCAGCACGCCGGTCGCGTGCGAGTCGTCCACCATGACCAGTGAATCGTATTTTTCGGCAAGCTCACAAATCCGGTCCAGCTTCGCTATAGTTCCATCCATCGAGAATACACCGTCGGTTGCAATCATGCGAAATCGTGCCGATTGGGCTTGCTGCAATTTATCTTCCAGATCCTGCATGTCGGAATTTTTGAATCGCAGACGCTGGGCCTTACAGAGACGGATGCCGTCGATAATGCTGGCGTGATTGAGCTGGTCGCTGATAATGGCATCCTCGGTTGTCAGCAGAGTCTCGAATAGGCCCGTATTGGCGTCGAAGCAGCAGGAATAAAGAATCGTATCCTCCGTGCCGAGAAAATCGGAGATTTTCTTTTCTAATTCCTTATGCACCTCTTGTGTGCCGCAGATAAAGCGAACCGAAGACAAGCCGTATCCCCATTTAGCATAACTGTCCCGGGCTGCCCGAACGACATCGGGATGGTTGGCCAGACCAAGATAATTGTTGGCGCATAGATTGAGGACTTTTTGGCCGGTTTGTATTGTAATCATAGTATGTTGAGGGCTCGTGATTATGCGTTCAGCTTTGTAGAGTCCGTTGTCGTTGATTTGCTTGAGTTCTTCCGTTATATGAGATTTCATCCGGCCAAGCATAATTTGTCCCTCGCAATTGTGATTTGAGCCGCTAATTTATTCCTGCGTCCAATCAAGAATCACCTTTCCCGATTTGCCCGATCGCATAACTTCGAAGGCCTCTGGATATTCTGTGTAGTGAAAGCGGTGGGTAATCAGGGGTCTCAGATCTACTCCGCCCTGAATCAGCATCGTGGCCTTGTACCATGTCTCGTACATTTCCCTGCCGTAGATACCCTTGATTGTCAGTCCGTTGAAGACTACATAATCCCAGTCGATAACGGTCTCCGGCATGATTCCCAGCAGTGCGATTTTGCCGCCGTGGCACATGTTAGCAAGCATATCTTTGAATGCCTGCGGATTTCCCGACATCTCCAGTCCGACGTCGAATCCCTCTTTCATTTTAAGCTTCTTTACGGCCTCTTCGATGCTCTGACTCCGGACGTCCAGCGTCATCGTGGGCCCCATTTTTTTTGCCAGCTCAAGGCGGTACGGGTTCACATCCGTAATCACGACATAGCGTGCTCCGGCATATTTCGCCACGGCCACGGCCATGCAGCCGATAGGGCCGGCCCCGGTTATCAGCACGTCTTCGCCAACCATGTCGTACGAAAGCGTTGTGTGCACTGCGTTACCAAATGGGTCGAAGCAGGCCAGAACTTCTTGCGGAATTCTGGTGCTGCAATGCCAGACGTTGGAGACCGGTATGGACAGGTACTCGGCGAAAGCGCCGTTTCGGTTGACGCCGATGCATTTCGGATCTATGCAGAGATGCCTTCGTCCAGCCAGGCAGTTCCGGCAGCGTCCGCAGACGATATGTCCTTCGCCGCTAACGATCTCGCCCAGCTCGATGTCGCGCACATTACTGCCGAACTTCTCGACTGTGCCGACGAATTCGTGGCCGATGACCAGCGGCGTCTTGATGGTCTTTTGGGCCCATTGGTCCCAGTTGAAAATATGAATATCGGTACCGCAGATCGCCGCTTTTTGAATCTTGATCAGAACGTCGTTGCTGCCGACTTCAGGGACAGGAACATCTTCCATCCATAGCCCGTGTTCGGGCTTCTTCTTCGTCAATGCTTTCATCGATTCATTTCCTCAATTCCGCAAAATGAAAGACTGCGATATCGTTTGTTCTTATATTTTCTGCACTCGTGAACTGCATACGGACAGAGCAGCTCACCACTTTATGTTCTGAAGCTCGCTTATTTTCCGGTGGTCCGTCATATCAGGAACCAGTGCCGTTACCGTTATGAAACCTTCCGCCAGAGATGTCGTATCTGTCGGGGTATCGTCGAGCAGGTGGGGGCCGCCGGCCAGTTGAAAGACGGTCTGTCCCTGTTCGTTTGTCTGCCGGATGTAATACTCGTCGAATCCTTTGCTGGATTGCGGCACGACTCTCACGCCTTTAGGCCGGCCTTTTGACAGTTCAGGGATATTGATGTTGAGCACGTTGCCCTTTTTGACCGGCATGAGCTTTTTGAGGACTTCGACACAATGCCTGGCGGCCTGCTCGAAATCCATATGCTCTTCCCTGGAGAGACTCATTGCGACGGCCGGGATTTTCAGAAACGCACCTTCCATCGCGGCGGCGACCGTGCCGGAGTAGTAGACGTTGATTCCCGCGTTGGCCCCGTTGTTTATACCGGCAACGACCAGGTCTATCGGGCCTTTGTGGAGCTGCATTACCGCCAGCTTGACGCAATCGGCGGGGGAGCCCTGAACGCTGAAACCCGTGAACTGGCCGTTAATGTCAATCTTGTTACAAACCAGCGGCTCGGCGAAGGTAATGCTGTGGCTGGCGCCGGACTGGCTGTCGGAAGGCGCAACCACTGTAACATTCCCGAATCCGACCAGCTCTTTATAAATAGCCGTAAGGCCCGGCGCGAAAATGCCATCGTCATTTGTCAATAGTATGTTCATATAGATTGCTTTACACTTTTCGAACCAGCAGCAATGCTTGTTGAGCACTAACAGCCGGCCATTGTAAACAGCTTCCCGGATTCTGTCAATTGACAGTTCTATTCTGCGGCGTATAATGCTCAGCTATGGAAAGGTATTCGCCGGATAAGAAATATATCGTAATGACCAGGGACGAGGTTCGCGCATTCGATGCATGGGCGATAAATTCGCTTGGCATACCGGGTGTGGTTCTGATGGAAAACGCCGGGCGCAGTTGTGCCGAGCTGATTGAAGATAAGCTAAAAGATATTGCAAATCCGAAGGTCTGTATATTCTGCGGGACCGGAAACAACGGCGGGGACGGGTATGTGATTGCCCGGCACCTGATCAATCGCGGCATTAGAGTGACTGTGGTTGTGTGCGGTGACCGAAACAAAATCAAAGGCGATGCAAAGACAAACCTGGACATTTTGGAGCGGATGGGCCGGCCCGTCGAACTGCTGAATCCGTCTGACCGGGATATTGCCGGCGAGGCCGAGCGTCTTGGCACCGGCGCCGGTGTAATTGTTGACAGCCTGTTCGGCACGGGATTGAGGGGACAATTGAGCGATGAGTACAGACGGTTGATAGAGAGCATCAACGCATGCAATAGCCCCGTTCTGGCTGTGGATATTCCGTCCGGGTTGGATTGCGATGCCGGTGAGCCGCTCGGTGGGGCGATTCGGGCCGCATGGACGGTTACTTTTGTCGCGGTTAAGAAGGGCTTTGTCTCTGCTAACGCAGCTCAATACACGGGCGAGATTTTTATTGCCTCGATTGGGATAGCCACCCGTTAAAAGGCACCGGCCTGGCCGATATGTCCTTTATAACCGATAAAATACAGAAACCTCTCGTATGTGAATACGGGGAGCCACAACGTCTGTGCCTGGTTCCGGATCCCATTGTAGCGGTTCAGCCGTTGCAGCGAGGCGTTGTATACCTCCATTGCTCTTGGGTCTATATCCAGTTCATCAAGGGTCGGTTTCTGGAGAACTTGCGGCTGCTTGCCGAGCACGAGGAAGTTCGTGTCAATAGAAATGGCTTCTTCAACCCTTCCGCCCCATTTTTCGATAAGTGTTTTTATCTTGTCGGCTCCGTTGTAATCTATCACTCCATCATTATCGAGGTCGAAGTCACCGGCTATCACGAATACATTTGTTCTGTCAGTATCCCAAATTAGATTTGCAACAATATCTCCCTGTAAGATTGGTTTGGTTAGTTCCGATTTGGTGATTCTTGCTGCTGAATGAGTTTTTGCCACATCGAACACTTCAATTTCGGCTTTTCCCTTGCCGTCTTCAGGGATAGATGTACCTCGGTCATAAACTGTAAGTGTTAATCCCTGATAAACGTGGTCATTGATGCCGATATTCAGATGAACCACCTGGGCCTGGTCGTCAATCAATATTACTTGTCCGTCGGGCTTGTAAGCGAGCACTTCACGGTTGGGCCCCGGCTCAATCTTGCTTAGCTTGTCCTTTTCGCTCTTCAGGTCATCCTGGGCGATTTTCAATTCTTCCCGGGCCTTCAGAAGTTCGTCATTTGTTGCTTTCAGGTCGTTTCCGGCCTGCTGTAACTGGTCCCTGAGAGTTTTCACCTGCTCGCCTGTTGTTTGTTCCAATAGCGCTGAAAGTTCATTATATTTTTGCTCAATATCGGCAACCTGCTGTTGTAATTTATCTTTTTCAGCTAACAATGTTTGTTCTTTTGCGAAATTGGCTTTGTCTGCGTTTTCGAATCTTGCTAGCTGATCATCATACTGCTTCTGGAGTTCAAGTTTTGCATTTATGGTCTTGTCCAGCTCTGCTTTTAATCCCCTGACTATTTGGATGAGACCTGTTGTGTTGGGGTCCCCAATAGTAATATGCTTCTTAGCCAGTTCAAGGACGTTAGTAAATTCCGTATTACTGTTTTTGACTTTGACTTCGACCGGTTCTCGCTCCGCCACTCCGCCTACGACCAGAACAACGATTTGATCAAAATAATCGACCATTGTACCGAGCCATGTTTTACCTGGTTGTTTTGTTCCTACTTTTTCTCCTAATTCCTGGCGTTCTCTGCCATCGGCAAAATCGTCGAGTTTTCGCTGTAGGTCGGCCTCGGCGGTCTTATACTCTTCGGCTTTGACGTAGTAAATAACCGCAACCGTTGTTGTGGCAATAAAAAGCCCGACAAAGGTTATTAGAGTGTAGAGCATGGCATTGCTCTGCTTTCTCCTGCGTGCTGGCATAATAAAAACTCCTTAGAAATATTGAAAATCACCCTGAAAGCTTGTTCGGATAACATATTATCGCCGGAAACGATATCAAAGTCAACAAAAAAAGCCTCCATAGAAGCCTTTTTCAGCAGAATAGTTGTTTACAGATTGTCTGAGAATATTTTTGTGCTGCGTGTGATATGAGCGAAAGCCTCAACTTTCGTTCAAAAGGGCGGGTAATTCGCTGATTTTGTGTATTATGAATTGTGCTTTAGCTCCGGATTGGTCGGAGATTGAAGCATGTATGCGTGCCGGACGAATTAGCTGAACGGTTAAAAATCCCAATTTGTTCGGGGCGATAAAATCCTTTTTTTCGTTATCAGCGATATAAACCATATTTTCGGGCTTTGAATTAAGGCTTTGTATTATCTTCTCAAATCCTGCCGGTGATGGTTTCCAGAATTCCCTGCCGAGCTGTTCGGTATAGATAATGCATCTGAAATATTCCTCGATACCCAACGATTGTACTTTCAGCTTCTGCCCCGGCAGAAAACCATCGGTTAGCAAGGCAAGCGTATATTTCTTTTTCAGCTCGCAAAGTACGTCCCGGCTGTCCTGAGGCAGTGTTAAATTCGGAATATGGCTGCGATAAACATTTACCAGTTCCTTGATAAGCTTATCATTATAGCTTATGCCAAGCTCATCGAGAGCTGTATTGAAAGTTTTTTTGCGATTGCCTGCAGTGAACTGTTCCCAGAGAGCGTCAAGAATACGTTCGGCATGAGGGGCCTCAGGCGCTTCGCCGAGAGATTTAGCTACGGCCTTAAAACCGCTCTTGCAATACTCGATTTCATCGTAAAGCGTGTCATCAAGATCAAAAACAACAGTCGTTATCATAATTCGAGCCTCGGGACTATCGCTCCATTTTGCATAAAATTTCACGATACGCTATGCAGTACGCGCTTATTACCATATAATTTTATTTTACGCCTTATCGGCCTGAATGTCGATATTTTCAATAAGTCAATAGCATCGAGTAAGTGGATTCCTGTTTTTCTCGGAATTGCAGACTGACTCTGGCGAATAAACAGCGAAAGGTAGTGGCATGAAACTTTTGCAAATAATGCGTCCGCGGCACTGGGCCAAGAATGTGTTTGTGTTTGCGGCCTTGATATTTGGACAAAAAATCGCCGTCCCTGTTGCTGTCGGCGGGGCGATTGGCGCTTTTTTCTGTTTCTGTTTAGCCGCTTCGGCTATTTATATTTTCAATGATATTATTGACCGCAGGACGGACAGCCTTCATCCCGAAAAATGCAAGCGGCCCATCGCGGCGGGAAGTGTCAGTATTAGCTCTGCGGTTTTGGTGTCCGCTCTATGTGCAGCGGCGGCAATTATCGGCGGTTTCGTGCTCGCTCGAAACTTTGCAACCGTCATCATGGCCTATATTGTGCTGATGATTTTCTATTCGCTCTTGTTCAAGAGAATGATGATTCTTGACTGCGTGGTCATATCAATAGGTTTCTGTCTGCGGGCTATCGCCGGAGCAATCGCTGTGGGTGTATCTATCTCGCCCTGGCTGATTATCTGTACTTTTGCTCTGTGCCTGTTTTTGGCGTTCAGCAAGCGCCGGGGCGAAATTATCCTGCTTGGTGAAAACAGCGAATCATTTCGCGAAACGCTGGCCGGTTATACGCCCGAGCTGCTCGCTCACATGCTTGATGTCACCAGCGGCCTGGCGGTGGTATGTTTTCTGCTGTATGCGATGGATGACAGGACACTGCGGATTTTCGGCACGAATAATCTTGTCTATACTACGCCGCTGGTCTTATACTGCATTTTCCGTTTCAGTTTGTTAATACAGCAGGGCAGTTTCTCAGACCCGCTGCAGCTTATGTACAAGGATTTGCCGTTTCAGATCGGCCTTGTGCTTTGGATTTTATCTTGTATCATAATTATTTACGCCGATAAGCTTGGTATTAGCTTTAGTAACATCTCGGCTTATTGATTAAGCTCATTATGACTGAACAAAGATTACAAAAGGTTTTGGCGGCGGCCGGTGTTGACTCCCGCAGAAAATGCGAAGAGCTGATACTTGATGGCGATGTCCGTGTCAATGGCAAGGTAGTCGATAAGCTGCCGGTCTTTGTTGACCCCGAAATAGACGTCATTACCGTAAACGGGAAAAAAATTCGCGCTGCCCGAAAAGTCTATTTCCTTTTGAACAAGCCCAGGGGCGTCATCTGCACGAACCGCGATCCCCGGGGCAGGAAAAAGGCGATTGACCTTGTCCACACCAGTGAGCGTATCTTTTGTGTCGGCAGACTCGATGCCGATACGACGGGACTGATTATTCTGACCAACGACAGCGAGCTGACAAACAGGCTGACACATCCCAGATACGGAATTGCAAAGACCTATGTCGTCAGGATTAATGGTGAGATTTCCGGAGAACAAGTTGTAAAATTAAAAAAAGGAGTCTGGCTGGCGGAGGGCAAAACCGGCAGGGCGTCAGTAAAAATATTAAAACGCAGACATAACGAATCTTCAATTGAAATAACTATCAGACAAGGCCTGAACCGCCAGGTCCGCAGAATGCTGGCAAATGTCGGTTTACCTGTGAAAGCACTGACGAGAACACGCTTAGGCAAGCTTACCATCCAAGGCCTTGGCGTCGGCAAATTCAGAACATTAACCAGTGTCGAAGTCGCACACCTGAAAAAGATTACCGCCGACTAAGCTGTTGTTAAGAGAAAAACGCGCTTGCAGAAACTAACCAATGCCTGACAAACACAGAAAAAAGGGCAGGAAATCCTCGTCGCGTACCAACCAAAACGCCCTGCGGCGTAAAGGCAAAAGTCACTTGCCGGCGAAGAAAAAAAACGCCGCTTCCACTGAAAAGAAGGACAAGCAAAAGAGCACAGAAAAAACGCCGCTTCCTTTAGTGACCGGCCGGCGTCTCTGGCTGTTTCGCATTATTTCGATTACCGTCATACCCGTTCTTCTGTGTTTGCTGCTGGAGATTGCCCTGCGACTGGCCGGCTATGGTTTTCCCACAAGCATTGCCCTTAAAGACCAGATCAATGACAAGCTTTGTTACTATAACAACACCAAATTTGCCTGGCGTTTCTTTAATCCGAACATTGCCCGGACAACCGAGCCGTTTGTTTTTCCAGCGAATAAATCCGAAGATACGTATCGTATTTTTGTAATGGGGGCATCCGCAGCGGCGGGCACGCCGGATGGGGCGTTTTGTTTCGGACGGATGCTGGAAGTTATGCTGCGCCGGCAATATCCGGAAGCGGATTTCGAAGTCATTACCGCAGCGATGCCGGCTATAAATTCTCATGTGGTTCTTGAAATCGCCGATGATTGCACGCGATATCAGGGCGATCTGTTTATCATATATCTCGGCAACAACGAAGTGGTCGGTCCCTACGGGGCGGGGACCGTCTTTTCGACGATGAGCTCCAGCCTGCCTGTTATCCGCCTGGGGATTGCTCTTAAGGCTACAAAGCTGGGCCAGCTTGTGACGAATCTGCTGGAATCGGCGGGTGCCGGCAATGCCCCGAAGGTTTGGCGGGGACTGGAAATGTTTCTCGATAAGCAGGTCAGGGCTGGGGACACCGGCCTGAAAATCGTGTATAATCACTATCGCAGCAACCTGCAGGATATTTGCCGTCTTGCTTGTGGGAGTGGTATAAATATAATTTTCTGCACGGTGCCCTGCAACCTGAAAGACAGCCCCCCGTTCGCATCCCTTCACAGGCCGGACCTGACGAATACCGAAAAGACAAGCTGGGACGAGATTTATCAGCAGGGCGTTACACATGAGAGCGAAGGAAATTACGCCGGGGCGGTCGAGCTGTATCTGAAGGCCGCCGGGATCGATGACAGCTACGCCGACCTGCAGTTTCGCCTGGGCCGATGTTACTGGGAAATGGGCGAATATGAGAAAGCCTGTGCCGGATATATCCGGGCGCGTGAATTGGACACGCTGAGGTTTCGTGCCGACTTGCGGATTAATGAGATCGTGCGCGACACGGCCGGCAATAGGACCGCTGACGGCGTTTACCTCGTGGATGCAGTTAAAGTATTCGAAGAGAACAGCCCGTACCGGACTCCGGGCGAGGAGCTGTTTTACGAGCACGTCCACATGAATTTCAAAGGCAATTACATCTTGGCCGGGGCGATTTTCGAGCAGGTGCAAAAGATACTTCCCGAGCGGATCAAAAGTTACAGGGCCGATGATCTTCCTTTCCCGACCGAGGACGAATGCGCCCGGGACCTGGC
>Ga0154684_1119_pt1 | contig 23390 bp, 17 predicted proteins | sample Rifle2008BG13ft_FD_116113 | JGI IMG/M metagenome (GOLD analysis project Ga0154684, IMG submission 116113) | Planctomycetes bacterium RBG_13_50_24 | reverse complement strand
AGGTTTTCGAGCAGAATGTTTTGAATGTGGCTGCTCAGTCACAGCAGCAAACTCAGGAATTAGCAGCTCAGACCGAGCAGACGGGTGGTCCGTACGAACAGCAGGCAGCGACAGCGAGCCTGGCCGAAAGTCAAACCGAGACGGTTCAGGTGCGTATCGAGCCGTTTTTTCCGGTGGTCGTTCCCGGCGGAGACGCCGCTTCGCAACAGGCCGAATCCATCTTCGGCGGGCAGGTGTTCCTGCTGCGGCACGTTCAAATCGAAGACAGGCACTTGCTGCAGGGCTTCCAGCTCAATGAGAAAATGCTCATCGAGCAGATAGAGGATTCCGCATCGCGATTCATGCGCAAGGGCATGAGTTTCGAATTATCGCCGAGAGAAAAAGCCCGTGACAACGGCAACGTCGCCTATGCCGCGATCCTGAACTTTGGCTTTGGCGATTTGGTCCTGAACCTCAAAGAAATCGACCCCGGCTGGATCGGCAAAGAAATCAGCCATTTGCGAATCTGGTATTTCAGCATCGTTGCGATTGTGCTTTTGGCGGTCTCGCTGGGACTCGCAAGTCTGTGGCGCAACGCTGCTGCACAAATCAGGCTGGCGCAGAAAAAGGACGATTTCATATCGGCCGTCTCGCACGAATTGAGAACACCGCTGACCTCTATACGAATGTACGCCGAAATGCTGGAGAAGAACTGGGTCAAATCGCAGGACAAGGCCGTCGAGTATTACGGGAACATGCGGCAGGAAAGCGAAAGGCTCAGCCGGCTGATAGAGAACGTGCTGGACTTCTCGCGAATCCAGAAGGGACGGAAAAAATACACCTTCAAAGCGGGTGACATCAACAAGTGCGTTTCGGACGTGGTCGAGATTATGAGGCCTTATGCCGTTCAGAAGGGCTTTTCGATACGAACCGAGGCCGGCCGGATCGAGCAGGCTGCTTTCGACGCCGACGCCGTGACGCAGATTATTGTGAACCTGCTGGACAACGCAATCAAGTATGCCCGCGACGCCGAGGACAAGACTATTACCGTCCGGACCAAAACCGACGGGAAATTCACCGTCATCGAGGTCGAGGATCACGGCCCCGGCGTCCCGCACCGGCAGCGAAACAAAATATTCGAGCAGTTCTATCGCCCGGCAGCCGAGTCAACCCGTGAGACTGCGGGGACGGGTCTGGGACTGGCCTTAGTGAAAAAATTCGCCGAGGCCCATAACGGCTTCGTGGAAATCATCAGCGCAAAGCCCACCGGTGCGATTTTCAGAGTGGCCCTGGCGACTCGAATATAGCTCTTTTGTATGAGTTTAGACGGGAGTCTATCATTCTCAGCCATCCCCAAAGCCTTCGGCTTTGAGGCTGCCACCCGTTTTACATCAATTCTGATGGATGGCAGCCTCATCCCGATTGTCGTGTATCGGGATGGGGATGGCTTTTTACAACCATATAATTTTAAATTTAAGAAAAATCCTCAAAACATTTGAACCTTTTGGCCGGCCCGGCTGCTTAACATATAGGAACGATTTTTTCGTATGTGATTTTTGAGATACGAGACATGACCGATAAGAGAAAACATTTTGATGAGGATTTGGATTTAAGGCTTTCTTCGAAGCTCTCGGCTGATTTGAATGCCCTTTTTCAGCCGCCGGTCGGAGTGCCGCCTGAAGTGGACCGTGCTGTTATGGACCGTGCTGACAAGCACTTTGCACGCTTTCAATCCGGCAAAGGCAGACACCTGCGAGTCCACTGGGCCTGGCGGATTGCCGCCGCGGCCGCTGTCATTATTTTTGCCTTCAGCCTGGACCTCACAAAGAAGACCGGGCCGGCGACAGATAGCTTCTCAATCGGCGAAACTCAGGCTGTCGATATCGACCGAAACGGCCGGGTGGACATCCTCGATGCCTTCAAATTGGCGAAGCAAATAGAATCCGCCGGTCCTGCTGAAACAGAGTGGGACATTAACGGCGACGGCCTGATCGATCGCAGCGACGTCGATGTGGTCGCTCTCGCAGCCGTCCGCCTGGATAAGGGAGTTTTATAATGAGCAAAATAACGCCAATCATTCTGGCCGGCATTTGTTTGATAGTCCCCGTCCTGGCACAGCAGTCGGAGCAGGAATATTCGACCGGTCGGCCCGGCGTGCGTTTCGCCCCGCTGCATATTTATATCGATTCCGGCAACAGCAGCCTTGCGGCCTATCAGTTCGAGATGAAAGCCGCCGCCGGGCAAATCAAAATCGTCGGCGTCGAGGGCTGCCAACACAAAGCATTCAAAGAAGCGCCTTACTACGACCCTGCGGCCTTGGCCAAAGACCGGATCATCATCGCCGCTTTCAGCACCGCCGGCAACCTTCCCAAAGGCCGCACGCGAATCGCTACTATACATCTACAAATCATAGGCGACGCCGAGCCGCAATACGAATTGAAGCTAATCGTCGCCGCCGACGCGGATGCAAAAGAAATACCCGCTGAAATCACATTCGAAAAGGGAGAATAAAAGTGAAAGCGAAAACGAAAATCCTGTTCTCATTGATTATTCTTAGCCTGACCGCAATCGTACTAATATACTCTTTCGTCGGGTGCCAGGAACGAGGGGGACCAACCGTACAACAACCAATGGACGAGCCGGGTGAAAAACCTGCTTTGACTGATGATAGTAACAAGCCCGATTCTGAAGTTGTAGCGTGGGCGCAAAAACCGGCTGAACCACCTAAACAACAGGATGAACCGGAAGATATAAGCGGCTTACGAACACAGCAAACTGTAGTCAAGTCGAATAAGGCAGACTTCAGAGATAGTCCAACAATACTTGGTTTAACCGGTACTCCTACGCCTGAAGTGACCACACAACCTGTGGATCCACAAGATGTCAGGTTCTCCCCAACACCCGAAAGCGAAGAAATAGCAAGAGTTCAAGTTATAAGAGGCCAGGTGTCAGCACCTGCGGATAAATTGGCGGGAGGCGGCATGATGGATGGCAGGAGTGACGTGACATATGAAATGAACGATGACGTTGACGACAGATATGTCGGCATAGGTCGCGCTGGTGGCATGGGTGGCATGGGTGGATACGGCGGCGGCATGGGTGGCATGAGGCGATATGGTGCTGAGCGGCAGCCGGGCTCGGCTTCATCAACTATTAGTCGTGCCCGTGGGAATGTCAAATATCTGATCGAACCAAGAGAGCTGGCACCGGATAGACGAATACCTGCTGAATTGCTCAATGTCACAGCGGATGAGATTTGGGTGATAGCCAAAGCCGAAACGCAGGCTGTACCCGCCGATGAAGATACGCCAGGCTCAGGTGCAATGTTGGCCAGGCTGCCCAAAGAGGAAAAGGAAATTCCGCTGCCGCTCAAGCATACCGATGTAAAAGGTCAAATCAGCGGCTATATAGCGACCGTTGACGTCACCCAGCAGTTTCATAATCCCTACGATGAGAAGATTGAGGCGGTTTATGTATTTCCGCTGCCGCAGAACGCGGCGATAAACGAGTTTATCATGACGATAGGCGAGCGGCGCATCCGCGGCATAATTCGCGAGCGACAGGAGGCCGAGGAGATTTATCGGCAGGCAAAAAGCCAGGGGCACGTCGCTTCGCTTCTTACACAGGAGCGGCCCAATATCTTCACGCAAAAGGTTGCAAACATCGAGCCGGGCAAACAAATCGACGTCAATATCAAGTACTTCAATACTCTGGACTACACCGACGGCTGGTACGAGTTCGTTTTTCCCATGGTCGTCGGGCCGCGATTCAATCCTCCCGGGTACACCGATGGAGTCGGTGCCGTAGCACGCGGCAAAACAGGCATCTCGGGCCAGAAGACCGAGGTCCAGTACCTCAAACCGGGGCAGCGCAGCGGGCATGATATTTCGCTGGCCGTGGATATCGACGCCGGCGTGAAAATCGAAAAAGTAACCTGTACCAGTCACGTCATAACCAAAAGCGCAGCGGCACCCGAAAAACTTGCGGTCAAGCTCAGCAGTCTCGACAGTATCCCCAACAAGGACTTCGTGCTCCGCTATAAAGTCGCCGGCAAAACCGTAAAGTCGGCCCTTGTGACACACTGCGACCAGCGGGGCGGATTCTTCACGTTGATGCTTTATCCGCCGGACAATCTTTCGTATCTGAAGCGTGCCCAGATGGAGATGATTTTCGTGCTGGACTGCTCGGGCAGCATGAGCGGCAAACCCATTGCCAAGGCCAAACAGGCTATTGCAAGGGCTCTGAAAAAACTACAGCCGGGCGACACTTTCCAGGTTATCCGATTTTCAAATAACGCTTCCCAGCTCGGGCCAGATCCCGTGCCGGCAACGCCTGAAAATATCCGCAAAGGGCTCGCCTATGTAGAGTCGCTGGAGGGCAGCGGCGGCACGATGATGATCGAGGGCATCAAGGCGGCGCTTGATTTCACGCACGATCCGCAACGATTTCGCTTAGTCTCATTTATGACCGACGGCTATATCGGCAATGAGACCGAAATTCTCGCCGCAATTGCCCAGCGGCTGGGCGCCAGCAGAATCTTCAGCTTCGGCGTCGGCTCATCCGTCAATCGCTACCTGCTCGACCGGATGGCCAAGCTCGGAAAAGGTGCCGTCGCTTATATCGGCCTGGACGACAGCGCCGGAGAGATTGTTGACCTGTTCTACGACCGCATCAGCCACCCGGCCCTGACAGATGTCGAAATCGACTGGGGCGATATGCAGGTTACAGATATGTACCCCGGCCGGATTCCCGACCTTTTCGTCGGCCGGCCTGTAATCCTTACCGGCAGATTTAAAGGCAGCAGAAGCACGACCATTCACGTCAAGGGTAAAGTCGGCGACATGACTCAGGACATCGCAATCGCCGCTGATCTCGGTGATTCGGCTGCCACTCATTCCGGCATAGCCTGCGTATGGGCGAGGAAAAAGATTGAGATGCTGGGCAGTCAGGCGATTTACGATACCAATCCGGACCTGCCCGGCGAGATTAAGCAGGTGGCACTCGAATACGGTCTGATGTCGGCGTATACAGCTTTTATCGCCGTCGATTCTTCACACAAGACCTCCGGCGACCACGGCATAACCGTTGCGGTCCCCGTCCCCGTGCCCGACGGCGTACGATACGATACCACCGTCCAGAATTGAATCATCGTTCACGATAGGCCGCAATAGTCTGTGACGTATGAAATAATGGGCGTCATTGCGAGCGAAGCGAAGCAATCTCAATCCCTACAGATGAGATGGCCACAGCCTGCAAAGCAGGCCTCGCAATGACAAGCACGCAAATCAAACGTTACAAAGCAGTAGTTGAGCGCAAGAGGCAATATTTAACGCCGGCCGGCCTTGTCATTCTGAGGGGAACGAAGTGGAGCGAAGAATCTCAACGCCCGCATGTTTGCCTGAGATTCTTCGTCCTGATAAACGACATCAGGACTCAGAATGACAAAGGTAGGAGCCGAGAAAACGTTTGAAGAACTCGACGGCCTGAGGGTCCTGGACATTGCCGCCAAGCGGATGCACTCCAAATGCTCCACCGCCGAGAGCGTAGTAGCCGATAGCGCCTCCGCCTATTGCGACCAGGCCGATTGCCATGCCGCCGAGGGCCAGCAGTAATCCGACAGCCAGCCCTCCGAGTGCAATCAATCCCAGCGACAATCCGCCGAAACTTACAACACCGAAAGACAAGCCGCCGATCGCCAAACCACCGACGGCGATATTGCCGATAGCAATAATCCCTTTAGCAACGCGGGGTCTTCCCGTCACAGGATTGAAGCCATTGACGATGTGTACCAGAGGAAGGCCGAACAGAGTTGTTTCGGACATGTACTCGTAGCCCATCCCCCGGCCGCTAATCGGCAGTCCGCACTTCGGGCACATCACGGCCTTATCCGATATCTGGTTATCACATTCCGGACATTCTATAAGTGACATATCACTCCTTTATTATCCTTTAATGCCAGATTATAAAACCGCAAATCCCGAATTGGAAGAAAAAAAGCTCCTCTGCTAATGGTTAGATGGCTTTGGATTTAGTCCCCCTATATTATGCATCATATATCTTGTATTTTTTTTATCATTTCATTTTCATGGAAAATACGTGACAAACATGCTCATATTTAATATTATGAAGGTTATGGATGCTGAGCGAGTCATTTTAATGCATTTGTTGGGGATCCCTGAGCGAGATAAGAAAGGACCTTAATTAAAGGGATAAATAAATCAGGTGGTCCCAGATTTTGACCTAAGAGGGAAAAATGAAAGAGCAACTCATATCACTTTCAAACGAGCTAAAAACAAACCATGAAATAGATTCATATGACGAACAAGCAACAAAACAAGCGATTGTTTTAAAGATACTATTTAACCTTGGTTGGGACATTTTTAATACAAACGAAGTCTACCCAGAATACGCTCTCAAGTCGCAACGTGTGGACTATTCATTGAGAATTAATAACAACAATAAAGTATTTATTGAAGCGAAAAGAGTACGTGAAGAACTGGAATCTCACCATGAACAACTGCTTCGGTATTCATTCAAAGCAGGTGTGGGTCTGGCAGTTCTGACTAACGGTGTCAGTTGGTGGTTCTACCTCCCGCTGTTGCAAGATGCAACTTGGGAAGACAGGAAATTCTATACCGTAGACCTGCTCCAACAAGAATCAGAGGATGTAGCCAACAAGTTTATAGACCTCCTCTCCAAAGCCAACATTTCATCTGGTAAAGCTAACGAAAATGCCAAATCTATCTACGAGAGCCAACAAAAGAAGAATGTCATTCGGAAGACCCTAATAAAAGCATGGAACAAGATTATCTCTGAACCTCACGAGTTCCTTATAAGCTTGTTGGCTGATACTACTGAAAAACTGTGCGGGCACACAGCAGACAATGCTTTAGCGAAACAGTTTCTTTCTCGGAATGCAGAACGCCTAATCTTATCAGACGAACCTGGCAAGAAAACCATTGCATTTGCACGTACGCCGATATTCAGAACGAGTGTTGAACCACTGGATATATCTCGAACTGCTTTGTGCCTAGACTACCTAAAAGAGATGAGGCCGAAAGTGCAACAGGAGAGTTTTAAATTGCTAATTGAAATTGATAAGATACATAAACATATCTTCGAGGTGGACTGGAGCCATCCAGGAAAAGAACTCTTGGTATTTGGCAAATCAGGTATTCACCGAAAGCCCTCAGACGCAGCCAAAGAGGTGTTCGGGAAAGACTTTCTGCGGAGTTACAGCAATATCGCGCGCAAAGGGGGGACGTTTGTTGATGCCTCAACATCTCCTTTCGAAGTGATAATCCGTTATGCTGATGTTGAAAAGCACATCACGCGCCTGAAACGCGCTGGATTTATCATTTCTACGGCCGAGGTAAATATTTCAGATAGCAATAAATCCGGAACTTTTTTTGATTCAATCACTTCCCATAAACAAAAAAAGATTATCGATAACATCTTACAACGCAGGCAACTCTGGGATCTTTTTTTGAAAAATAAGAAGATGACATCTGTTGAGTTCAAGAGACATTCCAAATTCAAGCCAAAAGCGATTGCTGGTTTTATGATATTCCTGACACGAAACGAAATAGCCACAAGGTTTGCAGATACGTTCACATTAAATGAGTCAGTGATACCTCAAATCAAGGAACTTCTAAATAAATATTGAGAGTAATAAAAGGTTAATTTTCATTTTACACTTTGGCTCTTTCCGACAAGATGCGATTTACTCTCTCTTTACGAAATACTTCTCACTGAGATTTTCTTGTAATTTTTTCGACTTCCTTGCTTTCACTGGAAATTTTATTGCTTCGAGGAAGCGATTATGTTAAATTTTAGCCGTGGAGTACTCTTTAAGCGTTTGTGCGGGCAAGAGGCTTATTTTTCTCGAATTCTCAAAAAAGATGTGAATTTTTGGCCCGCCGAGCGTTATTACTATAGAAAGATCAAAATGTAAAAATCAAAGTGCAAAATTATTGAAGTCATCCCGGCAAGCCGGGATTCTGCAATTTTGATTTTTAATCTTTAATCTTTGATTTTTATTGAAAGGAGAAATTATGTTCAATTTAAAAAGTCTGAGAAACGTCATTACAGTGGCGATAGTGGCTATATTGGCTGCCGGTGGTGTGTGGGCGGCCGAATCAGCGGAACGCCAAACCGCCGGGATGATAGGGGCAATCCCGGCAGAGAGCCTGTTCTGTGTGCACATTAACAATTTTGACGGTACTTTGGACGACGCCAACGAGTTTTTGAAGGGCGTTGCGCCCGAATCTCTCGACGCCAAAGCGGCATTACTCTCGAAATTAGGCTCTCTGCTCGGTGATAACGAGCTGAAAGGAGTAGACAAGAAGGGCAATATCGCCATTTTCGGCCTGAATGTTCCGGGTGAGTCGGCGGCGGCCGGCCCGATGGGCAATATGTTCATCGGGGCATTGCTGCCGGTCACGGAATACGAGGATTTCATTTCCGGCAATCCCAACTGCGGCAAGTCCGACGAGCAGGGAATCTCGATGGTAACAGTGAACGGCCAGCCCCGCGGCCTGGCGACGAATTTCGGCCGGTTTGCCCTGCTTTGTCCGCCGAACGCCCGCGAGAACCTGATAAAGGTCAGGAATCTGCTGGCCCAGGGAAATCAAAGCCTCGGCAGTAGTCTCGATGCCGATGAATTAAAGCAGGCTGGGAGTTCACCGGTATGGATTTACCTGAACGTAAAGCAGGGCTCGAAGATGATCGGGCCGATGTTGTTCGGTCAACTTGAAGTGATGAAAGGCCAACTGCAGAAAATGAAAGAAAGCGGCGAAAGCCCGATGCCGATCGATCCGGCCGGTATTATCAATTTCTACGGCGGAATATTCAAAATGCTGCTGGGCGGAACGGATTATGTCATGCTTGGGCTCGCACCAGCATCCGACTCGTGCAGCTTGACGATCGGCGTCAAGGCTGTGCCCGAAACGGAGATGGCGGCAATTATTGGAAGTCCCGTAGAAGGTGACTTCGGCAATATATTGGGCTACCTTGACGACGGTGCTATGCTAAACATCGGTACCAAAGTTGACCGTCCGAGTTTAAAGGCCGGTTATATGAAGTTGTTCGAACTGTTGGGGCAGATGATTCCCGACGGTATACCAGAAGCGGACCTCGAAGAAATGAAAACTCTTATGACTGAAGGGATCAATGCCCTGGGTGATTCGATCGCTGTATCGGTAGGAGTCAACGGTAAGGGCTCTTCGCCGTTCTGGGGAAAGTACGTCATCGAGGTCAAGGACGAGAAGGCGTTCAAAGAAGTGCTTGAAAAAGAGCTGCGTATGATGCAGGACGGGGCTTTTGGCAAGCTGTACAAAGGCTTCGGGATGGAAATGGATGTCGAGATTAACCGTGGTGCCGGCAACTACAAAGGAATCACAATCGACGCGGCCAAGGTGAATTTCAAGATGAGCGAGAAATCAATGCAGAGCCAGATGATTGAGAAAATGTTTGGCGATGGACTGGACTACTGCTGGGCTTTCGTGAATAACAATTGCGTCTATACGATTGGCGGCGATGCGGACAAGATTATCCGCGAGCTGATCGACCAGGTAAAGGCCGGCGGTCCCAAAAAGATCGGCGTTGACATGAAGGCTGCTATGGATGCGATTGAGGGCAGCAGACAGGCCGATGCCGTCGGCACCTTCAATTATGTCCGCACGCTCAATATGGCAACGAGCTTTATGATCGAGGGTGCGGATTCACCGGATCAAGTTCCGACCCAAAGCGGTATTGCATTTGCCGCCCGGGCTGCCAAAGATGGTAAAATGAAATTACAGATGGTACTGCCGAAGAAGCACCTGCAGGAAATCCAGTCTGCATTTAAGAAATTGATTCCTATTATGGAGAAGCAGCAAAAAGAGCAGAGGGAGAAACAGCGTTCAGAGCAAACTTGATCAATCGCCTGACGAACCGATGACGAAGCCGGGCCGCGAATACCGATACAATCGGATCCGTCGGCCCGGCATGCTTTTGTCATGCGTAGTTACACCCTAATCCGGCAGGGCGGCGCGCTATCCTCTTTTTAACGTGCCGGCCAGCCGCGGAAGCTCTGTGTATTACATGGAAGTCGTCAATAACAACGGGCGGTCAGTTCGTATGAATGGATACGGTAACGGTGAGAATAACGAGTAGAAAAAAAGCCCCTGTGCAAGTAAGATCGAGTTTATTCCTTTAATTCAATTTTATGTATTTAAATTTTGAAATACTCGTCTTCTTATTCACAGGGGCAAGGCCAGTCTGGTATATTTTTCTTCTTTCTTTTTATCTAACATCGTGCATCGGCAGATTTGATAATTAGTCTTGAGCTTTTCTTGATGTCACTTGAACCGGCGGCATAAACAGGTTCAACACAGGCAAGGCTGACTGTTAGTCTGAGACTTCTCACTCTTTTTCCATCACCCAAAGCTCCAGCTTAACATCTTAAATATATTCTCCCATACCCGGCGAATTTCCCGGCTTAAACCCGATAACAAGAAAAGCCCGGCAGCAAAATATTTTTCATAATTTCCTAAAAAAGCACGAATATTTCTTACAAAAAAGGAGCTGTTTTTCGGCGTTTTATTTATTTCTGCAAATTTTTGTAACATATCCGGCTGTTCGGACGTCTAATATAAATAGAGAAAGCACAAATCGTAAAACCGAACGTAATAAAATAAACGAGGCGAGGCCGGGAAAGATGTATAACATCCGCCTTAATATAAGAATAACAAGAAAATGCGTTACCTTTCTCCGGATAAATGCCTTACGTAAATGAAGGCTATAAGGTTAGCTGGAATGCTGATAATTTTTCATGGAGGATATCAAGATGAAAAAGATCAGTGTCGAAGACAGGACCCGAATAAAACAGTTACTTTACTACGGCAATGTTTTTGGAATAAAGGACGACCGATATCGATCTTTCGGCGGCTTTCAGCTCTGGTGGTATGATAAGCGGTTTAATGTATGCAACTGCTGTGAATCGCACTGGTCCGACGGGCGAAAAAGAATTCATAACTATAGTCTGGATAGGGCGGCAAACATTTTATGGCACAACCGCCGGTTGCTCTATGTTCGCAGCAAACACCTGCCTGATGATAAAAGGTTGATGGCCGTCGGGCACTTTGAATATGCAAGGCAATGAGTAAAGTGCTTCCGAGTGCTCGGACTAAATTGCTCCTGCGTCAATCATCGATTGTATTGAAGAGCAGGGGGAACGTCCCATTCGGCTGCCCGCGATGCCGGACTCGAAATCCCGGCAGAATAATTTTTCCACCGCCGTATTGCACTTCGACAATTGCCGGCTTATCGGCTGTCAGCTCTTTCACTGTGAAATATTATCCACATATTTTGCTGTGGCGATCCGTCAAATAAGGATATCAAATCCGCTTTATGGATATGACGAATTTCGCACACTTTCCCGCCAGGTTTTTTACAGAGTCAAATGCCTTACTTGAGCGTAAGATAATACCGGCGAGATTCCGGTGGTGACAACGCACTGCTGAGAATTTTATTCTGTCTTGAATTAAGAAATGTTGTTGGTTATTATGTAGCCTGGTTTACGATTTGAAAAGTTATGAATTGGAGGTGTTTTACTATGAGATCTTTTTTGACACGTCGCTCGTTCATGAAAAAGACTTCCGCGAGATTAACGGGTGCGGCGCTGGCCGTCACGGGGACAAGCTCTCTTTATGCAAGCGCCGGTAACAAGTCGAACAAGCTTGCGCTTCTCGGCGGCAGCCCGGTGCGCACCAAGTCGTTCGAGCAGCCCTGGCCCATCTTCGACGACAATGAAGAGAAGGCTTTGCTCAAAGCTCTTCGCAGCCGGAACTGGTGCTGCCTGAAAGGCAATGCCGTTTACGACTTTCAAAAAGAGTTTGCCCAGGCTATGGGCGTACGGCACTGCGTTCTGACGAACGGCGGCACTACAGCGCTGAGCGCTTCTCTGCACTGCCTCGGCGTAGGCCCGGGTGACGAAGTGATTACTACGCCGAACACGTTTATCGCAACTATTAACGTAATATGCAATGCGCACGCGCTGCCTGTGTTTGTCGATATCGATCCGGACACCGGTTCGATCAATGCCGACCTTATTGAAGATGCGATAACTGAAAATACGAAAGTGATTCTGCCTGTTCACCTGGCGGGATTTCCGGTCGATATCGAAAAAATCATGTCCGTTGCCGACAAGCATAAAATTCCTGTTGTCGAGGACGCGTGCCAGTCGGTGTTCGCGGAAGTAAACGATAAGAAAGTCGGAACGTTCGGCACGACGGGCTGCATCAGCTTTCAGGAGTGGAAGTCTCTTGTTTGCGGTGAAGGCGGGGCTTTGCTGGGGAATGATGAAGAGCTGATGAGAAGGTGTGCGGCTTTCGTTAACAATGGAAGGGACCCGAAGGGAGCCATGCGGGGCTATCCTTACCCCGGGTCTAATCATAGAATGACCGAGTTCCAGGCCGCCGTTCTCACAGAGCAGTTCAAACGCTTTAAGAAGCAGGATGAGATTCGGCAAAGAAATGGGAAATATCTGGAGCAGGAATTAGCCAAGATTCCCGGCATCAAGCCGAGAAAAAGATACGCCGAAAAGACGCGATTCACGTATGTCACTTTTGAAATGGAATACGATAAAAAGTACTTTGAAAATGTCCCGGCATCGAGGTTCGCCGAAGCCCTTCGAGCCGAAGGCATTCCGGTCTCAGGTCGAGAAAGTAAATACTCAAACGGCTGCCACAAAGAAGGGATGCTGGAAGAACACATTAATTCTCAGGCATTTCGTAAATCATTTTCGAAAGCACGCCTTAAAAAATACAGAGAATCCTTACAGTTGCCGATAATAGATAGTATCAGGCCCGGTGGAAAAGAGAAACTTTCCATAGAAGGCAAAATAGCGTTTATAGGGCCTACAAAGGATATAGACGATATTTTGGAAGCTTTTATAAAGGTCACTGAGAACATCGAAAAACTGACATAACGAAAAGCTTTCTATTACAAGAACCAAATGTGACATAAATAGCAGGCAGTCAATTTCAGGCAAATCTCAAATATAATGGAGTATTTTCTTTAAATGGAATTATCTGTAAATCCCTCATGTTTTTTTCTACTTTTAATATCAAGTGTTTTAGGACACAGAATGACTCTAAAAATGCGGTTATCAGTATTGATAACGACCCTAAAAAGAATATTTGCAGGTCCCAGAAAAGTGCTGATAACCCTGATGAAAGTACTGATAACGCCGAGAAGTCAAAGGAGATGTATTATTTCCTTGAATTTCATGTCAACTTTTGATATGATAATGATTCGAGAAAGAAGGAAGATGTGTTTACTCAATTAATAATGGATTATTTAATCTGGAAAGGTTGCAAGATGGGTACATTAAGGAAAATGTGGGTTGTTCTTCTTTATGTGGGATTGGTAGTCTGTGTTTCTCAGGCTGCCGAAGGAGCCCAGACCTCAGAAGAACTGAATTTGCCCCCAGATACAACCACGCGTCTGGTCGTAAGGGAACTGCGCGTCAGCGGCAATACTTTGATATCAACCGGAGAGCTGCTGGAGTACATGCCGGCTGTTTATAATGCCTCCGGTCAGCCACAGTCTCAGGCTGATAGCCAGTATCTTTATGACCTGAGACCTATCCAGGAAATTGTATCGATGCCAGGCCAGCCTCGAGAAGTCTCGTTAAGGACTATTCAGGGCCTAACGCAATACATCCTTTCCGTATACCAGGCAAACAATTACTCCGGCATATATGTGTATGTGCCGGAAGGAGCGATCAAAGATGGCAATAAGCTGGTAGATGGGATTTTACCTATAAACATTCTTGAGGCCCCCGTTAGCGAAGTCAGGATAAAATATTACGACGCCGAACGAAATGAGGTTGAGGAAGGTCATCTTCGCCGCTCTGCTCTTGAGGCGTGGTCACCGGTAGAAAAAGATAAAGTTGCCAGTCAGAAAGAGCTGGATTATCTGGTCAATCTTCTCAATCTCAATCCTGACAGACACGTGTCTGCCGTCGTATCAAGAGGTGCCGAGCCGAACACGTTGGCGATCCAGTATGACGTTTACGAAATCGATCCCTGGCATTTCTTCATCATGGCGGATAATTCCGGCACGAATGAAAGGCAATGGGCACCAAGGGCCGGTTTTATCAATACAAACCTTTTAGGCATAGATGACAGATTAACCGCTCTTGTTCAGGCTGCTCTGGATTCTTTCGATGAGAACTACTCAATTTTCGGGAGCTATGACTTTCCGATTATGGATCCGCGGCTTCGCCTTAACCTTTATGGCGGATATAGCGAGTTTGATATAGACCCTGAGTCCGGACCGTTTAATTTCCTCGGCAGCGGTACCTTTTACGGAGCCATACTGCGTTACAACATTTACCAGGAACAAAATTGGTTCTTCGACGTTACCGGGTCTCTGAGCCAGGAGGAAAGCGAGATTGACTCTTCTTTGTTCCCCCAGGTTTTCTCAAGCAATGTCGAGATGCAATTATGGGGAATCGGGGCAGATATTCATCACAGAGATGACATATCAAACACATCTCTTGTAGTCAACATGGTCCAGAATTTCGGTGGTTCCGATCAGGCTGCGTATTGGGATGTAGATGGTGTGCCGTTTCCTACCGGTGCTCGGCAGGACTCAGTGGAAGATTTTGCCATTTATACGTTGGCGGCCAACCACAGTCAGTACATGGATCAAAATAAGGTTCAGCAGCTCAGAGGTAGTTGCAGATGGATAAAGCCTTCCGAAAGATTAGTACCTGCAAAAATGACTTCTTTCGGAGGTATGTACTCGGTAAGAGGATATGACGAATATGAAATTGTTGCCGATGGTGGGATATTGGCTTCGATTCAATATGAGTATGATCTGGTCAGACATAACCAGGCTGTTGAGCCCATAACTATAGCCAAACAAGAGCTAAAAAAACTGGCACCCCTGGCCTTTTTAGATTACGGCAAGGCCCAGATAGAAAGTCCGGTTCCGGGTGAGGAGGGAAATCAAACACTCTACTCGATAGGTGTTGGTTTAGCTTTTGAGGTCGGAAATAATTTCAGCGGAGCATTGTATTATGGCCATCCACTGAAGGATACCGTCGATACAAGCAGTGGGAACGGTCGGATCAACGCAAGCGTAATGCTGCGGTGGTGAGCCTTTTTAACAAAAAAGAAAAAAGTATATAAGCAAATTAGTAGTAGATGGAGTCATAATAGTGCATGGACGAATTTAGATAGCAATTGTTAGTTTTATTAAGGGGATGGATGATGAAAAGAATTAAAAGAAGCTTGAAAGGTCGTTATTTTAGGAAGGTTGTAATATACTTCCTTACGTGTTGCCTGCTCTTAAACACGTCACTGACGGTTGCGGTGGCCGAAGTTGTGCTTCAACCGGAGGGAGTCAAACGGGGAGATATCACTGTGTCTCCTGATCCCTTGATACCAGATAAAACGAATATGACCGCGAGCAATGGCGCAATTGGCCACTTCAGTGATTTCGATATCGCGGCGGGTCATTTCGTCGATTGCGTCCAGCCCAGTTCCGACGCCAGTGCGTTATTCAAAGTATTTTCGGGAGATGGTACGCAGATTTTCGGCCAATTCAATGCAACAGGCCATATTTATCTGGTTGACACTGCCGGAATCCTTTTCGGAGCCGGTTCTCAAATCAATGTCACCCGATTGGTCGCCTCTGGTCTGGATATAACAGAAACTGCATTCGATACCATCCTGGGAGGTGGACAAATGCAGTTCGCAGGTGGTAATGGAGACGTGACAAACCAAGGAGGCATAATCAGAGCCAATAGTGTCTATCTTATCGGTGATAAGGTCGTTAATCTCGGCCCGATTATAGCTCCGAACGGATTAGTTGTAATGGCTGCCGGTGACCAGGTAAGTCTTGCTCAGGATGGCAGCAACGTTTCAGTCGTCGTATCAGACATCGGATATAGCCTTGATATTCGGAACGCAAATATCGTAAGTGCCGATAATGGAAAAATAGTTCTTGCTGCCGGAGACACTTTTTCCAGGGCTATTAGAAATGTTAGCATTATTGCTGCAACAGGCGGTGAAATATCTATGCAGGCTGCAATTGTAGAAAACAAAGGCTATGTTGTTGCGGATGCCTCTACTGCCGATGGTGACGGCGGCAGCATTAGCTTGATCGGAACTGAAGAAGTCCGAATTAGTCCCGATAATTTAGGAAATCCGAGTCACATATATGCAAATGCCAGAGTCAACGGGAATGGTGGAACGATAAATATAACAGCCGGTACGGAGACTGTCGAAGGTAAGGTTACCATCGAGGAGAACACATTGATTAAGGCTACCGGCGGCAGTGCGTCAGGCGACGGCGGGTCTGTGATAATCACCTGTGACGACTTTGAAATTGCCGGTGATATCGACGCCTCGTTCGGAAATAAATTATCCGGTAATGAATTTGGCGATCCCGGCGAATTGGTGATTAATTCTCCGAGTGTTATTATTGCAGACAGTGACGGTCCCCGTGAACCGGACACTCTATACGAGGATTATATTGAAGCTCTTTCGCAGAAAGGAACGAGCCTTATTGTAAACGCGGAAGAGGGCATTACCGTCAAGGATATAAAGGACGTTATTGGTACTGGCGAAATCGCGGGCCAATACGGCAGCATTGAGCTTCATGCAACAGGTGAAAATAGTGCTGTTACATTTGATGACACAACCGACACGATAAGAACAACTCTGGGCGATATAATTATCGAAGCCGGAGCCGGCGGTATTACAACCGGCAACCTGGTAACCGCTAAAGACTCATCCCCTCATTCTAAACCCTATCCGGGTAAAATTAAGCTGACCACTTACAATACAGGTGACATAGAAACAGGGGATCTGATTATCGAAAGCGGATCAGGTACCGCGGAAATCGATGTCAAGGCTTCAGGTAACCTCACGGTTAACGGTGACGTTCTGGTCGGAAGTGAAACTGCCATATCAAATGTTGCTGACCAAAGTGCCGCTGAAGCCATGATAAAACTGAAAGCCGACAACGATGTGACACTTGATGGCAATGTCGAAGCTCATGCTTCTGGCATAGAACAAGATTCAAGTATGACAAAAGCGTATATCGACATTACTGCAGGTAATAATGCGACTATAAATGGTGATCTTCTGGCCGAAGCCAGTTCATCGAGTAGCGGTACGGCTGATGCGGTTATAAAGGTTGAGGCCGTGGGGGATATTGTATTTCCCGGATCGGCCAATGCCATAGCCAACGAAGCGACAGCCGAGTCAACAGGGCCGAACCATCAGGATGACGAAGAAACACTGGGTAACGGCCATGCTCAAATCATTATCGATGACAGTGCGATATTCCTCATAGATGACAATTTTTCAACGAACAAGTCCGGCGTTGATGTTGTGCTTGATGTACTTGCTAATGATACGTTGGAAGAAGAAGTAACAATCGATTCTTTTAACATCGACCCGGCAAAAGGCTCGCTGAGGACGGAGCTGGTGGGTGACAAAACCGTACTTATCTATAATCCACCGGAGAACCTTAGCGCTCTAACATTTGATGAGAACGGTAAGGCTACGGTTACCTTTACTTACACTGTCAGTGGTAATACAGCGACGGTAACAATCACTTTGACCAATGGTCTTCCGGTCGCAGTTGATGATTTGGCGACAACCTTCCTGAATAAATCTGTTACTATCAATGTGCTCAAAAATGACACTGATCCGGACCAGAGTGATGTTCTCAAAGCTATAAAGGGTGCTTTCTCAACAAAGAACGGCACGTTGGTGCTGAATGAGAATGGTACGTTCACCTATACACCGAACAAAGGATTTATTGGGGACGACAGCTTTACTTATGCGGCCACTGACAGCTTCAACACAACATCTGAGGTGGAAGTGAAAATTACGGTCAGTGAAGAACCGCCGAAACCGCCGAAACCACAGGAACTACCGACAACACCTGCTCTGCCGTATATACCTCCGGCACCGATTCCCGAGATATTGAAATTCGAAATTTCGGGTTCCCCGGCGCTGGCAAAATGGGTGGCATTGGAACTTGGAGTCGACGAAAGAATGATCGATATTTGGGCGGTCAACACTCTGGCCTCTAACAAGAGCGTACAGCCTTACAACACTTACGCAAGCTTCAAAGCGGCCGCTACAATCCTGAAGGATGCCGATGGCTCTCATATAGCTGCTCTGGCAAAGGTTATAAGTGAGTTCGTTTCGGGCAATACACCGCCTACCGAGGAGCAGATGGCATCAATTGCTGATGTAATAGCACGCAACACCGACGAAGATAACTATTATGCAGTAGCCGGCGAATATCTTGACGCTCTTGTAACTTATGTCAGCATCTTGAACAACGACATGGGTTTTTCGGCAGCAGAATCGGTACAATTTGTTACAGATAAGTATGTTGGTCGACTGGCTAAGAGTGACAATGTCGGCGTCGCTACCTTCATTGCAGTAAGTTTGGCTTCTCTTGGAGGATAAAAACAGATTAATATCGTAATTTGCGAGGCTTAAGTTTGCCGTCAGGGACTTTCCAACCCCCCCCTGACGGCAACTTTTTTTAAGAGACGATAATATTCTCATTCGATAGCTTGTGCAATTGGGGCATATGTAACCTTATTATGCACACGGATTTCTTCTGCACGCTGCTGGAGTCTTGCCGCTTCCGCCATATTTCCAGTCTTGTGATTCAACTGAACCTGAGTTTCCAGCACATCGGCAATATTCGGATGATACTCATCGAATATATTCTCGAGAATATCCAATGCTCTGCCGCACAGGCTTCGAGCTTTGGAGTATTTACCCTGAATTATATATACCTTTGCCAGACTGTTAAGAGTGATCGCCGCATGATCGGTGTTAATACCATTCGAGCTTTCCAGAATTTCCAACGCTCTTTGCAGAATATCCTCGGCTTTTTTGTATTCTTTACTCAAGATATACAATTCCCCCAGCCGGCTTAATATATCACATTCGACCACATGCCCGGAACCAGCGATATTCTCAACCGATTCCAAAGATTTTTCGAGGAGCATTTTTGTATTGACCAGGTCTCCTTCAGCCTCATATATACTTGATTTTACGAGCCAGGCCGTTACGAGAAAATGATGATCCGGGCCATAGATTCTTTCCTGTATGGGAAGCGCTCTGGAAATCAACTCTTTAGCTTCGTCATACCGCTGCTGCAGAACATATAATGCCGCCATGCTGGAGAGCACCCTTGATGTGTAAAGGTGGTCCGGACCGTAGTTATTTTCGATCGAAGCAATCGCATTCTTAAAATAAGACTCGGCCTTTACATAGTCACCCTGTGCTGCGAGCAGGCGAGCCATATCTACATTAAACGGCGCAAGCTCCTGATCGTCTTCAAGAGTAAATTCCCGCATTATAATAATTGCCCGCTCCAGGGTCTCGGCAGCTTCCCGGTATCGGGCTTGATTCCGGTAAATTTCGCTAAGAATTCTCAACGTGTACGCCACATAGGGGTGGCTTTGACTATACGCTTTTTCCTGCAGCTCCAAACCCGACCGGCATGTTCTCTCCGCTTCTGCCGATCTTCCCTGGTTCTTGTAAAGATATGCCAGGTCGAGCATACAGGCGCTCACTTCGGAATCAGAAGCGTTCGTTTCCTTTGCCATATGAAGCGCCTTGACCAAAAAAGGCTGGGCTTTTTCGTATCCGCCCGATGCCATGTAAATCCTTGCCATGGATCGCAATGAACCACATGAATAAGTCCTGTCTACCGGTGCTGCCGAAGCATTAACTATGCTTACGGAAAGCAAGAATGAACCACAGAATATAAGCAGAATAACATTTTTTAAGTTCCGCCGATTCGTGGACGACGCTTTTGCTGCTGTCATTATAGAACACTCCATCTAATGCTTGGGGCATAAACACATCTCGTAATATATATTCGTACAATTTGAACGATAACTTTAGCCGTACCTCGGCGGTTTCTCTGTGTGTTAGAGTATTGCTGTCTGCTCTGGAACTCCGCTATCGCAAGAGCTGGTTAGAAAACATGCGGCAGATAATTATCGGTCCAGGTCGCCAGTTGCACGACAGATGGTATTTGGGATGATGGCCACATTATAAAGATGGATTATCTCTAAATATCAATTGTGGATTTGCCTAATCTCCCCCCCAAAAAAATACTGGTAAATTTCGCCGAACAGGTGTATATTTGACAATGTCGTAAATATATTATAGTTACCGGAATGAAAACTTGCGGGCGTAATTCAGTGGTAGAATGTCAGCTTCCCAAGCCAGATTCGGTCTTCTGTAACCACTTTCAAAATATACGCTTAGTCTTTGTCTTTGAAGGGCTTATGCACTGTTTGTGAACTGCCTTGAAACTGGCTACGGAACTGTTTTTGAACTGAAATTGCCACAAAACTGCCACAAAACGCGAAGCAAACATTTTTCAGAGTATGTAAGATACCCCGCTTCCCCTTGCCATTATCACCATCGGCGCTGCCGCAGTCCAGGCTCTTGACCAAATTGGCGAACTTCTAAGGGTAGTACTGACACAAACCAGGCGGCAAGCGTGTGCATCGGCTTATGCCTTGAATCCTCCCAGCAATTCCGGCTCTTCCCAATATTTTGGAATCGACATGATGTGGTAGTCTACAAAAAATTTCAACGGATCTGATTTCACACATTTTTCGCGGGCATATATTGCCGTGTATATAGCATTTCTGATTATCGGATTCAATTCTTTCATTTGTTCATCCGAAAGATTTTTGCAATGAAAATCCTCCATGGCGTTGCGGACGACTATCGCGATGTACTTGGCGAAATCCTTCATCCTTGTTATAGCCTCTTGATCGAGTTTTTCATCAGTCATCTCACGTTTCCTTTTCAGTTGTTACCTTGCTAAACTGATTCCCATCAGGAAATCTACCCAAACAATCTCTTTATATCCTCGTCCGTAATCCTCTCATCAGGCCTTATCGGCTCTCCCCTTCGCCTTCTCAAGTGCTCAAAGAACTCCTTCACATTTCCCGGTGCTGATTTGATCGTCAGCCCCAGCGAATACCTCATCAAAGAGATATCCGCTCCATCAAGAACCCCTTTTATCAGCCCAGTCTCTCTATCCTCTTGATTTTCCATCTCCCTGTCAAATTTGTCCAACACGCTCTGTGCACTGCCGTATTCTATCTGTTCTTTAGCAATTGGCTTGTTTCTGATCTCAGAATAAGGGACTTGCATGGCCCTTAGGAGATACAAGGCTTCGGGGGGAATTGCATGCTCAAAACCTTCTTTGAACTCCGGTCCGCCATAATGCGGAGGCAATACTATCTGGGGTCTCTGAAAGAGAACAAAGCCCTTCATCACAACGACCCTGTCCTTGAACAGGCCGTGTTCAGCAACCAATACATAGGGTAATTCCATAGCCCCAAAGGTAAAAAGCATCCGTTCGTATTCCCGGATTACCTCGGTGGATCGCCAGCATTGATTGAATTGTTCTCTTTTAAATTCGGACATTCTTTTCCAGACCAAAAACACCTTGTGAATACTCCAAGATGCAAACCAACCAGAAAGTTGGAGCAGGAAGCAACAGCTCAGAACGTTGCCCCCGCTCCAGTCAACATTAGATTCAAAAATTCTGGCGTTGTCAAGAAATTTTCACCACTCACGATTCAACCTTCGACCCGCAATCCGCACAATAATTCGGATTTCCAATCAACCTCTTATCACAAACCGGACACCTTTGAGTAAAACCAATTGCTTTGCCAGAGGTATTCTTGGGACTAACCAACAGAATGAGCAACACAAGAATCACGGCCACGGCCGTGCCTGTTAAAAACTCCCGACGAACCCAACCAGCCTTTTCCGCGATCCCAGTGTCACTAATCCAATTCGCCACGACTAGGATGTTTGCCGCAAGAAAGATCATCCCGATCAATCCCAACACAATGATTTTTCTAATTGTCAAACTCATCATTTACCCTTTCCAAAAAGTTAATGTTTACTAATATAGATGGTAGCGCGATTGCAAAAAAGCGCAAGGATTTTTTTGGAAAAAGTTTCGGAACTGACGTAAGTAGTGTGCTCGCTTTTACTTAGAAAAGCAAAAAAATAATTATTTCTTGTTGAATTGTTCTCTTTTCACTTGAGTCCAAGGATCAATTTTCCAAGACAGCTTTTTCAACCGATCTTCGACTTGAGCCATTGGAGGACAGCCCAAGTTGCCTGTAAGTCTTCTTCGTTGTATCTCAGAATTTCATCCATCACCTCAGCGCGCTGTCTTTCATCGGCCATTTCGGTTGCCTCTATATATTTTGCCATTGCCCAATTGCCGCCATACTCGTCCTGCGTTCGTTCGAAACCTACGTACTGTTCGACAACTTTCAAACTGTAACTCGGCAGAGGGAGAGCTATGGATTTTTGCGTGATCGGAAGTAGGTCAAGCAGGTTTTCTTTTACTCGGGCCGCTACACCTTGAGGATCTCCAAAGCGATCGATATACATGTCAAGACGTACACGTTCGTAATGGTGCCAATGGACAAATGGTATATCTCCGTAACCTTCAAAGATATGCTTCGCCTTTTCCAAGAAATCTTCCCACCCTTGTCGGTCTCCATCGTCCCCAAAGCCTGCTGTGGATGCCAGATAATCGCATGGTTTATCTCCAAAGACTTGCATGCCCCACAGGTAAGTCTTATCAATCTCGTCAAGCTGCGGCGGCAATCCTTCCAAATCAAACATTACATACTCAGCACTGTCGGGAACTTTTGGTGTCTGAATAAGGATTTCTTCACCCGAGGCTATTGCTTGCGCCATTCTGATTATGGCTGTGGCTTGCTTTCCGACCCGTCGTGTTTTTTGGCCCCAGGGCCGATGAAAGTCAGCCAACCGCTCTTCATCGAACGATGCCAAGAACTGCTCCACTGTCTCCACTCCTTCCTCTCGAAGAGCACAAGCCAATCCTTGATCCACGCCAGCAATGATCGCCACGTCTCGGTTTTTCTCAGCAAGAGGCCAGCAGCGACTGTGGAATGAGCAGCCATTACACTTTGACCATCCCACAGGACTGTACGGTTCAAGGGTCAATTGCTTAAACCTCAGAACCTCATCCAGAGCTTCTAATGCAGCAGAACCATGATCAAATGGAACATCTACAATGTCACCCATCCCGCCATGAACTTGAAGCCTGCCGGGAGGCTCCCCAAACGTTTGCTCAAATAGCCAGCCATATGTTCCAATTTGGAGGATTATCTCTGGGTGGTCTTTCTCGTTGACCCTACGCGACATTTTCGAATCACGTACTGCATAGGACCCAGTATCTTCCAGGATCATGAAGTCTGGAATGCCCAAAATTTCGCAAGCTGTTCCTCCAATCACAGAACCTGCCCTTGAGAATGTGGTAATTCGACCCCAGTCGTCCGGGATACAACCAAC
>Ga0154684_1179_pt1 | contig 23578 bp, 19 predicted proteins | sample Rifle2008BG13ft_FD_116113 | JGI IMG/M metagenome (GOLD analysis project Ga0154684, IMG submission 116113) | Planctomycetes bacterium RBG_13_50_24 | reverse complement strand
CATTCCGGTCCGTCCACGTAATCGGCGCGCTGCAGAAGTACAAGTACCGGCCGTCGGCGGACCAGGTCGGATACGTTTCGAGCCGGTCTTTTTTGGCAAGAATTGGTGTGGTCTTTACGATTTTTGAGTCAACCAGATAATACGCCATCAAGGAATCGAAGTCAATCACATCCCGGACTTCGCTTGCAGTCGAATGAAAGAACTGATTGACCTTGTTGACGGAAAATGCGGCAACCCGCCCGCTCGGATGCCATGATGTATATCCGAACTTTGTTCCAATTTTTCGTACTTCGTCACCTTCGACCAACAAAGCCGAGCTGCCGTAATCTGCGCTGCGGATGCCGAACAGCATTTTGTCGGCACGATTTCCACAAAAAGTATGGCAGTTGACACAGCCGTGCTTGAAATAGTTATTGTTCAATATAAGCGATTCGTCAAAATTATTCAGATTGCGCTGGTAGATGCCCATATCCATCCAGATACGATGGCCCGGCCGAATCTTTCTGTATACGAGGAAAGGATCAATGTCCTCACGTGCAATTTCGACGGTGAGAGTTTGAAAGCGGGACCAACGGACATTTTCTGCTTTGGAAGATGATGCACCGGCGCCAGATTCGACATAGACATCCATATTTAGCTGCCGGCCGCGGTTTAAATCCAGGAGCTCATGCCAGGCTTGCATAGGTATAGAAATCGTGGGCGTCTTGCCGGATATCTCGATAGGTTTTCCTTTTTCGGAGTGTATTCTTACAAAATAGCCAGAACCATCTTGCAGTATTGAGAAGTTCAGTGGTGCTATGTTGGGCGGGATAACACTGCCGGTGTAATCCGGCTGGATTTTAGCAGGCCGGTCGATGGAATTGTATTGTGTAATCGCGACCTTTGTGTTGCGATCGGCATAAAGCAATGACGCAGTTATAATTGCACATACGATTATAGCGTAAATGGTTTTAGCTTTTTTGGTTTTATGTAATTTTACTTTCATACGCTTATGAGATTAAGTCATTTATTCGGGCTTGTGAACGCATATATATAATAGAAGAAATAAGTATTTCGGAATTTTTTTGCCAGCTCGTTGGCAGCGGCTTGTTTGTTACTACCATAACTGCTGAGAATCCGGCTGAATTCTTCGATCTGCTGACGTATCTGAGGATTTGGTTCATAATCGCCCAGAGAAAGAGGTATTTTTGTTCCGTACACGTATATAAGGGCTGCTTCTTCATAATGTGTCGGTATGTTAGCGTAACCTAAGTCGCGAACAAGCTCAATTTTCTGGACGAGTTTGGCTAAATGCTTGTTCAGCATATACCAGGCCATCAGATATTCAAAAGCCATACGGTTCTGGCTGTTCTTTTCCAGCAGCAGGGAAAGAGCCTTTTCCCTGGATAGAGAATGAGTTGGGTGGTCCTTGTCCAGGCACAAAGAGCGGAGATGCTGAATGTACTTGTCCGTGGAAAAGTCCGGATCGGTCTTAAGAAGGTCAAGATAATGTTTTGCCCAGTCGGCATTAAAAAGAGTCTTGCTCAGCGCGCCGAGATAAATTTTAGCTGAGCCTGAATTGCCTTTAACCATATTTATCAATGCCAGTCGCTGCAGTACCATAGGGCGGTCCCCGACTGCTTCGAGGCATTCGGTCAGGGCATTCTCTGCTATGCTAACCAGACCAATGTCCAGATAAAGATCGAATATCTGCCATTCTACCCATTTGTATTCCTTGCCTGAAAGGAACAGATAATCCTTATGCTGGGGCCAGGAGAACATATCGTAACCGAGCCGGCCTACATGATACAATGCCCGATTGATTGCGTGTGAGATGAAGGGATCCGTGGGATTTTGCTGGGCGGACATTAGCAAATCAGGCCACATCTTGTGATAAGCATAGTAATCGACCTTAAATCTGGTTCTGAGATTATCATTGCGGGAAAAGAAAATGATGCTGCCGGCAACTGCAAGCAAAAGCAGTGATTCGACGGCCCATTTGAGTTTCAGCGAATGTCTATACCGGGAAAATATTTTTGCCGGAAGATTGGAAATATGGTTTCGACGCTTTTTTGCCGACTTTGTGCCTGGCTGGTTTTGTGCAAAATGCAGCCTTTTCCAGGGTGTCCGCCAGAGGCCGAATATAACAAGTGTCAGGGGCGGGAGCAGATAAAGCACATATACTATCGTTACTGCTCTTTTCCGAGCTCCATAGTTCAGAATTTTCCATGTGAAGGGCAGCAAGTTGCTGTATGCATCGATGATATTGACCTGGAAGATCAGAACGCCCAGAATATAGGCAATAGCGCCAGCGGATAACGAATATAACAGGCTTATCTTCCATCGGTGCCTGAAAAACAGCTCGTAAATAGCACAGAGAACGGCAAAAAGCAGAAAAGCTCCAGCGGCGAAATAAAAAATAATGACGGACAGAATTAGAAAAACGATAACGCAACTGAAATTTCTGGCGCACGACAAAGTAATCTTAATGTACAAATATGCAGTAACTAAACCACTTAAAAAAGCCATCGATGTGACAAAGTAATACGTATACTGCGTGTAAAGAACAAGCTGAAGAGTCGGTAAGGCAAAACAAATCAAATGACTTAGCGATGAATTTGCAGCTTTCAGCAGGTAGTCTAAGCATAGGTATATCAGCCATGCCTGAATTGTTATAACTAATGCTCCTGCCCAGGAATAATAGAAGAGTTGAGACAAAAAAGCTGAGAGATATTCGACAGGTCCGCCCGGGTATGACAGAAACGGCAGCAAAAAAGGCCAGCCTTTATAAAAGACCGGGAAGTTCGTAATAATTCCGGCTCCGTGATATATAAGTTTAAGATCCACGTAGAGCCATAAATAAAGGTAGAAGAATGTAAAAAAAATAAAGCTTTGCAGCAGCCACTCCGGGTGCCGGCTTGAATATCGCTTCGTCGTTTCTGGTTCGCAAGATTGCGAAACATCAACCCGATCTGAAGATTTTGCACGCGATTTCGGCATTGTTTTCCTATACTACAAAATATCCTTTTTCGAATCGTAGCAACTATTTATGCCGCTTCACTATGAATAAGTATATCGGATTCGACATAGACAGCAAGAAAACAACGGGTTGTGTTATGCAAAAAAATAAATTAGCGACACTCAGTATTATCATCCGGAGGATAAAAGCCATCAAAACAGTTGGTATTACCTGTTCAAATAATCTAATGTGTTCAATATAGTCTTAAAACCTATCCAGATAATCATTATGTTGCCGATATATTCAAAGGTAAGATAATTTGATATGATTAAGAAATATCGGGCAGCATAGAGATTATCCGGTGCAGGGGATTGTATCGCGGGAGATAAAACTGTAATGAACGTCACAGGGCAAAGAATTAAGAAAGTGCATTTTAGAAAATATCATGGACTGGGAAACGACTATCTTGTTATCGATCCGAACATTCACGATGTGGATTTGACGCCGGATACAATTCGATTGATATGCGATAGAAACTTTGGAATTGGAGCGGATGGGATTTTGTACGGCCCAGTCAAAAGCGGGGATAATTTAATTGTCAGGATTTTCAATCCCGACGGCAGCGAGGCTGAGAAAAGCGGCAATGGATTGAGGATATTCGCAAAATATTTATTTGAGAATCAGTACGTGGATAAAAAGAATTTCAGCATTGAGACGTCAGGCGGAATTGTCGAAGCATATATTGAAGATGACTCGGCGAGTTTGATTAAGATAAATATGGGGAAGATGACCTTCCGAAGCACGAAGATACCGGTCAGAGGCAGAGAAAGAGATGTCGTGAATGAAGAGCTGCAGGTCAATGGAGTCAAATATATGGTGACCTGCCTGTCTGTCGGCAATCCTCATTGCGTGATTCCACTGGACGAGGTGACTGAGGAAAAGGCGAAAGAGTTAGGCCCCGAAGTTGAGAATCACAATATGTTTCCGAATCGAATCAACATGCAGCTCATGAAAGTCATAGACAGGGCAAATATCGAGATAAGGATTTGGGAAAGAGGGGCCGGGTATACGTTAGCTTCCGGCAGCAGTTCCTGTGCGGCGGCGGGGGCGGCTTATAAATTAGGAATGGTGGACAGTAAAATAAACGTGAAAATGCCGGGCGGAGAATTGTTCGTGGAAATCAGCAAAAACGAAGATATATATTTGACCGGAGCGGTCGAAGGAGTCTTCGAGGGGTGTTTTCACCCTGACCTGAAGGAGAAGATTTTAAGAATAAGATAGCAATCGAAGATAGGTGCATTTCGGCGTGAGAAAGACAGGCGACATGAAAAAGAAGGCATGGCCGAGATTAAGGCCTGCAAATAATAAAGACTGTGACAATATAGCCAGCTTAGTCTACGGTATTCTGAGAGAATATGATTTGAAGCCGGACCCGGCTTGCACGGACGCCGACATTAAAGACATCGAGTCTTCTTATTTCGACAGGGGCGGGATGTTCTTTGTGCTCGAAACAGAAGATGGCTCGATCATCGGAGCCTACGGGCTTTATCCGATTAACGAACGAACGTGCGAACTTCGTAAAATGTATCTGCATAAAGCCTACAGGGGAAAAGGACTGGGCAAGTTCCTGTTGGATGATGCGTTGTCTAAAGCGAGGCAGCTCGGTTTCGAAAAAATGATTCTGGAAACTGCTTCGGTCTTAAAAGAAGCGATAGCCCTGTATAAGAGCTATGGTTTTGTCCAATACAATCCGCAGCACATGTCAAGTCGCTGCGACCAGGCGTATCTGCTTGAATTAAGATAAGCAGTCACTATTCCAGCGTGTCACCGCCATAGCATAAAAGGCCAATATGATTGAATTCTTAAAAATGGTAAGCTTCTGATTAAGACTGCTGGAACTCGAATTGGTCTTTGAAAGCCGTTTTGAAATCGAAAACGTCGTCGAAGTCGTCTATCGAATCGGTCGGTTGCGCGCTCATCCACTCGTTTCGTATCATCAGCCAGACGATTTCGCCGAAATCACGAGTCGTTTTGATGCCCCATGTGTTCAGCACCAGCATGGCCAGTCTTCCCCATTTTTCGATAGCCAGTTTCTTCAGCCCCTCGCAAAGCGTTTCGCCGCTGACGTGTTTGGGCTCGGAGGCGACGTTTTTCGCCGTATAGCCAAGCCCTTCATATACAAACCTGATCGCCGGGGGACTGTATCGGCCATCCTCGGCGGCAATTTGTTCAAGATTTTTCTTCATTCCGGAAATCCACTCCTGTATTTCACAAGCTATCAAGCTTATGATTCATACGACATTTTGCTGTCTTAATTTTAAACATATCCGGCCGGCAGTCAACTAAATAAAGAGACTCTTGACTCGCGGGGGATTGTAGTGGAGAATTCAACCACTGCCAACAAAGGCTGTCGGTCAGGTTTTAATCTAAAAAACCGCTTGAAAGGCGATATATCATGTTGAAAAAAATCCTTTTCTTATCGTTGTTGCTGATTAACCGGATCGGGTCGGCTCAAACCGCTGATTATTTTAACGCTCCTTTCGGGGAATTGCTTGAAGGTTCTACCGGCAAAGTTGGTTTGTGGTGGGCCTCTTCCGGGTGGAAAATAAGCATGGACAAATCCCTGCCCGTTGGAAAGAGCGAGGCGATTATGATACAGGCCGCCCGTAACGAAGCGGAAGCTGCGCAATTAGTCGTCCGGCCAACCGTGCCTCTGAGCGATTTTACAGCCAGAGCCGGAGACTTGTCCGGCCCCGGCGGGGCGGTTATATCCTCTGAGAGCGTCGAAATCCTTAAAGTCAGGTATGTCAACGTTGAGCGGCCGACGGACAAAAGTACCGTGCCCGGCCGCTGGCCGGACCCGCTGCCTCCTTTGAAAAGTGCTGTTAACCTGGAGCCAAATCTGAATCAGCCGTTTTGGATTCGCGTCAAGATGCCGCGAAGTGCTCCGGCTGGAATCTACACGGGCAGCATTAAACTAAAAGCTCAAGATTACAACGCAAATGTTACGCTGCGCATAGAGGTCTATGATTTTGTTCTTCCCGACCGGATGACCTGCACTACGGCATTTGGCTTCTCGCCGGGCAATGTGTTTCGTTACCAGAAGCTGTCCGATGCCGGACAGAGACGGCTGGTGCTCGATAAGTACTGGGCCAGTTTCAGCGCCCACCATATCTCACCTTACAATCCTGCGCCGATGGACGATATAAAGGTTACCTGGCCGGACATAAAGCCTCCGGCTCGGAAATGGGAGGGGGGAATCGAGGTTACTAACGAAAAACACGCCGGCACACAATCCCTTTTGCTCTTCGACGACAAAAACGACCTTAATGTTACCGCCGAATATAAGTTTCCGATTGAAATTCCACAAGATGGATTGCGCCTGAGTTTCTGGTATAGAACCGCTCTGCCCGAGCACGCATTTTTGGTAACACTCAACCACTATGATGCTTCGGACAAATGGATTTACGGCGGCAATAACGATATCGGTCTTGAAGGTTCCGGCCAGTGGCAGCAGTTCGACCGGCTCATCAAGACCTTCCCGAAAGGCGCCAAATCGGTTCGTTTGAATCTCCGGGCTGCGACGTGGACCGAGGCCGGCGAAAATACCGGGCTGGTCTGGTTCGACGATGTTTCTTTGGCAAATCCATCAACAGGTGACGAACTCCTGGGGGGCGGGGACTTCGAGCCGCCGGCCCTTCCACCCGTCGAACGAGAGAAGCTCAAAGCTGTGCTGGATTTCTCGGACTGGGACAAGGCGATGGCACGCGGGATCGATCATTACGGCTTTAATTCCTTTCGCCTGGGCATCCCCGGCCTGGGCGGCGGCACTTTTCACGCCCGCAGCGAGCCGGAGTTGCTCGGTTTTGGAGAAGATACGCCGCACTATAAGGTACTTTTTAACTCCTATTGTTCCCAAATCCAGGAGCATCTGCGCCAAAAAGGCTGGCTCGACGAGGCCTTTGTCTATTGGTTCGACGAGCCTGCGCCAAGGGACTACGAGTTTGTAATGAACGGTTTTCGCAAACTCAAGGAAGCGGCCCCCGGCATCAATCGCATGTTGACCGAACAGGTAGAGCCGGAACTCATCGGCGGGCCTGATATCTGGTGCGCGATCTCCGATCAGTACAAGCATGAACCGGCCGAGGAGCGGCGCAAGCACGGCGAAAAATTCTGGTGGTATGTCTGCACGGGGCCAAAGGCGCCATATTGCACGCTGTTCATCGATCATCCCGGCACCGAGCTGCGAGTCTGGCTCTGGCAGACCTGGCAGCGGAATATCGAGGGCATCCTGGTCTGGGAGACCAACTACTGGACGAGCTCCGCCGCGTATCCCGACTCCGAGCGTCCGCAGAATCCCTATGAGGACCCGATGGGCTGGACCTCTGGTTACAGCACGCCGAGTGGCGATAAAAGACCATGGGGCAATGGTGACGGCCGTTTCATCTATCCGCCCGAGGCCGCCGCCGATGCGCATCCGTCTGAGCCTGTTCTCGAAGGACCGGTTGACAGTATACGCTGGGAAATGCTGCGCGACGGCATCGAGGATTACGAATACATGGTTATATTGAAAAAACTTATCGAAGCCAACAAAGATAAGCTCAATGCCGGCCGACAACAAACATACAATGCCCTGCTCGATGTACCCGAGGACATTACAAGCGATATGACAACTTTCACTGATAACCCGGCTCCAATTGAGGCTCGACGTGACCGGATAGCTCGGGCAATATCCGAACTCAGCAAGCTGTGAATTTTTAACTTGATTTCCATTGCCTATTGAAAGGAAAAAAAATGCAGTTTGATCCCAATGTAGCCCCCGTTTTCAGCGTAATATTTTTCATATTCATGATACCTTTAGTGCTGATTATTGTTGCCGTAAAGATTTTAATCTTCTGCAGGATATTTTCCAAAGCCGGCTATAGCTGGGCACTTGGCCATTTAATGCTTGTGCCCATAGCAAATATCATTATGCTCTTCGTTCTTGCCTTTGCCGAATGGCCTATTGAAAGGAATATGCGCTATTTTAAGCAGCAAAATCAGATGTCATGATATCATAGATGCCGGGATAGGTCATGGGTAATCCGATTATTCACTTTCGGAACAATCCTTTGCGTTTATCGCTTTACAAGCTACCGGCAGAATAGCGTATCTATAAGCCCAACAGCGCCGGATATAAAATGACGATTGCTTTTGCCCATTTATTGTTTTACTATTTCATTGCCGGTACGGAGGATAGGGCAACGCAGGCGTGCGACCCGAGCGCCGTATCGGTGCTATACGGCAGGACGGCTCTGAGGATTCTCAGAGCCGTTTGCTTATCTGCCGTTAGCTCTAATGCGATAAACGCTTTTGGACGCGATAGTGTTTTGCCCGCAATACTTGGGACGTTAATAAAATGTCCAAAAAAGTGTGAGTAATTTACCTGGCTCGCGCATAATACTTAATAGGAACATATGCAAAAAATGGAAATTCGAAGAAGTGTCTGAGAAATTGGAACAACAAAGCTGGGCTGGTTTTGCTCAAGGAAATGCCGATGTATGGCGAGAATTTATCGACCGGGAGATTCCACGGCTATATGGTTTGTTCATGAGTCGCTGGCCGAATCGCTCACGTGCCGAGGAATTGCTGCAGAAAACGGTTTTTGACGCTGTGCGGGGACGCGGCAGCTATGATCCGGCTAAAGGCTGCCCCGAAGACTGGATTCTCGGTATCGCAAGGAACAATATCCGTCTGGAGATCAGAAGACGCGCAAGCCGGCCGAGCATTAATGGCGAAATCAGCAGCTATTTTGACGCTATGGATACGAAGCTGTTACCCGATGAAGTGTTGGAAAGGCAGGAAATGACTGTGATTGTCCGTTCGGCGCTGAGCAGATTGGAAAGTAAAGAAAAAGCGGTCTTAGAGGCTAAATATATCGAAGAACTTTCTGCGAACGATATCGCCCGGCAAATGAATACGACGGAAAAAGCAGTATACAGTCTGTTATATCGGGCAAAAATATCTCTACGCAAAGAGCTTGAACGGCTCGCGTCTATGAATAAGAAAGAGGAAAAATGATGAATCCGAACAAAGACAATCTATCGAGCGATGATTCTGTCACACAACTGGATAAGAATTTCTCACGTCTGTTGAAACTAACCGGCGAGTCGAAAAAGCCCGGCAGGATATTTACAGAGTCACTGATAAACGGCGCTCTTGATGAATTGAAGCAACCGGAAGCTGAAAAGGCGGAAGCGAAGCATATCAGAATCCGTTCCGGCTGGTTGGAGAAAGTCGTGGGCTGGGCTGCTATGATTGCAGTGGCCTGCGGAGCAGGACTTGTCATTGTTATATCCGCTTTCTTGAAAATGAACTTATTATTAGAAATCGTCGTTGTTCTAACCATTGTCTTTAACTGGCTCAATTATCTTGGAGGTCGAATATAATGAATTCCGAGCAGCCGAATAGAGTAAGTGTCATCGATCCGGTCACTCCCGCAATCGACAGGGTAAAGTTAATACTATTCAGACCTTTCGACTTGCGCAAGTGGTTTGTCATCGGTTTTTGTGCATGGCTGGCCTATTTGGGAGGCGGCGGTGGTGGAGGCGGCGGAGGCGGCCGCGGCGGTGGGCCTCCCTACAACGTGACGCATAAACAAAATGAAGCGCAAGAACAAATAAGACAAGGCATCGAGACGGCAAGAAATTATATTTCGAACAATTTATACTGGATTATACCGGTAACAGTGACCGTTGTCGTTTTAATCATACTCATTGTCCTTTTGGTGGCCTGGCTCAACAGCAGGGGCAGGTTCATGTTTCTTCACTGCGTAGCGACAAACAAGGCCGAAGTCGCGGTCCCCTGGAATAAATTCAGACATCAGGGCAACAGCCTGTTTCTTTTCCGAATCGTGCTGGGGATAATCAGCGTCGCTGTTGTGATCGTACCTGTCATCGGCATTGTTGTGCTGGTTATTATGATGATATCCGGCTCGGCTCCCGGCATAATTTCCATTCCGGGGATTGTAATTTTGGGCTTGACTGTTTTTGCTCTTTCTATAGTACTGTTTTTGGTGAAGAAATTTACCTTTGATTTTGTTGTGCCGATTATGTCTTTGCGAATGACGAGCTGTATGGCCGGGTGGCGGGAATTTATGACTATTTTGTCGGCGAACAAGCTTCGCTTTACCCTCTACCTGCTTTTCCAGATTGTGATAAAAATTGTAATAGGGGCAATTGTCGGCATCGGCGCTTGCATAGGCTGCTGCTTGTGCTGTGCGAGCTGCCTGCTGTTAGTACCTTATATCGGCACGGTTATACTATTGCCTGTATTGGTTTTCACGCGGGCCTATTCTCTCTACTACCTGCAGCAGTACGGCCATCAGTTCGATGTATTCCGAAATGAAATTGAAGCTGTCGAATCTGTTTGACAATCTATGAATGACGAGTATGAATGTCCCCCCTCGGCTTTGACTTCGCCGGGGGGGCTTTTATTTGTGGGTTTTTACTGTCCGGCACTCGTCCAATCTTCTTGTCTGACGCCGTGGTACGTCCTCAGGACGTATTCGAATTGCTTAGCAGACCTCGTCTGTAAGTCGAGTGTGAACTTAACCGTATCCATGTCGACCTTCTCGAACGCACCGAAGTCGCCGCTGTTGTCGATATTCCAGTACTGCATGTTAAAGTTGCGTTTTATCTCGACCTTGACGCTAATGTCACGAGTATTCCTGACTTCTATCGTGAACGTGTGAATTTCATCCCAGCCGGAAACGTTGCCGCGACTGTCGAATATATAGTTTTCCGTCTTAAAATCCATTAACTTCGGCTCGACGACCACGTTGGCAACCGGTCCGAGGTTCAGTTCAACGTCTTCATCGACAGGGATATACTTGAACGAAGACTGGCCGGTGTATGATAAGTGCCCCTGATCGCCTACGCCTCGATAGACCTTCAGCATTCCGCCGGGTATGGGAGTTTCACCGAGCTTGTGCTCCCGGTCATTTTTGAAGCTAAGGAACCGTACAACATCCGGCCCGTACCGCTGCTCTTCATATTTATAAAGATTTACGACAGGCACAGCCTCAACAGCAAAGCTCTGCAATCGTTTTGACCAACCCGTGGGAATCGTTTCTGTACCTTCAATCGTATAGAGGAAATACTCGCTCAGGCCTTCCTTGACGATTTCTTTTGGTCGAAGCTCTGCCGGGGCATTCATTACCCCGAATTCTCTCGTGGACTTTCTGAGTACAATAGCAGGAGCGGCCACTGCACCCGCTAACGATGTCGGCATAACCTCTCCCGGTCTGCCGTATGGATATTGCCGCCTCGCAAGCTCGGCAATCTCATCGAGGATATGGACTTTACCGACGATCAGACGCGTCTGGGCGTTCTCGTAGTCTTCGCCGCTGTTATTAGTGACCATTACATAGCCCTGGAGCCGCATGGTCTTTTCATCTTCGGTGAGCGTGCCCATGTAGAACGCCCGCCAGGACAAGCCGCTGGTCAGATACGAAATCTCAACCGGCACCTTTCCGGCCACATCGCTCTCAACGTTCCACAGGCCGAGGTTTCTGACTCTCGGCGGATAAACCAGCTCGGCGATGCTGATTTTGCCGGCGTTGGCTTTCGGCAGCATCTCAAGGCTGGTTGGGTCGATAAGCGTATTGGCCCATGAGAACTGCAGCTTGTTGTCCCCGTTCTTCAGCGTCAGCGCTCTGCTCTCACGCACCAACGTCATATCCGCCGAATTATAAATCGTAAGCTGCACCGTATCACGTGAAGGCAATGTAACCAAATCGACTTTGGCGTGGGTGGTACCGGCCACGATTGCAATTATCAGCAGGGCAATTGCGTTGCGTCTCATTTTGCCGCTCCTTTAATTCTGTATTCTGTCATCTGTCGTCATTCTCCTGTTTGTTTACGGGCGCCAATCTGCTTCTCTGTCACCGTGGTACGTTCTGAGGACATATTCAAATTTCTTTACCGACCTCGGCTGCAGGTCGAGCGTGAACTTAACCGTATTGAGATTAACCTTCTCGAACGCACCGAAGTCACCGCTGTTGTTGATATCCCAGTACTGCGTATTGAAGTTGCGTTTGATCTCGACCTTAACGTTAATATCGCGGGTGTTCCTGACTTCTATTTTAAATGTGTGAATTTCATCCCAGCCCGAGACATTGTCTCGACGGTCGAACCTGTAGTTTTCCGTTTTAAAATCCATCACTTTTGGCTCGACCACGAGATTGTCGACAGTACCAAGGTTTAGCTCCACATCCTCGTCGACTGGGATGTACTTAAACGAAGACTGACCGGTGTATGATAAATGCCCCTGGTCGCCGACGCCTCGATAGACCTTCAGCATTCCGCCGGGGATGGGAGTTTCGCCGAGCTTGTGTTCCTTGTCGTTTTTGAAGCTGAGGAACCGAACGACGCTCGGCCCATATCTTTCCTCTTCATATTTGTAGAGATTTATGACCGGCACCTGGTCGACATTAAAACTGAGCAGCCTTTTAGACCAGCCGTTAGGTATCGTTTCTGTTCCCTCGATGGTATAAAGAAAATATTCACTAAGGCCTTCCTTTATGACCTCTTTCGCCCCGCTCGGCATTTCGGCGAGTGCCTCCATCACTACTCTGGCTCTGCGCTGGTCTTCCATTGGAGCCGTCGGCGTAGCCTGCGGCATGGGAACTACTCCCGGTCGTCCATAAGGATATTGCCGTCTGGCAAGCTCCGCGATTTCATCAAGAATATGGACCTTGCCGACAATCAGGCGGGTCTGGGCATTCTCGTAATCCTCGCCGCTGTTGTTGGTGACGACCACATAGCCATTAAGCTGCATCGTCTTCTCATCCTCGGTGAGCGTCCCCATATAGAACGCCCGCCAGGACAGGCCGCTGGTCAGGTATGTGATTTCCACCGGGACTTTGCCGCTCACGCTGCTCTCGATATTCCACAAGCCAAGGTTCGTGACTCGGGGCGGAAAAGTCAGATTAGCGATGTCAATCTTGTCCGCATTGGCCTTTGGCAGCATCTCCAGACTGGTCGGATCGATGAGTGTGTTGGCCCATGAGAATTGGAGCTTGTTTTCGCCGTCTTTGAGTGTGAGCGCTCTGCTTTCACGCACCAGTGTCATATCCGCCGAATTATAAATAGTAAGCTGCACAGTATCCCGCGAGGGCAATGTAACCAGATCGACTTTCGCTCGGCCGACGCCGGTCATTGCCATCAGTATCAGTAATACTATTGTTATACGTTTCATTTTACTGCTCCTTTACGATCAAGGATTTAATCTAATTATCTTATTATTTGCAATTCCGGTTCTGCTCCCGGCCTCAGATGCCGGCGATGGTAAGTCATCTTTAATTCCTTCACGGCCGGACCAGCCTGACTGCGAGCGGGCAGTTGAATCTCGAATTCAAGCGTATTGGCGTCCTTTTTCTCGTACTTCATATTGCAGTTTTCCATATCCCACTGGCCCGGAATGTGCTGGATCATGGTCAGCATAGCGGGACTGTCTTTGAAGTTCTCGATCTTGGCGGTAATTTGCTCATCGGTGTCATAGAGAACAGCTTCGCCTCTGTTATTTTTGTGTGTGACAACACGGGTATCCTGCATTTGTCGCTGCGTCACGACGATGTCACGGCTGTCGCCGATATAAAGTTCCATCTTCTCGCCGACCGGTACCAGCCCGGTCGTGTCCTCGCCCAGGAAGATGGTGCTCTCGTGCCCATCGTCCTGGAAGAGCCGTGCCTTGCCGCCCCACAGGGCAAACTCACCTAAATTGCTTTTGGCCTCATTGACGATGCGATAGCTGACCGGAATTCCCACGTTTTGATTCTCCAGTTTCTCCGGGTCCCACGGCAATAAAGCGGCATCGAATTTCCAGACCTTCGTAATCGGCACCTTCGGAGATTTCAGAAACAGCATCTGCTTTGTCTCCTCGTGGTCGATTCCCTGCTCGAAGGCCTCGCCGTAATCCAGCAGCACGCGGGCCTTGTCGAAATCTTCGCCGGAGAAGTTCCGCAGCACCAGGTAGCTCTTCAAGTCCACAAATGTCTCGGCCTTGTCGGCTACGGCCTTGTAAGTAATCAACCTGTCAATATTGCTCAGAAGATAGCTGATTCGTACCGTCTCGGCGTAGTCGCTGTCGCTGCTGATGTCCCAGACAAGGGCAGCTTCATTGGGCGGATAACTGACGCTGAGAAGCGTGACTTTGTCCGTATGCTCGAGTGCTCTCAGCCGGATCGAGTCGGCGTCGATGGAGACTCCTTTCCATGAGAAATCCACCTTATTGAGCCCTTTCTGCAGCGTCAGCACTCGCTCTTCTTCGATGAGTGTAGCCTGTGGATTGTCCAGGCGAATGACTGTTGCTGCTCGTTCAGGCAGTGCTACGAGCTTGATTCTGCCCTGAGAGATTGCGCTGCAAATAAGCAGCAGCACGATAACCATTAGTATGTTTCTTTTGCCGTTCATAATTGAAGTCTCCTAAAATTTGTTTTTATTTTTTTGTTTTTATTGTCTCAACGATTCTTCTCTCGTACCGTGATACGTTCTGACCGTATATTCGAGTGTCTGCTTGCTTCGCGGCTCGATCTCCAGTTTAAAGCGGGCATTAGTCGCATCGTATTTTTCGTAGGTGGTCTCGGACTGCAATGTCCAGTATGTGGTGCCGAAGCCGCGAGTGATTTCGATTTGAATCGGCATCGGTCGCGTGTTTGTAATTTCAATTTTCCAGACGCGAATTTCGTCCCAGCCGGAAACGTTGGCTCTGTTGTCGAAGATGTAGTTTTCCGTCTTGAAGTCCATCAGCCTGGGGGCAATTTCAACCAACCTTGCCGGCCCGAGATCCAGTTCGACCTCTTCATTCACCGGAATGTACTTGATCTCCGTGCCGCCGACATAAGATAAATAGCCCTGTTCATCGGCATTGCTGTATATCTTCACATCGCCATTCGGGATCGGGGTCTGGCCCAGATTGTGCTTTTCGTCGTTTGCGAACTTGACGAATCGGATTGCCTGGCTGCCCCAGCGCTCTTCGTCGTATTTATACAAACTCTTGACGGCGATATCTTCAGCCTCGAACGAAAGCAGCCTCTTGCCCCATTCGTTCGGGATGGTTTCTGTGCCCTCAATCGTATAGAGGAAATACTCGCTCAGACCTTCTTTTTTGATTTCTTTAGCTTTCAAATCTGCAACAAAATCCAGACGCCGTCCAAGCATCTCTGCTTTGTATTCTCCGTTAGTAACGCCCACATCTTTCTTGATCGCATCTTCGTTGTATCCAATTATTCCGGGCCTGTCATAAGGGTATTGGCGCCTTGCCAGTTGAGCGATTTCGTCGAGGATATGGACTTGACCGACTATCAGGCGGGTCTGAGCGTTTTCGTAATCTTCGCCGGAGTTGTTGCCGAGGCGAACATAGCCCTGCATTTTCATCGTCTTTTCGTTCTGCGAAAGCGTGCCCATATAAAACGCCCGCCAGGACAGGCCGCTCGTGAAATATGTAATCTCGAATGGTACCTGGCCGTTGATCTCCGAACGAATGAGCCAGCGGCCAAGCTCCCGCAGCCTCGCTGGAAATACTAACTGCTGTATGTCGATTTTTCCGGCCTGCTCCAACGGCTCTAAACTAAGCGAGGTTGGGTCAATCAGCGTATTGGCCCACATGAACTGCAGCCAGTTCCAGCCTTTTTTGAGCGTCAGGTTCCGCCGCTCACGCACTAACGTCAAATCGGCGGAGTTATAAATCGTAAGCTGCACCTTGTCTCTTCTCGGCAGTGTCACCAACTCGATCGCGCTTGCCGGCGCAAAAGGCGGCTGCTCGGGTATCGACTTTGATGCAGTCGCTATTTTAGCTTCGACGGCAGCGATATCTCGTGCAGGTCCCTTAGTCGGAGCTATCATGTCTGATGTTTCCTTGGCGATGATTCTTGTTGCAGCTTCTTCGTGAGCCGGCTCAGTGGGTGCTGCCATCTGCATTTTTGCATCCGTGTCCTGCGCCAACATTCTCATCGGTGAATCAGCCTGAACTTCGCCTTTGGCTCCTGATTCTTTGCTTACTATTCTGATCTCCGACTTTGGCCCTTTCGCAAATTGCCGCTGTGTTGATTTGTCTGTGTTGAGATTACTCATTAGCAGTACAAAGCAGGCAACCACTGCCGCAGCGACGGCTCCGATCCAGGGCGATTTGTACAATGGAACGACTTTCACCCGTGCCGGTTGTCCGGCCTGCTCCAGAACTTCAGAGATTAATTCCTCTGGTACGTGCGTATCTTCCCGAAGCAGGTCGAGAGCGGCGAACTTTTTAATTAGCTTTTCCAAACGCTCCCGGCATTCGGCACAGCCGGCCAGGTGCTCGGAACTTATGCTCTGCTGCTCTTGCGAACTCAATCCGAATCGATATTCGATTAATTCATTTTCTGTAAGATGATTTTTCATATCGTTTCTACTTAAATTTCAGGCAGCTTCTGTGCCAGCGTCTTAAGTGCCCTGAACATTTGTGTTTTAACTGTTCCGACCGAACAACCCAGCACCTCCGCCACATCGGGATAGCTGAGCTGCTGATAGTATGCCAGTACGAGCGTTGCCCGCTGCCTTTCGGGTAATAACTCAATCGCCCGCCTGACCTGTTCGGTCTGCTCGGCCTTCAAAGCCTGCTCGGATGGATTACAAGAATTATCCGCCAGGGCAACAGCACCTAATTGTTCGCTGTTCGGATTGTCGCAATCGAGCTGATGATTCAGCGATACTGCTTTGATACGTTTGCCGTGGCGCAAACCGTCTAAAGTCACACGTGTGGCGATCTTGAACAGCCAGCCCTTAAATTGAGGGCCGCGAAATGTATGAGCTTTCTCATGCACTCGTTTGAATGTCTCCTGAAAAAGGTCTTCGGCTTGTTCTCGATTTCTACTCATTCGTATCAAATATCCCAAAACACTGTCCCCGTATCGGCGTACAAGCTCACCGAACGCTGCCGGATCGCCCTGACGATGAGCTTCGATTAAGTTTTTGTCCGTGTTTTCCATCGAGGCTACTAACTCCATCTACCCTTATAGACGCCTATCATATATCGACGGTTGACATGGAATAAAGTAAAGTTTGTGTAAAACTTCTACGGCCGATAAGAACGGGTTTATCTATTGTTTTATCGGTGCTCTTAATTGTCGGTGTATTATTTTACGCTTGGCGCCGGTTTATTCATCGCCCAGAATAAGGCGTTGATGAGCATTTGCCGAAACGAGCCGTTCTTAAAATCGTCCGGGTGACCGAGCGATGTGAAGAAAACACGAGATTTTCCGTAGCTGTTGGTCCAGGCCACCGGTTCGGGCTCCTGGTCGGGAATCGTGCCGATTAATAGCTGCCTTGTCGAATCGGTCAGGGGCCTGACCTTGTAAAGCGAGCCGTCGCTGGTTAGCGGCAGTTTCACGCCGGCAAGGATGGGATTGTCTTGAGCACCAACTGCGGCCGTGACGGTGCATTTAGGTCCGTTGCCGTAATGGTTGTGATAGTTGCCGCCCAGGACTTCCGGATCGAACTTGGGCCATTCGGCATAGCCCGCCGGGGCGCTGCCCTTGGTATCGAAGGCGTGGCAGGCCGTCCGCAGCCCGATCAAGGGCTTGCCGTCGGCCAGATAGTCACGCAGGTACTGCATCTGTTCCGGGTGCAGCGCCCTGCGGCGGACGAAGACCACCGCTAAGTCCGCGTTCGTCAGCGCTTCCAGGCCGGCCAGCTCGTGGAGTTCGGGGCCCTTGCTCTCCGTGCTGCCCTGAAGGATCTCGCAATACAGGCCGTACTTGGTTTTGAGTTCGTTGGCGAATTCGGGCAGCGTCCCGGCCGCTCCGTACTCGTTTTCGGCCGAGATGAAAACCACGCGAGGCCGTTTGTCGTCATTGAAGTGGAACGCGGGCTTGCCGGTAAAGGCCGTCGAGGTGATGGTCGGGCAGATGAGCTTCTCGACGTGCTCGACGATCAGGTCTGTGCCGGTGAAATGGCTGACGAACGGACGCATCCGCGAGTTGTACATCGTATCGGTCAGGTCACGCATGAGCACGACGTCTTTGCCGAACCTTGCCATGTTCCGCAGGCCGAAGGGCCTGCCGAGCACGCACATATTCGCGTGCACGCCCATGAGGATGACGTTCTTGATGCCGTGCTGTTCGAGCAGGTTCCAGATTTCAACACCCGAATCGCTGATGGCATCTTCGTCGAGGATTTCAATCGTATCTATCTGGCTTTTCCACGGCCACGGGGGACCCTCTTTGCATTTCGGCTCACAATCGCAGCCGCCGTCGGACTGATCAATTGGATAGTCAGCTTTTTCTTTTTCATCGATCCAGTTGCACCATTTTTCGATGCCGTCCGGCAGGTTCGCCGCTTTCGGCACATCCTGCGCCCGCTTGCGCGCGGGATGGTCGGCGTAAGCCCCGACCGTGCCGCTCGGTGCGTGGATTATCAGCACACCTTTATCTCTTGCGGTAGAGACCACTTCGTTCATATAAGGAGCCAGCTCTGCAACCCGCTCGGTCGCTCCCTTGCACCAGTGCTGGTTCCACATATCGCAGATAATGATTGCGGTTTGTTTGGGCTCCCATTCGACTTTGTTCTGCACAACCCTGAACCGGCCCGAATCATCGGCCAACGGCACTCGGCTTCGCGTCACAAGGATAAGTGGCTTGTCGCTCGACATGCCGTATAAGAAAGACGATGTAACATAAAGAGAACTTACAAATAAGATGAATGTGGCAGCTAATATTCTGAATTGACGGCTGTTCATAATAACAATCTCCTGGAGAATCAATAGCAATACATCACAGCAGATAGCATCGCAAAGTTATCAGAGTTTATTTTTTAATAACCAGCAGGATAACACAGAAACAACCGTAAGACAAGAACATTGCCATTGACGTATCTAAAAAGTAGGTTCAAATTCAGAAAAATTAGTAATTCAATCGCATAAATATAACAAAGCTTATTTGGATTTTACGCTTTATGCCAACGGCATATATTCTGTATATTGTTATCGTTGCCAGGGAGGATAGAGCTTACCCTGAGCGCAGCCGAATGTGGCCCCGATGGGAAGCGACCCAATCGACTGTGCTCAGAATTTGCCATGAACGAAGCCGAATGGGGCAGGCTCTGAGCACCTTGGCGATGCCATACGACATAGGTCGAGGTTCAGTTTCGGCCTCGTCCCGTGGCGAGGGCATCTTGCCCTTGTTTCCTTCCGCCCGGCAAGATGCCAGCGGGACACAAGGCCGGGACGGCCTCGCTACATGGCTAATAACAGGCTTTAATATATGCCGTTGGCTCTAATGCGATAAATCCCAGCCGCAAAGCGGCTGTTTTTATCAGCTTTTTTGGAGTTGAACCAAGTTTAATGAATAGTATGTCGTGTTTATCGCTTTGAAGCTATTAACAGTCCTGGGGAATTTTCCGGAAGAGACGCCTTGCGGTGCTTCGCCTGTTGGTAGCACTAATGCGGTAAACGCTTTTAGGTACGCTAATATTTTGTCCACAAACTTTGGAAAGATAATAATTTATTAAAAACGGCGGTGTCTAATACAACGAATTATTTCCATCGAAGCTGCTGGAGTTCTTCTTCGGTACGAATAAACTTGACTGTGCCGTCGTTTAGGAGCACACAGCCGCCCTTCGGAACGTGGTTGTCGAAAGTAAACAATTCCGATCCGCCATGCTGATTCCAGCCGGCTTGGGTTTCGAATAACAGTACCATATCGCCTGACGAATCCGGCTTACAATTTGGATTCATAGCATAGTTGCAATTGCCTTCACCTGCCAAGGGGCACTTGAAACACTTCCTCATTCTTTCCTCACTGAAGTAAGAAGTGTTCATTCTGTCCCGCATAACGGCGTCACACCACTCAGCAGGTTCAGGATATGAGCTGACCTTTTTGCGATACAAGGGGCCAGCCGTGTATATTCTCTGCATATTTGATCCACATCGATATCGCAGCTTAAACGGCCGGATCTCTGGCGGTTCGAAGATCTCCAAATTAGGCAAATCTTTGCCTCTGGGATACCTGAAATGATCCCAATTCTCCGTCACTATTAAATCCTTGAATAGCGAGAAGGAGATAATGTGCTCGTTATTACGATAGCAACTGATCTCGACAGGGAGCTAATTGTACGCGACACGCTTCCGGCCATCGTAGGATCCTAAGCTTACATCATGGGCAAATGCTTTAATGCGTTCCTGATCCTTTACTGTGAATAGCGTAAGAGACTGTATATACTCCCTCTCTTCTGGGCTCAGTATACTTCGTTGCACACCTGAAGCGGGAAGAAAGTAGTCAAGTGCTGAGCGGGTATATTGGATTTCGATACGGGTGCAACTGCTCAGGTCCGGTGGCGATTCGTCTCGATTGCATCCAGAGCAAAACAGCAGTATAGCCAGCAAAAGAAGACATAAGACAATAAACAGACCTAAAGTGGTGTTTGAAAGGCTTATCATATAGTCTGCGTAGTATCTCATACGTATCTCTCCTATCCGTTAGGTTGCTTCAAGATACACAACAAGTGGAAAAATGCGTCTTGTCAGTTTTGCCTGGCCTATTTGGCGCTGCTCGTGGGAAAAATGCGGACGAGCATGACGCCGTGTCTCGGGACTTTCGTCTCGAAACGGTTTTTATATGTGCCAAGATTTTTTTGCCGCCAGAGGTCGCGCAGCCGGCGGGGGCCTTCTATGCCGAGGTCCTTCCACGAGACGGCGATATTTGTTGCTATCTCGGTGGTATTGAACAGGCCGACTGCCTTCGAGCCGTCTTCCATTTCCTTGGCCATGATGAAATATTCGTCCGTTTGGGCAATAATCGGGGCCTGCTTTCCCAAGGGATCCTGGTCGATCTCGATCACCTCGGCGTTGCACAGGATGTTGAGCGTGAAATCGTCGAGCTTTTCCATATCACCGGAGAAAATCAGGGGTGCCGCCATCAAACACCACATCGACATATAAGAATACTGCTCGTTCGGCGTAAGGGTGGTAGGTTTGCCCTCACCCATGCCATGGGCATTGCCGACCCAGCCTATAAGGATATAGTCGGGATCGTTCCATTGTCCCGGCCTGGCGTACTGCCAATGTTGGGCATTGCTCATGCCGATGTGGTAGAATCCCGGCAGATCGGCCTCGCCGGCCAGACCCAGGTCCCCGGTCGTGCGCCAGCAGTGCCCGCCAACTTCGCCTCCCCACTGCCAGACATCGCTCATACCATACTGGCACAGGTTCAGCAGGATGTCCCGGTCGAGCTGTTTTAAGATATCTCCCATCTGCTGGTAAGGCCGCTTCTTTTCCAGCAGGTCATCCTTGGTCTTCTTCATACGTTCCTCGTAAACCTGTCCGTAGCTGCACCAGTCGTACTTGAGAAAATCAAATCCCCACTCGGCGAATTTCTCGGCATCGACCTGCTCGTGCTGATAGCTGCCCACGTATCCCGCGCATGTCCAGGGCCCGGGTGATATATAAGTACCCGCTCGCAGTCCTTTGGTGTGAATGTAGTCCACCATCCCTTTTATGTCTGGAAACTTGTCATTAGTAAGAACCGCTCTGCTGGCATCTCGGTAGGGTTCGTCGCCTTGCTGCTTCATCCAGCAGTCATCGATATTTACATACATATACCCGGCGTCGGCCATGCCGGACTCGATCATGGTGTCTGCCGCATTGCGCATGTGCTGCTCGGTGACGCGATTATAATGGATGTACCAGCTATTCCAGCCCATAGGCGGAGTCATCGCCAGCGTGTCACCGACAAAGATTTTGAAAGTCCGCTGCGATGAGCCGTGGCGGTTGGCTGCTTTAAGTGTCATCGAGTATTCGCCTGTTTTGTCCGGGGCAGTTCCGGTGATGATGCCGGTCGTCGTATCCAGCTTGAGTGTCGGCGGCAAATTCTCCGCACTGAAGCGAATGGGCCGTTTGCCCGTGCATGGGATACGATAAATGAAAGACTTGCCGGGCCGACAGCCAAATAATTTCGGGCCGTTGATTCGCGGCTCGGGGCCTGGTTTGGGCGTTAAGATAACTTTTTCTTCTTCGTATACTGGTGCATCGATAGCAACAGGATCATCCCCTGTGACAACAAACGCAGCATCGGCCCAGTTGGCGTGATCGTAGCCGGTATTATCGCCCGCCGGATCGACCGACAGCGTCAAAGTTTTGCAGCCGGTCAGGTCGATATCTACCTTTTTCGCCGTATCTCCGGCCTTGAGAACGCCGCTGTTGAACAGCAGCTTGCCGTCGCCATAAATGCGGAATCGGACGCTGCCGATGTTGCCTTTGACTTCATCGTCGACACCGACATAAGCAGAGAAGCTCCGGCACGATTTTTTCAAGTCAATGTACATCAGGCTGGCGGCGTGAGTGCCGACGCCCTTGTCGAAGGTCTCACCGGCGATTGTCAGCGATTTATTCTGGATGGATTTGTCCTTCTGAGGTGTGCCCCAGCCGGCCGTCATTTTCTCCAGGTTCAATGACGACAGCCACACAGTGCGTGCCGGCTTATCGGATTTTGCCGCTGAGCCGCAGCCAGAAAGTTGTGCTGTAAGAACGGCACTGATGATAAACAAAAGCCAGGTTGATCCATAGCGTTGTTTGCGAATTCTACTCATAATGTTTCTCCTTAATAATTCATGAAGACTTCTGTAAAATTGAAGTTAGGCATATATTATTTTAGAAAATCGGTTTGACGATTTTCTAAAAATAATTGTGTAGAGTATTGTGACGTATCATCAAACAAAACGTTGCTCATCATGTTTTAGAAAGAAAAAATCAATAAGGACGATTTTTTCTTTCCAAAAGTATGCCTAACTTCAATTTTACAGAACTCATATTTAAAGCAGGGCGAGCCAGCCGCCGTCGACGTAGATGATTTGCCCGGTGATAAATTCGCCAGCGCGCGAGGCGAGCAGTACCGCCGTGCCTATCAGGTCATCGGGTTGGCCCCACCTTCCGAGCGGCGTTTTCGACAGGACCCACCGGTTCAAATCCTCGTCGGTCTGTAGCGGCTCGGTCAGCTCCGTGGCGATATAGCCGGGCCCGATGGCGTTTACTTTGATGTCGTATTTTGCCCATTCGACGGCCAGCGTTTTGGTGAGTGACAGCAGTCCGCCTTTACTGCTGGCGTACGCTGCCGTTGTGGGCCTGGCGCCGTGGCACGTGAGCGAGCCGATATTAATAATCCTGCCTGCCTTGCCCAATTTTTTTCGATGCCGGCAGAACGCCTGTGACAATACAAACGCAGAAGTAAGATTGACCTCAATGACCTGGTTCCACGTTTTGAGGTCGACATCTTCGGCCGGCCCGCGAATGGTCGTCCCGGCACAATTTACGAGAATGTCTATGCCTTTCGTTTCGGCGATGACGCTTTCGAAGAAATCATCTATGTCTTCAATGCCGCCCAGGTCGAACGGGAAGGACCAGATTTTCCTGCCGGTGCCGGCATGAATTTGCCGGGCGGCTGCTTCGAGCTGCTCTTTCGAGCGGGCGGCGATTGCAACGTCCGCCCCGTGCTCGGCCAGGCCTTTGGCGATGGCAAGCCCAATGCCTCGACCGCCGCCGGTGACTAACGCTGTTTTTCCAGCTAAGCTAAAAAGATTACTTTCCATAGCCGGCTAATAAAGCAGAAAAGCAATCAAATAGCAAGAGAAGAAA
>Ga0154684_1038_pt1 | contig 24050 bp, 19 predicted proteins | sample Rifle2008BG13ft_FD_116113 | JGI IMG/M metagenome (GOLD analysis project Ga0154684, IMG submission 116113) | Planctomycetes bacterium RBG_13_50_24 | reverse complement strand
GATTTTGATTCTTACGGTCACGAGCGAGGGCAGGTTAGTCCATACCTGACACATGAATTATCACCTCAAGTCTATAATAATTCTCAGCGAAGCGAGCCTTTCGATCTGGAAGTTACGCAGAGTGGTGTAAACGAAATTGTCGCCGGGCTGGGATGGCCGAAATTCTCCGAGGGAATCATGCTGTACGCCCCTGCGGTGCTTTTTGTGCCGGGATCTGTCGTGCTGATGATAACAGCAAATGTCAAGGGCGTCGAGCTTATCATAACGATTGAGCTGGAGCCGGAGATTGATCAGCGGAAGATGTTAAATTTACACGTGGTAAAAGTCAAGGTTGGCGCCGTGAATATTACGCCGCTCGCCAGGATGATGGGCAAAAAGATGTACGCCGAAAGGCTTGCTGTGTTACCTGTGGACACAGAGGCTTTACAGACAAAGATAGTGGCGTCATTGCTTAACGAAGAAGCCTTCGAGCCCGTTTTCAGCGTTGAAGATAACAAGGTGCGAGTCGAAAAAATCACTATATACAAGGAGAAACTAACGGCTCGTCTGGTACCGGCTTCGTAGCTTATCTCGCATTATGAATCTCAAAGATTTAAAGAGAAAAGCGGAAAAACAAACGAAAAGAAGTAAAATTCAACAGTTTGGCCCCGGATGCAGAAAACTTAGAAATCTGTCTGCTATGGCAGATTGGCGCCCAAAAGAAGGATATTGACTATAAAAAGAGATATTTATGCGGACTTTTGAAGTTTATTGCAGCGGTTTAATGCTCTACATCAGGCACGGCCTAAAAATTATACAAATTTGGTAAAAAAGTTATTGCTCTTAACGGATTTGACGATTACTATAAGAAGTTTAGTTATAAGGATTAACAGCTGCCAATACTAAAACTTTGAACTAAATAGGTGTTTGAAATGCTTTTGACAGGATTATCGAACAGTGCAAAGTAGGCGAACCATGGATGTGCACGGCCGCGCTTATGCGCATATCGTGGTTTGGCAATCGCTGTTTCTGCTTCAATATCGGGAAACGAATGAGGTTTTATTACTGGGTTCCCACTTGCAGGAAGATTTGCAGCATCGGGGCCCCGAACGGAGGCAGATGATGTAGCGCAAAGGTGAAAAAAAACCTCTATTCGTTTTGGCGTGAAAGGGAGTCTCTGATTAGCGGCTCTCTCGATTGAAGTGGAAACCCGGTGGTTTCCATTTTTTTTGCCCGGTAATGTCGTTTATTGCCGGGCCGCAAAATATTAGACAGAAAGAAAAAACGATGAATCAGGAATTACTACGAATCGTTGAGAATATTGCTCGCGACAAAAACATCGATAAGGAATCGATATTTGTTGACTTGGAAGAAGCAATGGTTTCGGCAGCGAGGAAGCATTTTGGCGAGCCTGAAAGCAATATCGTTGTAAGCATTAACCGCGGCACGGGAGAGATTACCGCCTATAAGGATGATGTTCAAATCGATATACAGCAGCTCGGCCGAATCCCCGCCCAGACCGCCAAGCAGGTGATTATCCAGAAGATACGGGCCGACGAGAGAAACAGTATTTATGCCGAGTTTGTCCAGCGAAAAGGGGAAATCGTAAGCGGCTCGGTCGTGCGATATGAAAGCGGAGCACTGATTGTCAACCTGGACCGCTGGACCGAAGGCTTTATGCCGAAAGGCGAACAGATAATGGGCCAGACTCATCGTGTAGGCGAGAGAGTTCGATGTTTGATTCTCGATGTTAAGGAGACCTCGAATCAGGTCAAAATTATTCTCTCTCGCACACATCCTGATTTTATTCGCCGATTGTTCGGATTGGAAGTGCCGGAGATCAGTGAAAAAATTATCGAAATACGCGCACTTGCCCGAGAGGCGGGCTACCGAACGAAAGTCGCGGTGGTGTCATTCGACGAGAAGGTCGATCCCGTTGGAGCATGTGTAGGCGTGCGTGGCAGCAGGATAAAGAACATAGTTGAGGAACTCGGCGGAGAAAAAATAGATATTGTTCGCTGGAATGAGTCGTCACAGGTGCTTGTATCCAATGCGTTAATGCCGGCCAAGGTCAGTGAAATAGCATTGTGTTTTGAATTAGGACGGGCGACAGTCGTTGTGGATGAAGAGCAGCTAAGCCTGGCCATCGGCAAGCACGGGCAAAATGTTCGGTTAGCCGCCAGATTAACAGGCTGGGATATCGATATACTTACACCTGAAGAATACAATAGAGGTATTGAACAACTGGCGCACTGCATAAAGGCAGTTGAAGGTGTTAACGAGGCAATGGTTGACAAGCTGATAGCGCTGGGTGTCATATCAGTCTCGGACCTGGAGGATGTAGGGATAGAACCATTGATAAATGAGCTGAAGATAGACTCGGACGTCGCCGGCAAGCTGGTTGCAGCAGCAGCCAAGGAAGCCGAACGCCTGTTAGAAGAATCGAAACAAAACCAGACGGAAAAGGAACTGGCTCAGCAGAGTAAGGCAAGAGATAACGAATAATTAATGTATCTCGTTCTAGAAATAGCATCATAAAAACGAATGAGATTGGAGATTTTTTTTGGCTGCTACAAGAGTTTACATTTTAGCCAAAGAGCTTGGAGTAAAAAGCTCTGCTATTATAAAGAAATGCCAGGATGAAGGTCTGGACATAAAGAACCACATGTCGGTGATTTCGGTTGGGCTGGCGGCGACTATCCGGGAATGGTTCAGCGAAGGAGACAACGTTACAACAATCGAGACCTCTGATAAGGTAGATCTGAAAAAGGTCAGGATAAAAAAGAAGACAAAGAAGAAACCGGCGGAGAAAGAAATAACAGATGAAAAAGACAAGGAGGTAAAGCCGGCGGTCAAGCAGACCAAGGCGACTGCAGTAGCAGAAGCCAGTCAAAGTGAACAGCCGCCAACAACCGGCGATGTTGACGTGCAACCAGTTACTGCGGCAATTACCGAAGAACCGCCACTTCCGGCAGAAAAGACAATTGAAATGCCGAAGCCTGAACCTGAGCCGAAGCCTGAACCGGAGCTGAAGCCGAAGCCTAAGCCTAAGCCTAAGCCTAAGCCTGAGCCTGAGCCGATTGTTCCTGCCGGACCGATATTGGAAAAGCCCGAACCGGCTCGATTGAGCGGACCACGGCTTGTTCGAGTCGAGGCGCCCGAGCCGATACGACGATCAAGACCGAAACCAAGAGTCAGGTACGATGCACCTGTCACCGAGCCTTTGATGTACAGCCAAAAGAATGGTATGGATCAAGCTCTCGCACCGACCAAAGAAAAGGGATACCCGCCAAAGCGACATAAAGAAAGAACACATGGACGAAGGCGAAACGAGCGAGACGTGGAAACGGTTAGGAAGCTTAAGCCTGATAGCAAATGGCGTCAAATAGATATCGAGGAAAGGCGAGCCCGGCTTGATGCGGCCGGCGGCGAGGGCCTGCGATCGAGGCCGATGCGTAAAATTGCTACCAAGTTCAAGCAAAAAGTCGCTACGGCTGTCAGGCCGAAAAAAGCCGTTATCAGCGAGCCGATTACAGTAAAGGATTTATCCGCGGCTCTGGCGGTTAAATCAACGGACATTATCCTCAAACTCATGCAGCAGGGTGTAATGGCAACGGCGAATCAGGTCATAAATAATGACGTTGCCGAGCTTGTGGCTCTGGAGTTTGAAACTGAGCTGGTGGTGGAACATCAAAGCACGCTGGAGGAGAAGATACGAGAAGAGTTTGAAAAGCGTGACAGAAAGAAACTCCAGAGGCGAACGGTAGTTGCTGCAATGCTCGGGCATGTCGACCACGGCAAGACGAGCCTGCTGGATACAATCCGGTCGACTCATATTGCTTCCGGCGAGGCCGGCGGCATTACACAACACATCGGTGCATCTGAAGTTACCTGGGACAATAAGAAAGTCACATTCCTCGATACTCCGGGCCACGAGGCATTCACGGCTATGCGTGCAAGAGGCGCCAATATGACCGACGTTGTGGTGCTGGTCGTGGCCGCTGACGATGGAGTGATGCCCCAGACCGTTGAGGCCATAGCTCACAGCAGAGCTGCGAAGGTGCCTATCATTGTGGCATTGAATAAAATAGATTTACCGGGTTGTAACTTAAATCGTATTTACTCTCAATTGGCCGAGCAGGATTTGGCGCCTTCCGAATGGGGAGGTCAGACCGAAGTCGTCAAGACCAGTGCAACTACGGGCGAGGGCGTAAATGATTTGCTTGAAGCTCTCGATTATGTAGCTGAATTGCTCGACCTCAAGGCCGATCCGACAATCCCTGCGACAGGATGGGTCGTCGAGGCGAGGATGTCGGCCAAACGCGGCCCGGTGGCTACTTTGTTAATCAAGGAAGGTCAACTTAAAAGTGGCGATATTATACTTGCCGGCAGCACTCACGGCAGAATAAAAATGCTCAAAAACAGCTACGGCAAGACAATAAAGACGGCGTCGAGTTCTATGCCTGTGGAGATTACGGGTCTGAGCGATGTTCCACAGGCGGGCGACAGATTTTACTGTCTCGATGATATCAACAAAGCCAAGGCCGCCGCCGAGGAAAACCAGATAAACTTCAGAGAACGCTCACTGGCAGAGCGGACACAGGTAACTTTGGATAATTTATTCAGCCAAATAGAAGCAGGCAAAACAGAAACATTAAATCTTATCATTCGGGCGGATGTCCAGGGCTCGGTCGATGTCTTAAAGAAGTATTTATCTGATATGAGCGTCGAAGAAGTAAGGATTAATATTTTGCACGCCGCACCGGGTGGAATTACAGAGGGTGACGTCGTGCTTGCTGAGGCGTCGAATGCCATCATTATTGGTTTTAACGTTGTCAGCGAGGAGCACGCGGCCAAAATTGCTGAAGCCAAAGGCGTCGAGATAAGACTCTACAACATCATATACCGAATAACCGAAGATTTACAGAAATCAATGGTCGGATTGCTCGAGCCGGAAGAAACGGAGAGTTCGCTTGGCAGAGTTGTCATAAGAAGTACGTTTAAGATTTCACGGATTGGAACTGTGGCCGGCTGCTATGTCAGCAGTGGGTACGCGAGTAAACACGCCAAGATAAGGCTCATACGCGATAATATTGTGCTCAAAGACAATCTGAGCATAGAGTCATTAAAGCATTTCAAAGATGATGTTCGTGAAGTCAAAACAGGCCTGGAGTGTGGCGTTAAAATAGCCGGATTCGACGATGTTAAAGTCGACGATGTGCTTGAATTCTACGAGATCGTGAAAGTAGCAAGGACCCTTTAGATTAACAATATATTGACAATTGACTATCAGCGCGGGATGTGCGAATTTCAGCTCCGAAATAATTGTCAATAGCTGATAATAAACAGTAAGTGTTCAGATGGCAACTCGAAGGCAGGAAAAAGTGGCTCGCATTGTAAAAGAGGCAGTCAGCAATGCTATTGCCCACCATCTTAATGACCCGCGTATTAGTGGATTCGTAAGCGTTACGAGGGTAGAGATGACGGCTGATTTGCGCAATGCCAACGTATATCTCAGCGTTTTTGGCAGTGACGAGGCGGGTCAAAATAAGGCTTTTACGGCAATAACTCATGCAAAAAGCAGGATACAATCTCTTTTAGCAAGTCAGGTACAGAGTAAATTCTGCCCTGTTTTGCATTTTTACAAAGATGAGAAATTCAAAAAAACGCTGGAAATTCTGAATCTGATCGACCAGGCCGCTAAAGAGTATAAGGATAAGGACTTGGACGAGGAAGATGAGTTGATGCATGAATAAGTCAGCGCGTATACGTATATAAGGATATAGACATTAACGTGATCATTCCGGCAGAGGTTGGTATGAAGAACAGTAAAGATTATTCCAAAAAAATACAAAAGCTATATCGCTCATTGAGTCATAAATCTCCGAAGGTGCAAAAGGTCAGCCACGAGACAGTAATAGACGCGATTATCTACGCTGTCATAAGTGCTGAGATGAGCGAAAAGATGACAGAGTCCATTATCAAGAAATTCGCCGACTATTTCGTTGATTGGAATGATTTGCGTGTTTCTCGATCGGAAGAGATTGTTGAAGTTCTGGGCAAAGACAACCATGTAACAATGGATTTAGCTTCGACAATCAGCAGGATTTTGAATGGCATATTCAATGAATATCATAAAGTCAGCTTAGAGGCATTGAAAAAGATCGGCAAGCGTCCGGCCAAGCAGGCTCTTGAGAAAATTGATGGGATGAGCCGTTTTGTCGTCGATTATTGTTTGCTCACAGCTTTGGGGGGGCACGCCATGCCGCTTACGGACAAGATGATAAAATATCTCAGAACCAACGAGCTCGTTAATCCGGATGCTGATGAGCAGCAAATAGGAGGATTTTTGGCCAAGCAGATTTCAGCCAAAGACGGATACGAGTTTTATGCCCTCCTAAGGCAAGAGAGCGAATCCGCCAAGGCCAAAAAGAAAACGGGGACCAAAACGACACGTAAAAAAACGAACGGAACTAAAAGCAAAACAAAGACAAAAACGAAAACAACCAGAATAGACAAAGCCTGAAACACAAATTCCGAAGTGTGGCGCATAAAATTATGACTGAAAAGATACTAAAATTGGGCATACCGGCAGGCAGTCTGCAAAATGCAACAATCGAACTTTTCAATAAGGCCGGATTCCATATCCTTGATTCCAAAAGAAGCTACCTGCCTCGAATAGATGACGGGCAAATCCAGCTTATAATGCTGCGGGCGCAGGAAATGAGCAGATATGTCGAAGACGGCGTTATTGATGCCGGTATTACCGGTTATGACTGGATAATGGAAAACGGTTCAGATGTGCTCGAGATATGTGAACTTGCATACAGCAAAGCTACGAGCAACCCCGCAAAATGGGTGCTGGTAGTGCCTGATGAGTCGTATGTCAAGGATATGAAGGATTTGGACGGGGGGATAATCGCTACCGAGCTTGTGAACGTAACGAAGAAGTATTTTGCAGATAAAAACATCAACGTAAAGGTCGAATTCAGCTGGGGTGCCACCGAGGTCAAAGCTCGGCTGGTGGATGCGATCGTGGAACTTACCGAGACAGGCACGTCTTTGCGGGCGAATAACCTGAGAATACTTGATACCGTGATAATCTCAACAACAAGGTTTATAGCAAATAAGCAGGCATGGGACGATAAATTCAAGCGGGAGAAAATAGAGAACATCTCCATCCTGCTAAACGCTGCAATCGAGGCCCGAAGTAAAGTCGGCTTGAAGATGAACATCAAAAAGGATGCTTTGGAAACCATCCTGCAGATACTGCCGGCCGAGAAGAGTCCGACGGTTTCTCCTCTTGCTGATTCGGATTATATAGCAATTGAGGTAATTATCGAGGACCAAATCGAGCGGTCCCTGGTCCCTGCTCTCAAACGGGCGGGTGCCTCCGGCATAATCACATATCCTCTCAATAAGGTTATTCATTAGTAATTGCCGCGATACAAGCTACAGTTTTCTTGCCTTCTGTGTCAAATCCGGTATACTTGACCTAAAAGTCTCTATAATTGGATTTAAGATACCGTTGAATTACGGGAAATTTTATTTGTGACGAAACGAATTGCTATTTTGGGTTCGACCGGGTCTATCGGTAAGAACGCGCTGCGGGTAATCGATTCGCTCGGGCCTCAGTACGAAGTAGTTGCCTTGAGCGCTCACAGCAGCGTGGATCTTTTAGCTGAACAGGCCAGGCGTTATAAGCCGGATTTTGTTGCTATTACGAACTCTGACTATGCAGAGCGGCTTCGCGAATCTATCGGCGATATGGATATTGAGATTCTGGCGGGGCCGGATGGTTTAATAAAGATCGCCGAACTTCAGGAGGTAGATATCGTCCTTACCGCAGTTGTTGGTGCGGCGGGTCTGCCTGCGGTTTTTGCCGCCGGGCGAAAAGGCAAGAGGCTTGCAATCGCCAATAAAGAACCCCTTGTTATTGCCGGAGAGTTGCTCAGGAAGGAAATTAAGAAAAATGGCGGCGTTATTTTACCCGTGGACAGCGAACATTCGGCGGTTTTCCAGGCTATGCAGTCAGGCAGCAAAGAAGAAGTCAATAAAATCATCCTGACAGCTTCGGGCGGACCTTTCAGGCAGGCAACTGCGGAGGATATCCTGAATGTAACTTTAGAGCAGGCTCTTGCACATCCTGTCTGGGATATGGGCCCGAAAATCACCATTGACTCGGCGACGATGATGAATAAGGCATTTGAGATTATCGAAGCCCGCTGGCTTTTTGATATACCTGTGGAAAAAATTGAAGTTTTAATTCATCCCGAGTCGATAGTTCATTCAATTGTTGAATTTGTGGACGGCTCGATGATAGCCCAGCTTGGCCAGCCGGATATGTGTCTTCCTATTCAATATGCCCTGACGTATCCGGAACGTGTCGCCGGGATTGCAAGGGCACTTCGCCTTGAGGAAATTGGTACATTGACGTTTGAAAAACCCAATCTTCAGACCTTTCGTGCTCTGTCGTTAGGTTATGAGGTTGCACGAACTGGCGGTACGGCTCCGGTTGTTTTCAACGCCGCAAATGAAGCCGCTGTAGAAGAATTCTTGGCGGGAAGAATTAAATTTGTTAATATAATCGAAATTATAGAAAATTGCCTGAACAGGCATAATATTAAAACAACGGTTTCTCTCGAAGAGGTCATTGAGGCGGATGCCTGGGCCAGAAGAGAGGTTACGGAATTGGCATACAGCGTGTAAGTTCTGGTTGGCCCGTTGATTTTGGAGGTGTTTTAATGTCGAAAGCTACAATTTTATCCGGCAGATATTTTCGGGTGTTGTTGATGGCCGTCATTGTCGTACCTGTGATTCTCTTAATTGCCCGGAATATTGGATTTGTTGGCAATGCGCTGCTGGTTCTGCTCGGATTTGGGGCGGTAGTCATAGTCCACGAATTCGGGCACTTCATTGTTGCCAAATTATCCGGTATAAAGGTCGAAGCCTTTTCACTTTTCATGCCGCCGATGTTATTAGGCGTGCAAAAAACAGAAGAAGGGATACGGATTCGCATATTACCGGAGATTTTGCCGAAAAAAGGTGATGATTCAGGTAACGGCTCGTTGTGTTTTACCATAGCCGGCAAGTATAAGGCCAGCGAAACAGAATATCGTATAGGCCTCATTCCCTTCGGCGGTTTTGTTAAAATGCTTGGTCAGGAAGATACCGGGCCCGTAAAATCCACTGACGATCCCCGTTCGTATGCCAACAAGCCGCCTCACACCCGGGCGGCAGTTTTAGCGGCAGGTGTTACTTTTAACGTTATTAGTGCCGTTATCGTTTTTATGATTGTTTTTCTCGTTGGCATAAATTTAACGCCCGCCATAGTCGGTGATGTGATGCCGGATTCACCGGCCCAGCGTGCAGGTCTGAAAGCCGGCGATGAAATAATTGAGATTGCAGGAGAAAGCGAAGATCTTGATTTTGGCAATATAGCGATAGCTGCTGCATTGTCGGGCAAAGATGAAAAAGTCCAGATGAGAGTCAGGCATCTGGACGGCACCGAACAAGATTTCACACTTGTGGCCGAGCAGTTGCCGGAAGAGTCGCTGCGGGGTTTTGGCATTCAAGCTCCGGAGAGTCTGGCTATTGGAAAACTTACAAAAGCTGATGCCGATTATTTATTATCTCAAACCGGCCTGCTTCCCGGCGATCTCATCAAGTCTGTTAATGGCAGGCCCGTGGCAACTTACTGGGAGATGGATCAGATAATCAGGGAATCTTTTGTGCCGAAGGTAACATTGTCGGCCGAGAGGATAGATTCGGTCTCCGGGGAAGTCAGGTTGATCGAAGCAAAGATTCGACTGGCTTTGATCACTCCAAAAAAACCGGATATGTCAGATTCGCATCTTAATGGCGACATCTATTCTCTGGTGCCGCCTTTGCGAATCACAGATGTTTTAGACCGGAAAGATGGCGATGGTACCAATCCTTCGCTGCGGCCGGATGATATTATTCTTGCAGTCGGCAATGTTGACAATCCCACTTACGAACAACTGCGCGACGCTACGAAAGAGTACGAAGGCAAAGAGCTGCCTGTTAAGGTGCTGCGCACGGGGGGTGATGGTGCTGAACATATCGCTACAGTTACCGTTGTTCCCAAACGTCAGGCGGGTAGTGACAGGGTTATGATTGGTGTTGGCATCACCTATGATCTTGAACGTACTGTTGTTGCCGGTACTATCGCTCGGGAAGAAGACTCGGCCGCATTGGAAATTCCAGCCGGTGCTGCAATAACGGCCGTCGACGGAGTACCCGTCTCGAACTTCTTTGACATTGCCAGGGAAATAAGAAAATATGCGGGCCAGCGCATCACGATTGATTACCGCCTCGATGAGCAGGTCGCAGGCGCTGTTTCTATGGATGTTCCCGGCGAGGAAAATTCGTATGTGGTCAAGACTGTTTTTGCCGATCCGATTCCATTCAAGCCTTACGAGAAAACTTACAAAGCCGACGGTCCGGTTGATGCCGTGATTATGGGATATAGAAAGACCGTCATGTTTGTTGCGCAGACCTATGTGACCTTGAGGCGGCTGATTGGGGGCCTTGTCAGTCCGAAGGACCTCATGGGGCCTGTCGGCATTATGACGCTCAGCTATCGCATTGTTGCCGAACGGCCGTTCGTTTACTACGTTTATTTTCTCGGCTTGATCAGCGCGGCGATCGCGGTGTTCAACTTCCTGCCGCTTCCGCCCCTTGATGGAGGATTGGTCGTGCTCCTGCTTGTCGAGAAGATCAAGGGCTCGGCATTAAGCGAGCGGGTACAGGCGATTGTTGCCTATGCAGGCTGGGCGGTGATAGGGACACTTATCCTTTATGTCACGTTTAACGATATTGTAAGAAATTTTTTCAACTGAGTGTTGAAGGTTTTGAGCAGGGACACGGAATGACGTTATTCCGACCGGTGAAAGGATTCGAAAGTGTTGGATTTGCTGGAGAAAATATCTTCGCAGGAGTATCACGAAGGTATACTTGGCGCTCTTAAAGAGCAAGATAAACAAGTCTATGATCTGATAACCAGGGAGTACGAAAGGCTGCAAAACAGCCTGCAGCTTATTGCCGCAGAGAATCAATGCTCGAAAGCGGTCCTGGCGGCTCTCGGCTCGATCATTCAGAACAAAACGACCGAAGGTTTCCCCGGCGCCAGGTTCCATGGGGGCTGCGAATTTGTAGACGACGTAGAGAGACTGGCTGAGGACAGGGCTAAAGAGACATTCGGAGCACAGTACGCGAACGTCCAGCCGCATTCCGGAACCGCCGCAAACCAGATTGTCCTGACGGCATTGCTGGAAAGAGGCGACAGAATTCTGAGTCTCGGCCTCGATCAGGGGGGACATATCTCGCACGGGGCGAGAGTTTCATTCAGCGGTAAATTCTTTGATGTTGAGAACTATTACGTCGATCGGGAGACTTTTGTCCTCGACTACGATACCATCCGGGATCAGGCAATTGCGTTCAGGCCCAGGCTGATCATCTGCGGGGCCACCGCGTATTCGCGAGTGATCGATTTTCACGAATTCCGCCGGATAGCCGATGAAGTAGGAGCGTATCTTCTGGCCGATATCTCGCACATCTCCGGGCTGGTTATTGCCGGCGCGCATCCGTCGCCGGTTGACGAGGCGCATTTTACCACAACAAGCACTTACAAGCCCGGCGGCCCGCGGGGCGGGCTGATATTGATGGGCAGAGACTACGACAGAACAATCAGCGTCTCGGGCAAACAAAAGCCCCTGTGGGAGCATATCCAGAAAACGACATTCCCGGGCGTTCAGGGGACGCCTTATCTGAATAACGTGGCGGCAAAAGCGGTGTTCTTCAAAGAGACACTTTCCGACGAGTATAGAGCCAGACAGTTCAAGATCGTAGAAAATGCCAGGAAACTTGCCTATGACCTGATGAACCTGGGATACGATGTACTAACAGGCGGGACGGACAATCACATGGCCCTGGTTAACGTAGCTAATTTTAGGGAGGGCATGACGGGTGTTATCGCACAGAAATGCCTTGAAGATTGCGGCATCATTGTCAATATGAACAGGCTCCCTTACGATACGAAAAGCATGGCAGTTGCCAGTGGAGTAAGATTAGGCACGCCGATTGTCACGAAAAACGGAATGGGTTCCGCGGAGATGCACAGCATATCTGAGTTGATAGATGCGGTATTTAAGGGAGTAAGGGTAGTAACAAATACCGAATACGAGATCGATGAGTCGCTAAGAAGTGAAATCCGAAACAAAGTCAAGCAACTGTGCGGCAGGTTCCCTATGCGTTAGACGCCGGCTGGATAATGCCTTTGGTTGTTTTGGACAATGGTAAATTATCGACTACATCTTGATTTACCTGAATTTATTGTTTGATTATTCGCTCCAGCCTGCTGCATCGAGCCATCTCTCTATCAGTTCCATCATATCTGATAGATCTACTACACCGTCGCCGTTGACATCGGCATCAAACCACAGCATTTCGCTCATACTGGCATAAGGCGTTCGTCCGTACGCACCCATGTTAATGCGGGCGCCATTGGGTATTGGTTCGCCAGATGGATCAGCCGCAGGATCGCCGCAATCGATACAGGGACTGGTGACGTTGTCGAGGACCCATATATCATGCTCCGGCCAGTATCGCCCCCTTTTTGAAAGCAAATGGTAGTCACCGTTATCCGGGTCGACAAAAAGCGGATCGGTATCGATGTTGCCTTCACCAATGCCCGCTTCTTTCGTGCAACTGTACCGTGCATGGCACGCGAGCAGATCATTGTTAGTATTATTCCAGAAAATACAGTTGCTGATATCCGGCTTAGCCCCGGCATAGGCCTCAATGCCGTATTGATTATCCACCACCGTCAAATTGCTGATAGCCGGGGAACTGCCGACGATGGCGACAGCCGTAGAGCTGTTTCTTACGATGAAATTCTTTAAGACACTGTCGAGGCCTTCGCCGGAGCGAAACGAGACTGCGATATTACCCGGATTCTCCAGTATGGCAGCGCCAGCGGTACTTTGTACCGTGATGGCCTTTCCCTTGAAACGGATTTCTTCGGTGTAGACACCCGGATAGACCAGAACTTTATCACAGTCTCTGGCTGAATCGATACCCGTTTGAATAGTCGCGAAAGCTGTTTCTGTGCTTAAACCGTCGTTTAAATCATCACCGTTGATCGTATCGATGTAGTATGTTTTTGTCTCGAAGGTGTCAGAAATGTATGAAACATAAATATCTGCCGAAACAACCTCGCCTTCAAGTTCCCTACAGAAATAGAATGTATTCCCGTCACTGGAAATCGCAGGGAATCTTGAATTTGCTTCGTAGGTATCGAAAAAAGACAAATGCTCTATTGCTCCAAAACTTTCTTCCGAAGATTCACGTGTTGCTTTATAAATCCGGTAATAACCATTGATATCGGAAGTAAAGTAAAGAGAGAGTCCATCAGGCGAAATAAAAGGATCCACATCATTGGCGAGGGTATTTAACTCTGTAAGATTTTTAAGATTGCCAAATGGTGAGTTCAAATCCGGACGAGTTGCAATATACAGGTCGTACTTACCCCGACTGCCGGTAATATTATTACTCATAAAGACTATTGTCAACTCATCCTGAGTCAAAGATGGATCGTTAATGTTTCCGAGGGTATTTAGTTCGCTGATGTTGGTGCCTTGAGGCCATTTATCATTAATCGATTCCCTTATGCTGACTTTAAGTCGGTGCCGGGAGCCTGACTCAGTTCTGTGGTAGTACATACGCAAGTTGTCTGGTGATACCCACGAACAGTGAACGTGACCATCGGAATAGTTCAGGCTGCTTATTTCTATGACTTCTGTGAATGGCGCAGATGTATATTCGCGGATTGCCTGGTAGATTCGAGCGTAATAGAAATCTGGCGTATCGACTCTGGAGAAGTAAAGTGTAAGTCCATCATAAGATAAAAACGGCGTCCTGTCACCGTACTCGGTGTTCACCCGCGTAACTGGCACCGGCTCTGTCCAGGCTAACAAAGTCGAACCAGAGGAAAGCAAAAGAAACAACACCATAAAAAACAGTAAATTCATTCCCTCCTTCATTTTTCCAACCTCCTTTAAAACGATATAAACACAAATGCTCTCGATATGTACTCACATATCAAGAGATTAGAATCTTCTTTGTGGCTCACTCGCGTTTCATACATTTGATTATATAAATACGAACAGAATTTTCCAATCAAATTATTCTACTTTTCAGGCTTTTCTCTAATTTGAGGAGATACCCCAATTTCCAGGGGTATTATAAGCATGGAGTCAGATGTAGAGGATTTAGGTTTATTCGCTATGGGGCCAGCTCACTTGGCTGCTGGGCCGATTTGTTCGCAGTTACAGTCCCGGAAAGTTGATATATTGCACCTATAACAGCCATAAGGATCAAAATGGAGAATAGTATCATTGACATTATCAGTGCCTGTGACTTTTCAACGCCATAGATGCCTAAAAGCCCCACCAGCGTCACCTCTCTGACACCAAGATTGGCCACTGATATGGGAATTCTGCCTAAAACAAATATTACCGCATAGAGCCACACGAATACTAACAGAGGTGCAGTAATATTTGCGCTTCTTGCGGCGAGTATATACGCAACAGCACCGACAACTATGTTACTGGCTATGGTTATAATTGTGACAATGAGGTGAAACCGCCATCCGGCAGACTGAAAGATTGCGATTTGATCGAATATTTCTCGGCCCTTTTGTCGTATTTTTACAGGGAAGGGCCTTAGCAAAAATCCGAAACCATTGATAATTTTGCCACCGGTCCGGCTGCTAAACAGGAGCAAAGAAACAAGTATTATAACCGTCAGTAAAATTCCGCAAATTAAAGGGAGCAACCACCGATTGCTTATATCTGTCTTCAAGAGTAGTACGGGATTTGTAATGATTAATGCTACAAGGCCGAATACTATCATCACAAGCAAAGTTGAAAGTTGATTGTATACCATACTGCTTAGAACATTGCTTCCCTTGCCGGAATCTTTTTTGAGAATGTACCACTTTGCACCCGTACTCAACACTCCCGGTAGAATCATGCTGTAAAGCGAGGTGACCGCACTTGCTCTGAATATTGTGGCGATACTGATCTTACAATCCTGTTTTCTTAAAATAAACTGCAACTTTATCGAATTAATCCAAAATATTACTATTGCCACTCCCCAAACAGCTATTATGAAATGCCATCTCGCCGTTTTTACAGCCTGCCAAAATTCCCCGAAATCTATCTGGGCAAAAACCCATATCAGTAATCCCGCTGTGATTAGAATTCTGATAAGATATTTGGCTGTTTGTTTGCTGCAAGTAGTCATATCCTGATCTGGCTCAACTGGATTTTTCTCCGAGAATCAGGACTCTTCTCAAGAAGTTAATTTGTAGCTTGTAGAGCTTGTACAACCATTTGTTTTTCGGAAACATTGTACTAAAGTAGCCAAAGGGCAGCCATACCGCCGGCGCAGAAATCAAAAAACATATAATGCCTTTAAAAGGACCACATTGATAACTGCCCTCGATATTTTCAAAGCCGGCGCTGATTAAAAGCCCCTGCATCCTTCGCCATGTAGTGATATAGTTGTGGGTGAAATCTCCCTGGAAAAAATGGTGCTTCCAATTAATATAGTCAGGAACACAAATAACAAAACGCCCCTTGGGATTTAACAACTGATATATCCCTTTCGAAAGTCTCAACGCCGCAGTCATGTTATCCATATGCTCCATGACATGGCTCATTACTATCACATCAAAGCTTCGGTCCATCTCCGGAAGAGGAGGCACGATAACTCTTATCACATTAGCACCTCGTTTTTCAAGGTCATCGGCCATTTTCTCATTCGGCTCTATAGCCCAATAGTCAATGTTCTTGCTAAGGCAAATATCGGCAAATACACCTCGGCCCGGCCCTATTTCAAGCACGCTGCACTCCGGCTTTATCCGTGCAAATTTAAAAATCAGTTTCGACACACTGTTCGTCAGCCAGTTCCCGAACCTGGTTGGTTTGTCCCGGCTGTAATGGTCATAAAATGTATTTTCTTGCCCCTCTTCAGCCGCGGCGGATTCCTTCATATTTTATTCCTTTAACTTTTACCTGTCCCATTATAAAATTCATAATATCTGAAGCTTTTAAATAAGTCTATACCTATTTCTGTCACAAACTTTGGAGAAGCACAGAAATGCAGCGAACGCTCGAAGAACTTATTAAGAGAATCTTCAATTTTATGGGATTGGAGATAAGAAAATGCAAAAAGAATTTGTTAAAGTTGTCGAATGATACTGGAGATTTCCAATTACTGTTTAAAAAGATTAGGGCATATACTTTGGTTGACCAGGACCGTTGTTTCATGCTGTATCAGTTTGTTGGCTACGCCAATGCCAAAGAAGGAGAGATGGCCGAGGTCGGTGTCTATAAGGGAGGAACCGCAAAGTTAATCTCAAAAGTGGCTGCCAAAACCGCTAAGACGGTTCACATCTTCGATACTTTTTCCGGAATGCCGCCGACTGATATAACTAAAGATCGTCATAAGGAAGGGGATTTTTCTGACACATCGCTGGACGCAGTTAAGAAATATCTGGCCGATTGCAACAATATTCGATTTAACCAAGGCTATTTCCCGGATACAGCTACTTCTATCATTGATTTATCATTTTGTTTTGTTCATATTGACGTCGATATCTACGAATCCGTAATGGAGTCTTGCAAGTTCTTTTATCCGCGACTGGTAAAGGGCGGTATATTAATTTTTGATGACTATGGCTTTCTGAGCTGCCCCGGAGCAAAAATGGCTGTTGATGAATTTTTCTCGGGCAAGTCAGAATATCCCTGCTATCTTTCAACGGGACAATGTTTTGTCATAAAACTTTAGGAAGAATGTGTGTCAGCTATGAAAAAGTTACTAAAAAAACTTGCCCCAAAGCCGGTATGGCGTTTGCTAAAAAACCAGTCTTTACGTTATAAATGGATCAAGTATCACATCATCGAACGTAAATCCAAAACTGGTGAAACCTCCAAGGCAAAAGCTCGCCGTATAAAAGAGAAATTCTTCGAGAAATTTTGCCAGGGAAAAGGTCTGGATATAGGATACGGCGGTGACCTTCTGGCTGAGAACTGCCAGGGATTAGACCTCGAAGATACGGATGCTCATCATCTGGCAGGTATAGAAGATGAAACATTTGATTTTGTTTATTCCTCTCATACGCTCGAACATCTTTTTAGGCCCCAACTCGCCTTGAAGAACTGGTGGCGAGTTCTCAAACCAGGCGGGTATCTAATCTTATATCTTCCCGAAAGAGACCTCTATGAAAAAAAGAAAACACTGCCAAGTCGTTGGAGTGTAAGCCATGAATGTTACTTCCTTCTCGACAAAGATGAGCCGCCAGATACTATCGGTGTGCTTACTTTGATTAAAAAGACTCTGTCTAATTATGAGATAGTCTATGCTAAAATTTGCAGTGAGGGTCATACGATTACAGATCCACTAATACCAAGTGATGGAGAATATTCAATAGAGGTAGTGGTGAAGAAAAGCTTAAGTGAGTAGCGTTGTTTTGTCTAACTTCTTTGTCTTATGAAATATCCGTCTATTGTCCCAAAAGGGCTTTTGTTGCATCCATAACCTCCGTAACTGAAATATTCTGCATAGAAGTGTTGTCCAACTCTTTGCGTTGTGTCACTCTCTTTACTGTCTCCGATTCAACAGTAGGTTTGTATAAAATCTTATGTTTTTCTTTTTCGTAAGGCGGTACGCGTAAAGCGGGCTTAACCGGGCCGAATAGAGCCACCGTAGGTGTGCCAACAGCAAAACCAATGTGCATAGGCCCTGAATCAGCCGTGATTAGCACATCAGCTTGCTTTATCACCCAAAAAAGCTCGGCTATCGAAAGCTTGTTCACTAAGTTATGTTCCGGTCCTGTCGGTACATAACCTTTCTTTCTGCCCACAACCACAATACTGCCGTGCATCTCGGCCAGACTTTCCTTCAACAGCTCAAATTTATTCCACTGTCGCCATACCATCCCACAAAATGGATGCACACATATAACGGGCCTTTCCAGATCATATGGTAAAATCATCCCTGCATTTTGGGGTTCAGGTACCTCAAACACGCCTTTTTGGCTTCTTCCCTCGATGCCCAATGAACGCAACAGCTTAAATGCAAGCGTCCCGGGATAATCATCTATCTTATTTCCATAAATATAAAACTTACAACCGAGGCCGGCCAGCAAAATTCTCCGAATGATGTTGGGCATGAACACCACAGTCAGGTCAAATTTTCTTTTTCGAAGTTCGAATAACAGTCTCCAGAATTGGCCGAGCATAAATCCAATCACGGTTACCCAGTGATAATCTTTAAAACCGATATCAATTGTATTATCAACAGCAGGTATAAGCTGACATATTTTGTCCACACCACGGCTATAGTGCCCTAATACAACCAGAGAGGCATCTGGAAATCTTTCTTTCAAAGCAGTTATCGCTGGAGCCACCATTATAGTATCACCTATCCCGGCCGGTAAGATACATAGTATTTTTCTTACCGTTCCCTCCAAACAACTGAAATTGGCGAGATGGTTATATTTACTAACCGGTAGTATAAGTAATACTCGCGCCTTTATTCTGTTGTAAATAGTGGTTTTTATTTGTCTCAAAGACCGATATCCTTCCTGTGCTTAATATTTTGATATATCCGGATATATTGCTCGGCCACATTTGGCCAGCTAAACTGCTCGGCCCGGTTTCTCGCAGTAATGGACATTTGTTTGTGAAGTTGCCGATTGTCAGCTAATTTTTTTACCGCTTTCGCTATTTCTTCGACATTATCCTGCTCGACGATAAGGCCGTTGCCGTCAATCAATTCGGCCAGGCCCTCACATCGCGTTGTCACGATCGGCAATCCTGACGCCATCGCTTCGAGCATTGCGTTGCTCATGCCCTCCTGCATGCTGGCGCTGATGAAGATATCGTTATTTCGGTACACTTCCGGCATTTTTTCAGAATCGATTCTGCCTGTGATCTTGATTACATCGTTCAGTTCCCTTTCGGTGACAATTTTTCTTAGCTGCCGTTCCATTTGCCCACCGCCAACAACCGTCAAACGGAGTTTACAGGCAGTCCTGTGCAATATCTCGACGGTATCGATGAGCAGCTCGATCCGCTTTGTAACGGATAATCTGCCGACCGTAAGGAGCCTGAGCACTTTGGATTTTTCTGCAACCTCGGCAGGGAAAAACCTGTCCAGCTCCACGCCATTCGGAATCACGTCAATCGACACCGATGGCATAAACAGCAGCGCACGTCCTTTCAGACCCTCGCTGCACGCAACCAGCGCCGAAGCCTTCTTCCAGATTGCGCGGAATGAGGGAGCGAGAATTTTATAGTCAAGCTGGAGCCGTGCGTGCTGTCCCGGCACGTCCGAGCCGCGCAGCGAAATTATGTACGGCAATCTGCCGGCGTTCCGGTAGCAAAGCCAACCCGTCGGAAAGCCGAAAAACGCGTGAGCTAAATCATAATCGTTTTTTCGCAGCAGCCTGCGGTAATGAAATCCGGCCTTAACGAGCCATTCGATTACCTCGCTTCTCCGCCAGAAGTGCAGGTGCTTCTTGTGGATGCCGACTTTGTGGATGGTGATGTTTTCGGAAAATTTCTCGCTCTTAAAACCCGGTCTCGGCGCCGAGGTCAGCATGTCCACATGCAGGTCGTCCCGGCCGACATATTGCCTCAAAAGGCAAAGATTCGCTTTGGCAGCTCCGCCGCCTATCGGCGGGAATTCATAATTGAGCATCAATATTTTCATTTTCTACTTTTATAGGCAATAACATAGAGATTCGTTTGGAGCACAAGCGGCATCCTGCAAAAATCCACGCGTCGAAGAATACGGCCGAGCAGTCCGAGCTTTTGCAGCTTTTTTTCAGTGAATTCGTTGATGGGATTCATTTTGACAAATCGAGTCTCGAATCCATGCCGGGACATTCGCCGTCTCAGTTGCCCCGGGGAATGCAGCGAAGGATGATACTGCCGCCATTTCAGCGACTTTGTCCGGAGCGTCTCGTAGATAATATTGCTGTACCTGTTCGGTGTCTGGAAAAGGTAATAGCCGCCGGGCCGGAGCACCCGCCGGACTTCGCTTATGTGGCTGTCAATCTTCGCTATATGCTCGAACAAATCGAAACTCAGCACAACTTCGAAAGATTCATCTTCGTACGGCAGGATTTCCGCTGCCTGCACCTCAAGGCGAAGACAGCCGTATTTTTTCCTGCCGTACTCGATAGCCTCGCCCGATATGTCTATCCCGGCAATATCATGACCCTTGCCGCTCAGCTCATTCACCACTGTACCGATGCCGCAGCCGATCTCCAGGATTCTGTCCTTGGGCCTGAACAGATCGGTCTGGGCGAGAAATTCCAGGTTTGTCTGCAGGTTGCCGCGTTCTTCCTTGCCGGCCTGTAGCTCCTTGCGCCAGCCCCGGTCGTAGAGTTCCTGCTGCTTTTTGAGGTTTTCATCCATCAACCTTGTCACTTTTTTTCCGCCGGGCAATGATTCTCACTTCTCTTTCAGTTTGAAAACGACATGCTCGCCAAACTTCATGTGCATCATGCGGCCGTCCGGGGTGAATCCGTATTGTCTCGGCTCGGCGATCTCGTAGTTCTCCCTGACGAACTGTCTGAACGGTGCCATGACCTTGTACCTTTCGGCCTCATCGTTTCCGCCGGAACCTCGTCTCAACATTTCGCTCCATGCCTTGTCATAGTTCTCGATGGCCTTCTGATCCAACGGCAGAAACGCCTGTTTTTCCATGCCCTGATAGCGTACCATCGGCCATAATTCCAGCGGCGGTCTGTTCCATGGGAAGTGAATCTTACGGCTGTCCACGATAAATTTCGGCGGCTTGTCCTTAAACGAATTTAATATCTCGTCGATTCGTTCCGACAGAACTTTCGGTGAAAGCGTATGCATTGTCCCTTCGAACGCCTTCGGTGCCGGGCTGAGTCTCTGTGCCGAGACGTAAATGCCCGGAACCCAGCCCCATACATAGATTTGGTCGCTTGCCGATGAGTTGTCCCTTATATATTCGCCGACAACCTCCGAGTAGTTCTTTGCACCTTTTCCATGCGCGCTAGCTTCGGCGAACCTTTGCGCGTAGCCTCTGTATCTCTCTGGCTGGCCCGTGCTGCGATTACGGTTGATAATGCCGGAATGCGGACTTCTTAGCACACCGCGAAATATGTGAAGAGACATGACCATCATTACGAGCAGACCGGCGGCGCCGATTGCTATCCACGCCGGCCTGGATGCTGCATTCTTAGCTTTGTCGGAATAGGCTGATATAAGGTACCCCCCCAACATCGCCGCCGAAGCGTTAAGCGGCAGATAATACTGCTCGTACGAACGCGGACTTATCCACACAAACGACATGTCCAGCAGCCACCAAACTGCAAAGAGCAGCACGAACCTATCGGGGCTGGTTTTTCGGTTATCTTTTAATTTGGCCGTTCCGGCGAAGAGAAATCTTACGATTCTGAGAATAACCGCCCCGACCGCAAGGGCAATAGGTAATATGAGTAATCGATAATAGCGAAGCACCCTGAGCCTGGCCTCTTTTCTGCCCTCGGCGTCGAGCGCCTGCCAACTGTCGCTCACGTATGACGGCAGGAGTTTCATTATAAGTCCCTGCTCGACGGCAGGTTTCTCGACCGCAGCCTCGCCGGCATCGGGAACTATCGGCTCATTTTCACTGGCAATCTGCGGGGCCTTATACGCAGTAAAGAACGGCCTGTATAAAAAAGAATACGGGTAATAATTTATCGGCGCTCTTTGGGCGGCCAGCCAGAGCGATATTGGGCCGATAATCACCGCCGCCCCCGCGGCCAGCCACAAAATATCGGCGCCCGTTTTCTTCCAACTGTTATGCTTGAGCAAGGGCTGCAAAATCACGAATAAGCCAACCGCTCCGAGCACGGATGTCCCCGTTTCCTTGAACAGCGGCGCAAAACTCAGAAAAGCCCCGGCCAACACCGCACACCACCATTTGTCGTTCAACTGGTAAAGCACAAAACAGCTCATCCCCATTATCATAAATGCAATCATGTGCTGCTCTTTTACATTGCCGAACTTCGCGATTAGCGGGGCCGAAAGATAGATCGAAGCAATAATAACGCCCACCGCAGCGGGCAGCATCGTTCCGAACAATCTGCGCATCGCGATAAACATAAGCACCAGCGCCACTGCCTGAAGAATCATTTGGATCAGCTTCGGGCCGGTCTCGTTGAATCCGAACAGCCGTACGCCCAGGATATTGATCAGTAATGTTCCCATCTGGGCGCTGGGCTTTTCATCGACGCCGATCTTTGCTCCGTTGATAATGTGCTGGGCCGAATAGACGTAACAGCCGCTGTCGAACGGGTCGGGCGAGTTGAACTCGATGTACTTGCCCATGAAAAAGGGAATCGCCGCCAGGACCACCGTGAAGATTATAGCGGCCGCCGGACTCTTGATTTTGAACTTCGACGCCGGCGCCGGTTCGAGATGCGGCTTATGCGGTTTTTTTGCAGGTACATGCTTTCGTGCCGGCTTGCTCATTTACTTCTCTCCCTTTTGGTCGGTCGCTTCGAGGATCTCTTTGATGACGTAGGTCGGGCGGTTCTGCGATTCATGGTATGTCCGGACCAGCAGCTCGGCCAGCAGGCCCATCAGGATGAACTGGATCGTGGCGATAATGAACACGGCTGTCAGTATCAGCAGCGGGTTGCCGCTCATGTCGTTACCATGTGCGATTTTCTGGTATATCACGGTCAGGCCGAAAAGAATAGAGCCGGCTGCGCTGAGCAGCCCGAGACTGCCGAAGATATATATCGGTTTTGTGGAAAACGAGCCGAGAAACTTTACCGTAATCAGGTCCAGCAGAACTTTCCACGTGCGCGCCAGCCCGTATTTTGCCGTGCCGGTGGTTCGTGGCCGGTGGTTGACGATTATCTCCGCGATTTCCGCCCCGCTCCAGCTTGCCAGAGCAGGGATGAACCGGTGCATCTCTCCGTATAGTTTTGTTTCCGCCAGGACCTCCCTGCGATACGCCTTTAGCGTGCAGCCGTAGTCGTGAAGTTTGACGCCGGTGATTCTGGAGATCAGCCAGTTGGCCACCTTCGAAGGCAGCAGTCTTGTCAGGACATGATCATGCCGCTTTTTTCTCCAGCCGCTAACCACGTCGAAACCTTCGCCGAGCTTCGTTATCATCTTCGGAATATCGGCCGGGTCATTTTGCAGATCGGCGTCCATCGCAATGATAATCTGCCCCCGCGCGTGAGCGAAGCCGGCAGCCAGCGCCGCGGTTTGGCCGAAGTTCCTGCGAAAACGAATGACCCTGACCTTAGCATCGGCCTTCTGCAGTTTCGCCAGCACGGCGAAGCTTTCGTCGCTGCTGCCGTCGTCAACAAATAATATTTCGTAGCTGTGCCGGCCGGCCAGAGTCTGTGTAATCTGCCCGTAGAGCGGGCCGATGTTATCCTGCTCGTCCAGCAGCGGCACAACAACCGATACTTCCGGACTATGTTTAGCCATACCTTAATCCCTGCATATAAATGGCTACTATAATAATAGTTATGATATCGGCTGTAAAGACGAACATAAGTAGATAAAATCGCCCCCGAACGACCGGAAAAAGCAAGATATTCAGGGCGATGCGGGATGGAATTTACGGTTGACAAAGTTTTATTGGCCGGCAATAATATGCCCCCAAATAGCCGAAGTGGCGGAACTGGCAGACGCGCGGGATTCAAAATCCCGTCCTGGCAACAGGGTGAGGGTTCGACTCCCTCCTTCGGCATTTTTTTATTATTTCCGATCGCTGCGGCGGCGAGAATCGGCAGCGGATTTCCCCAAAATTAAGCCCTTTAAGAGCGATTAATCGTACTTTGTCACGTATTGCTGCTCATTCCCGCGAAAAAATAATGTAATCTCCTTTAACAAGCCAAATTTTTTTCTTGAAATAGCGGCCAGTAATGTGGTATAAATAACAGTAATTAAGCATATGCCTTTATTAGCAGGCATTTATGGAGTTTTGGGCGTTCA
>Ga0154684_1027_pt1 | contig 24591 bp, 16 predicted proteins | sample Rifle2008BG13ft_FD_116113 | JGI IMG/M metagenome (GOLD analysis project Ga0154684, IMG submission 116113) | Planctomycetes bacterium RBG_13_50_24 | reverse complement strand
CTGGCGGGGCTTTTTTCTCTGCTGTGGTTTCTCATCCGGGTAGTACCAAAGCCTTCCCGTGCGGAGTATCCGTGCCAGCGGGTGGCGGCACCACTTGCGGGTGGATTTGTAATCTGGATTGCGGGATTGCTTGGTTCGGCGTTGGCATATCGCCGGGCCAGGGATATGTATCGTCGGTCGCACATTGGCAAGGCGGCAGTTTGTTTTGCCCTGGCGGCGGCCCTGGTGATTGCACTTGTTAATACACACGAGAAGCCTCTTGCGGCGGACGAGCCGCAGCCAAACGAGCCGATCGGCGTGGCCCGCGGGATATATCCGGGGCGGGTAGTATGGATGTGGGACCCTAACGCGACTGATTGGGCAGGTTACTCTTCACCCGAACACTGGTATGATAACGATCATACCGACCTGGCGGTAGTTGAAAATATGCTATCACGTACGATTCGGCAGCTCGCCGGCAAGAGCACGGACGCCGTGGCGTGGGACGCGATTTTTCGATATTTCAATGAGAACAGAGGTAAGGGAAACATCGGTTACCTACCGGGAGAGAAAATCGCCATCAAGATAAACCTGACCACCTGCAACGAACAATGGAACAGTTGTGATCGAGAGACATACAACAAGAACAATCCCGACTCAATCGACAATTCACCCCAAATGATTCTCACGCTGCTCCGGCATCTGGTGGAGACAGTCGGCGTGGATCCGTGTGATATCAGCATTGGCGATCCGGCCTGCCGGGTGCCGAATTATTTATGGGACATGCTGCATCCGGAATTCCCAAACGTCCGCTATCTGGACAATACCGGCAGGTTCGGTCGAACGCGGGTGGAATTCTCCGATGTGCCGTTTTACTGGAGCACGCCGGACGCACACGGAAAGCTGCAGGACTATATACCAGTCTCATTCGCAGAAGCAGACTACATGATTAACTTCGCGATATTGAAGGGCCATTCCTCTGGTATCACTGTGTGTGCAAAGAACCATTACGGCTCGCTGATAAGGTGTCCGAACAGTTATCTTAGGGACGTGGGAATTCTCAACTATTATGACATGCATCTGAGTTTACCGAACGCCGAGTGGACGCCGGGCATGGGACATTATCGAGCATTAGTGGATTTGATGGGTCATCCGGAATTAGGCAGCAAGACCATGCTTTACCTGATTGACGGACTTTATGCCGGATACTACGCGGACTCGCACCCTTACAAGTGGAAGTCCTCTCCGTTTGGCGATGGGGGCAGTGACTGGCCATCGAGCCTTTTCGCTTCGCTGGATCCGGTGGCAATCGACTCGGTGGCATATGACTTCCTGCTGGAGGAATGGCCGGATATAGTTACAGGGGGAACAGGTAAGCCGGGCAGCCTCCAGGGCGGTGCGGAGGATTATCTGCACGAAGCGGCTCTGGCGGACAATCCCCCATCAGGGACATTCTATAATCCTGATAGAGACAGAGTTCCTATGGCAAGCCTGGGAGTTCACGAGCATTGGAATAATCCTCAGGAAAAGCAGTACAGCAGGAACTTAGGGACGGGTGACGGTATTGAACTAATCAAGTTGACGGGCACACGGACCGAGACTGAAGCCGGAGACCTGGACGGAGATGGCAAAATTGATTTGTCGGATTTCGCCACATTCGCTTCGGCCTGGTTGACTAAGCAGGGAGATCCTCATTGGAATACGCACTGCGATCTCAGCGTACCCGCCGGCATCGTTGACATGCTGGACCTGGCGGTATTCGCCGAAAACTGGATGACCGAAGGGCCTATTCGATAAAACTAAAGATAGTGGGGCTGTTTAACAGGTTCTTAACGATATATAGGATATATTGAAAAATAGGGTCCGTCCTGCTCTGTATAGAACATCGAAAAATTGAAACTTACGCATTTTAACATCTTGCCTTAGATAATGGTCTATGAAGACCAGTAAGTCAACTCTAACTGTGCCAAGGATGGCATTAAAAGCAGCAAGGGACAGTCTTCCGGACCATACTAAGGCTAAGAAGTTTATGCAGCCACAATTGATGGCCTGTCTTGTGATTAAAGAATCTTTCCAAATCGATTACCGTGGTATGCAGATATTACTGGGGCATTAATATTAAAGAATTGCTCTGGGGCTTTTTGAAAAAGCCCCAGAGCTACTTCTGTCTTTCAGTTCTAATTCGATTGTACGTTTGTAAAAGCCTATTTTGGCATCCCGATAACTTTCACGTTATCAATCGCCCACCACCAGTCATTTCCGGCGTCAAACATACCGAACTTCAAAACCATGCTTGTTGCCCATGGGGGATTGTCCACATTGATCACAACCGTCTCGTTCTCATTGGCAAGATTTTCGGGCTTGAAATTAGGGCTACTCGGATCTGACAGCCACAAGAGCAGTTCGAGTTCCTCTTGTCCATTAAAAGATGCGGTCACAATCGCGCTCTGGTGATAGTCATCATCGAACTCCGGGCGCCAACTCGAATCAAACACAAGTTGAACCGTTCCTGCCTCACAGCCGGATATATCAATCTCGGGAGTACTCATGTAGGTTTTATACCAGCCCTCACTTGCCGAATCTGGATGGTCCGCATCATCCCACTCATCAGGATCGGCTACCGCAATTGTGCCCTGCCCCTTTTGGAAGTTGTCACGACCTTGAGGATCGACTATGAACCACCAATCTCTTTTCGCGAAGGCCCATCCGGCCCATTCGGTAACACCATCAGTCGCCAGGTTGCCGATGCCGGGAACTCCGCTCTCATCAACATCCCAGCCGGCGGGTGGCGTGTCTGTCCAGACACCCTCAGTACCGGCAGATTCCTCAATGGTTGTACCCAGGACAACACTCTCAAAATCTTCTTCAAACACCAGGATTGGTCCGACAGGAGCCGCGACGGTAGCTAATCTAATATCATCAAAGTACATCTTGCCTGAACCACCAACCTGCGGATTGTTCTTATCGCCGAGTCCGATGGCAATCTTATTGACATTGGAAAGGTCCACGCCCTGGTCAGCAAATGCCTGCAGTGCGATATTCCATCCGGTCCAGATCGATATCTGCGAAGCATTTGGATTATCATGAGCGACTACTGCGTTGCCGTTGAGAGCGATATACATTTGCTCAGCATCGTTATGAATATTTCCTCTGAAATAAAGAGTCAATGTATTGACATCATTTTCTGTCCAGTCACTCGGATATTTACCACCCAAAATCAACTCCGCCTCTGAATAGTTCAAATAGCCTTGCTTATTGTTATCATATACCAGAGGCATTGATTGAAGTCCGCCGTGGACAATAACCTCCTCAGTATAGGAAAGAGTGCTTTCGTCACCCACGGCTGAACCGGTTCCATTACCCGGATAAGCTGGCTCGTTACCATGCGCGGCATAGCCCAGGCCGTCTTTCCACGCCCACCATATTTCGTTGTTACCAACGTCATAGTCTTCAAAATCGTCCACGACAAGGAAATTAGCTGTCGTAAAGCTCCAGATCATTCCTTTGACTATTTTATCCGGATAAACTGCATCTACACGCCAGTAGTATACCGTGTTCCATGCGAGTGTACCGGGATCCAATGTTTCGTCACCGACTGCTTTTTCGCCTTTATATTCGGGTGAATCTGTCGTGGCGTTTCTAACCGCTTCTTTATCAGTACCGAGATATATTTGGTGTGAAGTGGCATTATCTGCCGGTGACCAGTTCAGAATTTGTGTTTGCTTTACATCCACGACTCCATTGGCAGGTTGTGGATTCCCAACGGCACCAGGAGTCGCAAAACTCCAGACATCGCCTTTATAAGTGTTGGTGGAATCAAATTCATCGACTCGCCAATAATAGACATTCTCTGATTCGAGTGTACCGGGATTATAGGTTGTAATACCTTGCGAGGCTCCTCCGGTTGCGTTGTTTACTTTATCGAAATCGTCACCAAAATATACTGTATGTAGTTTAGCTCTGAAACCTGGTGTCCACCTAAAGATAACACCAGTCTCGACGAACTCGGCGCCATCAGCAGGATTGGGATTAGTGGCTATTATAGATGGCATCTTAAAACTCCAGACAATGCCTTGCTGTACTGTGCCGTCAGTTTGTATCTCATCAATCCTCCAGTAATATGTAGTTCCCAGCACGAGACCATCCGGATAAGGAAATCCAGGAAAGCCGGCAATAAAATAATTCAAAGCCTTATCCTGATTGCCACGGAATGTATCACCAGCACCATTTTTCACGTCCACAAAATTGTCACCTAAATACACATCGAACGAAGCTGCATTTTGTCCCGCTGTCCAGCCAAGGCTAATCCAAGTGTCCAGGATCACGGTGCCGTCAGCCGGAATAGGTTTCGATGCGCCCGGCCATCCAATACCTGCCATGCTTAATACTAAAACTATTGATAATGAATAGATAAATTTCTTAGACATGACAATCCTCCTTCAAAAAAAATTTATGTTACTTTCAACGGGGATTTCCTACACACATTTATCAAAGATATTTTACAAACTCCATGTCCTATAATACCAAAATGTTGTCTCGAAATCAATATTCTTCATAAATAAAAAAATGATTTTGTCTGAGAAATCCACCTTTTTTACTCTTTTCATATATTTTTAACTTATCGCCAAATATTCCGTAATTGCATTTTAACAGAGAATTTGGGATCGATTTTATTGCTGATGCCATTAGAGCAAACAGGGAAATACTTAGGAACACATCCCTATTATTATTTAGTTGACCCCGGATAACCTCCCCCCGGTGAATAATGCCTTCACGGCCTGGGCAATCGTTTCTGTTCTTCGTCGGTCGGCGGGTAATGTTTGAAGGTGGACCACATGCCGGGATTGCCCGCATCCCACGCTTCTTTAATGAAGACTTTTTCTTTTTTCATATACGCGGTATGCCCGTCGTAGAAGGCCAGATTGACTCCCTCGCTGTGACGATATAGGGTCGGGCCGTCGGTGCCGACATCTTTATAAGGCATGATAGTATCCTGGCCGAGAACGTCCCATCCGTCTTCGTAATTGGCGCCCCACCACCAAAGCCACCAGTCGTTGCTCTCGGTGAAAATAAGCTCATCCGCCGGGCCGGGGACGGTCGTGTTCCGATGGCCTGCGTAGCCGATACCGAACCAGTCTGAAAAGTACCAGTCCGTCAGGTTATAGCCGTAGCTGAGCCAGTTGTTGTACTGCCTGTCTTCCATTCGCTTTATCGAAATCCTATCGGCCGGACACAGATATTCCCTGGGCGCATTCCAGCCCTCGTTCGCAACTGCGTTCTTGGGTTTATAACCGATCAATTCTCTAAACTGCAGGTTGGCGGGCCAATAGCGATCATCTCCTAATGTTCTGTCCATAATCGGAACGTACCAGCCGTCCGATTCGTCCGAATAAAGGACATTGGCCAGTCCCAGCGTTTTTAAGTGGCTGCCGCATACAATCCGTTTGCCGTGATCCTTCGCACTCCGCAGAGCGGGCATAAGGATCGCCATCAGTATCGCGATAATTGCGATGACAACGAGAAGCTCAATAAGCGTAAAAGCTTTTGTTATTCGCATGGCAACCTCCTTCGAAGCAGATTGTTACCGGCCCGGTATTGATCGTATACTTGTGCATTTTCGTACCCAGTTACACAGCCGAATCTCTTGTATAACATACTACCATAACCATACCGAAAGTTCAAGGCCCTTGGCAATTTTTCGAAGCGATTTTGAAAAGAATTAGGTCGGTGGCAGCCTCAAATGCTGCTTGGGGATGGCTTCTTTTGCATACACCATCCCCAAAGCCTTCGGCTTTGAGGCTGCCACCCGTCATGCCGATAATAAAACAGCTCGCCTTTACCGGCATTTATTCAAGGATTCCCAACTGCACGCCGGGAACTTTTCCCTGTGGATAGCATCCCATTTTGACGGCCGGGCTGTCGGCCGGCACGCGAAAATCCAGCCCGGAGAAATCATTAAACGTAAACTCGGCCAGTATACTGCCCTGTTCGAGCCCAAGTTCCTCCCGCACCTGCTCCAGACTATCGTATCTTTTGTTCTTGTTCCAGGTAACTCCCCAGTTGAATAATTCGGCATCGGGCCCGGCAAAATAAAGATTATCTCTTAGAGTCAGCGCAAGTTTTTCCAGCGACAATCCGTCGGCGTTGCTATCGCCGACCTTAGCAGGCCAGTGGCGATTGTCCGGGATATCGAACCAGCCCCAGGTCTGCGCATCGCGATTGAGGGCGATTACGTTATTGCGAATGATGTGATCATGATTCCACACCGGCACGCTCTTCCTGTCGTCGATTCGTGGCGTCGAGCGAGTTTGCTCGCGGAAGTTGAAGCCTTCTTTATTGCCAACCAGCAGATTTCGCTCAATAAGGCAGTCCGGCGAGCTGGAAATACTAATGCCCGCACTGGCGCCCCATGCGCCGGCAGTATCGGCCATACCGTTGCCCACGATGACATTGTCATGGGCGTGCAGGCCGTAGGAGATTTCGTAAAAGATGCCGGCGTCTTCATTGAAAGCAATCAGGCAGTTACGCACGGTGCAGTCTTCATTGCCGATATCGAACCATATACCGTTTCCCCGGTTCTCGACGAAGGTGCTGTTTTCGAGCACCACGCCGCGGGCCAGACATATCTTGTTACCGCCCGCCTCCCAGCCGCGATCGAATCCTTTGATGTTGTTGTTTCGCACCGTGCATCCGGTCATTAGCAGCCTGTGGGCGCGGCCGGCCCCGAAGCCAAGCTGGCCGTTGTACTGGAACGTGCAGCGGCGAACCGTGATATCTTCGCCTTTGAATGTGGCACCGCCGGCATTGGTATATTCGAAGATACAATCCTCGACGGTCAGATGATTGCCTGAGAATTCGACGGCATCTTGCTGAGCGCGGTTGGCGGCGTATCGAAAGCGGATGCCTTTAATGGTTATATAATTGCCCTTGACGGTCAGAATTCGATCGCGTACGGAAGCCTCGACCGTCACCTTCCCGCCGCTGAGTTCCTGATTATCGTAGTTCCATAAGTAAAGTTGTTTGTCGCTAAGATCGACGTAGAAAGTACCCCGTGCGAGCTTGTCACGTTCAAGGACCTGCCGGAGGGCGTAGCCGTTGACAAAAACCTGCTCGCACCGGCCGATAAGGCGATGGTAGTCGTCGTCGGGATGCGTATTGTTCTGGTTCCACGTGATGAATTTGTGCGGCCAGGGTGTGCTGTAAATATGGCCATCACCCTTCACCTCGGTCCATTCGCTGATGCGGTCGGCGCCCGTCATGATCACGCCGGCCCCGGCAGCAGCATGAAACGTAATCGGATTGTCCGGCCTGCCGCTCTTTTCGATTACGACAGCCTCGCGGTAGATGCCGCTATGAATAATCACCGTATCGCCCGGCTCGGCGAGCGTCACAGCCTGGCCGATTGTTCGCACCTGTTCCCGCTGCTCGATGCCGGCCAGCGTTCCCCCGGAGACATGCCACGTTTTGCCGTCCGCCGCGGCACAGAAAGTCAATCCCAGCATTAAAACAAGGCCAATCCCTATCCCCTCGAAATGTCGATTCTTCATATCGCCTTACCTCGTCATTTTTCGACGACTGATTCTAATCATAATCTGATCCCTTACTCAAATATAATGCACAATAACCAGGTTCATAAGTAGCGGACTTCTGACTTGTGCTGTGGACAAAAAATCCTGAATGCCCAACTTCGCCATCTTAACAAATACACCAGCAAAGTCGACTCTTTTTTTCGTATTTCGTATAGATGAGATTTGTTCACCGCATGGCATTTATTACCCGGCAGCATGCTATAAAAAAGTTGATATAAAACAAGCCCCTGCCTCTGCACTCAGGAGAGAACTCCGAGTGCGGGCAGGGGCTCAAAAAGGTCTGCAAGTATCGAACTCACCGCCTTTTCAAAATCGTATTCATTATGCGCTATGTGTTACAGCGTTCTGCGCCTTCGAAGCCAATTGACAACACCCAGGCCGATGCTGCCCAACAGAATAGCACCGGGAGCAGGAATTGTGGACGATGTAACCATATTGTCCATCTCATACGTCTCGGCCCATCCTATTGGATCGGTTCCTGCAGCAACAAGAACAGCGTTAAACGGTGTTGTTGAAGTAACTCCGAAAAAGCCTCCTTGAGTACTGTTTACAATTTCCGTACCAACCAGCTCGCCATCAAGAGTCAAGGCAATACCCGTACCTGGTCCGCCGGGACCGGCAAGGTCCCAATATGCACCAAAGCCAACCAAAGGAGTAGCAAATTGCCACGTGGTTGTAGCCGATACGGCCTCAACAGGAGGAATCACTCTGTCCCACCATACACCGTCAGGCCCGAGTACTCCCGTGCCGGCCTGTATCAGGCCATTGTCGGTCACAACGCTTACACCCGGATTCAGAATGGTATCTTCAAAGAATTCTTCATCGAACGCTCCTACAGCGCTTTCCCATGCCGACCGGTCAGTATAAATCGTAATGGCAGCATTGGCACTGCAAGCAAAAACTGAAGCTATTGCACACACCATTATAAGTTTTTTCATCATATTTCTCCTCAACTATTAAGTTGTATCCATACAAACAATCTGTTTTGACATAACTCAGGTCAACCTTCAATTCGAAGGGTCTTGCGCACTGACCCTCCATGTTGTACTCAGGTAATGTTGCCAGTCAGGCAAGATTGGTAGGCCGCGAATGTATGTGGCTGAGAAAGATGCGGGCGAAAAACAAATGTTCCGCCTGACACCACTCCTCCGTTTCCTGCCGTATTACCTAATTTCCAACTGATGTCCCATACCTGATCACGCATCAGGTTTTGCCCAGGAACTATGGATAAGTAATACGCCCTGAAGCCTTAAACCAAAAAACTCCTCGACTTCACTTATTCATTTATACCAGATTTCCCATATTTACATCAAGAAAAATATGCTAAAAAATATTCTTTTTTTAGCTTGTCTCTATCAGATCCAGAAACCGCCTTGTTGCCACCGAAGATAAATCCATTCCCTATAATAACTTAAGATATCTTCCCGGACCAAGCCTTATACGTCATGCATTCGGGGATCTCTAAATAATTTACCGGGAAAAATTACTAATCGCAATCTGCCGACTAAGGCTCGGACTTAACCGTTGCCAGACCGAATACTCCTCCGGCAATACTTCCCTGGTAACCGATAAAACGGACGACTGCTAAGGTTTTACCCCTGCTCAGTTCGTCTGGAATGTCATAGACAACGTCGAAAAACTCGCCGGGCCGGTTGTTGTTCAGTTTCTGAGTGCCGATTTTTCTGCCGTCTAAAAGGATATCGAACGAGCGTCCGCTGTCACTGCCCCAGTATGTGCACCATAGTTTCACGGGCATATCGGGCAACATTTTCAGGCGGTACTCGAACCAGCCCCCCGGTGCGGCATCCCGCCAGTTTCGGCCGTTCAGATTACCAGAGCGGGTTGTAAGGCTTTTCATCTCATGTGACTGCTCTGAGTCTGAAATACCGATATCGACTGAGTCAATCTTGAGCTTGTTTAGAGTCTCTATGCGAGCAGTTTCCCGGGCCTTTGCCTGCTCTTTCGCTTTACGCCCGAGTTCGAGCTGTTTAAAGCCGGCTTCATCAGTCAACCGCCAGTATATGGCATATTTCTGATTCCACATGCGATGATACGGCACCAGCGTCACGTCATCGGGGCGTCCGGCACCTTTTGTGCGAAACGTCAGCGGTCTGCCTTCCACCGGCTCGATCCACGAAGCCGGGTCTCGGCTGCCAGTGACCATTACCGGTGCTTCGGCCAGGTGCTCTTCGGGAAAATTGAACCAGTTATTCAAAGTGTAGATCATCTCCCGCGGGACATCGACCCGGCCCAACTGGCCCGCCAGTACCATCGGCCCGTACATGACCGCCACGAGATTCGCATCGTCCGGCATGGGGCACAGCCGCAAACTCATGGGCATAGTCATTTCGATTCGGTCGCCGTCGTTCCATGTACGGCGAATCGACAGGAACGACGCGGGCTGGGCAGTGACCTGTTGCCGCTGGCCGTTGACCTTAAGCATAACACCGCTTTCTGCCCAGTACGGCACACGAATACGTATTTCGAATATCGTCGGCCAGGATGTCTTTACTGTAAGTGTGGTTGTCTCGCCCTCGGGAAAATCGGTCTCCTGGCGGATGGTGACGCCCTGCTGCCTCCACTCCAGCTCGCTGGCGATGAAAAGGTTGATCCAAAGCGTATCAGAGTTATGGAAGTAGATCGAATCGCCGTACTTCGCGTGATTCTCCATACCGCTTCCGGTGCAGCACCAGAACGAGTCACGCGGTGTGTTGAAGTATTTCCAGCAGCCGGAAGCCATTGTGACGAAGTATGTCATCATCCCCGTCTGCGGGTCCTGGGTTGCAAGAATCGAGTTGACAAGATTCCGCTCGTAGTAATCGAAATACTCGGCGCGGGGCTGCCAGGCAAAAAGGTGTCGAGTCAGTTTGAGCATATTGTATGTGCAGCAGTTTTCCTGGGTTTTGCCTCCGATCTGGTCGGCAAGTTGATACGGCGGGCTTTTCCAATGCTCGTCAACAGATGTGCCGCCGGTGCAGTAGGTCCGTCCGTGAACGACACAGTTCCAGAAGAACTCGGCGATATACATGTCGGCAGGTTTGCCGGTCAGTTCGTACTGCCGGGCGGTGCCGATCATGTTCGGAATGAACGAGTTGACATGCAGGCCGGTCAGTTCATCCTTATGCAGAAGCAACGGATCATTGTACGCATCAGCATTAAACCGCCCGGCCAGTTCGAGCCATTGCCTGCCGCCGGTAAGACCGTAGAGGTTCGCAAGTGCCTCATTCATACCGCCCTGCTCGGTGCGGTTGAGCATCTCCTGCATTGCGCCGCGGTCAAGCGGGTCAAGCCGGCCCTTGGCCCACGATGCCATGCCTTCAGCCACTTCCAGAGCCTGATTGTTGCCGCAGTAGACAGACATATCTATCAGGCCGGCGAAGATTTTGTGCAGAGTATACCACGGGGCCCAGACAGGTTTCAGGGCGATTACCCGGTCGATCTGTCCTTCCGGATATGCGCTGAGATAGCCTGTTCCGATTGCCTTCTGGCATTCGGCTAATTCAACAACGATTGCATCTGCTTTGGCTTTCAGTTTTTCATCTGAAGTCGCAGCATACATCATCGCACAAGCCGAGAGATAATGACCAATCGTATGTCCGCGCACCTCGGTCTTTTCCCAGCCACCCATGGGCTCGCCGGGGGCTTGAAGCCCTGCGGTCTCGCGGAAATACCAGAGCAGCCGGTCCGATTCCAGCTCATGCAGATACTTCTGAGTTCGGAGCATCGCATCCCGGAAAGGCCCGTCCAGCAGGCGCACGTCACGCAGATCGAACGGCACAGCCTGCAGTTCAACAGTCTCTCGTCCGCTCGGCCATACGGCGGCATGAATACACACACAGCAAAAACTCAAAAAAAATGCCGCTGAAACAAACCATATTCTGCATCTCCTGAACATGGTATTTTTCCTCCACTGAAATACATCAATCGCCGGTTTTATGCTGACAAACAATAAAGGCAAAATCGGCTTGGCCGATTCAGCACAGATTTACATTGTTTCAACCGGGAATCAAGCTCTGCTCTTGCCGCCCGAGACGTTGATTACAGTGCCGTGAATGTAGCCGGCCCGGTTGGAGGCCAGGAAACATACGGTGTTCGCCACCTCGCTGAGCTTGCCGCTTCTTCCCAACGGGATGGAGATCTTCTCATATTTTTTGCGGAATTGTTCGATAGTAATTCCTCGTGTATAAGCGACGGCACGTTCGTACTCGTCGGAGCGTAAGGCGGTCGCTTCGACAATCCCGGGAGCGACGCCGACAACGCGGATGTTGTGCTTGCCGAGCTCCTTCGCCCACGAGCGTGTCATAGAATAGATCGCCCCTTTTGTTGCCGCATAAACGCTCTGGCCTTCAGAACCTTCCAGGCCGGATTCGGAAGTCATGTTGATAATAACACCCCCACTGCCCGATTTAATCATTACCCGCGCTACTGCCTGGGCACACAAATAGTATCCTTTCTGGTTTATCGATACCATCTTGTCCCAAATCTGCTCGGTCAGCTCCTCTTTTGAAGCCGGATCAACGAGCAGCCGGGGAATCAGGATGCCCGCATTATTGACGAGTATGTCGATATCGTCGAAAGCATTCAGAGCTGCCGAAACCATGGCATCAATGCTTGCCTTGTCAGTCACATTGGTTTTCGTGAAGATGTGCTTGCCGCCGAACTGCTCCCTCATATCGATAGCGAGCTTGCTGCCGGCCCGCTCGTCTATATCGGCGATGACAATATTTGCCCCGACCTCGGCTAATCCCTGACAGACGGCCTTGCCGATGCCGCAGGCCCCTCCTGTAACGATTGCCACTTTTTCTTCCAAACCAAGCCAGCTCATTGAAGTTCAATCTCCAAAACAGTTCTGATGCAAGCACACAGTTACATACTAATCATAGCCTTGATAACGCCATCATGATAGCCGGCAACTAAATCGAAAGCCTTTTGTGTCTCTGCAAGCGGGAAATGATGCGTTACCATAAAGTCAACGTTAACCCGTCCCGAAGCAATCAAATCGACGGACTTCTGTGTGAATTCATTTTGTCTTCTTATGTTTACAATAGTGATTTCTTTTCTTCGCATCTTATCGATGGCTAAAGAGACCCTGTCAAAACGCGGGATACCTGTCAGAACCAGAGTGCCGCCGGCTCTGAGCAAATCCATGCACTGATCGACCGTTTCCTGCTGGCCGGCACATTCGAATGCAACATCCAACCCGTCGGGCTGCTGTTTGAGTACCTCATTGACAATATCCTGCTTGTCCGGATTTCCCACCCACGTTGCGCCGGCTTTTCTCGCCGTATCGACGCGCTCCGGGATCTTCTCAGTCATATAACAGGTATTTATATCTTTTGCCTTAGCACTGACGAACGTGCATAAACCGATTGGGCCGGCACCGAGAATTGCGATATTCGCATTTTTCGGTACTTTTGCCCGTTCGACCGAATAAGCGGCAATCGACAATGGTTCGCACAATACGGCCTGCTCGAAAGTAAGTGCTCCTTTGGTCGGATAGCAGCATTCCTGCGACATAACAATATACTCGCAGAGACAGCCGCCGCCCTGCCCGGGCGTGCCGAGGAAACGCAGGTTATAACAGGTGTTTTCCCTGCCCAGTTTGCATTGAAAACATTTATGGCAGGAAACGGCGGGATCGACAACTACTGGGTCGCCGACTTTGACATTTCTAACCGATTTGCCGACGGCCGCGACCGTCGCGGCACATTCGTGCCCCACAACAAAGGGATATTCGACAATTTGCGAGCCGATCCTGCCGGTCTCGTAATAGTGAACGTCGGAGCCGCATACGCCGACCATCTCAATTTTCAGCAGAACATCCGTGTCTTTTTTTATCTTCGGCGCAGGCACATCCCTGAGCTCCATTTGTCTCAAACCCGTCAGCACAACAGCCTTCATAAAGTCTCTCCGGAAAAAATTTACGCCGGCGTTACAGATTCGTAAGGCACAATGCACATCGCACAACGCCGGAATATTGTGCCCTTATACCAAAATTCCGCATTTCACGCCACTATTACCTGGTGGGAATCAGCTTAATCTCGTAGAGTTTCGGATAAAATTTGCCGGTCACGAACAATCTGCCGCCGGCCTGGTCATAAGCGATCCCGTTGAGAACATCGACCGGCTCGCTATGGTCCTCCGGGGGCAGAATACCCTCCATGTTAATCCAACCGATTACTTCGCCCGTCTCCGGCTCAATTTTAACGATACGTTCGGTCGGCCAGACGTTGGCATAGATTTGGCCGTCGATATACTCAAGCTCGTTAAGCCCCCAGACCGGGGAATCCTGGTCGAGAACCATAATTTTGTGATTTTGCTTAAACGTTTTGGGATCCAGAAAATACAGCATCGGCGTGCCGTCGCTCATAATCAGATACCTGCCGTCATTCGTAAGACCCCAACCTTCGGTCGGGTAGCTGAACTCGCGCAGCAGCTCGAAAGTCTCTTTGTTGTAAACAAAACCGACTTTTGACTCCAACGTTAACTGAATGATGCGGTCTCCAAAGATCGTAATCCCTTCGCCAAAGAACTCATCCGGCAGTTTATGGGTCTGCAAAACGTCGCCTGTCTCCAATTGTACTTTGCGCAATTCCGACTTTCCGGGAAGTCCGGTTCCTTCGTATAAAACTCCGTCTTCGAAAACCAGGCCCTGCGTGAAGGCCTTTGTATCGTGAGCGAACGTATTGACCACTTTGTAAGTCCAGCGTGCAGGGGTATCAGGCTTCCTGGTAAACAGGAAGAACAAAACAACCGCCACGGCTAACAGCACTATTAATCCCGGAATGAGTAGCTTTAAGGATCGTTTCACGAACATTACCCTAAAAATTTGCAGGGGCAGGCCCGCGTGTCTGCCCTGGGCAACCACATGGAGTTGCTCCTATTAAACATTAAACCTGAAATTGATAATGTCGCCGTCCTGAACGACGTACTCTTTGCCTTCGAGCCGGATCTTGCCGGCAGCTTTCAGGGCTTTTTCATCACCAAGCTCGTGCAGCTCTTCATAACTGAACGTTTCAGCCCGGATAAAACCCCGCTTAATATCGGTATGGACCTTGCCCGCTGCATCGAGCGCAACTGTGCCTTTTCTTATAGGCCAGGCGCGCAGCTCATCGGAGCCAATAGTCAGAAAGCTGATTAAACCCAGCGCCGAATAGCAGCTCTGGACAAACTTGCTCGCCGCGGATTCGGCGATTCCCAGATCCGCCATGAACTCGGCCCTGCTATCGGCATCCAATTGCGAAAGCTCGTGCTCGAGCTTGGCGCAAATTGTAATTATCGGAACCGAATCACCAAGCCGATCGGCAAAATCGAACTTATTATCCAACTGGTCCTCGCTGACATTAATTGCCACTACGATAGGCCTGAGCGTCAAAAAGCCCAGAGGCTTAATCATGTCAAGTTCCGCCTGGTTTTCAATCGCCGAGCTGATCGGTTTTTCCGATTCGATTGCCTCGGCCAGTTTCTTTTGCAAAGCCAGCTCCGCCTTGTCTTGAGCCTGTGTTTTAGTCGGTTTGTGGACCTGCTTTTCAAGTTTGTCGATGCGCGTGGTCACAAGCTCCAAATCCGCAAGCAGCAATTCCGTCTGCAATTCGGCCAAATCTCTCGCCGGATCGACCTTCGAACGATAAGCCGGCACGGTCGGATCATCAAACGCCCGAACGACCAGAACGAGCAGTTCAACCGTTCTTATCTGGTTAATTATTCGCCGGGCAGCAGCCCTGCCATGATCATCGGTAAAGTTAAAACCCGGCAGGTCAAGGCACTCTATTGTAGCGTGAACAATTTTCCTGGGCTTGCAGTAATCGGCCAGCCAGGGGAACCTTTCATCCGGAACCGGCACGACAGCTTCCTCAATTGATGCCGAACCAATAGCCGGGATTGCCTTTCCGCTCAGACTCGCTAAAATCGTGCTCTTGCCCGACTGAATCAGGCCAATCAGTGCTACTTTCATTTTACCACGCTCTCCTGTTTATATACACTATTTCCATAACAGTCATAGGCAACGACGGCGGGAAAATCAACCACCTGAAGTTTCCTGACCGCTTCGGTTCCCAGTTCTTCGTAGGCGATAACTTCCGAAGCAACGATATGCTTGCCCAGCAGCGCCCCTGCGCCGCCGAGAGTCGCAAGATGGACCGCATTATATTTTTTCAGGACATTTCGGACCTTCTCGCCCCGATATCCTTTTCCGATCATTGCCTTAAGGCCGTTGGCAATCAGCGTCGGGCTGAATGGATCCATCCTCGACGAGGTAGTCGGCCCGGCGGCCCCGATGATCCTGCCGGGCGCCGCTGGTGTCGGTCCGACGAAATAAATAATCGCCCCGGCAAGCTCGAACGGCAGTTCCCGCCCTGCTTCTATCGTCTCGCACAACCTTTTATGTGCCATGTCCCGAGCAGTATAGACCACACCACTGACAAGAACCTCATCGCCCGCTTTTAACGAACGCACTGCCGCTTCCGTCAATGGGGCCTGCAATTTCCTTATTTCGCCCATATCTTCCTACGAACTATTAACTCTCAACTACGAACTATGTGAGTTTACAATATACCACCGATTTTGCGAGTTGAAAAGACTCAAAAATCTATTCAACTCAAACCGGTCGATTTTAAGGGAGATTTGGTCGTGCGGTCAAGGTTGCCGTGCACCGGCTGCGGCAACGTTACCCTAAGCTGCTGCGGGCCGCCATCGCGGAGACTTCTCAGCAATCAAGCGGACCTCGACGATGATATGCGCTATCTGGTCGCGGTTTTACGGAGGCAATGAATTTTTTCTGTAACCTCCCGGCGTGTTTCTTTCAGGAAGTGATTGAATGAAACCTAATTTGGAGATTGCATTATGAACATTTCTGAAAAGCATAAATGCAAACGCTGCGGAGCGGTGATTCGGCGCGAATCAACGGAAAAGCTCTGTCCCGCCTGCCTGATGTCGGGCGCCCTGGAGCCGCCCGGCGGCCAGGCCGAGACCATCTCGATTGAACCGGGCGAATCACTGTCGCTTTTCGGGCCATCGGAATTCCCCTGTGAATTCGGCGGCTACCGGCTGCTCGGATTGCTCGGGCGCGGCGGAATGGGCACGGTTTACGAAGCACAGCAGACAGCCACCGGGCGCCGCGTCGCTCTGAAAATGCTCGCCCAGCAACTGGATTCGCCGGACATGCGGCAGCGTTTTCTCCGCGAAGGCCGCCTGGCCGCAGGCGTCAACCATCCTAACAGTCTCTACATTTTCGGCAGCGAGGAAATCGAGGGTCTCCCTGTCATCACGATGGAGATCGCCGGGGCCGGCACTCTCAAGGACAAACTCAAGAAACGCGGCCCGCTGGCGGTAACCGAGGCGGTCGACGCAGTGCTCGACGTCATCTCCGGCCTCGAAGCCGCCTTCGCGAGCGGGGTGCTGCACCGCGACATCAAGCCTTCCAACTGCTTCGTCTGTCCGGACGGTTCGGTGAAGGTGGGCGACTTCGGCCTTTCGGTCTCCACCCTGGCCAGGAACGATACCTTTGTCACTGCCCACGGCAAGATTCTGGGCACCCCGGCCTACGCGTCACCGGAACAGTTGCGCGGTGATACCCTGGACCTGCGCAGCGATATTTACTCGGCCGGGGCAACGCTTTTCACCCTGCTCACCGACCGGGCCCCCTTCGAGGGAGACAACGCGGTGCAGGTAGTCGCCAACGCCGTCAATCAAAAGCCGAAACCGCTGTCCGAATTTCGCCAGGACATGCCGCCCGGTCTCAATCGGGTGGTGGCCCGCTGCCTCGCCAAAGAACCGGACGGGCGCTACGCCGACTACACGGCGCTGCGCAATGCCCTGTTGCCTTTCAGTTCCAAAGAACCGGAGCCTGCGTCGATAAAAGTCCGTGCGTCAGCCGGCTGGATCGATTACTTAATCGCCTTTTTGCCTCCCTATGTGACTCTGATGTTCTTAGTCGGTCCTGAGGAATTACTTATTCAGCCTCTTGCCGAACGCACCCTGTATTCGGCGAGATACTACATTGCGCTGTTCAGCATTGGTTTCCTTTACTTCAGTATCGTTGAGGGCTTCTGGGGTGCCGGCTTCGGCAAGCATCTAAAGGGGTTGCGCGTTGTCCGCACAAACGGCCGGCCGCCCGGCATCGGACGGGCGCTGATCCGGATCCTCATTCCCATTCTCTTTGTTGAAGGCGTCCGAATGCCCCTCATGATGGCATCGATTTCCGATTGGGACCACATGGCCGGGCCTAAGATCGCGCTGTTTGTAGCCGCCGCCTGTATCTGCGGTTGGATTCCGGTTTTGTTGATATTGAGAGCTCGCCGAGAAAACGGTTTTGCCACTTTTTGGGACCTCGCCAGCGGAACAAGGGTGGTGGTAAAGCCGAAAGGCACCGTGCGATCGTCGATCGAGCCTTCGGCTCAACCGGAAATTCCCGTCGAGGGCGCGGATTCGCTTGGGCCTTACCAGATCATTACAGAGATGGTTCACGGAAAATGGATCGTCGCTACCGATCCCATTCTGCGCCGCCATGTCTGGTTGCTGCGGCGAAATTCGTTGGAACTTTCCCCTGCTCGACGAAACCTTGCCCGGTCCGGCCGTTTACGCTGGCTGCAGAAGGTCGAGACGGCCGAAGCCACATGGGATGCCTTCGAGGCGACTGAAGGGGTGCCGTTTTCGAGTCTTCTCGAAGGCGGCAAACGTGTGTCCTGGTCATCTCTGCGCCATTGGCTCGGCGACCTGGCGTCGGAACTATGGGACGCGACAGGGGATAAGACCCTGCCAGCCGAGCTTAGCCTTGATCATGTCTGGGTCACTGCACAAGGACGCGCCATCCTGCTCGACGAACCCTGGCCCGGCGTCAAAACCCGCGCCGAACGCATTGAAGTTGGAGACCTGGCCGGCCAGCAGCGTTTCCTGAACACCGTCGCCGCCTGCGTAGAATCAACCAGTCTGCCCCTTCATGCCAGGGGAGTACTGCAGAATCTTGAGGATGGGAAGTTCGAAAAACTCAGCTTCCTCACCGGCATCCTGCGCGGACTCCTGGACAAACCCGCTGAGGTTAGCAAGGGGATTCGAACTGGGGCCATCTTCATGCTGCCTCTCTATGTTTGGATCACGGTTTTCGCCGGATACTATCAAGCCGAAAGGGTCCAGCAGTGGAATGACTCTTTGGGTGGGCTCGTCATTACTTCTATTGTGGTGGTATTAGGCGCCATAGCCCTGATTCAACTGGTGGCACTTCCGTTGTTCCGTACTACCGCCAGACATGCTACTTTTAGATTGGCGGTGATCAACGCCAAAGGGCAGCGAGCCAACAGAGTAACACTGCTGCGGCGCTGGTCGATCGTTTGGCTTCCACTGTTTTTGCCAATGTTGTTCGTGGCTCTGTTGATTAAAAGGGCCGAACTTACCGCTGCTTTCATCTGGGCCCTTGTATTGCTTCTGCTATGGATCAGTGCAGCGGTCTATGCCGTTATTCATCCCAACCGCGGATTGCACGACCGGTTGGCGGGCACATGGATCGTGCGACGTTGAATCGCCGTTTATCGAGATCGCAGAGACCGTCAGTCAATGGCCGGAGCACGACATATAGCAAGAGAAAACTAAATGAGCAAGGATATCCAATGTTATACGGGAAATCCCAGATTGACACCTCACCCCTATTGGAGTGTAATGGATGAGCATACAATAGTGTATTGTTGCCGTGGTGCAGCTCGCTAAGGGCTTCTCAGCGAAAATCGAATGGGAGGTTACTATGAAAAAGACGAATTTATCAATGGCCTTGATGATGCTGTGTGTGATTCTGATTAGCGCGGGCCGGGTTTTCGCGCAGGATTGGCCCGGCTGGCGAGGTGACGGGCGGGGCATCTCACCCGGGAAGAACCTGCCACTGAAATGGACCGAGGACGAGGGCGTCAAGTGGAAGATACCCATCCCCGGCGCCGGCCACTCCTCCCCCATTGTATGGGGCAACCGCGTCTTCGTCACCACTGCCGCCGCCGAAGATCCCAACGTCGAAACGTTTCGAGGCGGCGTGTATATGGGAGGCGACCGTCCAAAGCCCGATGAGTCGGAGTACGCCTACCGCGTAATCTGTCTCGATGCCGATGAGGGAAAAATCCTGTGGTCGAAGGCCGTCGCAAGGCAAAATCCGAGGACGCCCCGCCACACGAAGAACACCTATGCATCCGAAACACCTGTCACGGACGGCAAATACGTCTTTGCCTCGTTCGGTTCGGCGGGCTTGTATTGCGTCGATTTCGATGGCAAAGTGATCTGGCAGCGCGACCTGGGACTAATGCGCAGGCGAGCCGGCTGGGGCACTGGCTCCTCGCCGGTCCTGTTCCGGAACACTGTCATTGTCAACTGCGACAGCGATGACGACTCCTACATCGCCGCGTTCGACAAAGCCACAGGCGATCCGGTCTGGCGCACCGAGCGGAAAGAAGGCGCATCATGGGCGACACCTTTTCTGTTCGAGGCCGGCGGCGGTACAACCGTCGTCACCAACGCCTCACGCCGCATGCGGGGCTACGATGCCGCTTCCGGCAAGCTCCTGTGGGAGTGCTCGGGCGGATCGATGATATCAGTCCCCTCGCCTGTTGCCGCCCAGGGGCTGGTGTTTCTCTCGTCGGGACACAACCTGTTTCCGCGGCGCCCGATCATCGCCGTCCGCCCGGAAGCCTCCGGTGACATAACTCCGCCCATAGGCCGGTCCCAGAGTGACGGCGTCGCATGGTCGCACAGCTCGGGCGGCGCGTATGTTACTTCACCGATCGCTATCGGCGAATATCTCTACGTGCCGATGGATAATGGAACCATGAGCTGCTATGAGGCCCTGACGGGCAAGGCCGTATACGAGAAGCAAACGCTCGGCGCCCGCAACACGATCACGGCCTCACCGATAGCCGGCGACGGCAAAATCTACATACAGACCGAGGCCGGCGAGTGTTACGTCGTCAAGCCGGGCCCGGAGTTTGAAATACTCGCCGTCAACAAGCTCGACGAGGTATTCTGCGCTTCACCGGCCGTATCCGCAGGCAATATCTTTCTTCGCGGCCGCAAGCACCTGTACTGCATTGGCAAGTGACACCCCGGCAGACAGACGATCAGGCTGTCGGCCTTGCCTCAGACTCATTAAATGACAAATCCACGACTACCGGGTATAATATGTTCCGAACAATACCCTTCAGGAATATTGAAGAGAATCGAACGGGAAATCCAAATGTTAAGCAGACGCAAATTCTTACGGCACGCATAACAATATTCCCGAAGGCCCCGCTTATCCCGTCCGGACGGGCAAAGGAGAGCTGAACAATCCTTACTGGGCAACGTGGATAAGCAACGCCTGGAACAATCCCAATACTTATAATCTCGTCAAGCGATACATGCACCGGCCCGCCGAGCAGTTGTACGGCACGGCCGAAGATCCTTACGAATTGAAAAATATCGCGGACGAGACGTCGTTTTCCGATATCAAGGCCCGCCCCATCGCCGAAATCGACCGATGGATGAAAGAGCAAGGCGATCCCGGCGTGCCGCAGGATACGCACGAAGCCAGCCAGGCCGCACATCGCGGAAAACACATCTACGGGCCGGCCGCCAGGCTTTGATTCGGTGTAGATATTTTGAGCATGTGTATTTCTGTAGCAGAGCATCATAGAGAAAAAGCCGCTATTAGTGGTTTTTACTGTGATTTCACGGTTTTCACGGTTCATTTCTTTTTTAAAATTAATGTTGCTGCCGGTGGTTGTGTGGTATAATTCTGCCATGGCGAAATATCCGATATTTCTGGAATTAGGCTCTCGCCGTGTGGTCGTGGTCGGCGGCGGAGCCGTGGCCGTGCGAAAGGTCCAGGCCCTGCTGAACGCCGGGGCCCGGGTGGTCGTGGTCGCCGAACGCATCGACGACATGATGACGGCCCTGTGCCGGGGCACGGACGCAGAACTCATAAAGTCCAAATATTCCAAGAACTATCTTGCCGGGGCGCTGCTGGCCATAGCGGCAACGAACAACCATCCGCTCAACAAGCAGATATACAAAGATTGCCAGGAGCTGGAGGTCCTTTGCAACGTCGTCGATGTACCGGAGCTTTGCGACTTTTTCGTGCCGGCCGTGGTCAAGCGAGGCAACCTGCAAATCGCTATCGGCACGGAAGGCCAATGCCCCGCTTACGCCGGCCATACAAGAAAAAAACTCGAGACAATTTTCACCGAGCAGCACGGCCAGTTTCTCGACGAGCTGGAAAAGCTTCGAAAAAAGATTATCGAAAACGTCACCAATCCCGCCGACCGGAAAACTTTGCTGGGGCAGTTGGCCGACGACGAATCGTTCGAATACTTCATCGAGAACGGATCCGCTAAATGGCACGACTTCGCCGATGAACTGATCGACAATCTGCAAACCGCCCGGCAGTAAAAAAGATACAGGGTTTGCACTGCACAACATCATCGCCTATTACCCTTCTTTTTTCATAAAGTCAAACGGTGAGAAGTCGGCCAGTTCCACAGCCTCGCCGCTCTGCGCCGACGCCCACGGTTCGAGGTAGATATGAATAGAAGCAATGTTAATCCCATCAGGTAGTCCCGGCCAGGGATTCTGCACACATCCTATGGCCGCCGGGACCGGGTCATCTCCAAGCTGCATACGCAGGCCCGCCCGATAGCGCGGCTCATTATAGGGCCTGAAGGAAACCGGCGTGTTCGGGATAATCCCATTCGACAAACGCCGGAGCAGCTCTTCGATAATCCGCAATTCCAGTGGTTCCGCCCTTTTCAACAGCAGTGACAGCGCATCGCTCAAATGCCCGCCCTGCTTCATTTGCGAGAGCATCGCTCCCCTCGTATCTTTGTTCTGCATGATTTCAAATAAAGTTCGCAGCGAGCCATCCTCATCCTTTATCAGCAATGCACACAGCGATGATATGTACGCCCCCGGAGCATCGGTATTGAACCCGGGCGGCCTCATCGATGAGAAAGCATCCGACTTAGCGCTAAACATGTTTTTTGCCATCTCGGAGATATCGATTTCGGACCAGTCAATCTGCCATTGTTGAAACTCCGGCAGCGCCGCCCGAATGGCATTTGCCGCCGCTCCAACCGGATGATTCGGGTCCCGCGCCCTTTCGGAAGCGGAGTAAATCCGGCCAAGCGCTTCCCGCAGCTTACACTCTTTCTCAGGTTCCATAGGTAATTTTTTCAGCTTTTTAGCCCAGTGTTTCTGCATGACCTTTCGCAGCAGGTCGTCGGGCATGGGTCTAAGACTCAAAGCCTGGCGCATCGCCTGGAAGAAGGCCTCTGACTGGAAGCCTTCTTTCGAAGCGTCGTTGAGCTGCTTGAGTATCTGCTCTCGCTTTGCATTCATCGGCTTGCCTCCTTTGAGGATTTGCCCGGCGGCATCCCGAAGCCGCTTACGGCCGTCATGCAAACGACGTTTGAGCGTGCCTTCCGGAACATCCAGAAAGCCGGCCGCGTCCTTGAGGCTGTAACCTTCGAAATAGAACAAAACCACTGCCTCGCGCAAGGTCTCGGAAAGATGCCCCACCGCCTCATGTATCAGGGCGGCGAGTTCCCGCCGCTCCAGAGCATCATCCGGCGGCAAAGCCCCGGCATCGGACAAGTTTTGAAATCCGGTACCGTTTTCCTTCGAAGTTTTCGCCTTTTGACGCCGTGCCGTACGAACCACGATCGTGCGCAACCAGGGGCCGAATCGCTGCGAATCTCTCAAGTCCGGCAGGCTTTCAATCGCGGCATAAAATGCTTCCGACGCCGCATCCTCGGCCAGGGCAAAATCCCCCGTAACACCATAAGCCGCCGCCCGCGCCGCCCGCCAATAAAGCCGGAACAGCTCGGCTACAGCCGCCGGCTCACCCCGCTTTGCTCGCTGCACCAATTCTTGTTCGCTGTTCTTCTCCATACTAATAATAAGTGCCCCACAATCGACCCCAGGTTCGCATTATATCTAAAAGGATTATATCAGACTTCCGTAATATACCTCTTTAGGGATAAATTGGCTTCGATTGGCTTTGTTTTTTTCGTGCCCCGCAGGCCGGAATAATGCCATAATACCCTTTCAAATAAGGCTTTGCGTTATTTTGCCCCTTAATAAATTGGGTTTGTTTTTTCAAATTAGTGTTCTGTGCAAGTTTCCGGTATCTGTCATTGCGAGGACCAAAGGGCCGTGGTAATCCACCGGCTTGCCGGTGTCCTGAGTGTAACGAAGGATCTAACTCGCAACGCCTGAGATCCCTCGCTGTGCCCGGGACGGCTTGGCCGGATTGCTTCGCGGTGTTTATCCCTTCGAATTCTTCAGGGCAGGCTCTGAGCATACTCGAAGGGCTCGCAATGACATATTCTTCATTCTTTGTTTTCAATTCAATCCGATATTCATATGTTAAGTGTATATTGTATCATATTAAAAGTTAAATATCAAATGAATTCCAGAAAAATCTCCGTGAGACGGCGTCCTTTGTGCGTATTGCGTACTGAGTATTGCGTACGGGGTAAAGGCTTCCAGATTAGGTAGGGTAGCGGCTTGCCCTACCAAAAGGCTCAGTAGAAGAAGAACGCAGAGCAATAATATTGTCATCCTCACGCAGGCGGGGACAATAGTAAACATGTCACTTCAACTTCGTTCAGAGCTTGCCCTGAGCTTGTCGAATGGGGCAGGCTCTGAGCAAAGTCGAATGGATCGTAAATAGTAAATGCCATGTTCCGCTCGCACGAAATCATCATTTATAGTCCGGCATGATTCTATTCTCAAAGAATCAGTACGATTCATCGTACCCTACTGCTACGCCTGCTTGCCCGGTATATTGTGTAGAGCATACAGCGGATAAGCATAGTCGGATGCGATTAAACAAATACTGTCTTCTCAAGGCTCGTAGTCCTTTTGACTAATCAAAAGGACTACGAGCTTTACATTGGAAAATGTAGGGTGCGATGAATCGCACCACTTCAATTATTCCCGTTTATTCTCCCGCGAAATGGGAAACAGCCTCTAAGCATGAGCATAGAAAAATATCTTTTGGCGGATAAATGTCTCAACA
>Ga0154684_1039_pt1 | contig 24761 bp, 17 predicted proteins | sample Rifle2008BG13ft_FD_116113 | JGI IMG/M metagenome (GOLD analysis project Ga0154684, IMG submission 116113) | Planctomycetes bacterium RBG_13_50_24 | reverse complement strand
CCCATGCGCAAGAAAAAAAAGGACTACAAACCTCCTTGCTTGCAGCCCCTCTATTCGAAATTGCCTTAAAATGGAAGATGCCTTTTAAGGATTCTAATGTACCAGGGCCGCTATTTTGTCGGTGCTTAGGGCCACGTTGTAAATTCGGACATCATCAATCAGGCCGGAGAAGAAAGCCTCGGCGTCAAGTGTTTTGCCGGCACCGAAATATAAGCCGCCATCCGAGGAAGGCAGTACAACTGGTTGGGTATCAAAAGCTGCTCTTATCCCATCGACGTACAGATGTCTGACCTTTTGCTCGGCGACGACAATACCGACGTGATGCCACTGACCATCGGTGATGACGGCGTCCGCGACCATAGGTGGTGCGGGCGAACGTCCACTGGGAGAACGTAGTTTGGTCATCAGTTTCCCCTCAACAGCATCAGCGCCAAGCCAAATCTCTCCTGCCCCACTTGGACCATCGGTTTGAGATATAATTACCTGTCCGGGTGCACCGCCTTGTATCCATGCCAAGACGCTGAAAGCACCTCCGGCCGGGTCCAGTACAAAGCCGGTCTCGACATAATCATCGATCCCATCGAATGCCAGCGCACCATCTTTCTTACCGCTCTCAGGCTGCCAGATCGGGTCACCATAAATCGTGCCGTGATTGTCTCCAACGATGTCGTTAGCAATGTTTCCTTCTGCCTCGTCCAGCTTCCAGTACGCGGCCAACGCCGGATCGAGGATTTCCTGCTGCCAGTAGCTCATCAGAACCTCCAGGTCATTCGCATCGACTTTGCCATCACCCCAGGGCATGGGGCCCATATCCACCGAGGGATCATCTTTGCCCCAGGATTCGATTAGTCTCAGAAGGTCCTGGATGTCCACCTTGCCGTCGGCGTTGAAGTCAACCAATGGGCCAAACTCGAAGACTGTTGATAAGGCGACACATGGGTGGGGTCTATCCGTTCCCCCAATTACGTATAGCCTGTTATTCACGACCTCGCCCGCAACACAGGCTCTCAGGAATGGCGCATCGGCTTCCCTCGTCCATATATCTGTTTCCGGATCATATATTTGCACGGTAGTATATGGATAACTGTAACTCCAGAGCCATCCTCCGACTACAATTATCTTGTTACCTATTACCCCTGAGGCTATCTGATTTGTAGCTACAGGCATGTCGGCCTTCCGCGTCCAGGTGTCAGCGGCCGGATCATACTCATACATATTGGGAACAGCAGTTGAACCAAACCTTCCTCCAACGGTGTATATCTTTCCATTCACTACACGGGCACTTAGGCACCATACGCCCGTAGGCATATTAGCTTTTCTTGTCCAGGTATCGGTTATAGGATCGTACTGCTCCACAACACTAAGACCCGTGAAACTACTAGAAGCTCCCCCGATCGCATAGAGCTTCCCATCCACAGCACAGGTGCCCAGTGCCACCCTCATTGTCGGCATATCGGCTTTCCGGGTCCAGGTATCAGTGGACGGATCATACTCCTCCACGGTCGGGCTGCCCGGTTCACCGGGAATAACGGGAATATTGTGATTACCGCCAATAACATATATTCTCCCATCCACCACCGCGCTCGATCCGATCAGATCACCCCTTGCTGTTGGCATGTCGGCTTTCCTTGTCCACATATTGGTGACGGAGTCGTACTCTTCCACGGTCGAAAGGAATCTCTTGTCGGGTTCGCTCGTCGCTCCTCCGATGGTATAGATCTTACTGTTGACCACAGCCGACGTGTGCCCCCATCGTGGCGTCGGCATATTGGCCTTCCGTGTCCAGATAAAATCAGCCTTTGCTTGCCCATTAACCAGGCAAAATGCCAAAACCAATACGAGTAGAATCGACTTTTTCATTTTGTCACTCTTTCAAAATTGACTTATATTTTACGCCGCAATTTATGCGCACCTTTAGCGGCTGATTTTTTCGACCAGATTCCGCAGATTGCAAGCCATATGGAGTTTCTCCTCCAAAAAGCTTATTATACGATTAATCTCTCTTTTTATTATGCCCAAGTCAACTCAGTTTGTCAAGAGTGGTGACAACGTAATTTTCACCGGTTATATGGTTCACAAAGTGACGCCCAGAAAACTTCAATTCGCGTTAATCCTGGTAAAATTTCCTTGAAAAATCGACCAAAAGCGAAGGTAGTTGAAAACTAAAATCGGAAAATTGAAAATTTTTTTTATTCCATATCAGGCAAGAACTTACGTCAAAAATGCTGTCTACAATTTTGTAGATTTTCGTATCAAACGCGCAGGTAACTCCAATTATGGGGGCGGTTTTTTTGGCCGGGGCCTTCGAGCCGGCCGCCCTGAATGTGAATATGGTAAGACAAGGACGGGACTGAACGAATGGTTTCGAATAATAGTGACACCATGATCTGTCATGAGCAGGAGCTTCAGGAGATGCTTGAGATCGGCCGGTATCTCGGTTCCGGGCCGCGGTACCTGCTCTATTATTACGGCTGGCTCGCGATTACCAATGGCACCGGCCTTATGCGCTGGCCTCAAGGACCGAAGGTGATTGTCGCCGTCATAAAGGCTCATGAGTGTGTGAGCGGGCTCAGCCCGGCGAGAAAAGAGTTTCTGCTGGCTAAGCTGCGGTCGCTGGAGGATATCAGGGATAGACAAAGCCGGCAGGCGGATGAGGACAGAGGCCGGCTCAATTTGCACAGGAGTTGAAATGTCAAAGAAGAATGTCACTATGCCGCTGCGAGAGGTTCCTCAGTCGATATCATCGCCAGGCAGCGTAACGGCCCGACCGGGGCGATAAAGCTGACATTCCGCCCGGAGATGTCACGCTTCGAGTGCTACGCGATGGCCGAGGCAGTAAAATTCTGAAAAGTCCTATATTTCCTTGACTCGAATGGCGGGATATGGTATATTGTTTTACGACAGTTTAATAATCAGGAGGTCATAACGATTTCGTTAACGGCAGTGTCGGGAAATTTCTGTGGATTCTCAATATATACTACAGGTGGATTCTAAATGAATCTCTCCCGGAAAGGACAATTGAAAATGAAACGGTTTAATAGTTCAAAGAAGAGACTGGTCTTAATTGTATTTGTCACAGCTCTCATTTTCGCAGGTGGCGGGATTACGAAGGCGGATTACATATTCGGCGAGCCGACGAATCTTGGTTCGCCACCAAATAGTACCTCCGCAGACATGATGCCCAGCCTTTCCAGCGATGGCCTTGAAGTGTACTTCTGGTCCAACCGACCAGGCGGCTTTGGTAACTGGGATCTGTGGGTTTCGATGCGGACATCGCCGGAGGATGAGTGGTCGCTGGCTACGAATCTCGGATCGCAAGTCAATAGCGCAGGGGTTGATGCAATGCCGTGCATCTCCGTTGACGGCCTGGAATTGTACTTCTCCCTGGGCAGCGAGTCGACCGGCGAACTCATGGTTGCACGACGCAGTGCCAAGACAGAGCCCTGGGGCAAGTCGGTAAATCTGGGGCCTGTCATGAATAGCTCTGTTGGTGACTACTCGCCGAGACTGACAAGCGATGGTCTGGAATTGTACTTTGTTTCGCAGCGTCCAGGAGGGCGAGGTCTTACGGACATATGGATGACCAAACGGCCGTTCATTACGAATGCTTGGGGTCCACCCGTAAACCTATCTGTGATCAACAGCAGTGGTCATGACCAGTGGGTGAACCTCTCGAGTGATAACTTGATCTTGATGTTCCAGTCTGACCGCCCGGGTAGTGAATACGGCGGGCTCTATATGAGCAGACGCATCAGCAAAGACGATCCCTGGACAAGTCCTGTCTATCTGGGCCTGCCCATGAAGGGCTCGGTTTACACGCTCCTTTCCAGCCTGTCTGCCGACGGAACTATGCTTTATCTCTCTGACCACGTCAATTATGCCCCCAGAGCCAACGGAACCGGCGGTGCTGACATGTGGCAAGTCCCGGTCGTCTCGTTGGTAGACTTTAACGGCGACGGAATCGTTGATTCGGCGGACATGTGCATTATGATTGACCACTGGGGCGAGAATTACCCCTTGTGTGATATTGGGCCAACGCCGTTTGGCGACGGCATCGTCGACGTGCAGGACCTGATTGTCCTTGCTGAGCATTTGTTTGAGGATGTTGTACCACCTGGATTGATTGGGTACTGGAAGCTGGACGAGGCCGAGGACGGCATTGCCGAAGACACGGCAGGTGACAATGACGGCATCGTTTACGGCGATGCGTTCTGGCAGACTGAGGGCGGCGTAAAAGGCGGGGCGCTGCAGCTTGACGGAATTGATGATTATATGGATTCCGGTTTTGTGCTGAATCCGGCAGATGGGCCGTTCAGCGTCTTTGCCTGGATCAATAGCAGTGTGCCCGGTGGCGTAATCATTTCTCAGGTCGATGGTATTGGCGGCAGCGGCGAGACCTGGCTCGGGACCGAAGCGGTAAGCGGCAAGCTTATGACCGGCTTAGTTGCTCCGCCTGTGGGCCGGTTTGTCCCGAAACCGCTGGTCTCGGAATCATTCATCACTGATGGTCAATGGCACAATGTCGGCTTTGTTTGAGACGGCACACACAGGTCTCTTTATGTTGATGGTATCGAGGTAGCAAAAGATGCGGCCGCTCAGGCAGCGTTGAAGCCCGCAACTGGTGGCTTATGTATCGGCACCGGCAAAAATCTCGAAGCCGGAACCTTCTTCTGGGGCCTTATCGATGACGTCCGCATTTATAATGTGGTGCTGACTGCAGTTCAAATCGAGTCGCTTGCTCGTTAGGAGGCTTTTCCATCGCCTGTTGCAACGACGGTTTCAAAGCCAATCTTAGGATTTTGGATAAGAAAAAAGAGGAAAAACCTCTTGACAAGACACTATAAATTGTCGATACTGCTTTTTTGCAAGTTGGTATTTTAAGGAAGGTTTCCGTTCGAAACTTCTTCCTGAACAATCGGGGCGGCATGCCGCAATTGACGTGTAAGTCTTTTTGTTTTAGTATTTTATGTTAGGAGTATTTGTTTCTAATGGGGCTCCCTGTTTTTCATTTTTTGGGTAATGTCAACACTTAGGAATAAGGAAAGAGGTTGTGTAATGACGAACAATGGTGAACAAAATCTTATCAGCGGTCCGTGGTCGTGGACAGAAGATGATATAAAGCTGCTAAAGCGGCTTTATCCACGGGGAAATACCAAGATGATAGCCGAGAAGCTTTGCCGGCCTTTGACGGCGGTCAGGCAGAAGGCTTACGACATGGGTATGAAAACGGACATATACAGCTATTGGACCGAGGATGATTTGAAGCTGCTTGCAAAACTTTATCCGGAGACAATAACAGATGAGCTTGCCGAGCGATTTGGCCGGTCTGCAGGATCGGTAAAGACCAAAGCACGCCAATTAGGGCTGAAGAAAAGTCATAGCTATCTAAAAGCCATTAAATCCCGCCCTCGAAAACGGCGCAAGAAACAAGCCTGATTTTCGACGGCATTCAGTTGTAAATGTTTAGCCCTCAGTTTCGCTGGGGGCCATCTCTGGTAGTACGAATTTAGTTCGCCATCTGCCAATCCGATGAAAGCCGGTTTCCATTTCGATTTGATAAGGCTAATTGGAGGGTACAGCCATGACCAAAACAAAACCATTAAGCGCCAAGCAGCTTGCCGTGATAGATGATTTGTTCGAAGGCGGGCTGGAAGAACAGGAGATTCTGGAAAAACACAATCTCAGCAGAAAGCTCTACAACAAGTGGCTGGCGGATGAGGTCTTCAACGGCCACATCGATCGGCTCATGGTCTGGGAATACCGCAGGAGCGAGTTTATGCTGGCCCACTATGCCCGGGTGGCCGCGTCCAATCTCGTGCGGATCACAGACCCCAAACAACCGGAGGCCGCCCGCAAGGCCTGCATCGACATTATCACAATGCGCGCCAATCTTTTAACCAGCACCCGTTCATCCGGCACCCCCGCATTGCCGGGCGATAATCCTACATCGCAGCCCGAATCCCAGAACCTCTCACCAGAAACCGCCGGCAAAATCTTGGCCGTCTTAGCAGAAGAAAAAGAGGCTTCTTAAAAACATTCTACACTTGATTCTCGTTCCATTTTGCGGATATCAGTGCTCTGTCGGGCCTTAAAGACCTGTGATGGATTTACCTTCGCGACACGACGGTCACGATCGAAAAGGTAAAAAAGCTTAAAAAGTTACTACCCAAACCAAAGATTATTCGATAGATGGATCGATGGGGGCTTTTTGGGGGCAGGCTATTATCCTTATTATACTTTTCGGGCCTAAAGAATAATAAGAATTCGCTTATTGAACGAAAGTATAATAAGATATGCCGTGCATGGAACTCCGATTTATTGGTTGTGAATTTGCATAAGGCATTAGGGCAAAGGATTTTATGAGCATGAGTTGCAGCAGTGAGTACACACGGCGGGGATTTTTAAAGGCGGTAGGGGCTGGAGCGGCGGTAATGGCTTCGGTGGGGAATCTGATGGGCGCCGAGCAAAGGGCAGCGGGCAAGCCGAATATTTTGATTATTCTGGTTGATGATCTGGGCTACGGGGATTTGTCGAGTTATGGGGCGAAGGATTTGAAGACGCCGCATATCGACAGGCTCATGACGGCGGGGATGCGATTCAATAATTTCTACGCCAATTGCCCGGTCTGCTCGCCGACCCGAGCGGCACTATTGAGCGGGCGCTATCCCGACTTGGTCGGCGTGCCGGGAGTGATACGCACGCATATCACCAATAGCTGGGGATACCTCGCTCCGCATGCGGAGCTGCTGTCGAAATTACTGAAGCTGGCTGGCTACCACACAGCCATCGTCGGCAAGTGGCATCTCGGCCTGGCCTCGCCGAATACACCGAACGAGCGCGGCTTCGACCACTTCGGCGGCTTTCTCGGCGATATGATGGACGACTACTACAACCACCGCCGGGGCGGCAATAATTACATGCGGCTCGACGGCAAAGAAATCGACCCCGAAGGTCACGCCACCGACCTGTTCACGCAGTGGTCGATCGACTACATCAACGACCGCGTCAAATCGGACCGGCCGTTCTTTTTGTACCTGGCCTACAACGCGCCGCACACACCGGTCCAGCCGCCCGCCGACTGGCTGGAGCGAGTGAAGAAACGCCAGCCCGGCATCAGCGACGGGCGGGCCAAGCTTGTCGCCCTGATAGAGCATCTCGACGACAGTATCGGCAAAGTCATCGCAGCACTAAAAGACGCCGGCGTGAGCGACAATATGCTGGTGATTTTCACGTCCGACAACGGCGGCCAGCTCGGCGTCGGAGCGAACAACGGCCCGCTTCGTGCCGGCAAGCAGGACATGTACGAGGGCGGTATCCGCGTACCGATGTGCGCCGTCTGGCCGGGAAAGATTCAAGCCGGCTCGTGCAGCGACCGCGTGGCGCTTTCGATGGATTTGTATCCGACCATCTGCGAAGCAGCCGGAGCAAAGATACAGCACGAGATTGACGGGCGCAGCATCCTTCCGACGCTGTTAGGCAAATCGCAGCCGGCTGAGGACCGCTTTTTGTTCTGGGTCCGTCGCGAGGGCGGCGGCTACGGCGGGCGGGCATATTACGCCGCACGGTATGGCGACTACAAGCTCCTGCAGAACAGCCCGTTCGAGCCGATGGAGCTTTATAACCTCAAGGACGATCCGCAGGAGCAGAAGCCGCTGGGCGATAAGAACAAAATGTACCAGAAGCTCTTTACTGCTCTTCGCAACCACATAATCGAAGCCGGAGCGGTGCCCTGGCAGAAATACCCGGTCGAAGTTAAGGCGAATGAATAACCGCGAACTAATGAGGCGATAATCTTGGAGGCAACGCTGAAATGAAAAAGAGTATCCTGAGTTTATTAGTATTTGCAGTATTACTGTCGGTGCATGTTTCTTGTAGCCGTGCACAGACGGTTCTTGTCGAGGCCGAGAGCTTTGCGAACCGCGGCGGCTGGGTAATCGACCAGCAGTTTATGGACCAGATGGGCTCGCCGTTTTTGCTGGCTCACGGACTGGGCATACCGGTCGGCGACGCGGCGACGGCTGTAACGTTTCCGGCAGCGGGTAACTATCGCGTCTGGGTGCGTACGCGCGACTGGGTCGCTCCGTGGAAGGCGCCGGGAGCGCCCGGCAGGTTTCAGTTAATTGTCGATAATGAGCCGCTCGAAACCTTATTCGGCACAGAAGGCGCCGAGTGGCACTGGCAGAACGGCGGGGTTGTTGCGATTAAGAAAAATCAGGTCGTGCTCAAACTGCACGATCTGACCGGATTCGACGGCAGATGCGATGCTGTTATTTTCACGATGGATATCAACTTTATTCCGCCGAATGAAGGCGAAGCAATGGCGTCTTTTCGCCGGAAGCTGCTTGGCTTGCCTGATGCGCCGCAGGATGCAGGCAGTTTCGACCTGGTGGTGGTCGGCGGCGGGATTGCCGGAACCTGCACGGCTCTCTCGGCGGCGAGACTCGGCCTGCAGGTGGCGCTGGTACAGAACCGTCCCGTGCTGGGCGGCAACAACAGCTCGGAAGTCCGCGTTCACCTCAACGGCGAGGTCAACCAGCCGCCATACCCGGCCCTTGGCGGCATCGTTAACGAATTGGATACCGGGCTTCGAGGCAACGCCCAGCCAGCCGAGCATTATGACGACCAGCGGAAACTCAAAGTCGTCCAGGCCGAGCAGAATATACACTTATTTTTGAATATGCACGCATTGAAGGTCGAAAAGCAGGGCGACCGGATTGTTGCTGTCATAGCTCAGGATATTCAAAAAGGTACACAGTCGCGATTTACTGCTCCGCTGTTTGCCGATTGCACCGGCGACGGCACGGTCGGATTTCTGGCCGGCGCCGATTTCAGAATGGGGCGTGAAAGCAAAGCCGAAACCGGCGAACCTCTGGCGCCGGAAGAGCCCGACAAAATGACGATGGGCGCATCGGTTCAGTGGTACTCGACTGAAAGCGGCAAGCCGTCGAGCTTTCCGGATTGTCCCTGGGCTTTGCAGTTTAACGAGCAAAACTGTCACTATCTGGTCCGCGGCGACTGGGACTGGGAGACGGGAATGAACCGCGACCAGATATCCGAATTCGAGTCTGTCCGCGATCACGCTCTTCGCGCCGTTTACGGCAACTGGGCCTTTCTTAAGAACAGCAGCAGGGACAGGGCCAAATACGCCGACCTCCGGCTCGAATGGGTGGCGTATGTCGCCGGCAAGCGCGAATCACGCCGGCTGCTCGGTGATGTCATATTACAGCAGCAGGACATTCAGCGAGGCAAGAGGTTTCCCGATTCTTTTGTCACTACCACGTGGTCCATCGACCTTCACTATCCGGATCCGAAAAACTCTCAATATTTTCCCGGCGAGGAATTCCGCTCGATTGCCAAGTATGCCCGGATAAAGCCGTATCCGATTCCCTACCGCTGTCTTTATTCCTGCAACATCGGCAATCTGATGATGGCCGGGCGCTGCATCAGCGTGACACACGTGGCCCTCGGAACCGTCCGCGTGATGCGAACCGGTGGGATGATGGGTGAGCTGATCGGAATGGCAGCGTCACTTTGTAAGAAGCACAATGCTACTCCTCGCGACGTTTATGAGAAACACCTTGCCCAACTGAAACGGTTGGCCCGAAACGGCGTTGGAAAGCCTGCCGAGATTGACGAAGATACCTTTCGGCAGGCCGTAGAGAACGGGCGTCTCGCCAAGGCAGGTTTTGTTCATTGCCGTGACTTTGTCAAAGGTTGGCTTAGACATGCCGATCCGAAGACCGGGCTGATCCCCAGAAATCTTGACCGGGACAAAGATATCTGGAATGCCGAGGACAGTGCCGCGGATAATTATCCGTTTATGGTGCTTACCGCGGCAATTATCGACCGGCCGCTTTTTGACGGTCGGATGCTGAATATGCTGCGCGCCGAAACCCGGTTCACATCACGCATCGGAAGCCTGCCCGATACGTATTCTTTTACCAAGCAGAACTTCAATGAATCGAGAGAAAATCTGGGCCGAATCATCTTCGGCTCGTCGGAATACGTCAAAGACGGCCTGCTGCCGCTTACCGAATGGCTCGGGCCAAGCCCTTGGTCCGAACGCATGATAAACATTCTTGACGATATGTGGCAGCGGGCGCCTGTTAAAACTCAATATGGACAAATCGTCTCGGAAAACCAGGAGATTAACGGCGAGATGCTACAGACATTGTCACGTGTTTACTGGATGACCGGCAACAGGAAATATTTGGATTGGGCTGTTCGTCTCGGCGATTATTATCTTCTCGGCGGACATCATCCCACACGTGATCTGGAAGCGCTCAGGCTTCGCGACCACGGTTGCGAAATTGTCTCGGGCCTGTGCGAGCTGTATGCGACAGTAAATTACGTCATGCCGGCTAAAAAAGCTGCTTATCAAACGCCTGTTCACGAAATGCTCGATCGCATTCTCGAATTCGGGACAAACGAGCACGGCCTTTTTTACAATGGTATCTATAACAGGACGGGCCGGCATGACAGAGATTTGGCCGACACCTGGGGCTATAATCTCAATGGTTTTTATACCGTGTATCAGATCGACAAAACCGAGGCCTATCGTCGGGCCGTACAGAAAGCGCTCGGTAACCTGAACGACTACTATAAAAACTACCAGTGGGAAGGCAGCAGTGCCGATGGTTACGCCGATTCAATCGAAGGCGCGATCAATCTCTACAATCGTGAACCCGTTGATTCTGCTGCGAAGTGGATGGACAGCGAAATCAAGGTTATGTGGGACATGCAAAAAGCGGATGGCGTCATCGAAGGATGGCACGGCGACGGGAACTTCGCTCGCACCACAATAATGTACTGCCTCTGGAAGACAAAAGGCCTGACCATCCGGCCATGGCGGGATGATGTGGTTTTTGGTGCTATTCAGGAAGCAGACGTACTAAAAATAAGCATAAGCGCCGACAGAGGGTGGGATGGCAAATTGTTATTCGACACGCAGCGTCACCAGACGGTTATGAAAATGCCGCTCGACTGGCCGCGGATAAACCAGTTCCCCGAATGGTTCACGGTCAAGCAGAATAAACGCTATATGGTCAATGACCTGACGTCCAATACGAGAGAATCATATACGGCACAACAGTTGGCCGACGGTATATCTATCAAAGTTCAGGCCGGCGTTCCGCAGTATTTGATAGTGCAGTGATTAGACGCAGGAGCGTTTCGCGGGTTGCAAATAAAATAGGGAGATATCAAATGGATCAGTCAAAAGACACCAAAGTCTATGAAGAGCTCGCCGATGCGCTCAATGCGCTTCCGAACGGTTTTCCGCGGACACCTTCGAATGTCGAGATACCGTTGCTTCAAAAGATTTTCACACCGCACGAAGCGTCGCTGGCCCGGTACCTGGGCCGTGAACTGGAGCCGGTCGATGTAATTGCCGGGCGGGCCGGACTCGACGAAAGACAGGCACTTGCCGGTCTGATGGCTCTGGCCCGGCGCCGTCTGATATGGTTTGACGGCCGGCCTGACAATCCGCGTTTCAGGCTCGCTCCGTTCATAATCGGAATCTACGAGATGCAGTTAGATAACATGGACTGCGAGCTGGCCCATCTCATCGAGCACTATATGTCTGACGGCGGTGCTGCCGGAATCATGAGGCCGGATCCGGCCATCCATCGCGTTGTTCCCGCGCAAAGCGCCGTCAAGTCCGAGTGGGTTCTGCCCTACGACGATGTACGTGAAATCCTTCTCGATGCCAAAACGTTTCGCGTCAGTGATTGTGTCTGTCGCAAGCAGCAGGACCAGCTCGGCCGAAAGTGCGACTTCCCGCTGAAGATGTGCCTGGTCTATCATTCGGCCCAGCTTCCGACGACACCCGATATGATCTCGCGTAATGAAGCGCTGGCGGTCCTCGACAAAGCCGAAGAAATCGGCCTGGTTCATACGATGAGCAACGTCAGAGACAAGTCGCTGTTCATGGGTGATGTCGGTTATATCTGCAACTGCTGCGGCTGCTGCTGCGGTATTCTTCGCGGAATCACCGACTGGGGTATCGGGAACTCCGTCGTTCAGGCGAACTATTACGCCGCCATCGACACCGAGCAGTGCACCGCGTGCGGGTTGTGCGGGCAGCGATGCCAGGTCGGCGCCGTCTCCGAGCAGGAGGATGGTTTTGTTGTAGATACCGGGCGATGCATCGGCTGCGGCCTTTGTGTCACCGGCTGCCCGAGCGGCGCTGCGACGCTCCACCCGAAACCCGATGAAGAAATCGTCCCTCCGCCTCTGGATTTGGCGGACTGGGAGCAGCAGCGCATGCAGAACCGCAAGTAAGCGGGAAGATCAGCCGCAACAGAAAAATTCTCAAACCGAAGGCGGGCTTCGTCTTCGACTCATAATGACATTCGAATCAGGGGGGTATAATAATGATACAACTATCTTTTCCGGAAACTTGCAGTGAAATTGAAAGAGCGGAAGGTATTTACACAAAGCTTCGGAGAATCCGGCCTGTTACAAAGCGGGACCTAAAGAACTATGTGAATGTCTTTCTGGGAATCGACGTGCCGGATAAGCGAATCTGTCCGGAACATCAAAGCCCGATGGATTATCTCTGGCACACTTTTCGTGAATTGAAATATGAACCGTCGGCTGCAAATCACGATTCGATTGTCTGGGCAAATCGTACCGGTGGCAAGACCGAGCTTGCTGCCGTTGCGACGCTCTTGGATTGTCTTTTTAAATCGAACTGCCAGGTCCGAATCCTGGGCGGCTCGGGTGAGCAGGCCGGCAGGATGTACGAATATCTGACCGGTTTTCTGCATCACGGCTACGAGCAATTTCTCGCAGGGCCCGTCCGCAAGAACAAGTGCCGCTTTATCAACGGCTCGGCAGTCGAGGTCCTGACACAGTCGGCCACCAGCGTCCGGGGCCAGCACGTTCAGAAGCTTCGCTGTGATGAGCTGGAGCTGTTCGACAAGGATGTATTCGCAGCGGCAAAGTTCACTACGCAGAGCACGGCGGGAATTACCGCCGGCATGGAGCTGATCAGCACGATGCACCGGCCTTACGGCCTGATGCACGAGGTCGTGACATCGGCCCCGAAGTTAGGCACGCCGGTCTTCAAATGGTGCGTCTGGGAAGTGATCGAAAAGTGCGTCGGCAGAAGCTGTTCGCAATGTCCATTAAACGGAGACTGCCGGGGCAAAGCGAAAATGGCGAACGGCTATCTGAAAATTCACGACTGTATTAGCCAGATGCGCCGGGCCAGCAGGGCGGGCTGGGAGGCCGAGATGCTCTGCACGCGGCCGTCACGGCAGAATGTCGTCTTCGATGAGTTCGACCCGGCCGTACACGTTCAACCGGTCGATTACGATCCGAATCTTCCGCTGTACCGTACGCTTGATTTCGGATTCGTCAATCCCTTTGTGTGCCTGTGGATTCAGGTTGACGACTCCGGCATCGTACGTGTGATCGATGAATACGTTCGCAGCAGGGCGACCATCGACGTGCACGCGGTTGAAATGAAGAGCCGCACGCCGGTCGCGGAAGAAAAAGTAACGGCGACATTTTGCGACCCGGCGGGAAAAAGCGTTAACGATGTCACCGGCACCAGCGCCGTCCGTGAGCTGCGGGCGTTGGGAATTGCGGTGCGATTCAAACGCAGCGGCATCCTGGAAGGAATCGAGCTGATCCGCCGGGCAATCCGCGCTGGCGATGGAAAAAGCAGCCTGATAATCTCACCGAAATGCCCCCGACTTATCGAGGCAATGGAATGTTACCATTACCCGGAATCCACCGACACTCCCCGCGAACTCCCGCAAAAAGACGGCCTTTACGACCACCCCATCGACGCCCTGCGATACTTCTTTATTAACCATAATCGTTGCAATGGCAAGATGGTGACACGTTGCTATTGAGGGCTTATACCAATTGTGCATAATCAATGCGCTTGTTTGTGTCATTTCGAGCCCTTCGACTTTGCTCAGGGCAGTCTCCGCGAAGCGGAGTCGAGAAATCTGGATTCAGATTAAGCTTGCTTTTCGTTCGCAGCCGGATCTCTCCACTTCAGGCCGCTTCGCGGCCCTCCGGTCGAGATGACAGAGGCGCAGATTGATCACAATTGGTATTATTCATTGAATCGGATGCCGAGTAATTTAAAGCTTAAGTGTTGTATTGTGCGAATTTGCCGGAAATAGGTTAAGGCAGCAGGATTTTTGCCCGATATTTGCACAAGTTGCGGGAGGAAAATTGAGCGGGAAAACCTCAGCCGAACTGAGCACATAAAAAAGGAAACAGGGCTGAGGTGCGGAGGGAGAGGAAAAAGCGAGATATCCTCAGCCCTGTGAATGTGCTCATTCTATCTAACTACTAATATATCATAAAGCTCTACGTAAAGCAACACTATTTTTCAAAAAATTTATTCGATTCAAGAAAAAAAAACTCTACTACAAAACATTCTAAATCACCTATTATCAAAAGTTTATAAAACCATTATAGCTTTGGTCTTGTATTTTGTCAATTAGATTATTAAAATTTTTTCCACTGAAGCAATTATATTTTATCATAAGAGAAAATTTGAGGACGACTATGCTCACAGATAACATTCTTGAACTGGTAGGTAATACCCCTCTTCTGCAATTGAAAGGCGAAAAAATATTTGCCAAGGCTGAATTTCTCAATCCCGGCGGGAGTATCAAGGACCGCGTAGCTTTGGCGATGCTCGAGGCTGCCGAGCGCGACGGCAAACTCAAAAAAGACTCCATTATCGTCGAGCCCAGCAGCGGCAACACAGGTATCGGTCTGGCATTGGTCGGACATCTGATGGGTTATCGTGTCCGAATCGTAATGCCTGAGGGAATGAGTGAAGAGCGGAAGAAGCTCATTAAAGCCCTCGGCGGAGAGCTTGTTCTGGTTCCAGATGAAGAAGGCATTGCCGGAGCAGTTCGCGCAGTCGAGCAAATGGCCGCTGAGGATCCGCGGATCTACGTGCCGCAGCAATTCGAAAATCCGGAAAATCCCCGCGTTCATTACGAACATACCGCACGCGAGCTTTGGCGGCAGATGAGCGGCAATATCGATTGCTTTGTCGCCGGCGTCGGCAGCGGCGGAACGCTGCAGGGTGTGGGAAAATTTCTCAAAGAGCACAAAAAGGATGTGAAAATCATCGCTGTTGAGCCGGAGAACTGCTCGGCGCTCCTGGGGCACGAGCCGGGCCTGCACCAGATTCAGGGCATCGGCGACGGTTTCATCCCCGCCATACTTGATGTTTCGATCGTCGATGATGTGGTGGAAGTTTCCGATGATAATGCGATTCAGACCACCCGGCATTTGGGCACAGATTTCGGCCTTCTGGTCGGTATCAGCTCGGGCGCCAATGTCTGGGCGGCGCGCCGGCTGGCTAAGAAAATCGAGGGCAATATCGCAACCGTCCTGCCGGACAGAGCGGAACGATATTTCAGCACCGCCTTGTTATGATTTTTTCCCGAAGTGTATCAGAATTGTTGATTTTTGCCTTTGCCATTCTGAGCGGAGCGAAGCGGTTATGTCGAAGAAGCAAAATCAGGAAGTTTAACTTCGCCGCGCTCCGTTCAGGATGCCAAAAACCCTCTTAATGGATTCTTTTTTAAAAAAAGAAAAGGGCTGAGGCAAGGAGGAAAGGAGGGTTTAAAAACCTCAGCCCGTAATCCATTACCTGCTAATACGCCTCGCTCCGATAAAAGTTCGTTCGATTTATTGTCTAGAAAATTATTTTGCTCAAACCTGCAAATTCCTGCTGCTAATGCGATATTTCGGTCGATTTTTTTTGCCATCGCAGTCGCTAAAGCTTATTCAAATTCATTAAAAGATTTATTATGCTTTATGGAGTTTTTCCCCACGGATTCGCAGTTTTTGAGGATATCTTTGGCGTAAATTCCTAAAAGTAAGAATAAAAAAAGGGGCTGAGGTCAGGAGGAGGGGAGTGAAGTTTAATACCTCAGCCCGTGGCTTTGTGTTAATTAATACGAACACGGTTTATCGAAGTTCGCTTTCTATGGAAAAACATTTATCTATTTTTTAAAAAAATTCATAGAATTGATTTTTATTTCAATATTAGCCCAAAACAGGCCATAATAAAGCAGAAAAATTCATTCCAGCAATAAGTTTAATCCGAGCAGAAACGAGCAATTGAATCATAGTGGTTTGGGTAGTGCGATAAATCGAGTATGTAAATTTTATTAGATAAGGAATTTTAATGAAGCCTATAAGACTGGTTTATATGGTTCTGCTTTTAATAGTTGCGGCTCTTGGATGCCAGAGGAAAGAATCCGACTCGGAGAGCATCAGAATCATGCCGTCTAAGGTTCGTGGTGAGGAACTCGGGCGGACGCTTTTGCACTTGGCGCCCAACGGGAAAATGGCTGAGCGGCTTATAAACGAGGGAGCTGATGTTAATGCACAAGACAGCTTCGGCATGACGCCATTGCATACGGCAGTCATAGCGAATCGCAGAGATGTTGTCGAAGTGCTTCTTGCCTGCCGGGCCGACATCAATGCAAAGAACCATCGCGGCCAGACGCCGCTTTTCTGGGCGATAACCAAGGATCGAAAAGATATGGCCGAATGGCTTATCACTCACGGTGCCGATGTCAACTCACAGGACAACTACGGCATAACACCGCTGCACAGCGCGGCCCATGCGGGCAGTGCGGACTTGGTCGGACTTCTTATCGCACACGGCGCCGACGTAAGTATAAAAGACAACGAAGGCCGAACTCCTATGGACTACGCTCAAGATGCAGGCAGCACCGAAATCGTTGAACTGCTGCGCAAGCGTGAGGTGAAAGAATGATGGAGATATGCGAATTTTGATACGAGGAGAGATAGTAAATGGCGGCGAGTGTTTTTGAGGATAAAGCAACCATGCCGGATGATAAGATGCTGGCTAAGGCGTTGGGTAAATCCAATCGGTTGTGGCAGGAGATTAAAAAGCATCTGAAGGCCGAGTACGGTGAATTGATTGAAGAGTGGAAATTCTATGGTCAGAAATCCGGCTGGATACTCAAGACGCTGTTAAAGAAACGCAACCTGTTTTTCTTCATTCCTCTTAAGGGCTCTTTCCATGTATCATTTGTTTTTGGTGAAAAGGCCGTTGCCGCAGTGGAAAAGAGCGGCCTGCCGAAGGAGCTTATTACAGAGCTGAAGAACGCCAGAAAATACGCCGAAGGAAGGGGATTACGTATCGATGTCAAGAACTCCGCTGACCTTGAGCATATCAAAAAGCTGGTGGGGATAAAGGTCAATAATTGATTTTGAAAACCATATCGTTTGGGAGCATTGCGGAAAATATCGTGTTGCTCAGCGGACATGTGATCGATTCGATTATTTCATATTGCGACGTCTTCGTCTTTTTCCTCGTCGAGAACTTTCTGGCGAAGGAATAAGGACATGCCGAAAGTCAGCGGGCTGAGCCTGCCTACGAACATGAGAAATGTAATTGCGAGTTTTCCCATGCTGCTGAGCTGGGCGGTGATTCCGGTACTAAGGCCCACTGTGCCGAGGGCGGATGCGGATTCGAATAAAATCGCCTCGAAATCCATCTGCTCGGTGAACGTCAGGATATAGACGCCCAGCAGCAGGAATGCCACGTAGAAGCAGAAAGTTGCAACCGCCAGCCGGACGCGCTCATTGGGAACCCGCCTGCCCCAGAAATAAATGTGCCTTTTGCCCTGCAGGGTACTTCTCATAATCCCGATCAGCGCGGTAAAGGTCGTGGATTTCAATCCGCCGCCGGTACCGGAAGGTGAGGCGCCGATTATCATCAGCGTGGTCAGCAGCAGCAGTGATGCCCGTGAAATTTTTGAGATGCTGATTGTATTGAAGCCCACCGTCGTCATGGATGCCATCGCCTGAAAAAACGATGCGACCAGCCGTTTCTCGACGGCAAGCTCCTGGATAGTGGGTTCCGAGATAAAGAGAATAATGGTGCCGATAAGGCTGACCCAGAACGTGCAGTGCAGGATAATTTTGGTGGTTAAAGTAACATGTTGTATTTTGTTTGTAATTCTTCGCCATACGTCGACGCAGACAATGAAACCGACGGCCCCTGTATAACTGAGTACTGCGACCGTCAGATTAAGCCAGAAGTTGTCCGTGAATGATTCGAAGCTGTTGTTGTATAAACTGAAGCCCGCCGTGCAGAACGATGAGATGCTGTGGAAGATTGCGCTCCATACGGCGTGGGATTGTCCGGCCTGCCTGAAAATAAAATAAAGGCATACGGCTCCGGTAGTTTCAATCGCGGCGGTAAACAGAATCACACTGCGGAGGAATTTGTCTATGCGGAAAGACTGCGGCAGGGAAAATATGACGTTTGCGATTTCTGTCCGTTTGTTGGAAAGTGTCCTTTTTCGGGAAAGGATAATGAACGAACTGAAGGTCATGTAGCCGATGCCGCCGAGCTGAATCAGCAGCAGAATGACGAGCTGCCCGAATATGTTATAACTGTCCGAGACGCTCACGGTTACAAGTCCCGTTGTTGATATAGCGGATGTGGTTGTGAACAGGTTGTCAAGCGCCGTGGCCCCCGGCCCGTGTTGAGCGAAAGGCAGGGACAAAAGAATCCACCCAAGCACGATATAGGAGATATAGCCTAATATCACGAGCCGAAGCGGATGCAGGCCGATCAGAAAATTGCCAACGCCGTTTATGGTCTTTCTCATTTAATGTCCTTTGAGCCGGATTTCCGGGAGAACATGATATGTATCTGAGCATTTACCATTGCGAAATACTACAGTTGCGTTACGGAAAACACAATATTTTTCCGGTCCCTAAAACTTCATTGTATAATTAATTGTTGCCGGACCTTGAACAATTTCTGAAAGGATTTTAGAATCTACACAGAGTAATTCCAGCAGTGTAACATCGGAAATCTGCAATAATATTATACTGCCGAGTTTGATGTTACACTGCTTAAGAATTTCCTTGGAGAAAAATTTGCATTCGTATAGCACTGCGATTGCATTTTGGTGAAAGGAATGTGCCATGCTTTTATATAGCTACCGAAGTATTCGGAATTTGTTTGCTTTTGTTGTAATGCTCTGTGTGTTTTGCCGGTTTGTGTATGCGGAAATCCCGGCATTCGAGTATCACCTGATCGACCGGATCGGCAGCCAGATGGGGCAGAGCTCGCTGGTGGACGTGGACAGGGACGGCGATCTGGACTGGATTACCGGCTGCAATAACGGGACGATATGGTGGTTCGAGTACAAAGCGCCGTCTGACTGGGTCCGCCATACGCTCGGGCAAAACGTCCTGACTGATGTTGGCGGCACAGCGTTCGATCTGGATGGCGATGGATGGATCGACCAGGTTTCCGGAGGAACATGGTACCGCAATACCGGCAAACCTCGCGAGCAGGAATTTGTAAGATACTTGAACGGTATGATGGAAAAATCGCACGACAACGTCGCGGCGGATATGGACGGTGACGGCAGGCTCGACGTCGTTGCGATGAGCGACCGCAGCGCTTTGTACTGGTACAAGATTCCCGCCGACCCGACGAAGCAGTGGCAGGGATACAAGGTCGGCCCTGCGGTTCACGGTGCGATTGACCCGGCGGGCATCGGCGATATCGACGGCGACGGTGACAACGACATTGTTCGCACTAATATCTGGTTCGAAAACGCCGACGGTAAAGGCGTAAAATGGGTCGAGCATGACAACATCGATTTCGGCCAGCCCGAGGCGAGGTATCCATTGATGACAAAATCGTGGATCGTCGATCTCGACAAAGACGGCGACAATGACGTCGTCGAGGCCGAAGGAGATTGCCTGAGCGGCCGTGTGGCATGGTTTGAAAACTCCGACGGCAAAGGCGGCCTCTGGAACAGGCACATAATTGCGGACAAGGCGGGCCAGGATTATCATTCGCTGGCCGTTGCGGATTTCGACAACGACGGCGACCTTGACGTTTTCTCCGGCGGCGGACCATTGACCGAAAAGCCGCCGCACAAGTGGTTTATATGGGAGAATATGGACGGCAAAGCGGGCAAGTGGGTCCGGCACGAAATCCTCAGCGGCAGTCGCTGTCACGAAGCCAAGGCGGCAGACATCGACAGAGATGGTGACATTGACATCTGCTCCAAGCCCTGGAACGGCGACGAGCACGTTTATCTCCGCAATATGCTTAAGGAAAATTCCTCGAAATAATCTCGGCGCATGATGTCAATCTGAACGCAGCGCAATGAAGAATCTTAGTTGTTACTTATAATCCCCGATGCTTCGCTTCGCTCAGCATGACAACTTAAGAATTAAATCTCTTTCTGTTAGACACTCTTATTGAATTCTTAATGCTTGAAATTCGGGATAATATTATGCAACCCGGCGTGAATCTGGTAGTATTAAAAGCTCAATTAAAAATTTTATAGGAGACGATAGGATGTCGCTGAAAGTTTTCCGGCCGTCAGTCAGGCCGTTCTGTTTTGTGCTAATCGGTGTCACTCTACTTGCCATGGGCCTTCCTCCCGCCCGCGGAGCAGATTACTACGACAACAAATCTCTGGGCAGGCGTCTGGCATCCCTCGCCGAGGGAAATCCGGGACTTGTACAAGTTGACAGTATCGCAATTTCGATCGGCAAACGAAAAGTCTGGCTCGTCGAGCTTGGTAAAGGAACAAAACAGGATCGCCGGCTACGCCCTGCGATGCTCGTCGTTGCGGGAATCGAGGGCAGCGACCTGATCGGATGCACAGCCGCGGTCACGTGGGTTGAGCGACTTGTCGAGCAATACCAGGATGATGCCGAAATCGCCGAACTGCTTCAGACGACGACGATATACATTGTGCCGCGGCTTAATCCCGATGCTGCCGAGCATTTTTTCGCCCGCCTTAAAATTGAAACTTCCTCGAACGAAAAGAGCGTCGATGACGATCATGACGGCCTGCTCGACGAGGACGGGCCCGAGGACCTTAACGATGACGGGCTTATTACATGGATGCGAATCGAGGACCCTGAGGGTGAATATATACTCGATCCGAAAGACAACCGGCTGCTCCTTAAAGCCGATCATCTCAAGAGCGAGGTCGGAGCCTGGCGCTATCTTCGTGAAGGCGTCGATAACGACCACGATGAACTTTGGAACGAGGACGGCCCGGGCGGTGTTAACTTCAATCGCAACTTTCCCTATGGTTACGAATTCTTCGCCGAAGATGCGGGTGTACATCAGGTCAGTGAGGCTGAGACCCGGGCGCTGGCGGATTTTGTAATCGGGCATCCGAATATCGCCATGGTTGTGACCTATGGCTCTGCGGATAATCTCTCGAAGGCTCCCAAAGGTGAGGACCCGCCGGACCGGCGAAAGCCGATGACCGAAATTCATAAGGACGATACAGGCTACTATCGCGTGATGGGCGAACTCTATCGCGAAGCGCTTGGCCTGAAGAAAGAGCTTGAGGCCGCTTCGGTTCACGGTGCGTTCAGCGACTGGATGTATTTCCACCGGGGCCGGCTCTCGCTGGCGGCAAAGGCATGGAGCCCTGCCGTTGCCGTCGAGCTTTCCAAAGCCGCCGACAAGGAAAATAAAGATCCGAATGAACAGGAGGAAGACCCGGAGCAACAGGATTCCGAATCGGAGCCTGAGAAAAATAAAAAGCGTTCGGACAAAGAAGCTAAGAAAGACGAAGATAAGCGTAACGAACAAGAGCGTAAAGAGCTGAAATGGTTCGATGAACACTCACCGGAGGCTTTTATCAAATGGCAGCCGATAGAGCATCCTGATTTTCCCGGCCGGCGAGCCGAGGTCGGCGGATATCGTCCCTTTGCCCTGACGAATCCTCCTGCTGAAATGGTTGGCGAGATTGCCGCCAAACAAGCCGAGTTCCTGACCAAAGCGGCGCAGCGGCTGCCGCGAATCGGCGTGCGAAAAATCGAGTGTCGCCATCTGGGCCGGTCGGTCTATGAGGTGAAGATTCAGGTGGAGAATACCGGATTTTTGCCGACGGTGCTGGAGCACGGGCAGACGACGCGCGAGGTCCATCCGACAAGGCTGGTCATGGAATTAGATGATGAGGCATTTCTATCAGGGAGCCGAATTACGAATCTGCCGGCAATCAGGGGAAGCGGCGGAATGGTCGAACTTCGATACATCGTCCGGGTACCGGAGCAGGATAAAATCGATTTCGAAGTCGTCTCGATGTTAGCCGGGAAGGTTAAACGCTCGGTCGAACTGCCGAACACCGAATCAATCGGTAAATAAAAATATTTCAGGATATGAGATTATGAAGCACCGAATCGAAATTAAACGCAGCATAACCGTTTTGATTTTTTCATTTATAATTTTACTGTTTGCCGGGATGGCCCTTGCTTCAGAAGGCGCTCGCAGGCCGAAAGTGGGTAATCCCGCCAGGCATTCGTTCCCGGCGCTGGGGGCCGGCAGCGAGCGCAAGGTCAGGGTTGCGTGGAACCGGTATTACGATCACGCCGGACTCACGGCCATCCTGGTCCGGCTGAACAAAGCATTTCCCGAGCTGACCCGGCTGTATTCGATCGGCAAGTCAACACAGGGCAGGGATATGTGGTGCCTTGATGTGACGGCACGGAACGTAGGCGACCCGGACCGCAAGCCGGGGATGTATATCGACGGCAACATTCACGGCAATGAAGTCCAGGCCGGCGAGACAGTGGCCTACACGGCGTGGTATCTCTGCCATCAATATACCCGGCTCGAAAAAGTCAAAGAGCTGCTCGATGAGCGTGTTTTTTATCTCGTGCCGAGCATCAATCCCGACGGTCGCGATTCCTGGCTTAGTCTTGGCGGCCGTGCTCGATCCGGTCTCGAACCGACGGACGACGACCGCGACGGTCTGGCCGATGAGGATGACTGCGAGGATCTCAACGGTGACGGTCAAATCACCATGATGCGGATTAAAGATCCCCAAGGACGTTTCAAGCTGCACCCGGACTATCCCGAGCTAATGGTCAGGACCAAACCGGGCGAGGCCGGTGAGTATAACCTGCTCGGCTGGGAAGGGATCGACAATGACGGCGACGGCGAGATCAACGAAGACGGCAGGGGAGGTTATGATCTCAATCGCAACTGGGCGTACGACTGGCAGCCGGTCTATGTCCAATCCGGTGCCAAGGATTATCCGTTCAGCCAGCCGGAACCGCGAGCAGTCGCCGAGTTTGTGCTGGCCCATCCCAATATAGCAGGGGCCCAGTCGTATCACAATTCCGGCGGGATGATCCTGCGGAGTCCCGGCCGGGAAGGCGGCGAGATACAAGGCGGGGACGAACGGGTGCTGAGCCTCATCGCCGAACGCGGAGAAAAAATACTGCCCTATTATCGTTCGATGACCATCTGGAAAGACCTCTACACGGTCTGGGGCGGCGAGATAGACTGGTTCTATGGCGGCCGGGGTATTCTTACCTTCACGAACGAGCTGTGGACCTCGAGGAACCTGTATAAGGATTCCGAATCATTCTCTGATGAACGGGAGGCTGAATTTATAAAATATGTCATGATGGGCGACGGTTTTGTGCCCTGGCAGCCATACGAGCATCCGACATACGGCAAGATTGAAATTGGCGGCGAAAAAAAGGAGTGGGGCCGTGTACCGCCTTCGTTTTTGCTTGAGGAAGAGCTTCACCGCAATATGGCCTTTACACTCTATCACGCCGATATGATGCCCCTGCTGGAAATCAGCGAGGTGAAGGTCGAGCCGCTCGGCGAAAACTTATTCAAGATATGGATTACCATTGAGAACAAGCGTTTAATCCCGACGAGGACCGGCCAGGATGTGGCTCACCATATAAGCCCGCCGGATATCGTTTCTATCGAAGGCGATGAGCTTAGCGTCCTCTCAAGCGGGCAGGTTACGGACCGGTTTTTCAAGCGTGTCGAGGCCGTAAAGCGGCGTCCCGAACGCGTGGAATTGAATACAATCGAAGGCATGAGCGCCGCCCGCGTGCAGTTCGTAGTCGATGGAAAAGGCGAATTCACCGTCACCGTCGATTCCGCCAAAGCCGGCCTGCTGAAGAAAAGCCAGTTATTACCCTGAACACTACAAGCTTCGTGTTTGCAGGATGGGACTCCCCTAAGGGATGCCTTATTGTATTGCCTCACAATAATTGAATCGGTGGGCTAAAATCCACAATGCGTGCTCGGTGATCTCTTAATTCTCCATTCAACATTCTAAATTCGCAGTTTGATTATCAAATGCACATATAATCGCAAGTCCATATATTATGAGGACATAACTAAGTCAATTCGATGTTGGCCGGGCCGGTTCTCCGGGAACATGCTAAAAAATATGTAGTCACCACAATTGACGACTTTAGCAAGGTTGCGATAAAGTCCATGACGTTTACAGAAGGAGTCGGAGTAAGTCGCTCCTAAGCGTTTTTCAAGCTTACCAGCCCAAGTTCAGGATTCTTGGCGGCAGTCAACACTCCGGTTCCGTTTTCTGGTGTGATTGACGATCCCGATGTTTGGGACTCTCATACGGCGGTGTGGACAATAAGCAGCGAGAGCGGGAGCGAGGAACATGTCGGAACGGTTTCGGACGGGTCTGTCGATGATTCCTTCCAATTTTCTCAAGCCGGCATCTATTCGATATCGCTGACTGTCAATGATGCTGCCGGTGAGAGCGATACGGTGACCACGGTAAACAGCCTGCCTGCTTTCATCGTGGTCTATGACCCGAGTGCCGGTTTCGTCACGGGCGGCGGGTGGATCTACTCGCCTGCGGGCTCTTTGTTAGATTCACCTGCTGAAGGAAAAGCCACCTTTGGATTCGTCGCTAAATACAAGCAAGGCGCAACGGCTCCCGAGGGCA
>Ga0154684_1108_pt2 | contig 25324 bp, 14 predicted proteins | sample Rifle2008BG13ft_FD_116113 | JGI IMG/M metagenome (GOLD analysis project Ga0154684, IMG submission 116113) | Planctomycetes bacterium RBG_13_50_24 | reverse complement strand
TTGGATTGTCAAGTTCCTGCCCTATATCGGCGGTCAGGGAGACGAAGACAAGGACTACCGGGAAATGGGTATCTACAACTGCCCCATGTATCCAAACAAGGAGCAAACGCTTGATTATGTGATCAACTCGTGGAAGGACGGTGTCATCGAGTACATCGGTTACACGCCTGTCAGTGATTTTTTCAGGCCCTCATCGAAGATCTTTCTGACTGATAATGAGGACGGCCCCTGGCGTCCGATCATCAGAGAAGAGCAAGGATTGAACGGCAGGGGCGAGTTTGACGTTTGGAGACCTCAGCACCTGCCGGACGGTGCCGATGGAGAACGCCGGGTTGCCGGGGCCCGCCACCGCGACGGCTGTAACGCAGCATTCATGGATGGCGGGGCCGACTGGATCCAGGCCGAAAAAATGACTGCGCAGATGTGGGAGCCCAAATAACCGGACTTCAACAGATAAGCCTGATAAGCCGCCTTGGGCTATTCGCAATGTTGTCGTTCCTCCAAACCACAATCTGCTTCTCACGCAACGCAGTCAACCAGAAAGTAGTTGTCGTGTCCCGGTACAATAATATCGGCCATGGCCGCGAGCTTGTCCATCGTCCGGGCAGAAATCTCGAAATCCACGGCATTGAAATATCCACGCCGCTCGCGGAAAAAGTCTCGCGTTGCCACTGAATCGCCGGCAATAACAATGGACAAACCATCGCAGTCGAAGTGCAGACTATGATGTGTGTCAGTATGGCCGGGCGTGGGAATCACATCGATACTATCGAGAAGGCGATCCACAGCACCTTTTACAACACGTGGCAGTTTGCCGGATTTATTGATAAGCTCAGCCACCGCAGGCGACGCCAGCCACTCTGCATCAGGAAAATGTGCGATACCGGCGAGATGATCTCCGTGCTCGTGCGTTACAAAAACCGCAGTTATATCGCAAGGCCTGGTACCTGTGAGCCGGTCCAATTCCCTGGCCATTTCAGCAGCGTCGGCCAGAGAAGGGTCAACCAGTATATGGAAACCTTCACCGGAAATCAAAGTACACGTACAGATAGCTGCCCGAACACCCCTGGCATCGCTTTCGCCCCAGTAGCGGTTGCGTGAAAGATTGCCTATGGTAATTACATCCCAGCGTTTGACGTTCGAGTCCTTCCGTCCCTTCCACTTATGCCGCATGGTAATGGTGGGCTGCCCGCCCAGACAACTCGCCGTTGCCGCTGCGGTAGTGAGCATCGCGCCACCTGCCCGGGCCAAAAAGTCGCCGCGAGTAAGGAGGTTCGATTTCGCTTGGTCTGTGTTCTTGTTGTGTTTCCTGTTCACGGCATTTCCTAGTTCAGGACGGGTATGGCCGTCGATATCCATATAGTTTGGCGGTTCTCAGCCCATGACCTTTTCCAGCTCCTCCCGTTCCATAACGTTCATCGGTCTAATCTGTTTCACGACCTCGACATTCGCTTTCAATTGTTCGATGTTTGCCACGCCTATGACCGCGACCGAGATTGGCAGACCCAGTGTATAGCGGATCAGCGATTGGGCCTCTACCTGTTGAGAAGTTTCATCATGGTATGGAAACAGCAGCTTCTTATACGGATTGCCGACGACCAGGCAGCCATTGCCGCCGCCCATAACTTTCATGGCAATTACGCCCATCTGCTTCTCATTCGCCATCCGCAGCAAATCCTCACGGAACGGACGGCGACGACTTACTGGATTCAACGTAGTCAAAAGTGTGTCGAATTCGTACATATCGATTGCACGAGACAACATCTCCGCGTTATCGTGGCCGGTGATCCCAATGAACCGGGTCACTTTCTGCTCGCGAAGCTTCAGCAATGCGGCGTAAACACCGCTGAGCTCGCCCCATGCCGGCAGATCTTCCTTGGAAGACACCCCGTGAATCTGCAAAAGGTCAAAATGATCGGTGCGCAATCGTTTCAGGCTCTGCTCGACGCTCCGCATAGTTCCATCGTATGAGCGGTCACCAGTCTTGCATGCCAGAAAAACATCCTTACGGCGGCGGTCAAGTACCTGGCCATAGTTGGTTTCCGATTGTCCTTTGTTGTAGCCTGGTGCTGTATCGAAATAAGTAATACCCAGATCGAGTGCCTTCTCGGCTATAGCAGCAGGATCGTGATCCTTCGACGGCGGCAGTTGCATGCCGATGACACCACCAAGAGCGAGAATGCTCACTTTGGCACCGGTTTTGCCCAAAGCACGTTTTGGAATGACTGCTTCCTTTGATTTTCCTGTCTTGTCAGACTCAACTCCTGAGATTTGTCGTGTACAAATGACTCCCGCGGTAACTGTCGCTGCTATTGTTCCTAAGAGTTCTCTTCGATTCATTTTTCCGCCCTTCGATTTTCAATGTCATTTATGTGGCAAATTAATACCTTAAGCCGATTATGTATATATACCTCCGATACTAACTGCCTGAGCCATTCCAGGTCATTTTGTTTCGGTTGTTATAGGTATCATTATAACCGCCTCTAAAGATTAGTATATGATCATTCTGTATTTAGTTGTCGGTTGTCCAAATATTATGAAAAGTAATAAAGAATATCCGACTTGATACTCATCTTTATCTTTACTTGAGTTTTTATGACAAAAGCACCATACTACGCAAAACAAAACTTCGATAAAGTTACTCGTTTTAGATTTGGTATTTTGATTTCGTACAGTCATAAGATAACAGTGAGGTGTATTATGAAAAGTCCGTTAGCAGTACACACTAAAATCCTGTTTGTTATTGCAGGATGGTTTGTAGTTATCATGCCTGTCCAAGCGGGTGTTTCGATCGCATATAGAACAGATAGTGCCCAATTAAATTTTGCAGTTTCCAGGCTGGCAGAAACCCTGCGAAAGACAAATGAAACTCCCCTACTGTACGACCTCGCAGATCTCAGTGATAAGGACATTATTATTGTGGCAGACGAGACAGAGGCAGTTTTCCTGCCGGGCACACCCATTGACAAGTTAATTAATCCTCTGATAAAGCAAGAAGGTTTTCAAATCAGAAAATCCCGCTCCGGCGACAAGATCACCATCTGCGTAATTGCCAGTGATGAAACAGGTGCGATGTATGGTACTCTCGATTTATCGGAGCAGGTCCGGATTAAAAGCGTTTTGAGAGAAGTTCAGGAAGAAGTCACCAATCCGCATTTTGCGTTTCGGGCGATCAAATTTAACCTTCCATGGTCATCGTATAGGCCCAATGAAAACCCGGCTATGAACCTGCACACTCAAACCTGCCGGGACTTGAATTTCTGGCGGAGTTTTTTGGATATGATGGCTGAGAATCGCTTCAATGTATTGTCGCTGTGGAATCTGCACCCATTCACATACATGATTCGGCCAGATAATTTCCCGGAGGTGTGCCCTTTCTCTGACAGAGAACTTGCCCAGTGGCAGCGTTTCTGGCGACGACTCTTCAGTATGGCTAAGGAGCGTGGCATAGAAACCTACATTGTAAACTGGAATATTGTTGTTTCGCCTGAATTCGCTAAAACCTATAACGTCAGGGAAAGAAACGACAAATCTGAAATTGTTCGTGAATATACCCGGCAGTGTGTCACTCAGGTGATTAATGAGTATGACCAGCTCACCGGGCTCGGCGTTACATTGGCGGACTGGATGAACGATATGACGCCCAAAGAACGAGAGGATTGGATACAAGATACTTTCATAAAAGGCATGAAGCTGGCAAAGCGTCCGGCAAAGTTTATTCATCGTTCAGTGCTGGCCGGGTCTCCTGTCGAGATGCGGCGTGTTATAGACGAAGCGAACTTTCCGGATCCTGTTTGTGTGGAAGTCAAGTTCAATTGGTCTCACGGTCATTCAACACCCCGCCTGGCCATTACACATGACTACTCGTCAGGACAAATCGATGAGGGTTTCTGGAAACCGAAACCTGAAAACTATAAGATAGCATGGATGATTCGGAACGAAGATTTTTTTATACTCCGGTGGGGACAGCCGGATTTCATACGAGAACACATAAACATAAACGACAGGGATTATGTTGGTGGGTATTTCATAGGCTCTGAAGGATATATCCCCGCTAAAGATTACTCTCACAAGCCGAATGACCACATCACCTGGCAGTATGCCTTTGAAAAACAATGGCTGTTTTACAAGTTATGGGGACGGTTATTGTTCGATCCGAATACTCCTGACACTGTCTTTGCAGCTGAATTCGATCGCCGTTACGGCAACAATATTGGTGAAAAACTATTAGAAGCTTACGCTCTGGCAAGCCGTATGCCACTGAGACTGGCCTCTTTTCATAGCGCCACCTGGGATTATACACTCTATTCGGAAGGGTTCCTCGCACCTGTTCAAAACGGTTTCAATGATGAGGTCTCACCCTTCATTTCAATAGATGAACTGATCAAACATAAAACACTCGATCCGGCGTACTTATCCATACCAGATTATGTAGAATCAATGATTGGCAATAAAAATATTGATGAGGCCCTCTTGACTCCCCTGGAGCTTGCAAATGATTTAGAGAATGATGGAAATAGAGCCTTAAAACTGGTTGAAGATTTGCGGCTAAGAACAGGGAGGGAAGTTCATACACTTAATTGTGAAATTGCAGATGTGAAAGCCTGGGCATGGTTAAGCCTTTATTTTGCGGATAAATTACGTGCCGGAGTAGAACTTGAGACTTTTCGTCAAACAAAGGCCAAAGAACAACAGAGAAAAGCGGTTCTACTTCTCGAAAACGCAGCTCAACACTGGAAGGAAATCGTTGAGGTGACACAACAGCATTATAAAGCAATACCCGCCGTTCAACTATCCGGATCGAAGCAGAAACGCAACGACGTATTTTCATGGGAACAGTATAGTGACCAGGTAAAACGAGATATTGAAATTGCAAAAGCAGTCAGATGATTTATATCTGGAACAAATATGAGAGGAGACAGCAGATATGGACCGAAGAGATTTCATGAAAACCTCGGTAGTTACTGGGGCGTATGTGGTGCTTGGATCGCCTTGGACAACGGCCAAAGAAAACCAAGAGCCATGGTTTGATCGCCCGATGCGCTGGGCTCAATTAGTCTTGGTGGAAAACGATCCCGGCCGCTTCGATCCCGATTTCTGGCTGGACTACTTCAAGCATATACACGCGGATGCAGCCTGTTTAAGCGCCGGCGGTGCAGTTGCATATTATCCGACTAATATCCCCATGCACCATCGAAGTGCGTGGCTTGGGGATTCTGATCCGTTCGGTTATCTGGTGCAAGGATGTCGCAAAATGGGGATGGCAGTAATCGCCCGCACAGACCCACACGCAACTTGGGATAACATCTATCAAGCCCATCCGGATTGGATTGCCGTCGATTCTAAAGGACAACAACGGCGTCATTGGTCAAATCCTGAATTGTGGGTAACATGTGCGCTCGGTCCATATAACTTCGAGTTCATGACCCAGGTTCACAGGGAGATTATGACCTTATATCAGCTTGATGGGATTTTCTCGAATCGCTGGGCCGGTCACGGAATATGCTATTGTGAGCATTGCATTCGAAATTTTAAGTCGTTTTCCGGGATGGACGTGCCCCGAACGACAGAGCGAGACAATCCGGCTTATCGTAAGTACTCAGAGTGGCGAATCGAGCGGTTAAAAGAATTATGGTTTTTGTGGGACCGGACAATTCGCGAGGTCAAGTCCACCTCGCGGTATATTCCTAATGGATTTCCGGATAACGTCGTGACAGGTGCTTTGTCTGACATCTTTTTCACGGATCACCAGGCAAGGAGTGGTGTGATTCCACCCTGGTCAAACGGCAAGCGGGCGAAAGAACTTCGGGCGACGATGGGAATGAAACCTCTCGGTGGGATATTCAGTATCGGACTGGAGGAACGTTACCGGTGGAAAGACTCCGTACAGAATGAAGCTGAAATCCGAATCTGGGTGGCCGAAGGTACTGCCAACAACATGCGTCCATGGTTTGTCAAGTTCTCGGGTACTATCTACGACCGTCGTTGGCTCAAGGTTGTTGAGAAAATCTATCAGTGGCATTATCGTGCCGAGCCTTATTTGAGGAACACTGCGCCGCTTGCACGCGTGGGGATGGTCTATTCGGAGCAGACTGAGCGTTACTATGGAGGCCAGAAATGGCAGGAGCAAAGCAGCGGTCATGAGTTGGGAATGTATCATGCACTAATCGAAGGACGTATACCGTTCGAGATGGTGAACGACCGATTGCTCGATACCGAACATCTAAAATCCTTCAAGTTACTGATTCTCTCGAACGTTGCCGCTCTTTCCGAGGCGCAGTGCGAACAGCTCAGGCAATACGTCAGAAGCGGAGGAAGTATCGTTGCTACCTTTGAAACGTCGCTGTACGACCAGGAGGGGAAACGGCGGCAGGACTTTGGTCTGACTGATCTGTTCGGCGTGTCATATAATGACCGGGTCGAGGGACCAATGAAGAACTCGTATCTGAGGCTGAAGAGTGATTCGAAAACAGGCCGGTTCCATCCTGTCTTAAACGGGTTGGAAGAAGCATACCGTATCATCAATGGGATTTGGCGCCTGGATGTGAAACCAAACTCAGACTTCCCCTCTCCTGTAACACTGATCCCCACCTATCCCGACCTGCCTATGGAGCATGTCTATCCCAGGCAGCCGGAAACTGATATCCGAGAAGTGTATTTGCGAGAGCTGGGCAAGAGCCGAATTGCCTACATTCCCTGGGATATAGACCGGACGTTTTGGGAAATCATGAATGTAGATCATGGCAAGCTTCTGCGAAATATAATCAATTGGGCGACAAATGAAGAGCCGCCCGTTCAGGTGGCGGGTCCCGGGATCCTTGATGTAACCGTATGGCGGCAGAAACGATCAATGACTGTTCATCTTGTGAATCTAACCAACCCAATGATGATGAAAGGTCCGTTCCGGGAATTCATTCCCATCGGCGAGCAAGAACTTCAGGTAAAAACTCCCCCAAATACAAAAGTGAATAAACTCCATCTGCTCGTCAGTGATAGAAGCCCGAATTTTGAAACCAGGGGTGATATTGTCTCGCTTACCGTGCCGTCGATCCTGGATCACGAAGTTGTGGCGTTGGATCTTGTTACATAACTGCCCGGGGATTGGGTGGATTTGAACAAATAGCAAAGTGGCTCTCGAATTACAGAAAGTTGCTTTTCTTACTTACGGTCTGCAATGGTAAAAGAAAGATGGCTGATCTCAATCAGGCCCCTTTATTGGACTGAACCGGGGGCGGGTCTTTTGGAATTTTAATAACAAGCAGGTTTACGTCTCACTGTTGAGTAGCTGACGGGTTGGCGAGATTAGATCTTCCTCGATGGCGGATTAGTTGGTCTGTTTGGTGCGCCCGGTGACTCATCAGGCATAACCGGCGGTCAATTTGGAGCTTTTTTTCGCCGGATAGATGGACCGGTATTGTCATGTACCCTGAAGGGTCATGTTTCGGATTAGACTTAATAGTCGATGAGATTAAGGCAAGCTGTCTCATGGTAGTGCTCTCTCTTGGCGATGGAGCAGACACACGCCTGGCTTGAGAGATGGATCCTCTGGCTCAGTGCGTTTGCGTGGGCGGCTTTAGGAATCCCCGATGCCGCAGCCATGTGGCACATGCCTGTGTCCACGTGGAACATGGATGGTCGCTCGGGCGGACGCCGAAGTCATGGGCGGCCGTCGCATAGATGTGCAGCTCCGCCGGGACGCCGGCCTTCTTCAGCGCAAGGTACATCAACACACTGTGCTCCGGCGGGCTGATGATATCGGCCCCGCCGTGCGCGAGAAAGATCGGGGGAGTCCCGGCCGGGATACGCAGACCGGGAGCGATTTCGTCCTTGTCTTTTGCCTTTAGGTAGCCCGAATAGACTCCGATGGCGAAGTCGGGCCGGCAACTGATTTTGTCCACATCGTCTAAAGGCTCGTAAGTCCGCTGATCGAAGCTCGTTGCCGTTGCAATCGCCAGGTGGCCACCGGCAGAGAAACCAACTATGCCGATTTGCTGCGGCTGGATGCCCCACTGGTCGGCCCTGCTCCGCACCAGGCTGACGGCCCGTTGCGCATCCTGGAGCGGACGTCGGGCCGGCTCGCCCTTCGGCTCATCGGGCCGGCGCGGCACACGGTATTTAAGGATGATGCCGGTAACGCCAATAGAATTCAGCCAGGCGGCAACTTCCTCACCTTCGAGTTGCCAGTAGAGGTCCCAGTAGCCACCCCCGGGGCAGATAAGTACCGCTGTCCCGGTGTCCATCTCCTTCGGCGGCCGATAGATAGTAAGGGTCGGTTTGGTGACGTTGGTGATTAGTCTCGTTGGCTCGGTGACCTCGACTTGCTTGCGGTCCAGCTTAGGCGACATGCGGACCATTTCCTCGCCGATGTTGCCACTTTCGTCCGGCGCAGTGCACGGCCAAACCTCAACGACGGGTGGCAGCCTCAAAGCCGAAGGCTTTGGGGATGGGTCAGTTCCAGCCATCCCCAGGCTGCGCTTGGGATTACCACCCATTGCGCACATCAATATAATCAGAAAAACCATCAATCCGAATCGCATGATTGAACAATTCTCCTTTCTTTGCATTGCTTGATCTCTTCTCCATTCGTCCTGCACTATAACCTTAACCAGGTCATCGCGTTCTGTGAGCGTATCTTTTCCTTGTCGGCTTCACTTGCGTCCAATATTTCCAGCTTCACCAATGCGGGATCAGGATAGTTGAAAGGCATCCCGGTCCCGAACATCACGCGCTCAGCGCCCATGTTTGTGATGAGCTGCCCAAGTTCGTTTGCCAGCACAGCGCTCAAGCGGGACAGTCCGATGGCATAATTGGACGGCAGGTCATTGTCCTTCCGCCCGAGTGGGCACCTCGTATAGCCCATACCGTTCAGCAGGATGAAGCGTGCTTTTGGGTGAACTTTCACCAGCTCAACAATCTCCTCCAGCGGCACATCGGGAACGTCCAGCAGCCAGCTCCGCTGGCGGTTGTCCTCCACACGAATGGGAATGGATATGATCATGCCTCGCTCGGTCGCGGCGTTCACCAGCTCCCGGCAGCACGGGCTGGAGAGCTGATAGTTATGCCACTTGGGATAGAGGCGCAGGCCCGCCATGCCAAACTCCTCGTGGCAGATTTTCAGATCATCCTGCCAGCCGGCATAGAACGGATTGATGACGGCAAACGGAATCAGCCGATCGTGATGATCACGGACTTCGGCCGCAATCTCTTCATTGCCGGCATGTGCGTTACGGTAGGTAATAGAACTTGCGCTGGAGACGACCGCTTTGTCAATCTTCCTGGAGTCCATCAATTCGAGCAGCGACGCGGCTGTGTTATGCTGCAGCCGTCGGAACGCGAAATGACCGAGATATGCGTTCACGTCCACGATCATGATTTCCGCCTCCGTAAAAGTTTCGTCATGTTTTCGCCCAGGATCTTCTGCTTGTCCTGTGCGCTCAGGTTCGCCCCGCGAATCTTGCCGACTCCGGCAGTCATTGACGAGTCACAGCCGAAGACGACCCGATCTGCTCCTACCATCGATGCCGCCATCTCGACCGTGCCGTCATCTGTTACGCTGCCGCTGGTGTCGAGCAAGACGTTCGGCGCATGGAGCAGAGCCTTGATCGTCCACTCCCAATCACCCCCGCCGGAGATGTGCGCACAGATGAGCATTGCCTCGGGATAGCGGCCAGCCAGCTCTGCAAGGTGCCCGCCATCGGACATACGCGGCTGTTCCTCAACGAAGTAGTGAGAGTGCAATGCGTGCTGCAGGATCGGCACGCCCAGCTCAATCGCCAACTCTACGACAGGAAAGACCACCGGCTCGGTACAGGTGTACTCGTTGTAGAGCTTGATGCCAATAAATTCCTCATCTTCTATGCAGCGGCGGATTTCATCCAGCGCCTCCCGGCCGTAGCCGGGATTGACATAGCAGTAGCCAAGCACCCGGCCGGGGAACCGGCGCATCCCGTCGGCCGTCCACTGGTTGCATTCCCGAAAACCGTCGGCAGTCGCCGGCTGGTGCGGCGTGAGGGTCGAGCAGCACAACTGGTCGATTCCCAGCTTGTCCGCCGCCTCAATGAGCTTGCCGTCGTCCGCCTCCCATGTCGCGCGGCTTCGATGATTCAGGTGCGCATGACAGTCGATGACCTTGCCTTTGTAAAGCGTGCTGTTCGACGTGCCGGCTTCAGGTTTCTCAACAGCCATGCTATGAGCCGGCGACTGGCCTGCTGTTCCCAGCGCCAGGGCCACCGAGCCCTTCAGCAGCGTTCGTCGCGAGATGCGCGGCTGAGGTGACGGGGGACATGAGGTTATTCGAGAGACAGCCATACGTTTCTACTTCCTTTCCAACGGAAATAATATATGCCTGACTTCAATAATATTTTATATATACTCCCGCATTATCCGCAGGTACTCGCGGCATGTGTCTTTTATGTCGGGATCGCCTGGATGCCGGTCCTGCTCGATGGAGGCGAAGCCGTTGAAGCCGACCTTCTTGAGGGCAGTGATAATCGCTTCGATATCCATCACGCCCCGGCCGAACGCCGGGAACTGCCGCATCAAACCGTCGATATCGCGCATGTGTACATTCATCAGGTGCCTGCCCACTTTATGGATCGCAACCGGAGGGTATTCCCGCTGGAGCAGCGTCCAGCCCGCGTCGATATTGTAGCCCAGGTCGCCGTCGCGAATCTGGTCCCACAGACGCAGGAACGACGCCGCATCGGGCACAAGGCAATGTGTGTGCTGCTCGATGGAGAACTTCATGCCGTGGGCTTTCGCCCGTGACAGGCAGGCTTTGGTGGTCTCCACGTAAGCGTTCCACACCCGGTCCCAGTCGAATCCTTCCGCAATGTCGATGTGATACTTCTGGCCTGTCTCGGGTTTGGCGATCTCGTAGTAGCGGGGCAGATAGTCCGTCGGCCCTTTCAGCTCGCGCGCCCAGGGAGCTACGATATTGATCATCGGCGCGCCCAGCTCTTTGCCGATCCGGCAGCCCGCCTCGAAGTAGGCGAGCGCCTGCTCGCGAGCGGCTCGATCCGTGCTCGACAGGTCCTCGACCACCGGCTGGAAAAGGACGAACTGCGAGACACGCAATTTGTTTCGCTGGAGCTTCTGGTTGAGCCGGTCGATCCGGGCGTCCGTCCAGAACTCCTTGAGGTCTCTCTGCGCGTTCACGATCAATTCGACGCCGTCGAAGCCCAGCTCACCGATGACGTCCAGAGCCGGCTCGGGGTCCGCGGCGGGGCTCAGACTGTGAAAACACCAGCTCAGGCAGCCAACTCGGGGCTTGCCTTGCGGGCGTGAAGGCGGTTGTGCCGCCGTTGCCGGCAGTGAAAGTCCGGAGGCCGCGATCGCGGCGGTCTGTAGAAGCTGACGTCGGTTCAAATTATTTCGAGTCTTCATAAGTCTACTCCTTCTTATTATATTGGGTGACAACGATGCCACCCATTGTTTTTGCTTCACACCCAAGATCCCACCATACCAAACTCCCCGTTCAACTTCAACAATTTTCCGGTAGATCCAATCAGTTGGAGCGCGAGGGAAAAACGGAATTCACAAAAAGACTATGATTTGTATCATCCGCCGTAAAGCCTCGGCACTATGCAGGGCAATAGTTAAGGCTGCCACTCCAGGTCTCTACCAAGCCGCCTCCCGGTGGGTGCGGGTCGGGGTGGAGGTGGTTGCGGCGGTTATTCTTTGGTAGTGTGCCCAAAAATGCTGTGGCGAATAAGGTGGCCAGTCGCTCAGAAGTCTCGGTCGATGGTTACTACTGCCGCCAGGGTTGCCCGCACGGTCATGACCGCGTTCTCAATATCGCACATTTCCGGGATGTCTCCTTCGCCGTGATAGTTAGGGTCGCCGTAGGGTAGAGATCCGATATTAATGACCGCGGCGGGGTAGCCGGCCAGGACAAATGAGCCATCGTCGTCGCCGGGCTGCGGCCTCTCTGCAGTTCGCTGTTCCAGACCGATGGAATATCGAGTGTTCACCTCGGCCATCAGTTCCGCAAGATACTTACCCTCGGGCTTTGTATACGCGGTCACGTTGGTTTTCTTGCCTGCGGCAGTCTCCTGGGCCGTCTTTGCTCCGATTCCATCCATGTTGAAGACGGCAACAATATTATCTCCACGTGATTTCGCCTTTTGCGCTGCGGTCTTGCTTGTCCAGGGTGTATGTTCCTCGTTGCAGAAGAGAAATCGTATGGTGCTCTCGGAGGTATAATCCGCCAGGACACGAGCCATTTCCAATACACCGACCGTTCCAATTGCGTTGTCGTTGGCTCCCGGGGAATCGATCCAGCTTTGCGAGTCCTTGTGTGCCAGTACCACGATGATTCTGTCGGGATGCGAGCGGCCTCTTCTTTCGGCGTAGAGATTGTACGCTGTGTACCATGGATCTTCGGGTTTGGGCGGGGAGTACTGAGCGTGCTTTGGCTTGCTCGTATCCCGACGAAACGCCTGTACCCGAACGCCCTCTCGCTCGATGCGATATCCCCACGCTTCCAACTTGCCGGCAAGGTAGTCGTCGGCCTCGTAGAGCGTGTTCTTTTCATGGCCGGGCAGGGTCAGATTCAACTTGCGATATGGCAACGGATCCTTTGCGAGATAGAAAAGATTCTTTGATATTCTCCCAGAATCAACAGCGTTAATAAGGCGGCGTATACTCGCATCCATCTTGTTGCCGTCGTCGCTTCCTTCCTGGTTCGCCTGGACTGAGCCGAGAAGGCCCACGGAAAAAAGGAACAGAAGTCCAATCGTATAAATACCTATACGTCTCATGTATCCTCCAGCATATTTAGCCATAATTTCACATCTGCACAGCAGTCAAGCATGACTTGCCACTATACATCATACCATAAATCTCAAGCTCCTGCAATTTGGACGAAAGCAACCATCGGCTGCCCGAGGCTATCTCACCGGCGCTCTCCACCAAACCGCCGCACGGCTGTCGCGGTTCGGGGGGGAATTGAATATTCTTCCCTTGCCGCCAGGGGCATTGAAACGAATAAACCATTCAAGTAAAATACCATAGTACAGCGTGCAGGAGCAATGTTTATAGATATGTATAGAAAATCTCAGCACGCAGCTCGCACAAAGAGAATGAGATCTGATGGTCGAGAATAGAAAGGGAAATATCGTGAAGACCTGTGTGTGCATTTTGACCCTGTTGGCAGCTTCGGCGGCTCTTGCAGAAGCTACCCTTCCGCCAAATCCCCTCATTGCCGGCGAAACATGGTACCCCCTGTCAACCGATGCGCACCCGACCGATGTCTCCAGGTCACATATCGAGCGTATCACAGCCCTGACCGGCGGGACACACAAGTACACGGTCTTCCAGGGCGGCACGATGGACGGCTGCAATTGCCGGTCGCCCATGGGCTGCGGGATAGCGAGAGAAGGGGCCTTCCTGCAGACATGGGAATCTAACCGGTCGGTTCGGTTGGAGAACGTCGGCGACGTCGACGTGGTAAATCCGTGGCTCTCCAACGGCCGCAACAACTTCCGCAGCGTCGAAGAAATCGTTTCTTCCGCCGTCTCGCCTGATATGACTGACGCAGATAAGGCCTTTGCCCTCTGGTTCCAGGAAATCCGGTACCGTCACCATTCCGCGGGTGATAACAACGAGCTGGGTGATCCTGTGAAGGTCTTCAATGTTTACGGGTATAACACGTGCGGCAACGACTCCATCTGCCTGGCTACGTTGTGGCGCAAGGCCGGACTTAAAGTGGCGCCGGCCCGGGCCCTCGGTCATTGCATCTCTCAGGCATTCTACGATGGCGGCTGGCACTTCTATGATGGTGATATGCACTCAGTTTACCTTCTGCGGGACAACCAGACCGTGGCAGGCGAGCAGGACATCGTACGCGACCACGACCTGATCAAGCGAACCCATTCAAAGGGAATCCTGTTTCCGGATACCTGGTGGTCCGAGCCGGAAATGTGCTCGATGTACTTCTTTGAGGGACCGGTCACGGGCGAGCGATCCGGCAAGTCCGATACCACGATGGACATGATCCTGCGTCCCGGCGAGGCGCTCACCTGGCGCTGGGGACAACTCCGCCCGCTCAAGTATCACGGTATGCTGCAAGTGACCCCCACGTACGAAGACACGATCTACAATGGTCTGTGGGAGTATCGTCCGGATTTCTCAAAGGCCGTGTGGCGCAAAGGGGCTGTGTCCGTGGAAAACATCACGATAGGGCCGGATGGTCTGGCTGCCGACCAGGGTAAAACCGGCACGATTGTCTGGTCGATGCGCAGCCCATACGTATTTGTAGGAGGTAGGCTAGATGTAGAGGGTGAGGGGGTCCGGTTCTTCATTTGCCAGGATGGCAAGACATGGAGGCCAGCGCAGGACAATCTTGACAAATTTTTTTCGATCGTCGGTCCGGCCTGCTACGAGTACCAGCTCAAGTGCCAGTTCGAAGAACCCTCTATGCTCCGGCGATTGGCTATCATCAATGACGTGCAGATGGCCCCCTTGGCGCTGCCGGAGATGGTCGTAGGTGAGAACATCTTTACGTACTGCGACCAGTCCGCTGGGGACCGCAATGTGCAGATCACTCACAACTGGGTCGAGCGGTCGGCATCAAGACCGCCGTCGGCGCCAGCCGATGCCGTCTGGCCGCCCGACAGCGGCGAGACGAACGGCACGGACTTCGTCTTTCAGTGGACAGATTCCAGCGATCCTGACGGTGATGCAATTGCCGACTACCAGTTTGAACTGTCCGCCCGCGCCGACATGAAGTGGCCGCTCTCGATGAGCTTCTACAAACTCATCTCGCGGACCGCCGACGCTGTTAAGGAGAAGGACAAGACCACCGGCAAGGAGATAATCACAGTCAAGGCCCGGTATACCTTACCCCAGCCGGGCCTGTTGACGCCGGACTGCACGTACTACTGGCACGTGCGGGCCCAGGACGACAAGGGTGTGTGGGGGCCATGGAGCGAGACCTGGAGCTTCACCGCCCGCGGCCCCTCGTACCCGCTGGATATGACCGTGGAATATGACCATACGAGGTGTATGGGTATTCTCCGCTGGAAGGCCAATCCGGTGGGCCGTGCACCGACAAAGTACAGGGTCTACGGCAGCGACGAGAAAGGGTTTACCATTGCCGACCAGAGTTACCAGGGCGTAGTAGGCGTGACCAAGGAGGAGATGGCTGGCTGGAATCCGTGGTTCCCGGCGAACTTCATCGCTGAGACCACGGCAACGGAGCTGGTGGTGCTTGGTGGCGATGTGAACCTGCCCGCCGCAAACAAAACTTTCTATCGCGTGGTGGCGATCGACGAACTTGGAAATCGCAGCGGACCATCCGACTGCACTGTTGCTCCGCGGCCTGTCATCTATAGCAAGCCGGTAGTAACTGCCCGGGTCGGAACCATGTACTGTTATCAGATGCGGGCCAATCGATCTCTGGGCGACCTCAGCTCGCGGATGGTGGATGGCCGGCAGATAAGCGGCTATTTCGACATTGAGAAACCCCGATTCACGCTTGCTAATAGGCCGGCGTGGCTAAGCATCGACGAAGCGACCGGCGTGCTTTCGGGCACACCGGATGTACCGGGAAGGAGTGACGTGACTATCACCGTCACCATTGATCGCCAGGTGCGTAAGCTCGACGAGGCGGTACTCCGTTGGGGTGGGGAGAAGGTGCTTTCCATGGATACTGAGCACGTTGGCGCAGCGACCCAGAAGTTCATCATCGACGTTTTGAAGGTGATTGATTAAGATTGTTATCTTACGTCATTGTCGAGTTCGTTGTCGAGAACGGCCAGGTCAAGACCCTTAACATGAGAATGCCCGCTGGAGAATACATATACATGCGGAAATAACCATAGATGTGTGATTCTTCTACCAGGGGAATACTCTTCAGCCTTGGACCGGCTGTTAACAATTAGCCCTGCCAGGAAAATTCGAGGATCTCGAGCAATGGTCTTTTACTCATGTTTACCAATGGTGACATGGTTCCCCCTGGCCGTGAGGACTCGGTGATACGGATATATGGTTCACCAGGCGCGCGACGAAGGATGGTGGCGGTCCGCACACTGGTACTGTCAAGAATTTTGATGCGGCCGGTTTTTTCCAGCCTGATTGATGACCTCTGCATATACAACCGGGTAGTGATCCCATAACAAATCGAGCCCTGGCACAATAGGCCAATTCAGAATGAAACGAAACGCTCAAAAGAGCTGGTAGCTTTAAAGTGTTGTCAGCTCTCTTTTAACACCGGTCATTGAATCCGAAATTTGTATAAAATTGTAAAGATACATTTGTATTTTCGCAAAAAATTCATATTTATCCGGATATGATTTGGGCAAAATCAAGGTCTGTTGAGTCAAAATAGAGACATAATGTCACCGTATAGTTAAGGCGTTTTTTCGGCTCGCGAAAAAGTGGCTCTATGCGTGTTATGTCACTCCTCCACAGCTTACAAGTATATACCGCGGAGCCATACGAAGGATAGACTTTAGGTTGAATAGAATAGGATTTTATAACGTGTAGTTCTTTGGAGTCTCAAACTATTATACAAAGAACCTGGTGTCCTTTCAAGTTCCAGAACGCGGAAGTTCACATATTGAGTGTTGTTTGGACCGCTCCGACCAGCCCATAAGCGCCACATAAGGGCACTCTTCCCACGAGTTGCAGGACACCAGAATTTTTCGAAAATTCTTGACTCCATTTTGACACCATAGATGTCAATTTTTATGAATTATGAAGCCCTCAAAGGTCATATTTTTGCCAAAAATTGCACATTCCAGGAAAATTTTATTATCGTCCCAAAGGTTGTGATGAGATTGAAAAAGGCTGGGAGTTGCATATGCCGTCGGTTCTGGTATCCTGTACATGTCGTAGTTTTAAGATCCGATATGAGAGTGAAAATACAGAGGTAAAGCCATGAAGACAAACGTCACAATACTGATCCTGAGCGTCCTTATAGTGCATTCCCTCAGCAGCACATGTCCCGCCCAGAAAAGACCGGAGAGCCCGAATCTACAAACACGCCAGGCTCTTGAAGCCGAAGGAGCCATGTTGATCGGGGCAGACTACTATCCTGAGCACTGGCCCAGAGAGAGGTGGGAAACCGACATTAAGCTCATGAAGGAAGCGGGATTTAACACAGTCCGCCTTGCCGAGTTCTCCTGGATCAAGATGGAGCCTGTGGAGGGCCGGTTCGAATTCGGTTGGCTGGATGATGCCGTGACACTACTTGCCCGGTATAATATGAACGTCATCCTTTGCACGCCGACAGCAGTCATGCCTGCCTGGGTGGCGCGGAAATATCCGGAGACACTGCGACAGAAGCCCGACGGGACGCGCATCGTCTGGGGCGGCAGAAAGCACAATTGCTTTTCAAACGGGACCTATCGGTTGCTTTCAGAACGAATCACCTGCGCAATGGCCGAACACTTTACCTCGGCACCAAACGTTATCGGGTGGCAAACAGATAATGAATTCGGGGGCGGAGAATGTCACTGTTTGACCTGTCTTGCTGAGTTTCAGGATTGGTTGAGAAATAAATACGGCACACTGGATGAGTTGAACCGTGCATGGGGCAATCACTTCTGGGGGCTGAATTTCACAACCTGGGGAGAAATTACATTCCCAGATAATCGCACTGATGAGACCTGGGCTATGGGCAATCCCAGCGCATGTCTGGACTGGAAACGATTCACATCCTGGCTGCGTGTCCGTTTCCAGGCTGATCAAGTTCGCAATCTCCGCCGTATTTGCCCGAATGACTTTGTGACGCACAATTTCATGGGACTGTACAGCGAACTGGATTACTATGATCTCGCCTGTGATCTCGATTTCGTTACGTGGGACAACTACCCGATCTGGTCCGACAAGCCGGACATCCCGTACGGTGCCTCGCTGGCTGCCGACGTCATGCGTGGTCTCAAAGGCAAAAACTTCATGATTATGGAACAAACTGCCGGCCCCTGTGGATGGGGATCATTTGGACGTAATCCCTGGCCGGGTGAGATTCGTAAGATCGCCTACCAGCAGCTCTCTCATGGCTCCGACGGGCAGATTTGGTTCCGCTGGCGTACCTGCACGGCAGGGCGCGAGCAGTATTGGCATGGTTTGCTCGGTCATGATGGAAAGCCTCTCAGACGCTACAATGAGGCGGCGCAGACCGCGAACGAATTCCGTAAACTCGAAGATCATTTACGGGGAACGACTGTTCAGTCGGATGTGGCAATTCTCTATGACTATGACAATCTCTGGTCTCTCAATTTCCAGCCCGGGTACGCGGGCAATAGTCTCCAGGCCGCTATCCTGCGGTATTACAATGCACTATATAGGGCAGGTGTGAATGTTGACATTGTGAACCGAAGGGCCAACCTTGCGAAATACAAGCTTGTTCTGGCACCAGATCTGTCCTTGATGCCCGACGAGACGGCCCGCACACTCAGTCAATATGTCGAAAATGGCGGGATCCTGCTGGCCGACTGCAGGACCGGCATTAAGGATTCCAACAATCTTTGTTACGAGAGGACGCTTCCGGGTTTGCTTTCACCGGTATTAGGAATCCGTATCGAGGAATACAGTGCTTTGGGGGAGGATACATGGTACACGGTCAAAGGCACTGCGAGTTTGGACGGGACGTACACGGCCATTCATTATGTGGATTGGGTGACACCTGACGGCTCCGAAACCGTTGCCGGTTATGCCGATCAGTGGCATATGAAGCCATTTTCCGTTGTGACGCGAAATGGCTATGGCAAAGGCAAGGGCTGGTATGTCGGCACGATCATCAAGGAAGAATCATTTTACGATAGCCTGATCGCCGAACTGCTTGAAGATGCTGGTATTCGTCCACTGGTAATTCCTCCGAATGGAGTCGAAGTTTCAATTCGGCAGGGGCATGGCAGGAAGTTGATCTTCCTAATGAACCACACCGAGCAGTCAAAGATTGTGGATGTCCCGGAAGGCAGAATTGAAATGCTCAGCAATACCAGGACAAAGAAGACGCTGAAACTGGACAGATTCGACGTGGCGGTTGTTCTTCTGGAGTAGTGGTATCCATGGAAACACGACGAGACATTAATCTGGTAGCATACCTAATAGATCGCCGGAACCGGTGGCAGATACCGATCGGAATGATTCTGGTAATCGGGCTGTTCGGGTGTTCGCCGCTGACCAGGCAAGGCGCATGTCCCGAGCCGCCGACGGTCTCGGCCGAACCGGACGAAGCTTCTGCCCAGTCGGAGAAGATCACCCTTTCCCTGGAGTTCGAACCCGGAACAAAGATCCGTTACCGGGTGACTACCGAGGCCGTTACGGCCATGGAAGGCCCGGAGACTGCGGTCCAGAACAACATCTCGACAGCCCTCATACCAAAAGTGTCCGAATCAAGCGAAGTAGTCTTCACCCAGGAAATCTTGGGGCCTCTGCCCGAAGACACAAACACGGTTGTAGCTCTTATAACGATCGATCAGGTCAGGTATGTGCGCAGATCCCCCGGGCAGCCCGATCTGGGATTCGACAGCCAGGAACCCTCGGACCAGAACAGTCCCTTTGCCAAGCTGATCGGCCAGACCTACACCATCGAAATCAATCCCTTGGGCTACGTGCCCGGGATATTCAATCTCCGCCCGGCGAGATTAGCCGTACGCGGCCCTACTTCGGCCCATGCCGCCGCCCTTGAACTGGTAAGCCCGCCGACCATCTTCCCGCGTCACGGATATTTCAGCCTGCCCGGGCCGGACGTCGGATCACTGGCCGTAGGCGGTCGATGGCAGGGCGTGCAGCAGATCACCCTCAGGGCACCCGGCACGGACATGGACCGGCTCGGAACTCACAGGTTCGATAAGATATACCGGCTGGAGAGCGTGGAGCAGCGGCCCGGGGGCACCGTGGCTGTGGTGGTCTTCGAGGGCTCACCCAGACCCAGGAGGACTCCGGAAGGCCGCCCGGCGGAGATCCCGTTTCTGTCGTGTTCATACGTCGGGGGCGGGGAATTCAACATAGATGCCGGCCGAGTCGAGGGATACTTGGAGCACCTGGAGGTACGCATACCACTGCCAGGAAACGGATCGCCGCCTACTGAAGGCACTGAAAGCCACATTGTTATCGCAACACGTTCCTGCTGGGTACAGCGGCTTGACCTGGACTGATACCACCCGGAAAAGGAACAGGATATCGGCTCGGACCCTTCGGGCTAAGCCTGCTGGAGGAGGCGGTCCCTTGGACATGGAAAAATACTTGTGTTATCAGTATTAAAGGTGTATAATCATCAAAAGAGGGCTTTCGGATTCGGAGCAACCCGGCCCCCACAGGAGAATTGGTGTGTTTGGAGGAACTCTGCGTATGGCTGATATCAATCGTAAGTTTATCTGTACCTAAATCTGTGGTTAAGGTTTAACAAATAATATTTAAAAAAGGAGGTAACACTATGTGTAGAAAATGTATTCTTTTATGTTTCTCCTGTCTGTGCATTTATCTGACCGTGACTCCGGCGGCCGCTGCTGTGGGCACAGATCCGGGGATGGAAAATCTGGTGGCCTGGTGGAAGCTCGACGACGGTCCGGGCAACACAACTGTCGCCGACTCCAGCGGCAATGGCCGTCACGGTCAGTTCCCTTCGGCAACGGGTCATCCCGCATCCGCTGATCCGAAATGGGTCGTTGATCACGAGGGCGGCATGTCTCTGCGTTTCGATGGGACGGACTATATTAGATGTGGAGGGGGCAAGAACCTGGGCCCGCATGAGGACCCGAACGACTTGAGCTCCTGCACGGATCCCCCCACCTGGGCCGACTTCGAAGGCGAGTCCTTTACTATCGCCACGTGGGTCAAGGAGATCAATTCTAATAACTGGGCCACATTTGTGGGCAAGGGCGAGCGGGCTTATAAGCTGCAAATGCTTTTCGCCGGAACCCTGGTTCACTGGGCCTATCCCCGCAATCCCGCGGGCGGTTATGCGGCGGGCAATGCGGCCGACAAAGTGTGGAACCACATAGCGGGTATGTGGGACAACGACCAGGAGTACGCCAGCATCTGGGTCAATGGTGAGCTGGCGGGCACAAGGACCGACTGGGCAAGTGTAGCAGCAGCAACGGATCCCGATGCTCCCGGCCGGCGTATTGACAGCGACTGTGAAGTAACGCTGGGTGCGCGTGTTAATGAAGACTGGGGTACTACCGGTGACGAGGACAACCGCCTGTTCAAGAAGTGTGGCTGCCCGGTGCCCGCAGGACAACCCTATGTGGGCACCGCCATGGACGGCTTACTGAGTGATGTTCGTATATACAATCGCCTGCTTACCCGCGACGAGATGCTCTATATATTCACCGCGGGTCTGTCTAAGGCTACCCAGCCGGATCCGCGTTACGAGAGTGTGCTCGAAGAGGCCCCGTTGATCCTGTCCTGGGTGCCTAATGAAGAGGCCATTTCGCACAATGTGTACTTCGGCGAAAACCTGGAGGACGTAACCGCCGGCGCAGCAGGAACCCTGCTCGGTTCCACAAGTGAGAACGCCTTGCCCCTGAACCAGGCGCTGGAATCCGGCAAGGTTTACTATTGGCGGGTGGAAACTGTGAATCCGGATGGTACGGAGGCCGGTGACGTGTGGAATTTTGTGCTCAAGATAAGCAAAGCCTCGGCACCCAATCCGCCGGACGGCATGAAATGGGTGGATCCCAATACCACGTTGAGCTGGGAACCAGGCGCGGACGTCACGATGGCCATGGTTTACTTCAGCAAGAACAAGAACGATGTGGTCGTCGGTATGGTAGGCAAGATGACTATGACCAATGAGTACGATCCCGGTCAATTGGATCCACAGACCACTTACTACTGGCGTGTGGATTCCATAACTCCAGAGAAACTCGTTCAGGGCGATATATGGAGTTTCACCACCAAAGGTCCCGACGTCGGCGGCTTGCTGGGCAGTTACTTCAATAACCAGAACCTGCAGGGTAATCCGATACTGATCCGGATCGAGGGTCCGATTGCTTTTAATTGGGGAACTGCATCGCCAGAAACCGATGTGGTGGCCGCAGACGACTTCTCCGCACGGTGGGAAGGCCTCCTTGAAATACCGATTACGGATACCTACCTGATTATGGCCCGTAAGGATGATGGGGCAGCCTGCTGGATTGACGGCGAAGTGGTCTTCTACGATATGCTGACCTCGTGGGGTCTTTCCGAGGTCAAGGGATTTGTCGAGCTTGAGGCCGGTAAGCACGAAATCGTGCTGGAGTATTTCGATGTAGGGGACAATGCCCAGATCGAACTGCTCTGGAGCACTGCAGGTATACCTTTACAGACCATTCCCATTCAAGCGCTGTCGGCACCACCTAAGGCCAGCAGTCCCCGTCCTGTGAATGGTGCGATTGACGTAGCTGTCGAGGACCTGACTCTGACGTGGTCTGCGGGTTATTATGCCGCTAAGCACAAAGTGTACTTCGGCCCGGATCGCGATGCCGTCGCAGCCGGTGATTCCAGTGCTGACATGGGCCAGGTTGACGGGACCACATTCACACCACAGGTCGAACGGGGCCAGATGTACTACTGGCGTATCGACGAGGTGAACGATCTTAATCCTGAGAGCCCGTGGGCCGGAGACATCTGGAGCTTCACCACTGCTCCGTTTGTAGTACTGGATGACTTCGAGAGCTACAGTGTCGAGAATGTGGTGTACTCGAAGTGGCAGGACAAGTGGGGCATGCAGGACCTTATAAACAACGAGTGGGTTGAATTGGCCGAGGGCAATGGTTCTGGTGGCGAGATTGACACAATGTACGCCCCGTATGTGGAAACCGCTGATGTCCACGGAGCATCGGGGCAGTCCCTGCCGCTTGCGTATAATCACGATGCCGTGGTTGACTTCTCCGAGCTTACACGCTGGTTCGATCCGTCTAAAGACTTCACCGCCGATGATGGAGCAATCCTGGGCGTGTGGTTCAAGGGTCGTCAACTGCCTACGTCTAACGTGGCTTATGCAGACGGTAAGTTTACGCTGGAAGTCGCGGGCAGTGATATCGCCGGCACGCACGACGAGTTTATATTCGCATACCAGAACACCAAATCCGCTGACCTGATTGCCCGGATCGATGAGCAGGAAGCCACTAATGACTGGGCCAAAGCTGGTATGATGGTCCGATCGGGCCTGGATGACAACTCTGCCTACATCTTCTGCTTCGTTACACCAGGGAACGGCGTTGTCGTAGAAATGCGGGGATCTGATGGTGGTAATCAGAGCGGCGCAGTTACTCAGATACTGGGTGTAAATGCCCCTCACTGGGTGCGCATCCAGCGTACCGACACAGGTACCATCACATGCTGGCATCGCGAGGATGGCGGTCAATGGCAGGAGTTGTATAGGACGGTCCTTTTCTTTGATAATCCCCCTTATATAGGTCTGGCCATGACCTCTCATACAAGCAGCGAGGTTAACACCACGGTATTCTCCAACGTGACAATCGACGGCACGCCCCTGACTCTGGCGAACGTGGAATACAAGGAGATCGGTGTACCGTTCAACACCCCGGCACCTATGTATATTGCGGTCAAGGACGAAGCGGGCAACCAGGCCAGGATGGATTATGTTCCGGATGACCCGGCCGTTTCGCCCACTAACATTCAGAAGTGGACCGAATGGCTTATTCCGCTGTCTGAACTCGCGACCCGGAATGCGGCCCTTGATCCGACCAGGATCACGCGCCTGACGCTGGGCGTGGGACCGGAAGCCGATGCCGATCCGGAAGGTACCGGCCGGATGCTGTATGACGATATCCGTATCTACAACAGCAGCCACTTGGCTCCCACGACGGGAGTTCACGTCATTGATGACTTCGACACCTATGGTGACCAGGCCGAACTGGATGCGGTTTGGGTGGATCACCAGGGCCTCAATGGTGAGGTGGCCCGGACACTGGTAACCAGTGACGGCATAGAGAACAGCCGGTACATGCAATGGGACTACCATTCGTACGGTGACGGTCCTCCCAAAAGGGACAACAGCGAGAGCGTGATGATCTTCAACGCTCCTATCGATTTTGCTTCCTATGGTGAAAGCTTCAAGCTCTGTCTGTCACTGCGCCGTCGCCCTGGCAGTGACCGGGTGGGATTGATCTATGTAAAGTTCTACCAGGGCGGCACGGCCAATGATCCCGGTTTCCTGTCGGGTGAGGCCTGGATCGTGAAAAACGACAGCAACTGGTATCCCAGCGGGTACGCCCCCATAGGCAACACAGTGGAAGGCGGTCAGCCCTGGGCCACAGATGTCGACTTGCTGATCGATGGAGAATGGAGTACGTTGGAAATCCTGCCCGAGAACATCATCCCGGGCTGGGGCGGCAATCCTCAGACCTTTGAGGGCCTGACTGATGTTACCGGTATGGTCATCGGCAGCTCCGAGGGCCAGAGTGAAGCCCAGGGTACGATTGATGTGGACAACATCGAGATTGTATACGAGCCTTAGTTGCCGAATCGATACCCTGTTAGTTGCACGACTGAAGGGCTGCGTGTCTCAGACACGCAGCCCTTTTCCATGGCGTAACTCTCGGGAGAGAGCCTGTAGGGGACATTGCTTTTCTCCCCATGCCAGGACGCGACCGCCACAGGATCTAATATACAAATTCGAATTGTCATTAGCAGGGACAGTAAAACAAACTGGTGCAGTTACTGACTGGCAGTCGTTCCGTACTGCGGCTCAAACCAGAATCCGGAATATGTTCTTATCCGGCATAATCTGCGGCAACAAGTTTTGTGTGGTCTGCCGCTATTTGATTATCGCAGCCCAGCCGCCCCCGGGAGCCAGCTTGATTTTCATTTTATCGGCGGCCGAAACATCTGTCGTCTCCTTCTTGTAATCGTTGCCGATGCGGTCGGCGTTGATTCCATCTTTATAGATGTCGATGGTGTGCCGGCCGGGATCGAGGAATGAAAAATCAACCATCAGCTCTCGGGCGGTCCAGTCGGTCATGGCTCCTACGTACCACTCGGTGCCGTTCTTTCGAGCGACCAGCACGTAGTCGGCTACCTTTGCATCCAGCACTTTGGTTTCGTCCCAGACGGTCGGCACCTTGGAGAGAAACTCCATGCACTCGGGTTCCCTGAGATAGTTGGAAGGGCTGTCGGCCAGCATCTGCAGCGGGCTTTCGTAAACCACGTACATCGCCAACTGGTGGCAGCGGGTGCCCGAGCTCATCGGCCGGTTGAAGATGGATTGGAAATCACTTTGTTGGGCGTTGATCATCGCTCCCGGCGTATAATCCATCGGCCCGGCCACCATCCGGAGAAACGGAATTGTCACATTGTGCTCGGGATTGGCGTCCTTGCTCCACTTGCTGTGCTCGAGCCCCCGCAGCCCCTCACGGGTGATGAC
>Ga0154684_1074_pt1 | contig 26612 bp, 18 predicted proteins | sample Rifle2008BG13ft_FD_116113 | JGI IMG/M metagenome (GOLD analysis project Ga0154684, IMG submission 116113) | Planctomycetes bacterium RBG_13_50_24 | reverse complement strand
AGCCGATTCAAAGCGCTATCTCTTGAAATATGACCTGTGGATGCCACCAGATCAGATAATCCATTCTACGAGTGTCTAAGACCATCACAGCCTGAAAACGCTTACAGTTCTACAATTCGTTTGAGTCGTTCGGTCTCAACTTCGATTTTACTGCGTTCACTGGCTTGGGTTACACCATATTTTTCACACAATTCTACAAAACGCTCTACCAACGGTCGCATTCGCATGGCCAAGGCAGGCTCAACCTCTGACTTGTTCTTTATATACCAGATTGGTTCGATAGCCGCCCGATAAGCGCAGACAGATGCTTTTTCCACACGGGCCCGTATCGCATCAGTTTCGGCCAGTTCTATCGCCTCTGCAAAAGCATCAAGACCAGCTTTAGCGATAGATTCATCGATTGCATAATCTCTCGCCCTGCCGAAACAGTTTGGATGCAGACCGCTGGCTAATGCGTGTTCATGTGTCAAGTTGATGAACCGCCGTATCGGAACGGCAGCACGTCCATAGTGTAAATCAAGAAACTCATCTATTAACTTTTGGCTGCTTCTGGTCGGATCCCATAGTAGATTCGCTATCACATAATTGCGTAAATCAGACAACTCGGCCCCGAGAGCATTGCCCGCCGCCTGCATAAATATTCCCATCGCATTGTTGGCGACAAAATACCTTATATTCGGTTCTATTACCCGCAAATTGGGACAGGGCAGCAAATAATTACTGAAGTTCGTATTGTAGTTCCAAATAGAAATCTTGTTACAAATTTTGCCCCAGTTGGCCAGATCTTGACAGAACTGTACATTTTTTTCACAATTTGGATCGTTGATAGGATGCAGAACGCAGCATTCGATACTACACAACTGAATTTGAACGTTTGGCCGGGGCTTGATTGTTTTAGGCGGCCTACGCGAGTACCAGTAAGATAATGTGCCTATCATGACATCCGGATATTCTTTCCCAACTTCATCGGCTACTGCATTAACGAATGTTAAAATCGAGCCCATTGGTGTACCTTCCCGTTCATCAATAGCAGCACATTGAGGGCAACGACAGTATTTATTATTGTCGTTCTGGCTAACCGATACGTTCTCCATATTGGGATGTTTCTTAAGAGCATCCAAAATCGTTTCGGCTACGATGTGAAGGACGTCGGGATTGGTTAGACAAAGTTCAGGACCTCCACCTCCCATTTCCAATTTGCGCTCGTCGTCGACCAATGCGAAGTACTCTGGATGTTCCTTTCCGTATTTCTGCGATGAGACATAATGGAAAAAGCTGTGATTAATAAGGTTCAGTCCTGTCTTGCCGCCCAGCTTTGGATCATCAGTAACAGTATTGATCCGAATCCGTGTGGCGAAGGCGGGATTTCTGTTGGTCTCGCCATAATAGCTCCAACGGAAACGCAGAGGTGGATGATAGAAACAATCCAGAGGCCCAATAACACGCCATATCCCTATAGGTGGAACATACGTATGGTCGGCAGTGAGGAACCGGACACCAAGGTAATCTTCGAGAAATGTATAAACACCATAAAGTGTCCCTCTTGAGTTGGCCTGGGGCAGACCGGCTATGGTAATATTGTCATCACGTACGACAATGCGAAAATCCTCCTGGCCAAATTCATCTGTACTGAAACCGACCTTGCTGGATAGCATTGCTGGGCTTGAACCAATGAAGATATGGTGCTGACCACCAGTCATGGGATTCACTTTGTTGACAATCGGCAGGCGAATATTGCTTGCCTGAGTAAAGTAGCTCTTAAATTCTTCAGCTGCGTAAATGTCACTCGGTGGAGCATCTTGGGCTATTATGATATCCCAATTGGTCATGTTAGACAAATTTACACCACGTGGAACCGAGGCAGTAGTAGAATAAACCATAAGGCCAAATAACGAGATTATTATTGTCACGACATGGCTGTACATAGCATTATCTCCTTTCTACATAATTATTCAAATCATTGTTAGCAAGGGCATTGTGCTTGGTTGGACCATGCACCCTATAGCACAACACTCCTTAGCAGCTTCTTTAAGATAATAGGTCTTGTTATTACTCGTCAAACCATAATTTCCTCAAGATCGGCAGGTATTTGCTCCATAAACAACAAATTCGCACCGTGCACCTATGAAGAACTCAAAGTCAAACACAAAAAATTTCTGTCATCATAAGAAAATTTATTTGAGGCATCAATGTCACGAGGTATTAACCATAGTCACTCACTAATTGACGAAGGTCATTGAATGAGTAATGGCTTTTCGAGACGTTTTACCGTCTCGAAAACCATGTTGCACTAAACGCAGGGTAACGATTTCAGAAGTTTTGCCCTGTTCTAATCAAAGCCTGGGCAATCTATCGATGTTTTAATGGTGAATTCTATCTGTAAATACGAGCAGAATTCACTATTTTGGAACTCAAATTGGATATGTGGACAAACCGGTGGCAATGGCCCGGTATAATGCGTTAGAACCGATCTATTGTTTTGAATTCATAAAGATGTTGTAAGCCTGTCGAATGCAGGTGGCTATCTCAGGTCATGGGCTGCGTGAACGTGGTCTCGGCAACTGTTCAAGCAAAACCAGCTGGTCACTGCCGCAGTACGGGCATTTTAATGTTTTATCAGTAACAGGCGAATCTTCATTTTCTGATTGCTGGATAGGCCGACCTGACATTATAGAAGCTATAATCATAGAGTTGGCCAGCGTGCTTACATGGTGAGCATTGGACTTGTGCCATATTCCATAGTAGCGTACCTTATGAAATCCTCTGGGCAGTACGTGCTGCAAATATCTGCGAATGAACTCAGAGCCTTCTAACCTGGATGTAAGCCATCTGCCGATTTTACGGTCTTTGTAGCGGATTGTTACATGTGTCTGGTCCATGCTTATAATCCGATTATTGGTGATGGCAATCCGAAATACATATCGAGCCAGATAGTTTAATACAACAGACTTACCCTGTCCGTAGTGCAGGCTGTGAGCAACCCAGTTCTTTGACCATGTCCTCGGATCAACGCTACGATAAAGGTCATTGTCTCTTCTTTTTAGCCTTGCCTTAAACTTACGACGAACCAGTTTTGACAGTGCTTTGACCGGAACCAGATATTTCTTCTTACAGGAGATCCAACGGCTATTATTATCGACTCCGCCACCGGTAACCAGCATGTTGATATGCGGATGATACGTTAAATTGTTCGCCCATGTATGCAGAACAACTAATATCCCTACCCGTCCGCCCAGATGCTTTGGATCGTCTGCCAGCCGTATAAGAGACTCAGAGGCGGTCTTCATCAGCAGAGAATACATCCGTTTTTGACGGCTGCGAAAGACACGGTGCAAAGTATCCGGAATCGTCACGATTACGTGAAAATAATCACACGGCAACAATTCAGTGGTGCGTTGCTCGATCCATTGATGGATCTGGTCTCTATGACAGCCCGGACAGTGCCGGTTACGGCAGGCATGATAGACATATACCTTTTTGCCACAACGTTCACACTAATAAATATGTCCGCCTTTAGCCTCTGTTCTGCATTGCTGGATGTCGGAGATGACCTTTATGTGGGAAAGAGGCATTCGGTCAGAAAACCGTTCCAGGTATGAAGGCCTGAACTGCCGCATGATATCGGCTAGTTCGATTGTCATAACCTCTCTTTTCAAATGGGGCTGGTGATGAGCTTTTCGACGGCCTTACGGACCTGAGATTGGATAGGCGTGGTCAGGTGCGTGTATACCTGCGTGGAGCGTATACTGGCCTGTCCGAGCAGTATCTGCACAATACGCGTGTCTACGCCTTGTTCTAATAATCGTGTAGCGAAACTATGCCGAAATACATGGGGAGTAACATCCTTGATTTCCGCCGAGGCACATGCGTATTTGAATGCGACTCTAACGGAAGCATCGGATGTGTGTGTTTTTCCATAACGGTTTGGGAAGAGATATTGCTTGTGTCTATGAGTCTTCCAGAGGTCTCTGAGAGCCTGTAATGTCGTTGGTGGAACAGGTACCTGACGTTGGCGGTTATATTTGCCGATGATGGTCAGGATGGAGGTGGATTTGTCGATATGGCTGACTTGTATCTTGACCGCTTCGCCGAGTCGAAGCCCGCAACTGTACATAGCAAGGAGACAGTTGCGATATACAGGATGCTCGACCGCTTTGATGATTCGCATGCAGTCTTTATGACCAAGTGCCTTTGGCAGCCGCACCTGGCGTAAAGGTTTCATTTTTTTTTGAAAAGAGCCCAGTCACGACCCAGTGTATCCTTGAAAAATAATCGCAATGCAAAATGTGTCAGCCTGAACGTACCTTTAGCCGGGCCTTGACGGTGATGTTCAAGCATGTAGTCATAAACCTGCTGCTCTGTAAGTTCAGATGGTGAACACCAGTAGTGTCTTATCAGATGCTCAACGACATAGAGATACCTCTTTCTTGAGACAGGATTCATACCGGCCAGTTCCATATCCGTGAGAAATTGACATTTCAATGCGTTGATAGCTGCTGAATCGGACTTTTGATTGACAGTACCCTTTTGAGTGATTTTGCATTTAGCCATTGTTCGTTCCTTAAAATACGTGACCATAACATGATGCTCAACACTTCGCCGAGCAATAGCCACGAAGTATAAACACAATTCACGCTAATGAAAAACCATCTTTGAGGGAGGAATCACCCATCGAATCCTTGAGAGATGAACCTACGGCGAAGCCGTTTAGTGCAATACTATGACAAATTCTTGGCCATAGCCTAAATCCTTTATAAATAATATCTTATGGAGGTTAAGATTTTCTGGGCATAGGTAGATAAGGGGCTTTCGAGTTGTAGTCTGGTTGTAAAGGTTTTACGAGTTTAAATGAGGCCATTTTTGTGTTGCCATGTCACTCTGTCTTAGCTTCTGTTTGCGGCAGCTTTGCTTCCCACTCTTCGGCATTTTCCGGTTTGTTCCAGGCTTCGTAGAGGGCGATTAGATTGTGTTATGACTCGAAATTAACGTTCTTTCACATGGCAGAATATTGTGACACCCTCAATCGAAAGAGGGGAGAAACAGGGAACACAAAGTATGCCTAAATGGTAGAGCTTTACTTCTACTTGATCATGAATTTTTGCGGATTTATGACGTTTTGCAGCTTTGGAAAAATCTATCCTTTTTTATCACAGAAAGTACCCTTTGGATGGATCAATAAAAAGCTTTGTTATAACTGAACCATCTCGCCAAAATCTTGTATTTCCGCTTGCTCGAGGACGTGGGTTGCAGCGGCCAAATCCTGGACTGCAATACCGACTGATTTAAAAAGCGTGACATCTTGATCTGAGGTTCTGCCAATGACCTTTCCAGAGATGATTTCGCCCAGTTCGGCATGGATATGTGTCTCCTGCATGGATCCCCTTTTAATTGGTATTAAAAGATCGCCTGCTTCCTGTAGGGCCGATTCACGATGGTCAACAATCAAAAGGGAACGTAGTACTGTTTTCTCAGGAATCTCCTGAACTTCTGGTTTATAAGAGCCGACTGCATTAATGTGTACACCAGGAGCAATTTCCGCATCAGAGAAGACGGGAGTGGATGATATAGTAGCTGTACAGATTATATCAGCATATTGTAGAGCATCACGGGATGATTCAGCAACTACGATTTCAATAGCAAGAGCTGCACTCATCTTTTCTGCAAACTTGACAGCCGCTTCTTCCGCGATATCGTACACCCAGACCTTTTTGATGAGCCGTACAGCACACATTGCTTCAAGCTGCATACGTCCCTGTACCCCGGCGCCTATAATGGCTACTGTATCAGCATCTGAGCGCGCTAACAAGTCCGTCGCAGCACCCGATGCCGCCCCAGTACGCAGAGCTGTTAAAAACGTACCATTAAGAATGGCCAGTGGACTTCCGGTTTCGCCATCGAGAAGGCATACAACGCCCTGAATTGAGGGCAGACCTCTCTTCGGATTGGCATTGAATACATTAACCACTTTCACGCAAATCATCCCGAAACAATCGGCATAAGAGGGCATGAACAACGCTGTGCCGTCATATTTGGAGATATCGATGTGTGCCCGTGTAGGCATCTTCACCCGGCCAGCCGAGAGCTCTCTGAAAGCTTCTTTCATCGCCTCAACAGCGTCTTTCATGGGCAGCGCCCGGCGAATATCTTCTTCAGAGAGAATACGAATCTTTTTGCTGTACATAATAGGGTCTCCCTTATAACCTAATATCTCTTTATTTTACAATTCATTGAATTTCGAATGATATAGCTAATATGGTTTGCATTGTTCTTTGATTTTGTATCCAAAGTAACTGAATTCAAGACACTATCCTTCGTTCCGCAGTTCACCCTTCAACTTGGCCTCAATTGCCCTGGAGGTTTCAGTGACTGATAGTCCTCCGAGTGCTGTACACCGCAACTGATATGGCAAACTCCTTCCTACTTTATCCATAGCCTCAATCACTTCATCAAGAGGAATCACAGGATCATAGTCAGCCAAGGCCATATTAGCGCAGGCTAAAGCATTACTTGCTGCCATCACATTCTTTCCAAGGCATGGAACCTCTACACGATTAGCTACCGGATCACATACCATGCCTAACGAATTCTGCAGTGCCATAGACGCAGCTGCCACAGCCTGCTCGGTAGTACTACCGCCAAGGGTTGCCAAAGCGGCCGCAGCCATTCCAGAAGCGGCCCCACATTCAGCCTGACATCCGCCAACCTCTGCGGCAAACGTTGAACTGGAGGCAATAAAAATACCAATCATACTACCTGCCAGCATAGCCTTCACAACATCTTCATCGCAGAGCCCTAACTCATCGCTAACGGCCAGACACGCGCCGGGAAGTACCGCACAAGAACCGGCCGTAGGAGCAGCCACGATAATACCCATAGCACTCTTGGCCTCCATGATAGCCGTAATATACAAAATAATTCGATTTAGCAAACTCACATCAAGCAATTTCTTATGTTCCATCTTCTGTAAAAAACGATCAGACTGACACCCCAGAATACGATCATCGTAATTAGTCCCATTCAAGCCCTGCTCCACTGAGTTGCGCATAATCTGTACGATCTCATTCATACGTTTCAAAACTTCCTGCTCCGTTAAATTACCACGGGCACACTCATACACCAAGGCCAACTGCCATAGAAACTTGTCAGGATATCCCTTATGGTCAAGCATTTGCTTACACGTTGTAAACGGGACTTCCAATCCGCCCCGAGACAGTACTGGAAGAACGGGTGAGAGCTTCCTTACCGCAAGAATATTAAACTGTTCTTTCATCTCTGACAGTATGGCATCATCTATGAATTCCTGCGCCTTGACTTCCAAAAGATGAGCATCGCTGTTTGTGTGCATTATAATCTCATCCGCAGCGATTGCTTTAGTTAAATAGTCTAAGATCATTGAGCTATCTGTTTTAGCATAGATTAGTGTTTCCCTATAATCACCTTCGATGGAAACAGAGAAGCCATCGATATCAACGATTTTGATCATACCACCCCCTGTGGATATGGCGGTTAACTCGTGTCGATATCGTTTATTACTTAGTGTTAGACGATATACATTAGGGTGTTGCACATTAAGATTTACAATCTTTATGGAAATATCGATTCCCATACCGGAAATGGCACGGGCCGAGTTGGGTAACCTGTCATCGATAGCATCCCAACCCATAAGACCACCGAACAATCCCATGTCCGATCCCTGACTCACGTGAGTCATAGCGAGGGCTCCTTCCCTGTCGAACTCGACTATAACCTTTTTCAAATCGCCTTCCATTAAATCCCGGGCCAATAGGCCAATTCTCAGCGCAGCAGCGCAATGGGAGCTGGATGGTCCTCGCATAACCGGACCTATTACATCATTGAAGATACTAACATACATACCTGTTTCTCATATTATCACAGTACCTCAATTAGGAACCAATCTACCGAAACAATCTGACAGATTCCACTGTCTTTTCATAACCATTTTGTATAGTGAAAGTATTTATCATCTATATTACTTCCTCAAGCTCTCATCATACATATTCTAATCCGAGCTTCTTATAGGTAATACTGAAGTTAGAAATTAGCGTCATCTTCCACTCAGTGTTTTCGAATGAAGCTCCGGACTCAGATTTCACAAATCACGTCAGCTTCACATTACCAACCGGCATCTTTCTGGCGTGTCACGATCGGCACGTAACCAACTTCAAGACCTTCGGGGGGACTCACAAGCAGAGCAGGATCGAGTCTCGCCAGGGTTCCGCTGGAGGGTGGGGACATGTAGTCCCTGTCGATCGGCCAACTGGCATGGATTTTTTCAACAAAGGATTGCAGCTCAGCCTTCTTGTTATCACTCCACTTATATTGCTGGAAAGACGGCTGATCAACAAAACGATACCAGGAATAGGTGACCATAGAACCGTCAGTGAGAGTGACCGTGAACGGTCCCTTCACAGGGCCGGGATTACTCCAGGCTCCGGTAGTCGGTGACGTGTAGGGTTCACCCCGCCCCGCCAGTTTGAACTCCTTGGTCAGGAGTTGCGTCTCCGTGGGCACATCCGCAGCGGACACGGCCACACGTTCGTCTCCGACGTGCTTGAAATATTGCGGGAAATAGCCGTTGGCGTTGACAGTGCCATCGTACCACTCCAGTCCCCAAACATTGCCCTCGAATATCTTGGTGTTGAAGACCTTCTCGACACCGGTAATTTTCTTGCCGGCCTGGTCGAATCGCGTGGTGTGCGTCGTTAGCGTGGACTTCCAGGCGCCCTTCTCGTCGAAGCGCCCGGAACAGGCCGGGCCACCGTCCCGCCATGACTTGAAGGCGTCATAAAGGGCCGCTTTCGAGTAGTATGTCACGTCCTGTACCAGCAGGGTTCTTCCCTGGTCGTCTACCGGGAACTGTAGCTTGGGTATCTTCGAATAAATAACACCTTGCGCATCTTTGGCGTCGAAACGTGGCACAGTATTAATTTCCATTGCTCCGCCGCCCATAACACCCGGCCGAGCGTCGAGTCCGCGTCCGTAAATAAACGGATAGTTGAACAATTTGCCGATCTTGCTCCAAGTCTCAGGGATATAATATGCGATCGGCCCTTTGAAGTTGGCCGCACTTAGGAAACAAGTCCAAGCCTGATCGCCGGTGGGTGGGTCCCCCGTGGTGGGCTCGGTAAAGGGCAGGGCCATGTATGTGTAGCCCAGGAACTTGCCGTTGGGATTGCCCTCGAAAGGCAGTGCGTCCGGTGGAATGAGCAGCCGGTTGCTCAATTGGGCTATGCCCAGCCGATCATCTGGCAGGGCTGTGCTGCTATAGAAAAATGACCACCCGGGTGACCCGACCTCATAGTCGTAACACTGTGGGGTGGCATTCATACTGAACTTTGGAGGCCCATATCGGAATCGATTGCCGGCCCAATAGCCCAGGCCTCCCTCCACGGTCTGAAAAACGCTACCCCATGTAGGCCCTCGCTCCGGCCAATTGTCCCTTGCAAGCGTGCCAATCGGAGCGAGCGGGGTATCCTTATTGTCGGAATTGTCGGGAGTGATCCACGCACTGGGCAAGCCGATCTGAAAGTTGGCAATAGGTTCGGCAATCAGCGGCCAGACCGCAGAATAGAAACCCATGCCAGCACTATAGGTGGCGCGGTCCGGCGGCCGGGACGCACTGTAGCCAATGTACCCGTGCAGACCTTGTGAATGCGCGATAACAACTCCTGCCCTTTCACTTTCTTTGTTAGCGGTGTTTTCTTTACCTTCGCACGTCCAGGGTAGGATCATAAAGGCAAGGATAATAAATAATGTACTTCTCATAATAGTCTCCAATTCTGACGGATAAGAGTGCACAGCCTTGTTTTTAGTCACTGTCAGCTTCGTTAATCACACACGCATCGGCCCAGTTGCCCAGAACCTCTTTCCCATCAAAGACGAGCATCAGGCAGTACACGTCCTTTAGTTCGATATCGATTCCCCTGGGCGGCGAATCTTTTGTCATTTGGCCGCTGTCCCACAGAATCTTGTTTGCAAAAAAGTCCTCGTTATAAACCCTGAATCGCCCCTTTGCATCTTCTTTGGAGGATTTGTCTATCGCTACAATCGCACTGAAACGGTCTGCGCGATTATTGACTTTGAACATCACGGCACATTTACCCTTACAGCCAATCCCTTTCTTGAATGTCTGGCCGGCAATTCTGATCGGATCGCAGGCGAATGTGGCATCGTAGACCGGTGTATTGCCGGCCTTCCAAATGTAGTAGAGATCACTCATGTAAGTCTCCCCCTTACGGGTCACAGTGTACTTCTCAAGCGGCATTGGCGAGGGGATGGGCAGTGGCGGGCCCGGCCTGCCTACCTTTATCATTTTGTGCTCATGCTGGCCGAGGTCATGGGCCGTGAAGGAATCATTGAATTCGCCGAGGTCCTTGCACGCCCAAAGATCTCGCACAGGTTGATTCCCCGATAGACCTATCTTGTCCCAAAAGACTGTAATGTCCGCCTTTTTGCCTCCTTTGTTCAGGAGCAAGACGGCTGTCGTCCCATCTGCCAGCGGCTTGTTATAAACCTCACAGCCACCCTCATCAAAGACCTTGTATCCCTGAACTCCGCGCCGGTCCTGGTTCACGGCGATAAGCTCCGGAGCCGTTAGTACCTTGCGCACCTTATCACTCATTGCTCGAAGGTCATTGCCCGCCATCAGGGGAGCGGCAAGAATACACCACAAGCTGAAGTGAGCCCGATCAGCAATCTCTTTGCGGTCTTCCTCAATATCCTTCAGGTTGCCAATCTGCAGCATGTCCGGATCGTTCCAATGGCCTGGTCCGGCAAACTGCCACAGCCCGTTAAAGGCCGGATGGATGGCCTGTTCGCCGGCTGAGGTGTTTGCACAGGCGTAGACCGAATCCATCCAAGGGTAGATGTCATTTGAAGTCCGCCACAGTTGGGCGGATTCCTTGCCGCCCCAAGCCCAGGCAGCATTCCCGAAATCCGAGATACTCAATACAATCGGCCGGCCCGTGGTCTGGATATACCTACGATAAAGAGCATAATCATCCGAACTCATCATCCCATTGCTCTCGGCGAAGCAACTATCCATTTTGATGTAGTCTACACCCCACCGGGCAAAGGTCTCCATGTCGATTTGTTCATGGCCCAAGCTTCCCGGCAACTGCTGACACGTCAGCTTTCCCCTGTCTTCGTAAATTCCAAACTTCAACCCCTTGCTGTGGATGTAATCGCCGATAGCCTTCATTCCATTAGGGAATTTCTTGGGATCTGCCAAAAGACGACCATCCTTGTCCCGCTTCTCTGCCATCCATCCGTCGTCTAAAACCAGGTACGTGTAGCCCACGTCGCGCATACCAGAGCTTACCATCGCATCGGCTATCGCCTTAATTTTCTTCTCGTCAATATCGGTTTCAAATGCGTTCCAACTGTTCCAGCCCATCGGCGGTGTCATAGCAAGGTCCGAACGCATATTGAGTGCTTCGGCCAGAGCGTAACCAATCAGCGAATAAGTAGCAGCGGAGCCGTTGTAATGGCAGTACCAGTGACCACCTCGACTCAAATATTCATCGTTGAGCTCTTTAGTTGGCAGATGGTTCTCTTCAGTATCCTTGATGCCCTTCTCCTGTTTCTCTTTCCAGTAGGCATCACTGATACGGCTAAGCTCCTGAAGGCGAGTGTCCCAAAAGTCGGCGGTAGGCACGAAGGTAACGTTCTTAAGCAACGGGTCATCAGCCACAGCTTTCTGGGCCTTGCGAAATTTCACCATGGCAACCGCCTCGTGATCATCCGGGTTCTCTGCTCTCTTTGTCATCTCATGACCACCGACACCCAGTTCGCCGATCACGATCGGCATGTTGGGCGCATCGAGGTCCTTACGCAGGTCGCGAAACATGGCCGCGAGATTGTGCGGGTAACGATCGATGAGACCCATACCGACGCGTTTGCCGTCTAATTGGAGATGCCACTCGCAGAAGTCATTCCAACCCTGAAACCAAGCCATGCCAACAATCTCATAGTTCTGTCCATTGTGGCCGGGCACAATATTCTCGATGTTTGCCAGGCAATCTTTGATTTCTGAAACCATCTTACGATAGTAAAGTCCGATCTCTCGATTTCTGTTTTCGGAATGCTCCCTTTTCAGTATTAGCTCTTCATCTACAGTCGGTTTGCCTGCACTTGGTGAACGGAAATCGCAATACACATCCTTGCCGCCCCAGGCAGTTTTAATCAGCAGAACAGGCTCGTTATACTTATCACCCATGATCGTACCGAACATTAGCTCTGGGCCAATCTCATTTTCTGATGCCCCCCAGCCAACGGTAAGGGGGCCCGTCTTTCTGTCTTTTGTCTTCCAATATACGGTCACATCATTTCTGATCACCCAGGATCCATCAGCCTTTTTCAGCTTCTTCAGCAGATAACCATATTTAGGATGTTCGCCGAGGTGATCAAGGCTGCGAACCTGGCCATGGCCTTCCATGTTGGACTGTCCTGCCAGAATAAAAACCTTTACCTTTTTTTCAGCAGCCTGAACCTGCAACGCAAGTCCTGGGAGCATGATGGCAAATGCTAATGTCCAAAGTGTTTGCATAAACCTTCTCATTGTTTTTTCCTTTGAGCCTATCATTCATAGATCACATATCTGCTTGGATTTCCCAGTTTGTCCTCATGAACAGGATACCTGCATACTTCGAAACTATATGATACTATAATAAACTGTCCGATTCCAATGTATCTGAGCAATTTTAAAGCCAGATGTCTTAGCGTAAGATTCGCAAGTCCACAAACTTACTTAAACTCCAACGTCTTGCCCACTTGTGGCGCACAACATCATCGGACGTTACCTAACACAAATATAGCATCCAAAATGACATGCTGAAAATCCGTGTTTCAGGATTGCTGACGCATAAACACCTTACCAAAGGCTCGTCTTAAATCCCATCCTGAATTGCCTAAACCAGACGACTGGATCGTTCAGATGATTATGAAAATCTGCCTATGTCTTGGACAATCATTGAAACAACGTTGCCAAATACATATGTCATGCAAACTTTGACAGGATAATTGCTTCACCAAAGGACCTTCTTGTCTACAAGATCTATTTCAACTCCTCCAGAACATGTGAACACCAGTTGCGGAGAGAAGCATTATAGGCTAAGCGGCCCAAAACACTAACGACAGCTTTTGGTGTGTGAATGCTTGTAATCATGTAGTATAGAACAGATGTCACAGCGATCTCATTTACGATTGGCAAGCACAGTTCCGCCACATAGAGAATAGCGCATATTTGATTTTTTCTTTGACTTATATCCTCACAAATGGTACTCTTTTCTATGAGTATATAGATGATTTTTTACTTTATGTTTTCATATATTTCGGAGGAAAAATGAAATCATTATTACTTATAACCTTTATTATCATATCACTATCTGTAAACGTTTTGGGTATTGTAACTATCGATGCGGATGATCCCTTTATTCAGTACACAGGGCGTATAAATCATGCCGATCCAAAAGCACCGATCATGTGGTGGCCGGGGAGCGATGTCATTGCGAATTTTGAGGGAACAAGTATTAATGTTAAACTTCACGATTACGGCGATAACTACTTTTATGTGATTATCGATGATGGGGCGCCAAGTCTGATCAATTTGACTCCGGGAATAGCAATCTATGCGGCAGCGAGCGGACTTACGAATTCTGTGCATAAGATCAGGCTTTTTAAACGTACTGAGACACAGGAAGGTGAAGTTGCTTTTAAAGGATTCGAACTTGAAGACGGCAAATCGCTTGTCGCCCCTCCTGCAAGACCACAAAGACGCATCGAATATTTTGGTGATTCCATTACATCCGGGCATTCGGTAGCTTCGACAACCGGTGATACTAATAATGCCAACGGTAAGGACAACTATTATACTTATGCTAGTGTAACAGCACGTAACCTTAAAGCCGAATACCATTGCATCTCGATCAGTGGTATAGGGCTTTATATAGATACATGGGGTTTCGGCGGTAACATGCAGACATTGTATTACGATAAGGAATCAGAATCTACGACGTGGGATTTTAGCAATTGGACGCCTCAGGTAGTTGTTGTCAACCTTGGACAAAATGATTATTGGGGCAATTATAGCCAATCAGGTGCCCAAGACAATTATATTAGTTTTGCACAGACGCTACGTGGCAAATATCCAGATGCCCACATAATTCTCGCTTTAGGTAGTATGAATGCTACCCAATCGGGCTCGCCGTGGCCCGGTTATTTGAAATATGCCGTTAACGTACTTAATTCGACTTACAGCGATCCGAAAGTCTATAGCCTTATTTTCCCATACACCGGAGATCCACATCCGACAGTTGCACGGCATGCTGAAATGGCGGATCAGCTAACAGAATTTATTCAAAGCAATATTCCCGGATTCGGCAACGGTTCGGATATGAATGCCGATGGTTACGTTAACAATCTTGATCTTGCTGTGGTGGGGAGTCAATGGCGGAAAACGGATTGTGGTCTATGTGGCGGTGCCGATTTAACTGGTGACGGTAATGTAGATATGGATGATTTGTTAGTTCTTGCGAATGATTGGCTGGCAGATTTTTCTCTCATAGCTCACTGGGAATTTGACGGTGATGCGCTGGATAGCAGCGGTTATATGAAAAATGCCACCGTCGTGGGCGATGCAGTTTGGCAGCCGGAAGGCGGTCAGGTCAATGGTGCCTTGTTGCTCGACGGTCTGAATGACTATGTCAGCACACCGTTTGTATTGGATCCAACAGTTGGTGTCTTTAGTGTTCTCGTTTGGATCAAAGGTGGTGCTCCAGGACAAGTCGTTTTATCGCAGACCGGTGGGGTTAATTGGTTTTCGGCGGATCCATCAGAGGGGAAACTCATGACCAATTTATCGCGTCCCCCTGGTGGTCGGACACCTCCACCCTCATTACTATCGGATTCCATAATCACCGATGGTGAATGGCACAGGATAGGTTTTGTCTGGGACGGTTCCAACAGAACACTCTATGTCGATGGTGTTGAAGTAGCAAAAGATTCTCAGAATGGTCTTGAATCAGCAACTGGTGGATTTTACATCGGTACCGGTAAGGCTATGGAACCTGGAACTTACTTCTCTGGCCTGATTGACGATATCCGCATTTATGACAGAGCACTGAACCCAGAGCAAATAGCGGAGTTGGCACAATAGGAAACCTCTTTTTAAAAGGGTTTATAATGAAAAAGAAAATATCACTTATATTAATTTTGATATTAGCGCTAAGTCCAACTGTGAATGTGGCTAACGCAAAGCTCGTAGCATGTGTGGGTGATAGTATTACGTATGGATCGGGTATTTCTAACCGTCAATACGATTCCTATCCGGCCCAGTTGGGCAGAATGTTACAAAAGTTCGACAATCAGTGGCAAACACAGAACTTCGGTGTAAGCGGGGCAACTCTGCTGAGGAACGGCGACTTGCCTTATGTTCAGCAAGGCGCTTACAATCAGGCCCTCTCGGCAAGACCTGATGCTGTTATCATTATGTTGGGCACTAATGACTCCAAGTCCTGGAACTGGGTATATAAGGATGATTTCGTGTCTGACTACATTTTTTTATTGGATGCATTTGCAGAGCTGCCAAGCAAGCCCAAGATATGGATATGCAAACCGGTGCCGGCGTTTAATGATAATTTTGGTATTACTAACGCAGTAATCAAAGACGAGATAATCCCAATGATTGACCAGATCGCGGAACTAAGGGATGTGGAAGTTATCGACTTATACACGCCGCTGATTAACGCATCTTCCATGTTCCCGGATGGAATTCATCCAAATGCCGGTGGAGCTAAGCTGATGGCTGAAGCGATTTTTCCATTATCTACTCCCAATTTTAATGAAGATGGAATTGTCAACGCTGCTGACATATGCATTATAATTGACCACTGGGGTGAAAACTATTTTTTATGTGACGTTGGCCCAGCGCCTTTCGGGGACGATATAATAGATGTTCAGGACTTGGTCGTACTTTCTGAGTATTTGTTCACATATCCCGGCGCTGTAGCATATTGGAAGTTGGATGAGACCGAAGGCTATATAGCCCATGACAGCGTTGCCGATTGCAACGGTACACTAATCGGCGATCCGGCTTGGCAACCGGCCGGCGGTATGGTGGACGGAGCGCTTGAATTCGACGGTATTGATGACTATATCAGTACCGACTACGTTTTGAATCCGGAAGAAGGTGCGTTTAGCGCTTTTGCATGGATAAAAGGCGGCGCGTCAGAACAGGTAATTATATCTCAAACAGATGGTATTGATGGAACCGGCAATACCTGGCTCGGTTTGGGTGCTACGAGTGGAAATCTGATGACCGCATTAGTACCTCCCCCAGTCGGCCGGTTTATTACCCAACCAATGGTATCAGAAGCAGTCGTTACTGATGACCAGTGGCACTATATTGGCTTTGTGTGGGACGGGTCGTACAGGTCTCTTTATGTGGACGGTATTGAGGTCGCCAGAGATGCAAATCCTATTACCCTTGCCCCACTGAAATCCACGACTGGCGGTTTATACATTGGTGCTGGCAAAAATCTCGAAGCTAGGACTTTCTTCTCCGGCCTGATTGACGATGTCCGTATATACAATATAGCTTTGAACGCAGAAAAAATTGCAGCCTTGTCACAGTAAGCTACCTCATAAATAAAGCACGAAATAGAAAAGAGCTGGTAGATTAAAAGAGTTTAGCACTTTTCTTTTTTGGCACAGTGCATTGAATACGATAATGATAAAAAATTCCTATAAAATATTTGCTTTTAGGTAAAAAATGGATGTCGATCCATGCTCGATATGGGAAAAATCAGCATCTATGGAGACATTTCGGTGACACGCTGTCACCTGAAACTGCAGCGTTATCCAGATCGTGAAAATGGGGGCGTTCTTAGGGCATCTATACGGTGTTCAGAGCGATTTGATTATCCGGCGGGGCTGGTCTCCTTGGAACCTCTGTTTCGTTCTCGTTATTCCTTCGTACCATGCTTGCACAACATGTCCGTGGTGGAAGTGTGGGAGCTTCTTCTGAGAATGGCGGTGTCTGCCAAGGACGAGCGATGGGACGTAGGAGAGTTGTAAATCTTGTGGATATCTGTTATAATCCTGTGTGACCAGTGTTTTCTAAACGAATGGATGGTTCGTTGTGGTCAGGCGGATGAATAGACTTTTTCCTCCGCCCCCAAGTGAAATAAGATATGGAGAGCGAATGATCGTTCAGAAAGGAGGAAGTCCAATGAACAGATGTAGATGGTATGTGTGTGGAGTCTTTTGCGGGCTCGCGTTGTCGGGTTTGCTCGGTGTCGCACGGCTGGGAATGGAAACATACGCCGCCGCTGACGTCGTAGCATCAACAAAATTGGCAATGGCTGTGACAGCATTGGAGAAAACGCCGCCGGAAGACGGTAAGCTTCGGATTATAGCCTTCGGGGCCCACCCTGATGATTGCGAGGTTTACGCCGGCGGCACGTCATGTCTATGGAGCGAAATGGGCCACCACGTGAAATTCGTTTCGGCCACGAATGGTGACATCGGCCATTGGAAGATGGCCGGTGGTCCACTGGCCCAGCGTCGGACGGCGGAAGTCAAGGAAGCCGCCAAGATCATGGGCAATGCGGTCCAAGTGCTCGACATCCATGACGGCGAGATCGAGCCCACGCTGGAGAACCGGCGGACGTTCACCCGGTTGATCCGCCACTGGAATGCTGACGTTGTGATCAGCCATAGGCCGAACGACTATCATCCTGATCATCGTTACACGGGCATCCTGGTTCAGGACGCGGCATACATGGTCACAGTACCGTTCTTCTGCCCAGACGTACCTGCTATAAGGAAGAACCCAGTATTTCTTTACGCGTCAGATGGATTTCAGAAACCAAATCCATTCCACCCGGACATTGTTGTCTCCATCGATTCAGTGATCGAGCGGAAGCTGGATGCGATGGCAAAGCTCGTGTCGCAATTCATTGAGGGAGGCTGCGGCGGCAGTACCAGCGACCTTCCCCGTGACCAGGTCGATTTGAAGGCCCGGCAAGAACAACTGCACACGGGCTGGCTCCGGCAACAGCACGTGGACATCGCCAACCAATATCGTGACAAACTGATAGAGCTGTACGGCGAGGAAGCAGGCAAGAATATCCGGCACGCGGAGGCCTTTGAGATCTGCGAGTACGGACGCCGGCCGACGCAGGACGAGTTGCGAACACTATTTCCTTTTGTGCCCCAGAAGAAATGACTGTTGTTGGCCCCTCGAAGGGCAGCACGCCGGTTCTGGGAGGTACGAGCCATCGCAAAGCCCGCTATCGGGCGTGACTTCTATGCTTAGGGAACCGTTGCCAAAGCGAATGAGTGCGGCCAGCGGCTGCCCTTGGCAAGCAAAGGGGCGGGAGCCATAGGCGAGGCTGAGGGTTCGCTACTACTTCACGCTGTGCTTGCAGCAGGCCGACGATGGGGATGTAGCTGAGGCGGTGAGGTGAAGGCCGACCATCATTTCCGGATAATCTGTTAGATCTGGCCGACCTCAAACGCTTGCGGGCAAATCCAACAAATTGTAAAATGGCTAAAATCAGCAGCCTTTCGACTGTACTGATCGCGCTTAGAAATGGAAAGGTCATATTGGAGTACGTACGATGGCAACAGCAAGTCGACACTGCACCCGCCGCCGGTTTCTCGGCGCCGCCGCATCCACGGTAGTTGCGACGCTCGGACGGTCGGGCCGGGCTTGTGCTGAGGGTCTCGACAAGCCCGGAAATCGCAAAATGATCCTATCGTTCTATTGTGACGACACGGGTCCTCATGTAGCCGGGGCCAAGGCGTTTGAGACCTTCCTCGACTACTGTGCCCATCAGGGTATCGCCGGGGAATCAAGTGCCATCCTTGGTATGAGCGGCCACAGCATCTCGCGCAATCCGAACGCGGAGGAAAAGGCGTACCTTAGGCAAGTCGTGCGAGCGCAGAGATGCGGCATTGATACGCACATGGAGCTGATGACACACCAAGGCCTGTTCGATTTCGATGCCGGTCGCCAACGAGAGGACGCTATCCACGAGGGACTGTGGCTGCATGAGCCTGGGATTACTGTGGAGGAATACCAGCGTTACTTCGCCGGTATCATTGCGGAAGGTCAGCTCGCTGCCGTGCGGTTCACAGGATTGACTTGGCCGGGCTGCGGGTGCGACGCCTGCACTCGCCGGTATGCCGAGTTGCGTGCAAGTGGCCATGGTGAGCCGAACCCCACTGTCTGGAAAGCCCTGCTCAATCTGGCTAAAGAAGGCGAATTCCGTGGGCGCACCATACCCTGCTTCTTCAATTCCAGCGAGAGTAACTACGGCATCCATCGGAAGGCCAGCGAGGGGGAGTGTGCAGTCTACGACCTGATGCCCAACGCCGAAGACCGCTTTGGTATCTGGGAGAACAATCCCAAGCGAGTCGATCCGGATTATTACATCACGGAAGATGGGAAGTCAGGCATCCTTGTTCGTCATATCCAGTCCGGGGCGCCCTACTGCATCTGGTATGCTCACTGGCAAGGCTTGAACCCAGTGAAGGGCGTTGGCTGGCCGGCGTTCGTCATGGTGGTGGAACGGATCAGGAAACATCTGTCTGACCGCGTGGTGTGGATGCGTCCAAGCCAGATCACGGATCGCTATCACACCGCGGGAGGGTGGAGCTTCCTGGAAAATGTGTAGCGGGACAAGCTGATTGAGGCAACTGTCGATCCTGAGGACACCATGATGAGTCATAGGCTCCGTCGCCCCAAATTCGGGAAACACCATCCGCATCTGCCAAAGGGGGCATCGGAACGCTGCACGACTGCTAAATCCTGATGAATGCTCTATGTTAAGAGGGTATGCTGGCAGATTTACGGACCGCAGGTTAGGAGCCACTATCTTAAGCCTGCGAACGAGCATAGACACGGCATCCTCTCTCACTCCACAATAGGCGCTTGCAGCCCATTCCCAAAAGCATTATGATGACGTCCAAGTCAGGAACCAAAAACTCAAGTTCTATACACCACGGAGAATGCGTTATGAAACAACACTCTCACACATCAAGTTCAATTTGGTCAAGGTCCTCGCGTCGGGACGTTTTAAAGTGGAGCGGAAAGGCAGCGGCAGCATCCGCGCTGGCGGGGGTTGGCGTACCAGCGATGTATGCGGCGGAGGATAACACCATCCGGCTGGCTCTAATCGGCTGCGGCGGGCGCGGCTGCGGAGCGGCGGCAAATGCGTTCGATTCGCCCAACGGGCCGGTCAAGCTGGTGACGATGGCGGACATCTTCGAGAACCGGCTGGCCAGTGCTCACAAGGTCTTGAGCGAGCAGTACGGCGCGAAGGTGGATGTGCCGGCGGAACGGCGATTCGTGGGCTTCGACGCCTGGCGGCAGGCGATTGGCTGTCTGCGCCCAGGTGATGTGGCGATGCTGACCGGCTACGCGGGCTTTCGCCCGAGGCAACTGGAATACGCTGTCGAGAAGGGTATCAACGTATTCATGGAAAAATCTTTTGCGACGGACCCGCCGGCCGTTCGGCGGGTAATCCAGGCGGGCCAGGCCGCCGAGAAAAAGAACCTCAAAATCGCCGCCGGCTTGCAGTGCCGGCACTCGCGAAACCGCCAGGAGCTTATCAAACGTATCCGCGAAGGGCAGCTCGGCGACGTCCAGCTTATCCGCGCATACCGGATGCAGCCGTGCGGTCCGCTTGGACCGCGGCCGGCGGACGTCAAAGACCTGCATTGGCAGATTCGCAACTTCACGCATTTCCTCTGGGTCTCGGGCGGCCTCTACGCGGAGATGAACATCCATCAGATAGACGAGCTCTGCTGGATCAAGGATGCCTGGCCGGTGTCCGCGCACGGCGTTAGCGGGCGCGCAGCCAACAGCACCAACTGCGGCCAGAACCTCGACTCGTTCACCATCGAGTGGACGTTTCCCGACGGCACCAAGGCGTTCGACGTCGTCCGCTGGCTCCCGAATTGCCACACTGAATTCGCCACGTACATCCACGGGACCCGATGCGCTGCGCAGTTCTCCGGCAGCAATCATGAAGGTACAGTGCACACCTACAAGGACCAGCGGTGTTCCGGCGACAACATTGCCTGGCGTGCGCCGAAAGAAGCCGTCACGCCCTGGCAGGCGGAGTGGGACGTCCTGCTCGACGCCATCCGCCGCGACCGTCCGCATAACGAGGCCAAACGTGCCGCTCTGTCGAATCTCGCGGACATCATGGGCCGGGCGGCGGCCCACTCCGGCAGGATCATCACGTGGGACGAAGCGATGGCCTCCAGCTTCCAATTTTGTCCGGACATCGACCATCTTACCGATGACAGTGCTCCGCCCATACAGGCCGATATTCAGGGTCGCTACCCCGTTCCGATTCCAGGTCAGTGGACAGAGATTTGAGCTGGTTTTCACCATCATTGGGTATCCTACAATGAGCATCGCAGACTTGTATCATGAAGTGAAGAGTTGGGAAGGAGTAGAGGCACAATGAAAGGAATGAAAGAGACACTGTTATCCGGGAACGATCCATCGCGTCGGCAGTTTCTGCTAGCGGGATTGCAGATTGCTGCCTCACTACCATCATGCATTAGTCTGCCGGCGTCTGCGAGTATCTATCGGGAGGGGCAAGAACCGTTTTTCAAAACGCGGGGCGTGGTTCTGACGACTGCCGACCTATCGAGCTTGGATTGGCCTAAAATGGCTGCCAAGGCTGGACTGACGACGATTGCCACGCATGTAACACCAAGTGAGGTATCAAAATTTATTCAATCAGACAGGGGCCACGAATTCCTCATTCAGTGTAGAGAGCAAGGAATTGAAGTGGAGCATGAGCTGCACGCCATGAATGATCTGCTCCCGCGTGACTTGTTCGAGAAAGATCCATCCATGTTCCCAATGAACGAGAAAGGTGAACGAAGTCCGGAATTCAACTGTTGTGTTCATTCTCCCAAAGCAATAGAAGTTATTCGCAGAAATGCCGTCAAATATGCGGACATCCTCAAATCCACAACCGGCCGTTATTTCTACTGGATCGACGATGGAAAGCCCATGTGTAAATGTTCACGTTGTCGGGTTTATTCGGACAGTGAGCAGGCCCTGATGTTGGAGAATGAGATGCTGCAGGCTTTGCGAAAGGTTGACTCACGGGCGAGTCTCGCACACTTGGCATACGCGCGGACGATGGAGGCACCTGTTCAAGTCAAACCTTCATCCGGCATCTTCCTTGAGTTTGCGCCCATTGGTCGAACCTGGAGTGAACCGATAGACCATCGTGAAGCCAAGGAAGGCCAGCATGGCCGGTATCTGGATTTGTTGGATGCTAATCTTGAGGTATTTGGCAGAGATAACGCACAGGTTTTGGAGTATTGGCTGGATGTGTCGTTGTTTAGCTCCTGGAAGCGAGACGCCAAGAAGAAACTACCGTGGCGGAGGGATGTGTTTCTTCAAGACATAAGATCCTATGCCAGACGTGGGATTCGGCACATTACCTCGTTTGCTGTATATATCGACGCCGATTATGTGAGACAGTATGGCCAACCACCACTTGATGAGTATGGAAAAAGACTCAATGACTATGTTGAGTAGCATAACTCTGCAACCGATGGGGGGTAGTAACGAGGTTCGGGAGTTCGGAAAGAAGTAGCTATGAACTGGACAGCCCCGGGCGAGAAACAGAGAATGCAGCAGTCAGACTTGAACTAATGACTCACCCTCGCGTCAAATGCCTGTATTTGATTCGGTGCGGCTCATCTGCGGCCTTTCCGAGCCTCCTTCTCTTATCCGCCTCGTAGTCTGAGTAGTTGCCTTCAAACCACTGCACCATGCTGTCGCCCTCAAAGGCGAGAATATGGGTCGCAATACGGTCGAGAAACCATCGATCGTGACTGATCACGACAGCGCAGCCTCCAAAGTGCTCCAATGCCTCTTCAAGGGCGCGCATGGTATTGACATCCAAATCGTTGGTTGGCTCATCCAGCAGTAATACATTGGCGCCTCCCCTGAGTAGGCAGGCAAGATGGACGCGATTGCGTTCGCCGCCGGAAAGGGCGGTGACCTTCTTCTGCTGGTCTGTTCCTGTGAAATTGAAACGCGAGACATAGGCCCGGGAATTCACTTCGATTCTCCCAAGCCTGATCGTATCCTGGCCCCCGGAGATCACTTCCCACACGGTCTTATCAGGATCAAGCGTATCGCGGTCCTGATCCACATATGCAAGACGGACCGTCTCGCCAATAACAATCGCGCCGGAATCCGGCTTTTCCTGGCCGATAATCATCTTGAAAAGCGTCGTTTTGCCCGCGCCGTTCGGACCGATAATACCAACGATTCCCCCGGCCGGCAGGTCAAATGACATGTTCTCAAAAAGAAGATGGTCGCCGTATGCCTTGGATAGGTTTTCCGCCTTGATCACCACGTTTCCAAGGCGGGGTCCCGGCGGAATATAGATTTCCAGGTCCTTTTCCTGCCTTTCACTGTCGCGGCTCAGAAGCGATTCATAGGCATTGATGCGAGCCTTGCCCTTTGCCTGACGGCCCTTGGGCGACATGTGGATCCACTCCAGCTCCCGCTGCAGGGTCTTTTGGCGCTCGGTTTGGGTCTTTTCCTCCTGTTGAAGGCGAATCTGTTTCTGTTCGAGCCAGGACGAATAGTTCCCTTTCCAGGGGATGCCGACCCCTCGATCCAATTCCAAAATCCAGCCCGCGACGTTGTCCAGGAAGTATCTGTCATGCGTCACGGCAATCACCGTTCCTTTGTATTGCTGAAGATGACGTTCAAGCCACGCAACCGTCTCAGCATCGAGATGATTGGTCGGCTCGTCCAGCAGCAGGATATCCGGCTCCTGCAGCAGAAGCCGGCACAGCCCTACACGCCTCTTTTCCCCGCCGGAAAGGACACGAATGGGGGTATCGCCTGGGGGACAGCGTAGAGCGTCCATCGCCAATTCCAAACGCGACTCGATGTCCCAGCCATTCATGTGATCGATCTTCTCCTGCAGCAGGGCCTGACGCTCAAGAAGCTGATTCATCTGGTCATCGGACAACGATTCGGTAAACCTGTCGCTGATCTGGTTGTACTCCCGCACAAGCTCCACAACGGCGTGCAGACCTTCTTCGACGACCGCCTTGACGGTCTTGTTGGGATCGAGCCGGGGCTCCTGCTCAAGAAATCCCAAAGTGTATCCCGGAGAAAGCACGGCTTGTCCATCGTATTCCTGGTCCACGCCGGCCATTATTCGAAGAAGAGTGCTCTTGCCGGCCCCGTTTAATCCCAGCACGCCGATCTTCGCGCCGTAGAAGTAGGAAAGGGAAATATCCTTCAGCACAACTCTGTTGTGATACGATTTGCTGACGCGCAGCATTGAATAGATTGTCTTTTCCACGCTGTTGCTCATTTCTTTGCCGCTGATTTTCCGGGTTAATTTTGGGGATTATACCATTCATGGCTTTATTGTCCAGTAGGTATTGCCCGGAGCGTCGAATTAAGTTATAAAATGAAACAGACAAATATTAATTGCTTAATCACAGGATTTTCGTATCTAAGGTGAAAAATGGCTCGCAAACGCAAAGCTCCGGTAAAAAACGATAAATTGTCCGATGAAGAATTGTCCAGCATGGCAAAGCAGAAATCCGGTGTGAAGGATGCTCGAATAATTTCACCCTCGGATGTCGAAACTGCTCCCTGGGTGCGACTAAAATGTCAGTTCGGATGCGACGGTTACGGACAATGCATGGTTTGTCCGCCGTTTACCCCGACGCCGGATCAGATGCAAAAGGTGCTGGATGCCTACGGCAGGGGAATCCTGATACATTTTGACTCGGAAGCGGATGTGAAGGCAATAGTCGCCGACCTTGAACGAGAGATTTTTCTCCGCGGGGCCTGGAAAGCTTTTGGTCTGGGGGCTGGGCCATGCTATTTCTGTAAGAAGTGCCCGGTGGAAAAAGGGCAGTGTCAACATGCGGAGCGCGCCCGGCCGGCTATGGAAGCCTGTGGAATCGATGTCTTCTCAACTGTGAAGAAGGCCGGTTTTCCTTTAGAAGTGGTACAGATCCGGCGTCAATGCCCGAATTACTATGGGCTGGTACTTGTGGATTAGGCTTATTGAGTCTCAACTCGGGCCGATTGCTTCATTGATCATCTCGATCTGTTTGAACCGGCAGAAATGCTCCAGATACTTGGTCAGATCGCCATAGCAGGTTACGCGGTGTATTCCGTCGGACCAGTTTTTCCAGAGTAGCTCGGCGTCGCCGTCTACCTTGACTGTGATCTTGCTTCGACAGCCTCTATCCGTTTCGGGGGTGTCAACGACCCGGCCGGTGAAATAAAGCAGCTTCGATGTGTCCGCAAGTACGGCTTGAGTGACCTCCTGGCTGATCCGCATCTGGACCTGCGGGACAGCGCCTTCGCGGCGTTCCATTACGCTTCGAAGCTTATAGGGAGCGGCGGCTCCACTCGGCCCATCCATTTTCGGCGTGCCTAAGCAGTGAATCATGATGGCGCTGTTCGTGGAATAGTCAAAGCCCGGATTACAGACAAAGCCGGGTCGGCCTGACAATCCCTGAAAAAGGATGTGGGTCATAGCACAAGGCAGGTCCGATTGACAAATGCCGCCCAAACCCATGTTGTTCAGTCTCGCAAATCCGATACAGGGGTAGGCAAAGGCGCGACACAAGGGCTCCCACATACTGCCATAACAGTCAACGGTCAACACGGTTGCATCTTCGTCCTCCAGCAGCTTTTCAAAGGCCAGTGCGAGCCGGCACGAGTTGACGACCTCCTTTCTTGACGGCTCCACGACTTCAACGGCGCCTTTAATCCAAGAATCAGCTTCCGTTTCTGCATCGCTGCTGTTGACCGACGTGTACAGGTCGAGCATCCGCCGTAGCTCAATCTGCTTGATCTCGGTCCCGAATTTCTTGCGTATCTGCTGCTCATACTCACCGGGTGCCTGCGTGGTGAGGTTGAGGATCTTAGCTTGCCTCAAATGGTGGATCGCGCGGAATGGTCGTATCGCCACCGCCAGTTGTTTGTGGTCGCTGGTCAGGATGCACTCGAAATTCGTGCCTTCTTTCCGCTTATACAGGGCACTCAGAGGATGCCATTCGTGTCCGGAATAGGGAGCCGAGAAGACCATCGTAGGACGTTCGAGCCGCAGGATTTCTTCGAAGACCGGCATGGTCCACAAGCTCAAGTGGATGGCCAGAATGCCGTCCGCTTCCCTCAGGGTATCCTTCCATTTGTTAAGCTGATCTACCGAGCTGACCAGCTCATTCACAACAAACTCCACGTCGGACAATTCATCCTTCAGCTCTGTAAACTGCGATTCGTAAAATTGTACCTCTTTTTTCATATCCCGGTCGGGATTAGGATAGTGGCTTCCCTGAACACCTAAGTAGATTTTGGCGACCTTGACCTTTGATCTCCTGCAGCCCGGGCTTATGAGCCTGTTCCTCTGTATCGGTGCACCGGCGGCACGGACATACGGGGTAGACAGATAAGCGGCGCCACCTGCCGCCATGAGTCTCAGGAGTTCTCTTCTATTCATAGGTACTAGCATTGTGTGATCCTTTCCTTTTCAAAAGACTGTTGACCGACACGGCTT